>Ga0299915_10000002_pt1 | contig 314007 bp, 279 predicted proteins | sample RVTome_13_FD_200263 | JGI IMG/M metagenome (GOLD analysis project Ga0299915, IMG submission 200263) | Soil microbial communities from uranium-contaminated site in the Upper Colorado River Basin, Wyoming, United States - RVT92D227 (version 2) ...
CGTAACGTTCACCAATAAAAAGGTCGAAATCCTCGTCGGCGTCAATGTCGCAGAAGGTAGGGTCGGCGCTTCCAGAATTGCCCACGCTAATGCCCAGCCAATTGGCGTCTTCCAGGTAAAAGGAAAAGCTGTCGGGGGTTCCGATATTGCGGTATAACTGGAGGTGGCCCTGATATTCCCCGCATATAAGATCGCCATCACCGTCGAGATCGAGGTCAAGGACCGCCACATGCGTTCCAAAAACGGGATTTCCAGAGGTGTCGAAAAGAGTATCAGGCATAGCAATAAAATTGGCTTGGGAAGCTGTGCCGCCATTTGCAATTAGGATCACGTGACCGCTTCCAATGATGGCGTCCAGGTCCCCATCGGCATCTATATCAAAGAAATCCGGGTTAGACCGGCTTTCCCATGAGTGCAGTGAATCCAAATGAGCGGTCACCCATTGGAATTGTGGCAGTTGAGCATTGCCGACATTCTGAATGTAGGCAACTTTTCCAGAGAATTCCCCGACAAAGAGATCCAAGTCGCCATCGGAATCTATATCGGTGAAGTCAGGGGTACTTTCGCTGAAACCAGGAGCCCAGGGGCAAAAGGGGGCCCAGCCATCGATCGAGACGGGAAAGGCTTCGGGCTGGAGTTCAAACTCGAATTCTTGTGCCCAGAGCAGAGCAGGAAGAAGCACGACGAGCACGCCCGCCTTCATCACTTCCCCTCGGCCAAGTTCATCAGCAGATACCTCAAAAACAGAATATTCGCCTCCTTGGGCTCCGCCGAGGGGCTTTCCAGGTTGCGGTTCATCAGGAAATCGGTGTCGGGGATGAAGAGCAGGCCGCCGCGCCCCACGGGGATGAAGTTCACCAGCGGCTTGTCGTAGCCGGTCAGCAGGGCGCGGGCGTTGGGATTTGTGACTTTCACCTCCCAGGCTTCATGAAATTCTACCGTCAGCTCGCGCTCGCTGACCGTCTGGAGGGAATCATTCTCCTGAGGCAGGGCAACGGTATCATTGACCTGGGCAGGCCCCAGCGGCACATAGACCGGCTCAAGACCGTAGCTCTTCAGCAGGCTCTCAGATCCATCGAATTCCTCCGTTCCGCAGCAGAAGATCAGCAAGCCGCCGCGCTGCATGAAATCGCGCATCTGGTTCTGTTCTTTGCGGCTGAAGGATTTCGAGGGGGCGATTTCGATCAGAATTTTGGCCTCGTTCAGTCGCTGTTCATCCCAGCGGAGCATAACCTGCGGCAGAAATTGCGAACGCAGCAGGCAGTTTTGCAAGCCCCAGTGGCCGTCGGCGGAGACCTGATTCAAAACCGTTCGAGAGGCGTGGCTGTGGTCGAGGAGGGCTCGCGGATAGGCCGTTTCCGTCCAGCTCGCCGGCCTATCGGGAAGGGCGGCCGCGATGCGATATTGGCTGATGGCGACGCCGACCAAGAGAGTTAGAGATCCTGCGGCCATCGCCAGAAAATCAGTTCGCATCATGCAGATAAGCACGACTCCTGCTATCAAAAGCAGGACACCAAGGAAACGGACGAATGCCGATGCGTGACTGGACTCCGTTAGCAGCCAGTCGAAGATGCGTACGACCCAGTCTCCGGCGCGCACCAGAGCGCCATTTTGAATCGTGGAGGTGTCGCCGAAGACCAGAACTTTGCCATTGCCGGAGCGGGCCTCGGCCAACAACACCAGATTTCCCAACCGTTCGTTGACCTTGTAACGGAAATCGCCCAGAAAGCCGTCCTTCTCGTTTTTCTCATTGCCGATGTCCGAGAAACCGTCGCGGCCGATGATAAGCGGTCTTCCGGGCGGCGCGACTTTCAGCGAGGCTCCAATCCAGATCTGAGTGGCGGCGTCCGTGCCGGTGGGTTCGAGGCGGTCAATGCCGAGGTTTGTAATCAAAGGATGCTCAGCGCCAATCATCGAACCCGCCCAACCAGTGCGTAGAGGCTTAGCAGAATCGAAGTTCAGTTCGATGCCGTAAGGCTTCAGCAACCGGTTCGATGGTTCGCGGATGTTGGCCAAGCCGGTGTGGTCGCCCAGAAGCAGAATGGAACCGCCATCGTTGACGAAACGGTGCAGCGCTTCCTCCTCGGCGGAGCTGAGCGAGTCCATCAGATTGATGAAAACCACAGCCCCCGCAGAATCCAGATTCCCCGTATTCAGCGAATCTTTCAGAGCGACGTTGAAGCCGCGCCAGCGCAGGTATTCGGGAACCAGCCCGAACATGCCGCCGGCGTGCTGACCGTAAACGCCGTACTGGGGCAAATCCCAGTTCAGATAGCCTTTGTTATAAAAGATCACCTGCTTGCCATGATCGGAACGACCTGTTTTCGGCGGCCAGGCGGTGAAAATCACGCCCAGGAAAATCAGCGCCGGAACCAATACCCACGCCGGGCGCTTTCCTTTCGCAGCCTTTTCCAGGAGCTTCGGCTTGTTCCACACACCCCATAAGAAAAGCACGATGATGATCAAAATCAGCAGCGCCCATTGCATGTTGAAGGCGTCATGCAGTCCGTGAATCCTCATGCTATGCAAAGACGATTCAAGTCCGCGCTGCACACGCCAATAAATAAGCATTACCAGGATAAGCCCGCCGCTGGCGGCGAGATTGGGGAAGGGGCGGCGTTCAGAAAACAGAGCCCAAATCGGAAAGCAGAGAGCCATTGCCAGCAGCGGCAGACCCGCCGCCGAGCCCGAGAGATTGGCGCTGGTGAGCCAGCGCGAGGCATTCGCCGCGAATTCATCGAATGGCACCCACCAGCCGGGGAAATTCGACCAGAGCCATCCCGCTGTAGCGGCGAGCAAAGTCGCCCCCATCCAGCGCGATCCCCAGAAACCGCCTGCCCAGGGCAGCAGCGGCAAGAGATAAAGTCCTTCGCCTCGAATGGCCGCTCCAAAAGGATTGAAAAGAAGCAGCGCGGATAACCCCAGCCAGATGAGTTTCCGGCTTTCGGCAGACAGATAAACGGTTAGCAGCCACAGGATGCCTCCCAGCGGCCGCGAGAATTCCGGCGTCAGATAGCCGACCTGGCACCAGAGCAGAGCCAGACTTAAAAAAGCCAGGGGGGCCGTGAGGACGAGGCTGCGGCGGGTCGAAGATTCCAGATTCCGGCGATGGTCTTTGGGGCTGGTTTGAGAAGGCTTCTTGGGCATTAGGTTTCCTTCCTCCGATTGCGCCGGGGAGATTGGCTGTCGTCATCATTAAAGAGGCTGCCGGTGCGCGGCAGGTCGCTCTTCGTTTTGGAAGCCGGATGCGGCGGTGGCGGTAGAATGGCCTGGATCTGCTTTACGGTTTCTTCCAAAGCGTCCAGGCGCCGGTTGACGTCGGCAAAGAGCAGCCGCAGTTCGGCGGTCATCAATTGGTGCGACTGACGGATCGCTTCGAGCGACCGCGCCAAAGACCTCGATCCAGCGCCCCCGGCGAATTGGGCCACCGCAAAGCGCGCGTCCAATTCCTGCTTGATTTCCGACCAATGCGCGCGCCGCGTTTTCAGCTCGTGAATGACGTTCAAGACCTCCAGCGCCTCTTCGCGTAGGCCGCGCTTGGCACCCGGCGGCGCAAAGGCATTTAGATATGCCTCGTATTCCGACCGGTAGCGCACCGCCGTGCGCGCCGACACGCCCAGCTTCTTGGCAATCTGCGCCAGGGTCAGGTAACGGCGGTCCAGACTTGAGGAGTCCTCTGAATTCATTGCAGGCCTCCGTGGTCGAATTCTCTTGATGGTAATCCCCCTAAATCCCCCTTTAAAAAAGGGGGACATCCCCCCTTTGCCAAAGAGCGGTAAGGGGGGATTATCAAATCAATACCGCAAATATAGGGTTCATTTCGCGGAAATGCAAAGGGATTTTGGGGGAGGCGGGGAAGCTGTCCACTCTCGCCCCGCCATAAATGACGGGGCTGCGAATTATTCAAGCCCGCTGAAGCGGGCTCTGTTCTCCGTCGTCGTCACAACCTGGGTCAAAGCCCTCGGTCACCCACATTTGACCCCTATCGGGTTTTAATTTATGCTTAGCGCCATTGCGCCCCCGTAAGGGTCCCTTTGGGATTTGCGTGAAATTGTTTCTGACCGGCCTCTAATCCCCAACCCCAAAATCCTAAATTTTCCCTTGCTATCTGCCCATTTGTGCAGTATAATATACTGAAAATATGTGCAACCTTCTCCTTCTGGGCGGTCATGGACCACTCCATGACCGTTCAAAATCGGCGTCATGGAGGGGCCATGACGCCCTCGAGCCTAATTTAGGAGGTCACCATGCCCAGACCCGTAACCGACCGCGAAAAAGAGATCCTGGCGTTCATCCGCCAGCAGATTCAGGCCAAGGGCTTCCCGCCTTCCATCCGCGAAATCGGGAAGCGCTTCGGGATCCGTTCCACCAACGGCGTGCGCACGGCGCTTCTGGCGCTGGAGCGCAAGGGCCAGATCAAGCGTTCACCCATGCTGTCGCGCGGCATCGAACTGATGCAGCCGCTGTCGGAGGCTCTCTCCCCCATGTTCAAGGTGCCCATCATCGGGCGCGTGGCCGCCGGCGAGCCGCTCTTGGCCGAGCAGAACGTCGAGGGCATCGTCGCCGTGGATCGTGATCTGATGTCCGGCGAAAACACCTTCGCGCTGCGCGTCAAAGGCGATTCCATGGTGGGCGCCGGCATCTTCGACGGCGACCTGGTCTTCGCCCGGCCGCAGGGCGAATTCAAGCGCGGCGAAATCGTCGTGGCCGTCATCGGCGAAGAGGCCACGGTCAAATACTACTACCCCGACAACGGCCGTATTCGCCTGGAGCCCGCCAACCGCTTCTACGGCCCCATCGTGGTGGATCGCGCCACGCCCGGCTTCTACATCGCCGGCAAGGTGGTGGGGGTGTTTCGGAAGGTGTGAAGTATGAAGGATGAATTATGAATAAATAGGGCTTGTCATTCCGGACGGGCGTCAGCCCGATCCGGAATCCATCGGGTAGAGATCCATTCTGCCGTCGATACGACCCTGAAAGGGTTGAACAATAGAGAAATAGCGCCCCCATTCGATTAGCGACCCTGACAGGGTCGAACGATCTGCAACCGCATAATTGGAAATTCAAATGCCCAATGCTATTGAAGAAATTGTCATCCCCCATCTGCTAACCGTGACCAAACCGCCGGAATTGGTGGAAGCGATCAAGGCAAAAGGGCAGGACTACAATGAGTTGAAAACTATCCTTTCAAATCAACAACAAGCGGCAACCGCGATGGCATCGGGGACTAATCCAGTAAGGGAAATGGAACAAGCGCAGGACGTGCTAATTGCGCAATATTATTTTGCTAGAAACATATCGCGGGAAGAGCTCTTGGCCGATCTGATTAAATGGCCTGCATGGCGTAGAACGGACGTAGCTACCTGCAACGAATGGCTTTACTGGGACTTTGAAGATTTAAAGAGGAATGAGAGGTTGTTTCGACCGTTCCAATGCAATCCAGGGCCGTTCTACATGCGAAAAAAGAGAGAGACCGAGTTCTATATTCTTCGGTTGTTTTTAATTGAATACAGCCAGCTACTAGAATCGGCATTCTACATAAGCAAATATAATGAGGAAATAACTAATCCAGATTTTATTGTGCAGGAACTTGCGGGGGAACAAATTGGTGTTGAACTTACAGTGAGCACACCTAGCCAATGGATCAAAAATTACAAAATGTGTGCGCCAATTTTGCGGCGATCATTTGAAGAACTCGAAAAGCAGGGTATACATTTAATTTTTGACCCAAGCCTACTAGATGGGAACTGGGGATTTGAGGAAAATGGACTGCTTGATGAATTGCGAACTTGCCAGTTGTCCGCTGAGAGCCCAAATCGACATTTGGGCAACTTAGCCTTTGAGATTAATGATTCCAGCATTTATATTTTCAAGCGGGGGGATCAGAATGGATATGTTGGAGATTATTATGAAAATAAGAATGCGGAATTCATGGTTCAGCGAATAAAAGACAAGTTGGCTGGCCCAGAGCCATCCGTGAAACCATGCACTCTAGTGCTCTTCCCATTCTGGAAACTTGGAATAGACCATCATGATGTTTGCCTAAAGGCTGCCAGAGGGGGCTTGGCAAAATTAAATCCTTCTTCCCACTTTGATGAGATTTGGTATATATATGAAGGCAATCAAAAGGCTTACAGGATTGTCCCCTGACATGAAACGCTACATTCTCATTTCTCTTGTTCTCCTCCTCCCCCTCCCCCTCCTCGCCCAGCCCACGCTGCTGCCGCCGGCGCATCCGGTTTATGATTTCCTCGACCGCATGGAGACGCTGGGCTTGCTGGATCATCCGCTCTTAGGATCGAAGCCGGTGCCGCGCGAACGGATCGCGTCTCTGCTGGATGAGGTTTATGAAAAGACATCAAACATGCAGGGAGTGATTCAGGCGGAAGCATTCCGGCTATCCCGTGTGGATCGTGAAGCCCTGGAGTTCTTCCGATGGGAATTTAGCATGGGCGGCGAAAGACGATGGCATGTAATTGGCAATTCCCACGTAGTAGATACTTTTCGCGTGCGTGATCCCTATATAATAAAAGTTTTTGACCAATTTGAAACTGGAACGCTACGCGTATCCAATTCGCGCTGGTCAAGGATCAACAATTGGATGTACGAACGCGACTGGTTCACCCAAGCCTTCTACCGCAACGGGCTGAATTTCTATTCCTACGAAAGCGACGATATTGACGGCTATTTCGACCCGCGCGGATCGGCTCGAATCATCCAACAGGAGGAGGGCGATCCCATCGTCATCACGGCGGTTGGCATTCGTATGCGAGCCAGTCTTTATCGGCGGCTGGGCATTCTTTTTGATTTTCTGGACACCACCGAGCGCGGCCGAGCGCCCTATTCCAGCCGCTCGCAGCTCTATTCCGATCACGTCGGCTACGTCGGCGGCCTGGCTGATGAGGAAGCCGCCAATTATGATCTGACGGAATTCGATCTGGCGATCGGCGGGAAGTACTGGGAGCTTCACGCCGCCAAGCTGCCCCTGCGCTGGGGGCCAGGGCGGTCAGGCCAGTTGCTTTTGTCGGATTGGCCGACGTCGTTCCATCAGGCACAGTTAAACCTCAATTTGGGATCGCGGCTGCGACTGACCTACCTTTTCGGATCGCTGAAAACCAATCCCGAATCCGAGATTCTGGACACACTCTACACCGCCTTCGGCGATCTGCGCACCATTGAAGCCCAAAAGTACATAGCCGCGCATCGTCTTGAGTGGAATCCGCATCGCCGCTGGCGCTTTGCTTTTTCCGAAGCCGTAGTCTTCGGAGAACGCAGCCCCGAATTGGCCTACCTGATCCCCATCAACTTCTTCCATTCGGCGCAGCACGACCTGGGCGACGAAGACAATTCGCTCATGTGTTTCGATGCTTCCTGGATCCCTCATGCGGGCTGGAAGCTCTACGGTCAGTTTCTCATTGACGACATGACCATCGGCAAGCTGGGATCGGACTATTACGGCAACAAACTGGCTTGGCTGGGCGGCCTATCCTGGGTGCAGCCGCTGGGGTTGGAGAACTTCGACTTGACGCTGGAGATGGCGCAACAGCGGCCGTTCGTTTATACCCAGGATGCGCCAATAAACACCTATCAGCACTGGACCGCGCCGCTGGGATTTCGCTATGGGCCCAACAGCGAAGTCCTCTTCGCAGACCTGCGCTACGGTCCGCACCGCCGCGTCCTGCTGGAAGCCTCCTGGACGCATCTGCGGCACGGCGCCAACAGCGATTCCGTCAACTACGGCGGGGACATCAACCGGCCCCACGAATCGGGCATGAGCGAAGATGCGAAGTTCCTGGGCGGAATTCTCGAGAAGAGCCAGGAGGTCGAAATCGGCGGATCTTATGAGATCTTGGAGAATCTCCATCTATGGAGCAAAGGGCGGTGGAAAGATTTCGATGGGGAGGATTCGTGGGAGGTGGAGGTGGGGTTTGGGCTGAATTAATCAATGCAAAATGTAAAATTTAAATGTCAAAATTTAGCATGAGAGGCAGCCTATAGCTGCCTTCACTTTTAGTTCCTACTTCTTAGTTCTTATTTTCTACTTTCCCGGTACATTCTCCGCATCCGTCCAAAGTGCCTAACACCCAATTCGCTGGATTCTCCTTATCGCCTCCACTGGACGCACGCCCGCAGATCTGAGATTTTGTATCCTCCTACTTCTGCACCCGGTTCTTCTCATCCACCTGCAGGATGATCGGCTTGTGCTTCTGGGCCGCCGCTTCGTCAACCTGGCAGTAGGAGAGCACCACCAGCTTGTCGCCGACCGTGCCCAGACGCGCGGCGGGGCCGTTCAGCATGCAGGTGCCCGAACCGCGCGGAGCGTTGATCGCGTAGGTGATCATGCGCGCGCCGTTATTGACGTTGAAGACGTGCACCTGTTCACCGACCAGGATGTCCGCCTTTTCTAACAGTTCTTCGTCCAGCGTGATGCTGCCCTCGTAGAGCAGCTCAGTCCCCGTCAGTGTGGGCCGCTGGATCTTACTTTTCAGCATGATGCGTTGCATAAGCCTATCTTCAATTGATCTTTGCCGTTTTCAGTCGGCCATCGTCCTGGCCGCCAATCTAACCTCAGCCTCCGCCGCTCGATCCTGCCGCGCCACCGGTTGATCCCAGCAGGGCGATGACGAGACCTGTCGCTAAAGCGCATCCCAACACGAGCGCGATGGTCTTGCCCGGACTAAAACTCTTCACCTTAACCATCTTCACATCCGATGCCAGCACCGTCACCGCTCGGCCGTCCTTCAGCGCGCCGACGAGCTTTTCCCTGGCCAGCGCTTCGGGCCTCTGGGCTGCGTCAAAATTGCACTCCGTGCTGTCCGCCGTCATCACCCCCATAATATCCGGCTGATCGTGATGGGGCCTTTTTTGTTATTCCTCCAGCGGGATGAAGCGCGCCGATGAACAGCCTCCGAGATAAGCGATGAAGCAAACCAAGGTGACCGTTCCAATAATCCGATTTCCCATGTCCGCCTCCGCATGGATAAATCCCTGGCCCACAAGATGAAGCGCCGGCAGGAGCCCTTCTGCCGCGAATCCCCCTGAGCCAGATGCCACCCATGGAATGCAACTGAAGCCTCGCGAGGCCAAATTCACAGGATAATATAGCGTATCTCCATCAAGAATCAAAGGGAAAACAGCCCAAAACCATTTCGCTCCTCCGGGCGTCCTGAGGGCGCAGTGATTTGGATGTTAACTCTAATTATAACAATGAGGTAAATAGAGATGAAGAGACATTTCGCAGTCGCTCTGGCGCTGCTGATCCTGGCGGGAAGGGCGTTTGCTGACGATACTCATGGCCACGAAGGCGCGAAGACCGTGAGCGCGGAGGCCACCATCACCGTGACCGGCCAGATCCTTGATCCGGTCTGCTTCATAGATCATGGGGCTTCCGGACCCGATCACAGAACCTGCGCTCAGGCCTGCGCCAATTTGGGGATCAATCTGGTGTTCTTCAACGAGAAGGACAATCAGATTTACAACATCCTCCCCACCGGCCACGCCAATCCGAATGATAAGGTGGTTGAGTTCGCCGAGAAGCACGTCGAGATCACCGGAACAATTCACAAGAAGCCGGGGTATCAGGCCATAGAAATCCAGTCTATCAAGGAGCTGGGCGATGGCCAAAAGATCTCACTTGCGGAATAGCATACCACTGCTAATACTCCTCTTTATTATCATCGTGCCTTGCGCTCAAGCCGGAGAATGGGAAGCTCCGGTTTGGGCGGACACTTTGATCAATCCGGTCGTCTTCGACAGCATTGCACAGGTCGAAGCGCGAGCGCTCTACATGAAGAATTGCTCGGCCTGTCATGGCGAGACCGGCCACGGCGATGGCATGATGGCTCGCGGCATGCAGCCGCCTCCGGTCGCCTTCGCCGATGATCCGGATCTGCCCTCAGATCCCGTGGGAGAGCTCTATTGGAAGATTTCCACCGGGCGCAAACCCATGCCCTCCTGGAAGAAGGATCTGACCGAAGAACAGATTTGGATGCTGGTGAGTTATGTGAAGGGCTTGGCTCCAGTCATTGTTCCACCTGACAGCCTCAGAACCCCAGATGCTGATTCCACTCGGAAGTAAAAAAATCTTAAGATTTCCATTGATTGCAGCGCTTTTATGAGTATTTTACTGCATAAAAGCGCAGTAATGCAGATATGGTAGATCCCAAGAAAGTTGAACTTGAGGCCGAGTTGCTGTCCGTTCTGGCCCAACCGACACGCCTGAAAATACTCTATTTCCTGAAGGACGGCGAGAAGTGCGCCTGCGAGATCAATCCGCGCATGAGGGAAGATACGTCCGTCATCAGCCGGCATCTGGTCAAGATGCGCGAAGCGGGAATTTTAGACAGCCGCAAGGAAGGCGTCTCCATTTACTACTGGATTAAGGAGCCGCGCGTCTTTGCCATTCTACAGACGGCTGATGAGATGCTCAAGACGGCGGCCCAGACCTGGGCACGCGAGGTGGCCGGGGCGCTCTAATTTTTTTGGATTTAATACTGCATCATGGCGCAGTAATACAAATAAGTGAATCTTATGGAATACATCCTAAGCGGCTGGCAGGCCTTGACGGAATATCTGTCGGCCCACGTGTTGACTTGCTTGATCCCGGCCTTCTTCATCGCCGGAGCCATCGCCGTCTTCGTCAGCCAAGCCGCGGTGATGAAATATTTCGGGGCGCAGGCGAAAAAAACGCTCTCCTATGGCGTAGCCTCAGTTTCCGGAACGATCTTGGCCGTCTGCTCCTGCACGATCCTACCGCTCTTCGCGGGCATCCGCCAGCGCGGAGCGGGTTTAGGGCCGGCCATCGCTTTTCTCTACTCCGGCCCTGCCATTAACATTCTGGCCATCGTCTATTCCGCGCGCCTGCTGGGGATGGACATTGGTGTGGCCCGCGCCATCGGCGCAATCAGCTTTTCCATCGTCATCGGTCTGATCATGGCGTTTTTATTTCGCCATGAAGAAGAAAAATTTCACAATAATTCCGGGGAATTTGCCCTGCCGCAGGAGACCGCCAAACATCCCCTCTGGCAGGTGGCAACCTACTTCGCGCTCATGGTGGCATTCTTGTTGGCCGCGTCATCCATCAAATTGGTCATCGGCTTGAGCAAGTCGTCCGATGGGCGGGGGGTACTCTCTTTGACCGGCATGATCCTGCCGGCAGGTCTGGCACTTGTATTTCTTATTGGCGTAGTCTATCTCGTCTGGCGCTGGTATTCGGCAACCGAAATTGCGGATTGGATGAGGGAAACCTGGAATCTGGGTCGCAAGATTTTCCCGATCCTGCTGGCGGGCGTTTTCATTGCCGGAATCTTGAAGGCGCTGCTGCCTCAGGAGTTCGTGCAGCGTTGGGTGGGAGGCAATTCGCTCTGGGGTAATTTAGTGGCCTCTATCTTCGGTGCATTCATGTATTTTTCAACGCTGACCGAGGTGCCCATCGTCAAATCGCTGATGGATCTGGGCATGGGCAAAGGTCCGGCTCTGGCGTTATTGCTCTCGGGGCCGTCGCTCTCGCTGCCCAGCATGATTGTCATCGCGCGCATCATGGGGATCAAGCGCACGGCGGCTTATGTGGCGTTGGTGGTGATTCTCTCCACCATAGTCGGGATGATATTTGGGGCAATCTCATAGGCTTTGGGGATTGGCCATGAACAGCGGGAAGGACTCACTCATGGAATTGCGGCCCATTGGCGTCATTCATACGCCATATCAGATTCAAGAAGGCACGCCCATTCAGCCTTATGCTGCGCGCGATGTGGCGGGCGAAATCGAGATCTTTCCGAAATTCCGCGCGGCGTTGAAGGATTTGAGAGGTTTCGAACGGATCTGGTTGATCTACTGGTTCCACCGCGCTCAGACCTTTTCTGCTCGGGTGATCCCCTATCGGGACGTCGTCGAGCGAGGTCTTTTCGCCACTCGCGCCCCCAGCAGACCCAACCCTATTGGGCTGTCGGTCGTTCGACTCGGCTCGCTCAACGTTAAAACCGGAAAACTGTCGGTGCTGGACGTGGACATGTTGGACGGCACGCCGCTCTTGGACATCAAACCCTATGTGCCGCAATTCGACAGCTATCCTGATGCAAAGGTCGGCTGGCTGCAGGCCGCCCGCACCCGTCGAGACATTGCCGATGGAAGATTTTCATCTGGGAGTTATAAAAATAAATCAGGCAAATAGGGAGTCGTCACCATGAAGAAGATCGAAGTCTTAGGCCCCGGCTGCGCCCGCTGCAAGAAGACGGCGGAGGAAGTGCGCCGGGCTCTGAGCAGCATCGGCTTGGCGGAAGGCCGCGATTTCAGCCTCGAAAAGATCGAGAAGCCGACGGAAATCGCCGCGCGCGGCGTGCTGATGACGCCGGGCGTAATCGTGGACGGCAAAATCGTCTCCACGGGCAAAATACCGACGCACGGAGATATCATTTCGTGGATTGAATAGGAGAGGAATGTGAATCCGAAAATACGATGGGCGGTCATCGGCCTGGTAGTCGTCGCGGTTATCGCGGGCATTCTGGTCAAATCCAGAAAAGCTGATTCACCGCCGCCCGCCGCAACCGTTCAGAGCGGCGAATGCTGCCCCGGCAGCGACACCGCCGCCTGCTGCCAGAACGGCATCGCCTGCGCTACGCCCGAAGAGATGGCCGCGGCCGGGGCGGAAGGCTATGTCCCGAAGGCTCTGCCGCGCATGCTGGAGCTGGGCAGCGTCGGGTGCAAGCCCTGCGACATGATGGCGCCCATCATCGAAGAGCTGAAAAAAGACTATGCGGGAAAACTCTCTGTCGAATTCTACGACGTCCGGAAAGATCCGGCTCCGGGGCGCGAGCACGGCATCCGAGTCATCCCCACGCAGATTTTCATCGGCGGCGATGGCAAGGAGATGTTTCGCCATGAAGGCTTTTTGCCCAAGGAAGAGATCCTCCCCATTCTGGCTCAAATGGGCGTGAAATAGTGGAATCTCTGGGGCAATACGTCCAGGGGCATCCGCTGATGGCGGTGCTGGCCGTGTTCGCGGGAGGATTGCTGTCAGCTTCATCGCCGTGCGTCTTGGCGATTATGCCGATGGTCATCGGCTACGTGGGCGGGCACAGCCAAGGTGATCGAAAAAAGGCGCTGACCTATGCGCTGCTGTTCGCGCTGGGATTGGCCATCACCTTTACAATCCTGGGGGCCATCGCCGCGCTATTCGGCCGGCTGATGGGCGATGTAGGCAAACTCTGGTACTGGGCCATCGCGGCTCTGGCGATTGCCATGGGGCTTTCGCTCTTGGGCGTTTATGAAATCCGCCTCCCCTTTGCCGCCAAAATGCAGACGCAAAAGCGCGGCGCCATCGGAGCTTTTCTGCTAGGGTTGATTTTCGGGGTGGTTTCGTCGCCCTGCGCCACGCCGGTCCTCATTATCATTCTGACCTTCGTGGCCACTCAGGGGCAGGTGATCTACGGAACGCTGCTCTTGTTTGTTTATGCCATCGGCCATTGCGCTTTGATTGTGCTGGCAGGAGTGCTGACCGGCTTCGTCGAGGCGTTTGTGCAGGCTCGCGGGGTGCAGAACTTTGCGGCCTGGTCGAAGAGAATTTCGGGAGGACTAATCGTGCTGGCCGGGGTGTGGGTGCTGTGGATGAATGTCTGAGGTCCGCCCAGCCGCACATAATACCTCCCCGCCGCGCCGGCCGACGCGTCTCGCCAAACTGACGGCAGGCGAGGGCGAGAAGTCGAAAAAGACAAGAACTCGACAGGGATGCCGTGCGGGGCGAGAACTCGTCACTCAATCGGGGGGAGATCTCGACAAAATGACGAGAAGTTGACAGGCAAGAAAGCAGGAGCCACGGAGGGTCCGCCGGGGCGTAAAAGGGCGGGACACTCACCCAAAAAACCTAACCGTCCCGAAGGGATGGCTTCGCCACAAAAAACGCAAAGGAGGCGCAAAGGTCTCAAAGAAAATCATTAGCGTTTATCTGCCTCGCCCGACAATGAATTGTCGGGCTACTCTCCTTCTGTCCCCTGAAGGGGACGTAAACAAACAGGCGGCCTCCGGGCCGCCTGGCGTTGCATGGGGGTTTGATGAATCAAACCCCTACAGAAATATCTCATTTGAGCTGCACTATTTTTTCCACCCCCACATACTCCCCCGCTCTGAGCCGGACAAAGTACATCCCCGCCGCGCGAGCCGACGCATCCCACACATACCGATATTCCCCCGGCAGGTGAAAGCCCGACGCCCCGCCTCCGCCCCGCCATAAATGACGGGGCTACGTTTAACTAGCCCGCTAAAGCGGGCACAATTTGTTTGGGAGGTCAGACATTGCTGTCTGACGGACAGGCAAGAATGCCTGTCCTCCCCAGAATCATTTCAGCATCCCCACCTTCTCAATGAGTTTCTCCTCCCCCGCCCTGAGCCGGACAAAGTACATCCCCGCCGCGCGAGCCGACGCATTCCACACATACCGATATTCCCCGGGCAGGTGAAAGCCCGACGCCAGCTCCACTAACTTGCGGCCGGATATGTCGAAGACTTCCAGAGAGATGTTGCCGGCAACAGGCAACTGGCAGCTGATGATGGTGAGCGGATTGGCGGAATTGGGCCCTAAGGCTAACTCCAGCCGGGCCAATGGATGAGGCTCCGCCGACACTCATCTCCACGCCGTCAAGCTTCGCGCACCAGAGCAGGTTCTGAGCAGGGAAGTCGTTCCAGCACTAAATGGTTATGGGCTGGAGAGCTATTCCTCCAGCCCATCCTGCCAGCAGAAGGGTGAATATCAGATGCAAGAGTACGAAGCGTTTCCGGGGCGGGTCAATTTTGTGCACGGCGATCTCCCATTCGTCGGACTATTGAGCCATAACGACGATGTCCGCCTTAGTGCTCTCGACGATGGCAAAAAGCTCCTTCTGCTCCGCCGCGGGGACCTTGAATTTGTCCAGACTCTTTTGGAAATCCGACACCATGGCCCGCCATTCTTTTTCGGTGATATTCAGGTTTTTATGAGACTCCTTCATGGTTCGGCCGGTGTACTGCTCCGGTCCTCCGCAGGCCTGGCAAACCATGGCGGTCAGATGGAACTTCAGACCGGGTTTGGGCACGCGGTCGCGCGCCGCCTTGATGGCTGGATTCGCATTCAAGATATCGTTAACATAGAGACGCTCGATCAGGTCATCCACCACGCCAGCGATGGCGTAGGGACCGCCCAGCCGCTCGTAGAGCGATTTTTGCGTCTGATATTGCGCCTGCGCGTTTTGCAGGCTGGCGGATGCCAGCAATAACGCAAGCGCTGCGACAGCCAACCGAAGCATTTTACTTTTTCTCTCCATAGGTCATCTCCCATATTATGAACTTCGCTTTGAGCCGTCGGCGCCAAGCGCCGACCAGCCTCATATTAAATAAATAACGAGAAATTTCCCTTTGGAGTTGGCGGAGGGAGGCGATATATTATTAAATTTTAGGGCGGCATGAGACAAAAGATGAAGGGTCGCAAAGGCAAATTGATCGTCTTCGAAGGGATTGACGGATCGGGCAAGTCCACCCAATTGGAGCGGACGGCTGAGTGGTTGGGCGGCCGGGGATATCCGACAGTAAAACTACGTGAGCCCACGGACGGGCCGCATGGCCGCATCTTGCGCGCTTCTGCCGTGGGAGGACGCCTGTCACCGGAAGACGAATGCGATCTATTCGTAAAGGATCGGCAGTGGCATGTGGAGAATCACATCCGCCCGGCGCTGGAGGCCGGCAAGGTCGTGCTGTTGGACCGCTACTACTTCTCCTCAATCGCCTATCAGGGGGCGCGCGGCCTGGAATTGGATGATATCCGCCGCCGCAATGAGGCCATCGCGCCCCGGCCCGACGTCGTTCTGCTCCTGGATCTGGATCCGGAATCCGCCTTGCAGCGCATTAAAAAACAGCGCGCGGAGACTCCCAATCTTTATGAGAAGCTCGATTACCTGCGCGCCGTGAGAGAAATCTTCCTCGGCCTGAGAGATCCCTTCATCCGGCGATTTGACGCCGCGCCGAATGAGGAGGCGGTTTGGAGTCAGATCGAGGCTGCGCTATCCCCCCTATTCCCCAAACTGATCTGATCTAACGCTTCTTGAATTCCCCCGATTCCAGCCGATCACTTCTGCAGAATCAGGCGGCTGCTGATCGCTGCATCCGGCGAATCCATCCGCACGAAATAGACCCCCGATGAAGCCCGCTGGGCATCCCAGATGAAATTGTGGAGGCCCGGCTGCAGCCCCCCTTGATAGATCAACTCGACTCTCTGCCCCAGAGCATTATAAAGCGAAATGGCCGCGGTCCGCGCACTCGGGACTTGAATCATGACTCGAGTGGCATTATTGAACGGATTGGGAAAAGCCCAGAGTTCGGCCTGTTCCGGCAAAATGATTTGCGGCCCGGGCGAAATGCCCGTTTCGCCGAAGCGGTAGATGCCCAGGCTATACTCGTCGGCAACGTAGATTGTACCCCGATCCACGATGAGACGTTGAGCGCTGCCGGGAGTGCGATAGGATGCCGCATATTGCGGCTGGGCAGGATCCGAGACATCCAGGATAATCAATCCGCCTTCGGCGTCTGCCACATAAGCGGAATCACCCTCTACCTGCACATCCCAAGCAGAGCCGGGGGTATCGTACCGGCCGATGATGGCGCCGGTCGCCAGAGACAGAATGGTCAAACCGGCATTATCATCGGCGACATAGATGTAACCGCGGGAAACGTCGCTGCGATGAGCCAGGCCGGGGGTCGGATATTCATCCAGGAGCTGCGGCGCTTGAGGATTGGAGATGTCAATCAGGGCTATGCCCGCATCCCACTGGCTGACGATGGCGGTATCATTCAACAGGAAAACCGCCTTTGCCCAACCACTCGTCACGATATGCCAGGCGGAATCGAGGCTTGTCAGACTGACGATGACCAGACCTTCCCACTCATCGGCGATATACAGGTAGGGGAAACGCGGCATCATGTTGACGGTCTCGCCGACCGTGTTCTTGCGCCCCAGAGAGGCGGGCGCCAAAACGTTGCGAACATCGGTAAAATATACGCCGTCGGCGAGATGCGAAGAATAACAAATGGTATCCAGGACGAGCGCGTCAACGACCTCGGTGGCTCTCAGCGCCGGCGAGAATTCTATAATGACCAGCGGTTGTTGCGGCGCGGCGACGTCGAGAATGGCGACCTCCCCGGTAAAACCGCGTGCGGCATAGGCAAAGTCGCCGATCACCCAAACGCTGCGGACTTCGCCGGGATTGCTGACGGCATCCAGCAGCGCCGGCGCTTGCGGATTGGCAATCGTGAGAGAGGAAAGTCCCTGACTATCGTCCGCCAGCAAGAGGGTCGTGCCTGAAATGGCCGCCGACCAGGCCAGTCCGGGCGAATTATATTGGCCCACTAAAAAAGGCAGCGCCGGATTGTTCACGTTCAGGATGACCAGCCCGGGCGCATCATCCGAGACATAGGCGTAGATTCCGCTGACGTCCACTTCATGGGCCAATCCGGTCGTGGTCCACTGACCCAGAAACTCGGGCTGAGCCGGATCGGTCACATCGAACGTCAACAGGCCGTTGGGGCCGTCGGCCACATAGGCATAATTTCCCGATTTGCAAACACCCAGAGCTTGACCGGCGGTATTGTAGGTACCCACGATTTGCGGCTGGGCAGGCACTGCAACATTGACGATTTTCAATCCGGCCGTTTCCGCGGCCACGTAGAGATAGCTGCCGTCCAAATAAAGATCCCGCGCCCATCCGCCCAACGCTAGGGCCGCAACCTGCAGCGGGTGAGCGGGATCAGAAATGTTGATAACCCGCAGGCCGCCGGCGCCATCGGCAAAATAAAGAAAGCCCCCCCCGCCCACCAGCTCGTAGCCGTAGCCCGGTGAAAATAACTCGCTGACGAATTCCGGGGAGGCGGGGTTGCTCACATCGAGGATTTGAAGGCCGGCTGTTCCGCTGGCGACGTAGGCGTAATTCCCGGAGATGAAAACCCCCTCGTTGGATCCCGGCAGGCCATAGAGACCCACCATCTGTAGCTGTGAAGGGGTGGAAAAATCGAAGATCGCCAATCCATAACCCATGGCGCAGTAGGCGCGGGTGGATTGGACTTCCACGTCATGAAAAGGGCCCCCGATCAGGGATTCGCTCAGGCGAATTACCCCATCCCCCCACTGCCCGTGCGCGGGTGGCCCTGCAACGAGCAGGCCGGCCAGCCACAGGCCGATCATCGGCAGGATTGCAGGCCTAAGGCTCATGGGATTCTATTATTGCGAAAGTGCGAAGGAGAGGTGCTCGATTTCAATCACCATGTTTTCGTTGCGCACGATAACGTCCGGCGGCACGTGAAGGGTGGTCGGGGCGAAATTCAAGATCGCTTTGATCCCTGCGGCGACCAGCGATTCGGCCACCTTCTGAGCGGCTTCGACCGGCACCGCCAGGACCGCGATCTCCACGTGCGCCTTCTTCACTTCCTCTTCCAGATGATCGAGATTCTTCACCTCCAGGGTGCTGAACCGCGAACCGATCTTGCGCGGATCGCTGTCGAGCAACAGGGTGAAGAAAAAGTTCTGCTCCTGGAATTGTCGGAAATTCAGCAGCGCGCGGCCGATATTCCCCACGCCTACCAGCGCCAGATGCCATTCGGTAGTCAGACCCAGGATCTGTGCGATGTTCTGCTTCAGGTCGCGCACATTATATCCCAGGCCGCGCTTGCCAAAGGCTCCGAAGAAGGAGAAATCTTTGCGCACCTGCGCGGAAGTCACGTTGTTGCGGCGGGCCAGTTCATCGGATGAAACCGTTATCACGCCGAGGCTTTCCAATTGCTTCAGAGTGCGATAATAGCGGGATAAACGCCCTACCGTGGCATCGGCAATTTTTTGACCGTATTTCCCTTTGCCCAATCTGGTTTTAGCCATTATGAAACTCCTATCTGTGAACTTAATCTCTTATGATATACGAAATTTTTCCCTTTTTATTCAACCAATTCTAATTTTTGTATCAAACTGACAGAAGCGAGCAAGATCGGCCGATGCCCCCTATTTTTTCAGCGGGATGCTCAGCGTAATCGTGCTGCCCTGGCCTGGATGGCTTTCCACCTGAAAGCTAACGGCATAAGGGGCCAGAGCCTGGCGCGCCAGGGTAAGCCCCAGCCCGAAGGCTTCGGGCTTAAATTGGCCGGACGATTGCGGTTTCCCTCTGGATGCGGTGAAAAAGGGATCGAAAATGCGGCGTGCGACCTGCTTCTCCATGCCCAAGCCTTGATCCCTTACAGCAAGTGCAATTGCGGATTCGCCTTCCCGGCTCGTCGAAAGGGACAAAACCGGATTGGCGCACGATTGCATAGCATCCAGAGCATTCCGCACCAGGCAGAACAGGGCGAAGGAGAAATCCACATAGCGCGCGCGAATAGAAGGCAGATCCGACTGCAGGTTCGTTTCCACTTTGACCTGGTGCTTTAGAAACAGATCGGCCTGCAGGAAGTCGAGCTCGCGCCGCACCAGATCGTTCAGATCAATATCCATCGCGTCGGAGACCTGCTCATCGGCGCATTTCGCGCCCAGATTCTCCACGATTTCCTGAATCCGCTCGGCCGCCTTCAGAATGTCGCGAAATTCGATCACTTCGGGATGCTTGGACTGCCCCACCTCGGCCGTTAGAATGATCGCCGCCAGGGGCGAATTGATGTTGTGAGCGATGCCGGAGCAGAGCAGCCCGATGGGCATCTGCTGGTAAGCTTCGAGCAGAGCCTTCTCGATCAACTGGGGGCGCTGCTCGGCGATAGATTTCCCGCCCGCGGTTTGGCCTCGCAACGTCCTTTTCTTCCCGCCTTTCAGAATAATTCCTCCTGATCCTCGCCCCCGAGGGCGCCGTTTTCTTCCCCGCCTTCTTCATCCTCCACGGATTTTACCAGCTTAGCGATATCGGCGATCTTGTCGCTCTCGTCAATGCGGATCAGCCGGACTCCCTGGGTGGCCCGGCCGATGGTGCGAATCTGTTCGACGGGCTGGCGGATGACCATGCCGCTGGCGGTAACGATCATCAGGTCATCCTGATCCACCACTTCCATAATGGCGATCATGTTGCCGATTTTGTCATTGACTCGCAACGTGATAATGCCGACGCCGCCGCGGTTGGTGATGCGATAATCCTGAATGGGACTGCGCTTGCCATAACCTTTTTCCGATGCCACGAGCAGGGTCCCTTCGCGTTTGACCACCACCATTCCCACGACGAAATCTTTCGGGCGCAACTTGACTCCGATGACGCCGGTGGCCGACCGTCCCATGGCGCGCACCTTATTTTCCGGGAAACGGATAGCCTGCCCCTGGCTGGTGCCCAGAATAATATCATCCTGACCTTCGGTGATCTTGGCCTCAATCAATTCGTCATCTTCGCGGATATTGATGGCGATGATGCCGACCTTGCGCGGGTTGCCGTATTCCGAGAGCGGCGTCTTCTTGACGACACCCTGCCGCGTGGCCATGATGATGTAGCGATTTTCCGGAAATTCCGCCGCCGTGACGAAGGCGCGGATCTTCTCGTCTCGTTCGATATTGATCAAGTTGACGATGGGACGGCCTTTGGAACCGCGCCCCATCTGCGGCACTTCGTGCACTTTGAGCCAGTAGCATCGCCCGCGGTCGGTGAAAAACAGCAGATAATTGTGAGTGGATGCCACCAGCAAATGCTGAATCCAGTCCTCCTCCTTGGTCTTGGCTCCGGTGTAGCCCTTGCCGCCGCGCTTTTGACGCCGCAAGCCCGACACCGGGAAACGCTTGATGTAGCCCTGATAAGACACCGTGATCGCCATCTCCTCTTCGGCGATCATGTCTTCGATGGAGAATTCCTGGAAATCGGCGACGATTTCGGTGCGACGGTCATCGCCGTATTTTTCAGCGATTTCGGTCAGCTCTTCTTTGATGAGTGCGATGCGCTTGGCTTTCGATTCCAGCAGCTCCTTTAACTCAACCACAAGCTCTTTCAGCGCCTTAATCTCGTCCACCAGCTTCTGACGCTCCAGATTGGTCAACCGCGCCAGGCGCATGTCCAGAATGGCCTTGGCCTGCTCTTCCGAGAGCTTGAATCCCTTCATCAGCGCCGTGCGGGCGTCGTCCACCGTCTTGCTCTTGCGGATGATTTCGACCACGCGGTCAATATTATCCACCGCGATCTTCAGCCCTTGCAGGATGTGCAGGCGCTCCTGGGCTTTGCGGAGATCAAACTTCGCGCGCCGGATGATGACATTGTGCCGGTGTTTCAGGTATTCGACCAAAAGCTGCGGCAGATTCAGAACCCGCGGCACGCCGTCCACCAGGGCCAGGTTGATCACGCCGAAGGTGGTCTGGAGCTGCGTGTGGGCATAGAGATTGTTCATCACCACGCCGGGGACGGCGTCTTTCTTCAGCTCGATCACCAGCCGCATGCCGTCGCGGTCGGATTCGTCGCGGATGTCGGCGATCCCTTCCAACTTCTTCTCATTGACGAGCTCGGCGATTTTCTCGATCAGCTTGGTTTTATTGACCTGGTAGGGGATTTCGGAGACGATGATGCGGTCGCGGATCTTGCCGGTCTCGATGGTGGCGCGAGCGCGCAGCACGATGCGGCCCTTGCCGGTGCGGTAGGCGTCGCGCACGCCTTCGGAACCGTAGATAATGCCGCCGGTGGGAAAATCCGGAGCGGTGATTTTGCCGCGGAGATTCTTGAAGACGTCTTCGATTATCTCGGGCTTGCGCGGCCAAGTGGCGTCGTCGAATTTCTCGCCGAAACGGTCTAACACATAGACCAGCCCGTCCACGACTTCGCGCAGGTTGTGCGGCGGCATGTTGGTGGCCATGCCGACGGCGATGCCGCCCGAACCGTTGACCAAGAGATTGGGGATTTTCGCCGGCAGCACCGACGGCATGGTCATGGTGTCGTCGTAGTTGGCGACGAAATCTACCGTTTCCTTGTCAATGTCCTCCAGCATGTCGGCGGCCAGCGGCAGCAGGCGCGCCTCGGTGTATCGCATGGCCGCGGCGCCGTCGCCGTCCACCGATCCGAAGTTGCCCTGGCCGTCCACCAGGGGATAGCGCAGAGAGAAATCCTGCACCATCCTGACCAGCGTGTCGTAGATGGCGGCGTCGCCGTGCGGGTGATACTTACCCATGACGTCGCCGACGATGCGGGCGGATTTTTTGTGGGGCTTGCCGGGCTGGACGCCCAGCTCGTGCATGCCGAAGAGGATGCGGCGATGCACCGGCTTCAAGCCGTCGCGCACGTCCGGCAGCGCGCGCGATACAATCACCGACATCGAGTAATCGAGGTAGCTGTCGCGCAGCTCCTCTTCGATGTTCACCGGAGTGATGCGTTCACCGGGGATGAAGGACATAGGTTGGGGGTTGGGGTTTAGGATTTAGTCCATTTCATTCAATTGGGAATTAGACCGCTAGAGCATGAACTGATTGCCTATTTTGTAATTCCAGAAAGCGGGAATCAGAACTTAAACGAGCCCTTACCACGAAATCGAGCAAAACCGAAGCAGGCTTAAAATTCTCGGGAAAATCCATAAACAATTAATAATCAATATATTATGAACTGTGGCCGCAAAAATACTATATAAACTTTCTCAAGAAATTTCTTGACAAAGGAACCATTAATGTATTACATTGTATATACATTGTAATTAGGAAAGCTCATCCACCACGTGTGGTAAGGAGTAACGAGGCCGTCCAGCATTGGGCGGCTTCAGCTTTTTTGCGATGCCATGTACGCTTCATACTCTCGTTTTAGAGCTTGCCTGCGATATTCATGATCAATCATGAACGCTGTCCATGGCAGCAAATAATCCCCACGATCCGCGAGTACTACCATGTATGAAAAATCCAGCAGACAAACTTGAATCCGTTTTTCATTCTTTCTCGCGGCAGGCCAGGCCAACACTTTCACAGTCCCGACCGCTTCAATCATGGGCCGAATCCAAGCGATGCGCTCGCAGCGCCTCAAGTCTGGTAGGCGTGTTTCTTCGTCCTTCCCCTCTGAGATGAAGTGCCAAAATGTGGCTTCTTTACCGCCCTCCAGTGGAAGCCTTTTCAGCCCTAATCTGCGGCCCGCAAAATTGGGTCTTGACAGCACGAAATCTCTCCGAAATACTGCATAAATTGCTGCCAAATACTGCTCCCAATCGCCATCATACAATTCGAGTATAATTAGGGACGGGAGCCAAGAAGGGGACTCATCCATCTTATTGTTCCTTAGGAGTCCAGTGAAATAGATTCAACTTCTTTTCCTCCAATAACGTGCTTTTCGTTAGAGAGTAGTTTGATCTCTCTCTCAAATATTCAACCAGATATTTCTTTGCCTTGCTCTTGAACTGTTCTTGATTTGCGAATCCAATGGCCCCTATCAGCAAATCAGCAAGCTGAATTTGTTCAACTTCGTGCGAACGAACTTGCTGAATGCTCTCAATTATCCTGCGATCAAAATCGTATTTGCTGTTGCACAGGATTTCACGGAGTTTTTCTACTTTTGACTGGCTTCGTGTATCCTTAATATCTACGTAGATTCTATATTTATCGGTAGGACCCAGCAGAACGCCTAATAGCAAGAAGTACATTTTGTAATACCAAGCATCGTGGTCTTGCTTGAATTTAGTGTGATTAAGTCCAGTCCTATGTGCGATAACGGCCCTGAAGCGCAGCTCCTGTTCGGTGAAAAAATAATCAATAATATCTTGATAGAAGTTAATTCCTGCAGGCGACACTTTTGTCCATTTAATCTCAAAATTCCCCGGCAAATTGTGCTTTTCCTTTATCTTTCTAATCTTAACGGCAAAATCTCTTGTCCTAGCTTGTGGACACGAGATGGCCCCCAAAACCATTATGGGACTTTTATCATGTTCAAGATGGCGACTCTCGTCGCAATAGATATTCACTCTGTTCGGCATCGCCCTACCATATGAGACTATATTTCTCCTGCTTCGTCTCTACCGAGTACCCCACAACTCTGCTGGGGGTTTCCTCCAACAACCATTTTCGCGATACCACGAAAATGCTGGCGGTTTGCTTTATCTCTTCAGTGCCCCGCTCTCCGCCTTCACCGGCACGCTTTCGGCGTAGAGCGTCTCCGGGCACAGATCGGCGCCATTGGGCCATTCGACCGTGTCGAAATTGACACGCGCTCCGGCAAACAGGGCGGCGTCGCGCAGTTCTCGGAATATGCCCTGATCCAAGTAGGGTTCCAGATTGAAAATGCGCTGTTCGCCATTCTCAAAGGTAATGAGTAGCCGAAAATCAGGCAGGGGCTGAACGGCTTTGGCGCCGATGTATTTCATCATGCATCTCCTTTTTAGCTTTTTAGCGCAGCGGCTCGATCTTAAATGGCAATTCCCCTCTCGAGGCTAGTTCCCAATCGGCTATCAGCTCTTCACGGTGCAGTTCAATCCATGCGACCACCAGCCGCGCCTGTCGTTTGGGAAATTCTCCATTTGTCAGTTCACCGGATAGGATATCGAAAGTGGCCTTTGAATCCTGGTAATAAACATGAACGTGCGGGGGCTGGTGCTCGGCTTTGCCGCAATACATCCGCACGATGATTCCGAAAAACATGCTAATGGTTGGCATTGTGGTTGCCTCTCTCAGTCTGAATGTCCCCAATCCCCCGGCTATTCCCGTTCGCCCCAGTTGGGTTGCGGCTTACGGCACCGCCATATATTCCGCCACCGCCACGGATTTGGGAATGCGGATTCCATCTTCTTTCAAGCCCTGCAAATGCATTTTGATCGCCGCGTGCATGTTGCGCTCGGCCTGCTCGCGGGTCTTTCCGGTCGCGGCGCAGCCGGGCAAGTCAGGGGAGTAGGCGGAGTAGTTGCCATTCGCTTTTTCAATCACTACCAAAAATCCATGCATCTTTATTTCCTCTTCTCCTTCTCCTCCATCACCTTCAGCATGGCCTCAACCTTGGGTTTCGTCTCTGGCAAGTCTTTGCTGATGATCTTCCAGGTGATGCTTAGGTCCAACTGGAAATATTCGTGAATGGCCAGATTGCGCAAGGCGATCATGCCTTTCCAGGGGATGTCAGGATAGTCATTTCGAAGCGACAGGGGAATTGTCCGTGCGGCTTCGCCGATGATTTCCAAGTTTCGAACCACCCCGTCAATCACCAGCTCGTCCTTTACGAAATGCTCGAAAGACATCCCATGCATGAACCGGCCGATTTTGTCAATTGACACCAGAATATCCTTGACGAACAGCAAGTAGGAGCGGTTTTTCATGCGAATATCACCTCGCGTAGGACCTGCTCCTTATACTCTACTCTTAGGGCGCCTTCTGTCGCCAGGTCAACTTTCATCCCCAATTTCTCCTGCAAATACTCCTTCAGGTCGAAAAATTCCCAACCCAAAGGTTCGGAGAAATCTACCAGGATATCCACATCGCTCCGTTTGCGATGTTCCCCCCGCGCATAGGAACCGAAGATGCCGATCCTCTCAACCTTCCATCTACGTCGCAAAGTTGGTTTGAGGCGCTTGAGCGTCTTCTCGATCTCATCGCGTGATTTCTTCGGATTGCTTTTTTTCATCACACCACCTCCGGCGCCAGCATCCACCCCACCGCCCAATGGCTGTCGGCGTCGCGCTTAAGGCAAACGATGCCGCCCATCTGGAACTCTATTAATTTAACATTGGCGTCGCCGCAAAGCAAGAGAGAAGCCAGGCGGCTCAGGTTGGGTAGATGGCCGACCAGCATCAGATCATCGGCCTGAGACGCCAGCCGTTTCGCCCAAATCGCGGGATCGTCGTTGGGATTCAGGCCGTCGGTCTGCGCCACTCCCTCCGGCGGATTAAGGTAGGAACCCAAGATGCTGGCAGTCTGCCGGGCGCGGGTCTTGCCGCTGTGCAGAATCTGTCCGATTTTCAGGTTGGCATACTGCGAGGCGTAGCCGGCCACTCGACAGAGAGCGGCTGTGCCGCTGTCCGTCAGATGGCGTTCGGAGTCTTCGGCCTCCGGCTTGGCTTCGGCATGTTGAACCAGATAGAGCTTCACGAGACGTTATATCCCCAATTATTTCTCTTCGCCAAGCAATTTTTCCAGCAAATCTTCGACGCCCAAGGACTTGGCCCAGCGGCGCAGATAGGCTAAATCCAGACGATCACCCTGCAGCCTCACTATGCCGGCGGCATCGCGCACTTGCATTTCGGATGCCGTCGCTTTCGACCAATTCAACTTGCTCAAGATGATGTCTTCCGGCGTCGCGACCACTAAGGGAAGGCCCAAAAATTCGCCGCTTAGGCGACGTTCAAATTTCTCCTTCTCGTACAATGCATTTTTACAAATGATGAAATCCGCCTTCCAACTGGTATGGCCATCAATTACGTTGAACATCGCACGATTCTTGAGAGCGTCCAGGGCGGCATCCAAACTGACGTAGTAATCGGGGGAAATATCCCGGACAAAATCTCGCAATTGCCGCTCCGTGGGCGCGATGATGAGATCCACATCCCGCGTCGCTCGCGGTTCCCCGTAAATGCTGCTGCCCACCGAGCCGGTAATCATATAGGGAATCCCGGTCTTCTCCAGAGCTGCGAGAAGTCGAGCCAGAAACTGCTTCTGTTCCTCTAAGGTTGGATTTGATTCCATGGCAATAGCCTCTGGAAGGCCTCCTCGCCCACCATCAATCGGGTAACGGCCATACGAACTTGCTCTTCGGTGTAATCCGGATGACGCATTCTTACGCCCGCCGCCGCCAGGTTGCGCAAGTTGGCGGATGCTTCAAACATGACCCGCAGCCTCCCCTCCGGCCCCATCCGCCGCAGCGCCTCGATCTGGACATGATAGGCCTCCGGAGTCGTATCCGCCGGAATCAGGCCAAGTGTGTGTTGTTCGGCTGTGATCTGTTTGGGCTTTTTTCGAGATTTCAATCGCGCCATGTCCGACTATCCGCCCCAATGATCTATGAATTGAAAGCTAAGATGTGCTGCTGGGATCCCGTTCGGGCTGATTAATCCGACCAAATTATTGGGCCTTTGATCCACTCTGCTCCGTCGCCCTGCGCACCGCATAGCCCAAGAGCAGAAACACCAGCACGACGACCGATATCCGCACCAGAAAAGTCCCCAGCGCCCCGGTGATGCAGAAGAAGGCCAAAGTCGCAAATAGGCCCCAAGCGGAGGCCGCATCTGACGGATCCCGCGCTCGCCGAATGCCCTGCAACGCGGCATATAATCCCGTTCCCAACAAGACCATGAAAGCAACCAGGCCTAATAACCCGCTTTCGATGGCCACCTGGAAATAGACATTGTGCCAGTCGCCGGCGCCGGGGTCGGTCATCTGCGGTCTCAATTCTTGCGGAAAGATCGCGTGGAATGAATTCAAGCCATGGCCCAAAAGGGGGCGCGCCGCCAAAAGATCAGCAACCGGTTGCCAGAGCACTTCGCGGCCGCTCAGGTTCGCCGCTGGATTCGCCAGGGTGGACAGCCGTGACCGCAGGGGCACAATAACCAGAAACAGCACAAGAATTCCCGCGCCCAAAGCAGCAGAATATCGCGGATAATAAAGAATCGCAGCCGGCAAGAGCGCCAGGATAGCCGCCACCCACTCCGCACGGCAGATGCTGGCCGCCAGACCGGCGGCAATTATTCCAAGCGATATGACATCCCAAGTCCGGCGCTTAAATAGAAACCCGGCGGCAGCATGATAAACGCCCAATGCGAGAGCGGCCCCCATCATGCTGCCAAAAACCGTCCAACCGCCGTAGATTCCGGTGGCCCTTTCGGCGCCGCCGGCCACTTGAATCAGCCCCACGACCGAAGCAATTGCTCCTCCGATGACCAGGCCCCGGATCATACGCGGCCAGACTTGCTTCAGGTCTCCCTGAGCATTCCAAGCCGTGAGAGCATAAGCAAGGCAGAATGCCAAATAGGTCAGACCCTTGCCAATCTTTTCGGGGTGAGGACTAAAGATGGCGGATGCGAGCCGAATGAGAATGAACAGTAAGAAGGGCAGATCCCAGTAAGAAATGGGGATTTTCTGCCCAAGGATAAACCGAAGTAGGATGATTGCCAAGAGCAGGCCGCAGATTACCTCGACTGCGACCAGCGAAAGCGGTAGCGCCAGACCCAGGAGCACAAGCCCCGCGGAGAAGGCCCCCGCGGCGAAAGGCTTGCCCGTGTCAGTGCTGGTTTTCATAGAAATGCTTCGGTCGGGGGCATAGAATGACCAAACGGGGTAACAAAGGCCTTAATTGTTTTGAGGTGCTATCAACCGCGGTCTCGCTAAGAAAAGGCTTGACAAATCCCGTCAGAGGTGTTAAATTTAGATAGTAATAGATTCGATTTTCGGGGAGGCAGGCTCAGCCTGATCGGTTGAGCGATTTTCGCCGGTAGAGGCGATCTGCTTCCCCGGTTTTATATCAAAAAGGGGCTGGGGACCGGATACCGGAGCCTGGAAATCCGCCAACCAGTCTCGAGTCCCTAGCCCCCAGCCCCCCAGGGTGAGGCCCCTTACACAATCTTGCTTCTCTCAACCCTTCCGAGAACAACAAAGCGATAACTATTCGATCAAGTTCATCCCTTTCAGTTCGTATTCATCCTTGGAAATCGCCGAGATGAATTGCATGTCGGCAATCTCCTGGTAAAACTCGACGATATCCCGAAACCCGGCGTGATAGCGATTGGCGGCATAGGCGAAGATGTCCGCCAATTGCAGACCTGCAGAAAGCGCGGAAGGCATCAGCAGGGGCGCCCCGAGGATGCCGTGAAAGCCGCCGCCGAAGCGCGTCCCGTAGATGAAATTCAAGAAGGCGTGGCCGCGCAGATAATCCTGGCTGGTCTCTTCGGTTCTGAAAATCAACTTGGCCACCTGACCCGGGTGATTCTCCAGCATGAAGGAGTTCACCCGCTCGATTAGATAAGCCAGAAGGATGGAAATCGCCTCCTCGCTGTAGCCGTTGGAATCCAGTACGGCGCTCTTCGGCAGACCGGTAGCAAAGACTCCCGGCTGGGCGGCGGCTCCCACGCTGAACTTCTTGGTGGTCGAGAAGGAAGTAATCTTTAGCAAGCGGCAGAGGCTGAAGAGCTCCTTGACAAATTCGACTTTGCGAAAATTGGCGGACAGAGCGCGACCGCTGAGCAACAAGCGCCCTTTAATGGGATAATCCGCCACCCCCTTGCGCTTAAAAAACCTCTCCTTAAGGCGCAGCAGCTTACGGGAAAAATCGTCATACGCAACCTCTTCGATGGCGGCTCCCGCCACCGTGGCGTAATACTCCGTGGCTCCTGAGCTTCCCAGACGACCTTGTTCCACAAACACGAGCACGGACATGCAGACCCCTCCTCAGGCCCGATTCAATTACCATCCCGTTCATCGAGGCTAAAGGCGCTCGAACTGCCAAGCGCAACAAGCCCCCCCTATTCATAACCCGACCCTTTCATTCGCCTACAAACAAGGGAAAAAACAGGTCGAATGATGTGCCGAAAATCACATTGGAACGATTTTTGGCAACATCTTGATTCTGCTGCGATTAGATATCGAGATTGCGGACGTAGCGGGCATTTTCTTCGATGAAAGCCCGGCGTGGCTCGACTTCATCGCCCATGAGGATGGTGAACATATGATCAGCGGCAGCGGCGTCTTCGAGCTCAACCCGCAGGACAGTGCGGCGCTCAGGATCCATGGTGGTCGCCCAGAGCTGGTCCGGATTCATCTCGCCCAATCCCTTATAACGCTGAAGTTGCACGCCTGAGGAGCCACCGAATCTCTTCATCCCCTCGTCCCGTTCGCGCTCATCATAGGCATAATACTCTTCTTTGCCCTTCTTCAGACGATAGAGCGGCGGCTGAGCAATAAAGACGTGGCCGGTCTCGATCAACTTGCGCATGTGGCGGTAGAAGAAGGTGAGCAGTAGTGTGCGAATGTGAGCCCCGTCCACGTCGGCATCCGTCATGATGATAATTTTGCCATAGCGCAGGCGGCTGACGTCAAAGTTGCCGCTGTCGCCGTTGCCCCCGGGCTCGCCTTCTGAGGGGCCGCCATTATCACCTGCCTCTTCCCCACCGATGCCGGTGCCGATGGCCTGGATGATGGTGCGGATCTCCTCATTGGAGAGAATCTTATCGAGGCGCGCTTTCTCGACATTGAGGATTTTGCCCCGCAGAGGCAGGATGGCCTGAAAGCGGCGGTCGCGGCCCTGCTTGGCCGAGCCACCCGCCGAATCGCCCTCCACTAAGAACAGTTCGCAGTGCTCGGGTTCGTTAATGGAACAGTCCGCCAGCTTGCCCGGCAGCGACCCCGATTCGAGCGCGCCCTTGCGGCGCACCATGTCCTTGGCTTTGCGTGCGGCCTCTCGAGCCTTGGCGGCGTTGGTGCATTTTTCGATGATGCGGCGAGCGATGCCGGGGCGCTCATCGAGGAATTCGTTCAGCGCTTCGCCCACAATGGACTCGACGATGCCCTTGACCTCAGAGTTGCCCAGGCGCGTCTTGGTCTGCCCTTCGAACTGCGGCTCGGGAACTTTGACGGAGACGACGGCCGTCAGACCCTCGCGGGCATCCTCACCGGACAGGGTAAACTTGTCGCTCTTGTAGAGATTATTTTTTATGGCGTAGGTGTTGAGCGTCCGGGTCAGCGCCGTCTTAAATCCGGATAGATGGCTTCCGCCTTCGAGCGTATAGATGTTGTTGACGTAGGTGAAGATATTTTCCAGGTAGGAGTCGTTGTATTGCAGCGCCACGTCCACTATGACGCCTTCTTTCTCGCCCGAAACCAGGATGGGCTGCGGGTGAATCGCCTGGCGGGTTTCGTCCAAATAGCGGACGAATTCAGCCAGGCCGCCCTTAAATTGGAAGACCTTCTCTATAACCTCTTCCTTGCGCTTGTCGAAGGCCGTGATCTTCAATCCACTGTTCAGGAAGGCCAGTTCTCGCAGGCGTGTGCAAACGGTCTCGAAGCTGAGCTGGGTGCTTTTGAAAACCTCCCTATCCGGCATAAAGCGCACGCGCGTGCCGCGCTTTTTGCACTTGCCGGCTTCCTTGACCGGCGCCTGAGCCGTGCCGCGCTTGTAACTCTGCTGGTAGAGCTTGCCGTCGCGGCAGACTTCCGCCGTGCACCATTCGGATAGCGCATTGACGACCGAGACGCCGACGCCGTGCAAACCGCCGGAGACCTTGTAGCTGGCCTTGTCGAATTTGCCGCCGGCGTGGAGCATGGTCATGACGACCTGCAGCGCGGATACCTTTTCGGTCTTGTGCTTGTCCACCGGGATGCCGCGGCCGTTGTCCCAGACCTCGGCCGTGCCGTCGTCGTTCAGCGAGACTTCAATCTCGGTGCAGTAGCCGGCCATGGCTTCGTCCACGGCGTTGTCCACCACCTCATAGACCAAGTGGTGCAGGCCGCGCGACGAGGTGTCGCCGATGTACATGGCCGGACGCTTGCGAACCGCCTCCAGCCCTTTCAGGACGGTGATCTGTTCGGCGTCGTATTTCTCGGTGGTGGGGGGTGTTTCGATGTGAGGCATGGGATATTTCTCAAAATGCACAATTAGGCATAGACTAAACGGCCCTTGGGCTCGGGTATCGGGCGACCAAGCTCTTTGGCCGTTTCCAACCATTCGTGAATGACGATTTGGGCATTGGCCAAGGCCTCCTGGTGGGTGGCGCCATCCGCCGCACAGCCGGGCAATTCCGGCACCTCGGCTACAAAGGCCTCATCGTCCTTGCTCCAGTAGATGATGATCTCGTATTTGTTATTCATCTCCAGCTCCCAACTTATATTTCAGGATAACCTGGCGCACTTGTTTCACTTGATAAGGCTTCGCTTTTGATCCTTTAGGCTGTATATTCAGTATTTCCTCTATCCCCGTTTTCGTGAAAATGTGGTGACTGCCCTTTATGCGTTCATCAAAACCGAGTCGAAGAAGCACCTGCCGAAAGTCTGCGAACTCAACATTTTGGTCCGACAGACCGCGAATAATTTTTTCAAATATTTTTGCTTCTCGACTCATTGCCGTTCACTTTTTGGCATTACCTAAGAATTCTTCCCACCGTTTTCTTTGTTCTTCTTGTTCCAGCCTATCTAGCTCCACTTGCCGTCGAATCAATTGGAATATTTTTGCTTCGCTTTGTCCCACCTCCATGAAGTTGAAGTCCATGATAGTTTTATCAAATGCCGCTGAATAGTTATTTACAATATCACCTATTGTCTGAATAACCTCTCTGACCTGTTTTCAATTAAGCCTAAACTTTTCGTTCATTTTTCTAACATCGAACAAGAACTCATCATTCAGGTGTGCATAATAGCTGTGTCTTCTTTTCATGATGGAATCAAGAGCTGGCTTTACTGCTAAGAGTCTTTCGCGATATTCGGCGAGCATCTCCGTAAGTCCTTTGGATAATATATCGCCATCTGGAAAAATCTGTTTATGGTTTTCGACAAAATCCAAATATTTGTGAACAAGGGCCCGTGTGTTTTTGTTTTTGTCAATGGCCAACTTAAAAATAATCAAGACCAATTGTCCCCAAAGGGCGCGTTCGCATGCGCCAAAGAATTCCGCAGCATAATTGTAGATTTCAATTTCTTCCTTCCGAATCTCAATGATTGATTCATATACTCGCGACGTTAGATTAAGAAGAAGCAATTGATTCTGAAATGCCCCCCGCATCTTTCTGAACTCCTCTGCTTTTTCCGGCATCATTGTATTCATCTTCTGGAGCGCTTCGCGGCAGCCCCGAAGAGATGGCTTCGCCACAGGCTGCCGCACTACCCTCTAATCCCCAACCCCCGAATTTGTCCCCAAATCATCACCGTGCACCCCGCCAGAATCAGCAAGCCGCCGATCCAGTCGCGGATGCCGGGGATCGTGCCCAGGAAGGTGAAGGCGACCATGGCGACGAAGATCGGCTGGATCTGATTGACCAGAGAGGCTTTGGATACCGCCAAGCGCTTCAGGGCGAAAAGATAGAACCAGCGGGCCAGCGTCGGGCCCATCAAGGCGATGCCGATTACGCCCCACCATCTATGGCCCAACCCCAGCAGCGGCTGTCCTTGAATCGTCAATAACAGCAGATAGAACAGCGCGACGATACTGGTGCGGATGAAACTCAGCGGCGTGGCATTGATATGCCGCAAGGCCACCTTGGCCACCACTTCGGTGATGCCCCAGAAGACGCCGCTGGCGACCATCACCCAGAACCAGAGGCTGACCTCCACTCCCTCCGTGGCGTAGAGAAGCGCCACACCCGATATCACGACCACGCCTCCGACGGCCTCCATAATTCGGAAACGCTCGCCCAGCAGCCAGATGCCCAGAAATACCGTGACCAGGGTCTGCAGGCGGCTGATGAAAGCCGCCACCGAGGGATCCAGGTATTTCACGCCGGTCCAGAGCGTCCAAAGTGCGGCGATGGAGAGCGCGCTGAAGAGCAGCACATACCGCCAGGCTCTCGCCGAGCAATGCAGCACTTCGCGCCATTGACCGGTCTGGAGCATCCAGGCTCCCTGGATGAGCGTGGCAATGGAAAAGATCAGCGCAACCAGATGCGCCGGGGAGAGATTCGCCAAGACCACTTTGCCGAGCACGTAATTCGTTCCCGACAAGAGCGCAGAAAGCATGGCGAAAGTGTAGCCTTTCCCCGGTTCAGACAAGCGAATCCCCTAATTTTGGGTCAATATCATCGCCCCTCTATCACCGGCGGCAATAAGCGACTTGCATGAACAACGGCAACAACGAGGACTCGATTTCTTGCTGGGTTATGCCGATAAATTGCGCGATAATGCCCCTCAATAACCTCGCGATATCCGCTCCCTGAAAACTCGGGTACTTCGCGCCCGCTATCTGGAAATTTCGCCAATCGTTCCACGGCGGCCCTTATCCTCAGAACCATAATGGCTGCGTATTTCTTCGAATCGCGCCCGATGAATTCGTGTATCTGGCGCAGGTCCTCAACGGCTGGACCGGACCAAACTATTTCAGCCACTCGTTGCTCCGGCGGACAACCTCCTCATGCGACATCAGATCGCCCGCCTCGGCGGCGGCCTCCCCCACTTCCAGCTTCTGCTTGAGATAGAGGCGGTAAATCAAATCATCCGCATCAATGTCATCCGGCATCTCCCGCAGGAGTTCGAGCACCTCGTTTTTCTTCATGTGTGCCTCACGTTTATTGAGTTGGGATTCATAGCGGATGCGTTCAACAATTAAACTGGCTACCGCCCCGAAATATCCGGCCTTTCGCCAGTTTTACTTGAGCAGTTTTCGGGCCGCTTCCAGCACCGGCGCATAGTCCGGCTCCTGACCCTGGATCGGCACGATTTGGGTATAACGCACGATCCCCTTTTGATCCACGACGGCGGCGGATCTCGCCAGCAAGTACGTCTCCCGTGCAAAGAGTCCCGTCGCGCGGCCAAATGGCTGGCCGCGATAGTCTGAAAGCACAATCACGCGATCTATCCCTTCGGCTCCGCAGAAACGCTTTTGGGCAAGGGGGAGATCGTTGGATATCGTCAGGATGATAACGCTGTCGCCCAGCGCCGCGGCTTCCTGATTGAAGCGGCGGGTCTGCGCGCTGCAGACGCTGGTTTCCAGCGAGGGCACGGTGCTGATGATCAGCACCTTTCCCCGAAACGATGAGATTTTGACCTCTTTCATATCCTGGCCTACGACGGTCGCATCGGGCAGTTTTTGCCCGATTTTGAGCTGGGGACCTATCAGTGTCAATGCCAGGTCGCCCGCCCGCGTCACGCCCTTGGTCTCTATGTCCGGCATGTCGTCTCCTTTGGTTATTGAAATGGATGCGCACAGGATCCCAATGATCATCAGAAAAAACTTTGCATTTCGCCTGACCATTATGATACTCACATTATATTTCGATTGCTGGAATCCGTTCGCTATTTGACGCGGATCTCTTTAATTTGCTCGTCCTTAAACCTTGCGGTGATCTTTGCGAGCAGTTCCTTTTTTTCAAAACTGATTTGCTGCCGCCAAACCGAGGAATCGGCCTCCAGGGTCAGAATCCCCTTCTCCAACGCTGAAGGTTGAATGTGCTCGGCCACCGCCTCACCGACGATGGCGCGCCATTCGCGGGCAATGGGGATCGCGTCCAGGCGCCGCTTCATCACCGGCGTATTGACGGCCTTCTGAATCGCCGCTGACAGCGTGGTGAACGGAAAGGGGCGGCCTTTGCGTCCCCTGGTGCGTTGCCGGGCCAGAGCGGAGTCCGGCTCTTCCCCGATGGCGCCTGAATGGGTGATTTGATCCCTTTGTGAAGTTATGCGTCTGCGCTTCATCTGGCCGGGAATGACGGAATTACAACAAAGCCACCCCGGTGGGCGACTTTGCTAATTCTTGTCCATCATGGTTCAGCAAATTTAGCAGCGGCGAATTTTTATTGCAGCCGGATCGGCATCAACAGCATCAAGAGATCTTCACCCTCCGGTCTTTCGAGCGGTCTCAGGATGCCCGCGGACGTCGGCGTGCCCAGCAGGAGTTCGGCCTCTTCGACGCCCAGATGACGGAGCGCCTCCAGCAGGTAGTTGGCGTTGTAGCCGATTTCGAAGTCGGTTTCGGTAGATTCGAATTTCGCTTCAATCTCCTCTTGCGCTCGGCGGCCGCTTTCGGGATCTTCGGCGGATATCTTCACTTGATCACTGGCGATGTGCAGCACCACCAGCCGATTGATCTGATTGGCAAAGATCGAGACGCGCTTGGCCACCGCCGAAAATTTCTCCACCCCAAAGTGCAATTTATGGGGATTATCCTTGGGAATGACGGCCTCATAGGAGGGAAACTTGCCCTCGACGACCTTGCTGGTGATAACCAACTGCCCGGTATCAAAGACGACGCGATTGGTGGCCAGAAACAGATCTACTTTCTGGACGCTGTCCGCCGAGAGATGCCGCGCCAGGAGATTGAGCGATCTCGAGGAGACGATGACCTCGATTTCCCCGCCGATTCCGCTCAGTCCACTCCTGATCAGTCGCACCAGGCGATGGCCGTCCGTCGAGACCGCTCGCAGTTCCTTGCCCTTGAACTGCAGCAGCAGGCCGGTTAGGGCAGGCCGGAGCTCATCGTGGGATATGGCAAAGGTGGTCTGCTCCAGAAGGTCCTTCATCTCGTCCGCGGTGAAAGCCACCTTATTGGGCGGGCGGTCTTCGGGAGCCGGCGGAAACCTGGAGGGATCTTCGCCCGGGATGGTGAATTGGCCGCGCGCGGTATTCAAGAGGAGGTGCTGCTCCGGAGTGGTCTCCAGCACCAGCTCCGCACCCGGCAATTCCCGAAGAAGATCCTGCAGGGGCTTCGCGGGTATCAGTACGGAGCCATCCTCCATCCCTTCCACGGGAACCGTCGTCAGCAGGAAGACATCGCCGTCCGAGGCCGTCAGGCTCAGTTCTTTTCCGCGCAGGGTGGCGTGGATGTTATAGAGGAAGGCCAGCGGGGTACGCGCCGGCACGACTCCGGAGACTCTAGCGACTCCTTGAAGCAGGGGTTCTTGAGAGACTTTAAATTTCATTTTTGGGCTCCGTTACCGCAAGCCTTTTAAAGGCAGATCTTCTTAACTTCTATGAAGATTAGTTTATTTATACAAGTTAGTATATCTTAGTAAGTGGTGTGGAGATGTGGATATCGCCCCTTTTGGGATTCTCCGCGCGCCCGTATGCATGTGAATAAGTTGTCCACAAGGGGCATTCAAATTGTCAACGGGTAATGACAACCAATCCAGAAGTTCCCAAAAGGGTCCCATGAATCCTACCGATGTTGATATCCATGGCCTTATTATGCACTTATTAACAAGCTATCAAGATAGGGCGATACTGCTTTTCAACATATTAATATCGGAGGCGATCTTCGGATTGTTCGACATTGACAGAGACACGGTATCCCTCGCATGAATTACCGTGGAATGATCCCTGTTGCCGAAATGCGTGCCGATGCTCTGCAGGGAGGCATTGGTCAATTCAATGGAAAGATACATAGCCACTTGGCGCGCCCAGGCGATATCGCGTTTCCGGGTTCGCGCAATCAGCAAATCGGGCGAGATCTTATAGTGGCTGGCGACCAACTGCTGAATTTTTTCGATACTCAGATCCTTGGGAGCTTGCGGCAGATGTTCCTGCAGAATGCTCTTGGCCAGAGCCAGGGAGATGTCCACGCCGGTGATGGAACAGTGGGCCATGAGGCGAATCAGGGCGCCTTCCAGGAGCCGGATGTTATCCGTGATGACGCTGGCCAAAAACTGCGCCACGTCCTCCGGCAGAAGGATGCCCTGGCTTTCAGATCGTTTTTGCAGGATGGCCAGGCGGGTCTCGTAGTCCGGTGGATGAATATCCGCGATCAGGCCGCAACCCAATCGGCTGATCAGGCGAGTATCGAAATCATCCAGCTCCTTCAAGGGGCGGTCCGACGTCAGCACGATCTGTTTGCCGGCCTGATAGAGAGTATTGAAAGTGTGAAAGAACTCGAGCTGGGTGCGCTCTTTGGCCGCGAAGAAGTGAATATCGTCAAGAAGAAGCAGATCCACGGTGCGGTAGAAGCGCGAAAAATTGGTGGTCTTGTAATTCTTGATGGACGAGATAAAATCGTTGACGAACTCTTCGCTGGTGACGTAAACCGTCTTGAGATGGCGGTTGTTGGAAACCGAAAAATTGCCCACGGCCTGAATCAGGTGGGTCTTTCCCAGGCCGCTGGGACTGTAGAGAAAAAGCGGATTAAAGGGCGTCTTGCCGGGCGCCTCGGCCACCGCCAGGGCCGCCGCCTTGGCGAAAGAGTTGCTGTCGCCTTCGATGAAATTTTCGAAGGTGTAGCGGGGATTCAGTTGGGCGCGGCGTAAAGCCTCCGAGTCCCGCGCCGCGAAATCCGCCCGCCCGACAGGCTCCTCTCGCACCGAGGGGTTTTCGTCTCGCTCCGTGATCTGATACTGAATTCGGAGGCTGCCGTCGGACGTTTCGGCCAGGGCGGCGAGAATCTGTTCGCGGTAGTGCGTCTCCAGAAACTCGTAGAAGAACTGATTGGGGACGCCGACCTGCATCACGCCCTCGTTCACCGCCAGCAGCTTGAGCGGGCTGAACCAGGTCAGAAAGCTATCCTGCGGGATTTTCCCCTGAACGGCCTGAAGGAACTGATCCCAGGATGGTTGCGGCGGCCCAATCATAAGACAAGATATAACAGAATTTTAATGGGGTGCGAACCGATAGGGCAGAGACGCGTCAAATATAGAGAAATCGGAGCACAGAGTCAAGCAAAATTGTAGAGGTTGCTCAAAAAAGATGAAGGGGGAGCTTTTTCAAATATTCTCAGAACTTCTTGCATTAAAAAGCAATTTGTCCTATATTGCTGCCATTCGATAAGGAGTCTCTCCATGAAAAGGACCTATCAGCCCAGCCGCCGCAAACGGGCTACCACACACGGATTTCGCAAACGCATGGCCACGGCCGATGGGCGGCAGGTCTTGAGTCGCCGTCGGCGCAAGGGGCGCAAGAAGCTCACGGTTTCCGATGAACGATGAGGCCTTCGGCCGCGAATTGCGCCTGAACAGGCGCAAGGACATAGATCATGTGCTGCAAGCGGGGATCCGTGTGCAGCATTTCGGCATGACCTTTTTTTTTTGCCCGGGGGCCAATGGAAATTCGCCGTGCTCACCGGGAAGAAAGTCGGCGACGCCGTAATCCGCAACCGGCAGCGGCGCTGGGCTCGCGAAGCCTTCCGGAGGGCTCGCGCCCTTTGGCCCTCCGCCGGCTGCGTGATAATTCGATTTCATCAGCAGGCCCAGAGTTACGAACAGGTTCAGCGTGCAATTTTGGAAGCCTACCAACTGGCCTTCCAGCGTCAGCATCCTCCTGATTGACCTTTACCGTCGGACTTTCAACGGCGTCTTCGGCGGGCAGTGTCGTTTCTATCCATCTTGCTCCCAGTATGGCCGCATGGCCTTTCTTAAGTATGGATTTATCAAGGGATTAACCCAAAGCCTCGGTCGCATCCTGCGCTGCCATCCGTTGCATCCGGGCGGAGTGGATGAGCCCTAGGACCCGCCTATGGATCGCAAGACCATTATCGCCTTCGCCATCATCATCCTGATCTTCCTGCTGCTCCCTTACTATTATAAGCTGTTTGTACCTGAATCGGGAGCTCCGGACAGCACCGGCGTTCCGGCGCCGGGCCGGCTCGCGGATAGTCTCGCCTTGGTCCAGCCCCCGCCGCAAGGGGCAACCGAAGCAGAAGAGGTATCACCTGCTCCCGCGGTGCAGGATTCGGGCCTGTTCACGCTCGAATCTGAGCCGCAGGAATTTGCGGTGGAAACGCCGCTCTATCGCATGACGTTCTCTTCGCGTGGGGCGGTGCTGACGGGATGCCGGTTGAAGCATTATGAGGGCCAATCGGGCGGTTTGGTTGAAATTATCCGGCCGGAATCCGACGAGAATCTCAATTTGGTGCTCTATCAGGATGGGCAGCCGTTGGACCTGCGCGGCGTTCGCTTTAACAGTGATCAGCGCGAGTTGAGGCTGGATCAGGACGAGCGCGGATCATTGAGTCTCGTCGCTCGGTCATCCGGCGGCGCAATCATCGAGAAAAAGTATGAATTCAGCGGCGATTCCTATCTCATTGGGCTTCACGTAAGAGCCTCGGGCATATCCGATTTGGACCGCCGCTATGAGCTTTCTTGGGGATCGGGACTGGCGATTACCGAAGCCGACACGGCGCAGGATATCTACTACGCCCAAGCCTATGCGCTGATGGGGACCGAGCTGGAGAAATTCGGCGGCAAAGGGGATCGCGAACTGCGCGGGGGCGCCGAGGGTGAAACGCACTGGGTGGCTCAGCGCGGCAAATATTTCGAAGTGGCCATGCGGCCTGTCTCGGGTGCGGCCCAGGGAGTCAAATTCGGCATCGAAGCGCAACCGCTGATTGGAAACCAGCGGCCGAAGGTTTTCAGCATGGCCCTGGTCATGAAAGAGGATCTCGGCGCTGAGGCCGGAGATTTCAGCATCTATTGCGGGCCGATAGACCGAAAGCTGCTGGCCCAATTCCATCCCCAGCTCGAAGCTACGATGAACTGGGGCTGGAAAATCATCGAACCTTTCAGCAAGATGATCCTCTGGTCGCTTAAGGCGCTGCATGAATTCATCCCCAATTACGGCGTGGTGCTGATCGTTTTTTCCATTATTATCAAGGTCGTTCTCTGGCCGCTGACGGCTAAATCCACCAAGTCCATGAGCCGCATGGCGGCGCTGCAGCCGAAAATGAAAGAGCTGCAGGAGAAGTACAAGGCCACTCCGGAGCGTCTCAACAAGGCCATGATGCAGCTCTACAAAGACGAAAAGGTGAATCCCTTCTCGGGCTGCTGGCCCATGCTCTTGCAGATGCCGCTTCTTTACGGACTGTTCATCGTATTCCGTTCGACCATCGAATTGCGCCGCGCGCCTTTCATGCTCTGGATCCAGGATCTATCCATGCCGGACGTGGTGGCGCATCTGCCCTTCAATATACCGATGTACGGCAGTGCGGTGGCCATTCTGCCGGTGGCCATGGGCGTGACTCAGTTTCTCATGAGCAAAGCCATGATCACCGACCCCAAACAGAAAATCCAGGTCTATTTCATGCCCATCTTCATGGTGCTCATCTTCAACACGCTGCCGTCGGGACTGAACCTGTATTACGCCCTATTCAATCTCTGGAGCTACTTACAGCAGGTGATGTTGAAAAAACAGGGTCTCATCCCTGCGCTACCGAGCAGCGGCAAGTAAGGCGAATCGAAATATCGAAGAACCCGCTGGCGGCGGGTTTTTTTATGGAAAGCAAGGCGGCCATTTCGAAGGATACCATCGTGGCTCTGGCCACTCCGCGGGGGCGCGGAGCGCTGGCCATCGTGCGCCTTTCCGGCGATCAGGCCATCGAAATTGCTGCAGCTTTGACGAAACAGCCGGACGAGGTGCGCCGATTCGAATCGCATCGCCTGCATCTGGTGGAGATCGTAGCAGCGGATGGCCGTCTATTGGATCGCGCGCTCGGTGTGGTCTTTCGAGCTCCCAACAGCTATACCGGCGAAGACGCCGTCGAATTCTATTTGCACGGCGGTGGATTCATCATTGCACAGACCATAGAGCGGTGCTGCGCTCTGGGCGCAAGGATCGCTCAGCCCGGCGAGTTCACTCAGCGAGCCTTCTTGAATGGCCGCATGGATCTGGCTCAGGCCGAGGCGGTCGCTGACCTGATTGCGGCGTCGAGTCGCAGCGCACACCGGGCGGCCATCGCGCAACAGGAAGGGGCTTTATCGCAGCGCATCCGTAGATTGCGCGATACACTGCTGGAGGTGTGCAGCCTGGTCGAATTGCAAATTGATTTCAGCGATCAGGATTTGCCCCTCCTTCGCCCTGAGCGAGTAAAGGGGATTCTCGGCGAAGCCATCGGCAATTTGCAGGCGCTGGCAGACAGTTACGCTCGCGGCCGGCTGATGCGGGAGGGAGCGGTGGTGGTCATCGCCGGGGCTCCCAATGTCGGCAAATCCACGCTCTTCAATGCGCTGATCGGCGAGGACAAGGCCATCGTGGACGCCGCTCCGGGCACTACTCGCGACGCCGTCGAAGCTTTGGTCGAATGGGACGGCCTGATGATTCGCTTAGTGGACACGGCAGGGCAGGCGGAGGAACTATCCGGACCGGACGGCCGGGCCGTCGAAAAAGCCCGGATCACAACCAGATCCGCGGATTTGGTCCTCTGGGTTTTGGACCTTGGCGCCGGCCGCGAGATGGTTCTGCCGGAATTGCAGGACGAGAGGACGATTCTGATCGGCAATAAATTGGATTTGACAAATGGAAAATTATTGCTAGATCCCTCAATCCTGACTGTTTCAGCATTGCACAGCCGGGGGATGAAGGAGATAAAAGAGGCGGCTCTGAAGCGGCTTCTCCCTGAAATAAGCGGCGATATCGCCGAAGGCCTCTTGACGCGCGAAAGGCATTTTGAAGCCGTGCAGGGCGGCTTGGATTCTCTGCGCCGAGCCCAGGAAGCGGCGCGACAGGGGCGCGGGGAGGAGCTTCTGGCGGCGGATCTGCGCGAAGCCGTCAACGATCTGGGGGAGATCATCGGCGAGATCGCCCCGGAGGACATTTTAAACCGGATTTTCGCCGACTTCTGCATAGGAAAATGACCGAAATATTCGGCGCTTCTCCGAAGGAGTGGCTTTGCCACAAGCAGCGCTTTCAAAATGTTTCACGTGAAACATTAAGGATGGAATACGATATCATCATCGTCGGTGGGGGGCATGCGGGCTGTGAGGCGGCATCCGCCGCGGCTCGGTTGGGCTGCTCCGTGCTCTTAGTGACGCAGGACACAAAAGCGCTGGCTCGCATGTCCTGCAATCCCGCCATCGGAGGTCTGGCCAAGGGGCACTTGGTGCGGGAGATAGATGCACTGGGGGGCCTTATGGGCAAGATCGCCGACCGGACGGCCATACAGACGCGCATTCTGAATCGCTCCAAGGGCCCTGCTGTCTGGTCGCCGCGCGCCCAATGCGACCGCAAACGATACACCGAAGTCATGAGCGAAGTGATGATGTCAATGCCCGGGCTGGAAATTGTGGAAGGCGAGGCGACTGCCCTGCTGACTTCTGATTCCGCCGCCGTGGGTGTTAGGATTCGGGATGGAAGAGAATACGCCGGCAAGCGGATAGTTTTGGTAGGGGGGACTTTCTGGAATGGCCTGATCCACATCGGGGAACGGTCAGCGCCGGCGGGGCGCATCAACGAAGCACCGGCGGTGGGACTCTCAGATCATCTTGTTCGACTCGGCTTGCGGAGGCTGCGCTTTAAAACCGGCACGCCACCGCGGCTTGATGGAGATACGATAGATTTTGCTCGGACAGAACGCCAGGACGGCGATCCTGAGCCAGTTTGGTTTTCCGATCCTCCCCCCGATTCGCGCTTGCCTCAGCAGCCCTGCTATCTGACCTACAGCAATCCAAAGACCCACGAAATCTTGCGCAGTGGCCTGGATCGCTCGCCGCTTTATTCCGGCCGAATTAAGGGAATAGGGCCGCGCTATTGCCCATCCATCGAAGACAAGATCGTGCGGTTTTCGGATCGGGATCGGCATCAGCTATTCCTCGAACCCGAGGGATTGGATAGCTGCGAATATTACCTCAACGGATTCTCGACATCGCTGCCCGAAGAGGTACAGGCGGCGGCGCTGCGCACGATTCCGGGGCTGGAAGAGGTCAAGATGAATCGGCCCGGCTATGCGGTGGAATATGATGTCTTCCCGGCCGATCAGGTTGAACATTCTCTGGAATGCCGCACGATTAAAAATCTCTATTTGGCGGGCCAGATTAACGGGACGTCCGGCTATGAAGAAGCGGCGGCGCAGGGACTGATGGCGGGGATCAATGCAGTGCGGTCGGTTCAGGGAAAGGCGCCCATCGTCCTGGGCCGCGATCAGGCCTATATCGGTGTGCTGATTGATGATCTGATCACCAAGGTGCCCGATGAACCTTATCGCATGTTCACCTCCCGCGCCGAATTCCGGCTCTTGCTGCGGCAGGATAACGCTCGCCAGCGGCTTTTGGAGGTTAGCCGAGAGATTGGCCTCCAGCCACCCGAAATCCTGAATCGCGTGGCGGCCGAAATTGCAGCGCAAAGGCGGATCAAGGCCATCCTCGATCGGGAAAAGGTGCGCTTGGATGGGGAGACCATACCCGCGGCGCAGTATTTAAAACGTCCGGGAATCGGCATGGCACAGATGGTCAACATGGAATCTGTCTCAAATGAATTGCGGAGCGCCATCAGGGAGTATCCCGAGGCGGCCTTCCAAGCGGAACTCGAAATCAAATACGACGGCTATCTGACCCGCCAGCAGGACCAAGTTGAAGCTTTTCGCCGCATGGAATCGGTTAGGTTGGCTTCGAAGCTGGATTATTCTACCATGTCTGCCTTGTCCGCGGAAGCTCGCATCGTGCTGGAGAGGAAGCGGCCGGCGACTCTGGGCCAGGCATCGCGCTTACCAGGCATTCGCGCATCAGACATTGCCGTTCTCATGGTCCTGTTAAAGCGATCCCAATAATGAGGCAGAATGTGCCCAACGAGCTTGGCTCAGGTCAGACGGGTCAAAATACACAAATCAACACCACTTGTGAATAAATTTTCGTGCCTGAAGAGGCCTAAACATGCTTGAAATATTGAAGATACCGAATGTGGATAATGACAATTTTCAAAGACTCTGCCAAGCTTATATTGATCTTCTAAGTTATTGGAATTCAATAATTAACCTCGTGTCAACAAAGGATGTTGATAAGTTGTTGACAGATCTGGTCAGCCAATCCACGGCTCCGTTGGCCCTAATGGAAGTTCCCCAAGGCGCCAAAATGCTGGATATCGGCAGCGGAGCGGGCATTCCAGCCCTTCCTCTCAAGTTTGCCCGGCAAGATTTGCAGGTTACATTGCTGGAACCACGCCGCCAAAAGAGCCTTTTCCTGAAGCGAGTCGTCCAGGAACTGAATTTGGCGGATGTGGAAGTGGTCCGCGACCGGATTGAATTCGCCGGCGCGCGTCCCGAGTGGCGCGGGGTTTTCGACCTGATAACCACCCGCGGGACCGGTTCGGCATCCAAGCTTTTGCCATTTATAGAGCCATTGATGCGGCCGGGTGGGGCCTTTTGGGCCTTTAAGGGCATGGCGGGCAGGCGGGAGCTGCGGGAAATCCAGGGATTCGGGAAATATCGAGCCCGCCTACTGGAGCTGGAAAAAAATCTAAGCCTCTTGGTGGTGGATTTTTGAAGGTTTCGCAAGCGACAGACAATTTAAAGCGCCGGTTGCAGGCGGCGCTGAGGCTGCTGGAAAAGCATCAGGGAATTAAGACTTGGCCCGGGCCGTCCGATTCTCTTGACAGCCTAATGTTGACCCTTCTGTCTCAGAATACCAATGACAATCTGCGGGATAAGGCGTACACCAAGCTGCGGCGGCGATTTCCTCGCTGGGAACAGGTGCTCCGCGCGCCCGAGAATAAAATTGAAGAAGCCATCTGCATTGGCGGGCTGTCGCAGCAGAAAGCCGCGCGCATGAAAGCGATCCTGGCCTGGGTGAAAAAGGAGTTTGGCTCGCTATCGCTCGAGGATTTGGGAGAGAAGGATGATGAAAGCGCACTTGAGCTATTGACGTCTCAGAAAGGTATCGGCATCAAAACCGCGGCGGTGGTGTTGATGTTCGCTTTGGGCCGAGATCTCTGTCCGGTGGATACTCACGTGCACCGCATGGCCGGACGATTGGGTTGGGTAGCGCCCAATATTTCAGCGGAAAAGACGTTTGAAGTCTTGCGCCCTCACGTGCCCAAAGGCAGGGGATACTCACTGCATATGAATCTTTTGCAGTTCGGGAGGACCATCTGCCAGGCTCGCAAGCCGCTGTGCGGGAGGTGTTTTCTTTATGACGAATGCCGGTGGGAGGGGAAGGCGGGTAGGAGAGCGGAGATGAAGTAGGTTGGGATAGGCCGGGAGGCCGTAATCCAACAGGAGCTTAATGGTGTGCACAGCCATGCACCCCAACGGTTATCAGGAGGCGGCGTGGCCCCCACGCCGCAGACGGTAGCGTTGCCGGATGGCGGGCCATCCGGCCTCCGGGATTAAAAAAGTGCTGCCGCCTCTCCGGAGGCGGCAGCCTAATGATGTCGTCAGGTGCGGATGGCCCGGCGACACGATTTATTGTTGGGTTACGCCATGTCCCGAAAGGGATCGCGTCGCGGCGGGTTAAGCCAGCCTACTCCGAATCAAAATCAATCAACACGTTGAGCTTCCGTCCTTTCAGCTTCTCTCGACCGGGCAGGAAGGAGAGCTCGATCAGGAAGCTGACGCCTACCACAATCCCCCCCAATTTTTCGACAATCTTGCAGGCGGCGGCGGCCGTTCCGCCGGTGGCCAGGAGGTCGTCAACAACCAAGACGCGTTCGCCCTTCTGCACGGCGTCCACGTGCATTTCGATGGAATCGGTGCCGTATTCGAGGGCGTAGGATTCGGATATGGTCTTGGCCGGCAGCTTCTTGGGCTTGCGGAAGGGGACGAAGCCCAGCCCGTGTTCGAAGGCTATGGCTCCTCCCAGGATGAATCCGCGCGATTCGATGCCGGCGATCTTCTGCACCTTGTCGTTCTTGAAGGGCTCGTACATCTGCTGCACGGCCTGATGAAAGGCCGTGCCGTCCTTGATGAGCGTGGTGATATCCTTGAAGCCGATCCCCTTCTTGGGGAAATCGGGCACCGTGCGGATGTACGATTTAAGATCCACCATTTTCACCTCGTGATATCGAAATTCTTATATTGGCCTTCGTAGGGTTTGTATTCCACGTCCACGGCGGTGATGTGGCCTGACCGTGGGCCGATCTTCATCTGTGAGATGTACTCTTCCACCGCCGATCGCTCCCCCTCAACCTCTGTTTCCACCGAATCATCCCAGTTGTTGCGCACCCAGCCGTTCAGCCCCAGCTTCTCCGCCCAGCGATAGGCGTAATAGCGGAAGCCGACGCCCTGCACCACGCCGCGAATGGTCAGATGGGCGCGAATCTCATTCATCGCTGCGGCTCCCAGGTGATGTGGTACTTGCCGCGCAGCCAGTCGTAAATGCCTGCCAAAGAGGCGCTGAAAACCATGATGGCATAAGAGGGAAAGCGAAAGAGGCCGGGATGGAGTCCGAGCCAGCGCAGCACATAGCCGATCAGGGCGCCGGCGAGACCGCCAAGCAGGAGCAGTGATACCGTTAGAAAAAAGGGATGCCGGAGGAGTAACAGAGCCGAGACCAGGTTTCCGATCAACCAGAGCGGCGTCAACCAGCGCAGCACTTTATGCGACCAGAGCTGCACGGCCAGCCAGCCGTGCTGCCGGGGATTCAGCAATTCGCGATGAACGGACAGAGCGTGCAAACTGCGTTGCACGATGCGACGCTTGCGCCTGAACTCGGCGGCCAGGCCGCGCGTCCCGGTTTCGACCGTAATGGCGCGCGGTTCGTGCACCGTGCGGTAACCCCGCTTGCAGAGCAACAGCGACATCATGAAATCGCTGATGAGGTCTTCGCGCAGCGGTTCGTACAGATTTCGCGGCATGGCATAAATGGGTCCGAAGGCGCCCGGCAGCGATCCCACCCGGCTTTCGAACTCTTTCAGCTTGGTGTCGAAATCGTGGTAGAGGCCCTCCTCGTCGCTCAATGCCGAAGGGTGCTGCTGGTATTTGACGGATCCGGTCACCACGCCGATCGTCTCTTCCCGGTCAAAGCCGTTGACCAAGTGCCGGACGGCATCGCTATGATACATGCTGTTGGCGTCGGTAAAGACGAGGACTTCGCCGCGCGCTTCCGGCACGGCGCGGTTCAAGGCGGCGGTCTTGCCCAGACGCCGCGCTTGCCTGATCCATCGAACGCGCGGCGAACGATAATACTCGATCAACTCCGGCGTCCGGTCTTGTGAGCAATCATCCACCACGATGACGTCGAGCTTGTCCTCGGGATAGTCTTGTCCCAAGGCATTATCGAGTTTCTGAATGATATTCTCTTCCTCATTATAGGCGGCGAATATCATCGTGACGGTGGGCTCTTGCGGCCAACGAGGTTGAGACGGGTTACGCCGGCGCCATCCGGCCAGCATGACGCCGAAGGGGAATAGCAAATAGACGTAGATGAGCATTGCGGCGCAGACGATGAAGAGCATTTCGGCGAGCATCGAGCGCGAACCTCAGGGTTTCAGGCGATACATGAGACGGGGGAAGGGAATGGTCTCGCGGATATGATGCAGGCCGCAGATCCAGGCGACGGTTCGCTCCAATCCCAATCCGAAACCCGAATGGGGGCAGGATCCATAGCGCCGCACATCGAGGTACCAGCCGAACGCATCCATGGGCAGATTGTGCTCGCGGATCTTGGCCTCCAGCGCGGACAGATCATCCTCGCGCTGGCTGCCGCCGACGATTTCCCCGAAACCTTCCGGCGCCAGAATGTCCATCGAAAGCGACAGGCTGGGATCCTCGGGATCGGGCTTCATGTAGAAGGCCTTGATGGCTGCGGGGAAGCGGTGCACGATCACCGGACAGTCGTAATCTGCGGCAATGGCCTCCTCATGCGGCGCGCCGAAATCCTCGCCATAGGTGAATTCGAAGCCCTTGCCCTGCAGCAGTTTAGCAGCGTCGCGGTAATGAATGCGCGGGAACGGCTTCTTGATGGATTCCAGCCGCGAAACGTCTCGTTCGATGGCCTCCAATTCCGGCCGGCAGCGATCCAGGACGCGCTCGATAACAGAGCAGAGAAAATCTTCCGCCAGAACCATGACCTCATCGAGAGTCATGAAGGCCACCTCCGGCTCGACCATCCAGAATTCCGTCAAATGTTTGCGCGTCTTGGATTTTTCGGCGCGGAAGGTGGGGCCGAAGCAGTAGACCTTGCCGAAGGCGGCGCAGCCGGGCTCCATGTAGAGCTGGCCGGATTGGGACAAATAGGCTTTTTCGCCGAAATAATCGGTCTCAAAGAGCGTGGTCGTGCCTTCAGCGGCGGCGGGCGTGAAGATGGGCGCGTCAATTAACGTGAAGCCGCGCTCGTCGAAGAAGTCGCGGATGGCCTTGATGATCTGATGGCGCACTCTCAGAATGGCGTGCTGCTTCTTCGACCGGATCCAGAGATGCCTGTGATCAAGAAGAAAAGCGTCGCCGTGCTCTTTGGGGGTGATGGGGTAGTCCTCTGATGCCCCGACGATCTGCAAATCGGACAGCCAGATTTCGTAGCCGCCCGGGGCGCGGTCGTCCTTGTTGACCTTGCCGCGCAGGATGAGCGAGGTCTCCTGCGACAGCTTTTCGGCTTCCTGCCACACGGCGTCGCTGACCTCTTTTTTGGACAGCACGCACTGGATGACGCCGGTGCCGTCGCGCAGGAGGATAAACTTCAGCTTGCCCGACGAGCGCCAGTTATAGACCCAGCCGCGAAGTTCGACGTTCTGGCCGGCGTGGGAAGAGATGTCGGAGATGTAGGTGTGGGGCATGGGGCTAAATAAGATTTTCTTGATCTTTGGAGACGTCGCGCTGGAATTTTTCTGCCCTATCAAAAGTGGGATTGACGCTTATATTAGGCAGCTTTAGGCAAGCAGGATTGGGACGATGAGCATCCTTCAATAACTCCTCTATGGTAAGAATTTGAATGCGGGGATAATCCTTTCGGTGCATTTCGGATCTATAAATGCCCGCCGAGGCGGCTTCCTTTCTCATCGGCTGCGTCGGATCTTCAAGCGTAATAAAGAGCCCCATTTCCGCCTTTTCCCGCTCCAGCACACCCCTGAAATCGCGGATCTGATCAGCTCGGACCAATCCTGATTTCACTTGAACCAGCAGCGATTTAAGACGTTGGGTGCTATCATCAATGAAGTAGCGCACGCCGTCTATACCCGTGTCAGGTCCTTTTTTCTTCGCTATTCCCCACGGCCGAGCGCCGACCTGTCCTAAGGCCCAATACTGGAACTGATAGCGATTCTCTGCCGCCAAAGCCCGAGTGGATTCTATGTCCGCGGGCTCGCCGATCACTTGATAATGGGCCGGCGGAGTAAATCTGGTCAAGCGGAATTTGATAAGATTTATGGCTAGATGAGTAATGTCAATTCCTATCCAGCGGCGTCGTTTTTGGCCGGGCTCCTCGCGGTTCACCGTTTCCACGGCATCCACGGTCGTCCCACAACCGCAGAAGGGATCGAGAATGGTATCGCCGGGATTGCTGCTGGATCTGATAATGCGGGCCAGCAATTGCAGAGGCTTTTGCGTTTTGTATCCCAATTTTTCCTTGGAAAAGGACATAATCCAGGGGCTGTAAATGTCCGTCCATACGTCCTCAAGCGGGACACCCATAGGATTCTCCTCTCCGCCGCGCCGTTCATATCCTTCGGGGTGCGGAATATATTGTTTATGGAAGGTGAAAGGCAGGCGATAGTCCTTTACATAATAGAAGATGAGATCATGGTTTCGAACCCAATTCAAGGTACGGGTTTTAAATCCCGAAACCCAGCCCGAACGCCAGACAATCTCGCGGCGAAAATTTTTCACACCGAAAATACTATCCAAGATTATTTTCAGATAGTGACCTGCTACGGGATCGCAATGCAAATATAGACTTCCGGTACTTTTCAGAATCTTGTGCATCTCCACCAGTCTCACCGTCATTTGCACCAGATAGGCGAAGGTGGGCGAGTGCTTGAGAATTCGCTCGATTCCATTCACAGTCTCGACGACCGGAACCGGCGCTGTCCTTCCGATCTCATGCAGCGCTCGCGCAGCGGCTTCGTCCCAGGTCCAGGTATCATCAAAAGCTTGTATCTGGGCTTCTGACGGTGTGCCCTTGGCTTCGCGGAAAAGGATATTGTACGATTCTTGCGAGTTGAAGGGCGGATCCAGATAAATCAAATCCACGCATTCCTCGGGCAAAATTTCCCGGTTTCTGAGGAAATTCAGGTTATCGCCGAAGCAAAGGAGGTTTGGTTGCATCGTCACTTCTCACTCTTGGATAGCCAATTTCGACTACTCTGCCCAGTTATACACCCAGCCGCGCAGTTCGACTTCCTGGCCGGCGTGGGAAAAGATGCTGGAGATGTAGGTTTGGGGCATTTTATTCTAATTGGGAATTAATTGTGCCTTCCTCTTCAGGACCGTGAATAAGGCAGTTTATGATGAGCCTATTATAAAAAATCAGAATCCAATCGCTAAGCTTTCCCAGTTCATTGCTGTCTGTTATATAATATTGAAATTCTTGATAATTTCCAATTTTATAAAATTGATCAATTACAAGGCCCTTCTTCTGTAAAACATCACAAAGCCCCTGGTTTTCCTGATCAATTGACTGATGATAATAAAATTCCACTTTTCTATGGGGAGGAAACACGCTTCCATAATGGTGGTAGAAGATAGCGTAGAGAATTTTCATCGCCACATTGCTCATCCTGTGGCTATCGAATTTGAGTCCAGGTGCAGTGCCCAAAAAGATATTACTTTTTGTTTGGATGGGCACTTCCACCATAGACTTTAATAATTTGCGCCTTAGTCCTTTTCTATGCTGTTTCTGCCAATCAAGACTGTCCTTTTTCCAATAAATTTTCCAAGCAGCATCATCCATAAAGCTCGCTATGCGAACCACATTGACAAAATATTCCTCATCCTTTGAAAATCGATTTTGGCACTTGACATGTGCAGGCAACACAAGTGTGTTAGGATTTTTATTGTCAAAAAGCGATTTAGGCGGATTATGGTCGTCCGAATCGGCTCCATCTTCGCCGCATAGAAAGCAGATTTCCTTTTTGGCACTCATTCAGTTTGCATGATTATCTCAAACGGCTTCCGCAGCCCGTTCCGTTCCAAATATTCGTTTTTGGCTTGCATCATGCTGATCATCATCTCAAAGCGCTGCTCGAAGGTCAAGGAGAGCTGGTACTCCAGTTCAAGCTCCATCTTCTTGTCATAATCCCAATCGTCAATTTTTATAAAATCGGTCATGGCAGTCCCATTTGCGGCAGAAGCGAGCTGCCGCTTTGTCTCTGGATTCCGGATAGGGCTAAAGCCCTTCCGGAATGACATCCGCAATCCCTAATCCCCGACCCCCAATCCCTAAATCCTAATCCTCCACCTTCAAATCCCTCGTCATCAACTCCGTCACGGCCTGCTTGGGATTTTTATCCTCGAAGAGGATGGAATGGACCGCTTCCGTGATGGGCATGGGGACGCCTTCGCGGCGGGCCAATTCGCGGGCCGAGCGGCAGGTGCGCACGCCTTCGGCGATCATGGTCATTCCGGCGAGCACTTCATTCAGGCGCTTTCCTCGACCGATTTGTTCGCCCACATAACGGTTGCGGCTGTGGCGGCTGGTGCACGTGGTGATCAAGTCGCCCATGCCGGACAGTCCCGCGAAAGTTCGCGGCTGGCCGCCGAGTTTGACGCCCAAGCGGGTGATTTCCGCCAGGCCGCGAGTCAGCAGCGCGCCCTTGGTGTTGTCCCCGAATCCCAATCCGTCGCAGATGCCGGTGGCGATGGCGATGATGTTCTTCAATGCTCCGCCCAGCTCTACGCCGACCAAATCCTCCGAGGCGTAAACGCGAAATCCGGGCGTCGCGAAAAGCTCCTGGACCCGCTTTGCTGTTTCGATGTTTTCGCTTGCTGCCACCACGCTGGTCGGAATTCCTCGCGACACCTCTTCGGCGTGAGACGGCCCCGAAAGGGCGGCATAGCGGTGGGGAAGAGCATTCGCTATTAGTTCCCGCACGACCTGGGAAGGCCGCATTAGCGTCCTCTCCTCAATACCCTTGGCCGCGTTGATAATGAGCGCCTGAGGCGGAATCAGATCTTTTATTTTTGTCAAGGCCTGCCGGACGAATTGAGAGGGAATCGCCAGAATGACGATTTCAGTATCGGCGAGGCATCTGCCGGCGTCGTGATCAATGAGAATCTCAGGCGCGAGAGGGATGCCCGGCAGGAATTCTCTATTCTCGCGTTCGCGGCGCAGGCGTTCGGCGGCTTCTGGGCGAAATTCCCAGAGCCGGACGCCGCACCCTTTGCCCCTCAGCAGCAGCGCGATGGCCGTGCCCCAGCTCCCAGCGCCGAGGACGGCGACGTTGACAACTTCCGGATTAGGGGCGGAGGATTTTGTCGAATTGCTGCTCATTTCCAAGGCATTTTCGAGGCGAAGAAGTATCTCACCAGCCGCTCACGGGGGATGCTCGGTTCGGTGCCTTGTACAAGTCTCAGCAGATTCAGGCGATGCGTGAACAGCAAGAAGAGCGGCAAGAGCCAGGCGAAATACTTGGCGGCTGGGTGCATTCCCGGGTGAAGCTGCATCAACAGAGGAAAGGATAGACCGGCTAACAGCGACGAGACCGAAATTCTTCGCGTTAATTCCGCCAGAATCGCCCAGATGCTGAAGCAAGCCAATCCAATTAGCGGGGCAACCGCCAGAGCCACGCCCAGAGAGGTTGCGACGCCTTTGCCGCCGTGAAATTTCAGAAAAACGCTGGTGCAGTGCCCCAGAACGGCACAAGCGCCCAGGACGATGTTGATTGTGCGCGGGTCCAGGCCTTCCGATGCTGCGGTCATCCAAACCACGAGCGCGCCGCCGAAACGAGCCGGCAGAAATCCCTTGGCGGCGTCAATCAGCAAGACGAAAGCTCCCCACGAGCGCCGGCCGCTCAGGCGCGCCAGGTTGGCCGCCCCCGGATTGCCGCTGCCATCCCGCCGAACGTCCACTCCCAGAATTCTCCCCACGATGACTGCCGTGGGGATGCAGCCGAGAAGATAGCTCAGCGGGATGGCGAGAATGAGAAAAAGGATCACGGTGCTCAATCAATCTGTTCGACCAGATAGTTCTGGACGCCCATCTGCTTGATCTGATCCATCTGAGCTTCCAGCCAGTCAATGTGATCCTCTTCGTCTTTCAAGATGGACTCGAGCAGCTCGCGCGTTCCATTGTCGGCCAGTTCGCGGCAGATCTTGATGCCGTCGTTGTAGGATTTGACGGCGCCGTCTTCGGCGTTCCAGTCGTTCTGGTGCTGCGCTTCCACCTGCGCGCCGATATGGATCGGCTTCAACTTGCTGACAACCGGCAAGCCTTCGAGAAAGAGAATGCGGGCGATCAGCTTTTCGGCGTGTTTCATCTCGTCAATGGCGCGCTTTTCGATGGCCTTGTGGAGCCTCTCGTAGCCCCAGTTATCGCACATCTCCGAATGCACCATGTACTGATTGATGGCCGTCAGCTCATCGGCCAGCAGGTCGTTCAATTTGTCAATGACCTTTTTTTGACCTTTCATGGGTCCTCCAGATTATTTTCTTTAGAATCAGCAAATTGCATCGTAAGGATACTTATTTACCTTTTGCATTCAGTTAATGATACTTTTTCGCCGAAAAGTATCATTACGCCTTGAGTATTTCCCCTATCCGAATTGGCTTGATTCCCTTAAGTTGTTTATTTACAGCGTATTCGCTATCTTTTGCGGTGACCACTGCAAGCCCAACCCCCAAATTGAACACCCGCCGCATCTCCTCCTCGTCCACGGGGCCCAGTTTCTGGATCAGATCGAATATCGGGGGGCGTGGCCATGAGCCATAGTCAATGCTCAGCTTGCACCCCTCGGGGAGCACGCGGATGAGGTTGCCTTCGATTCCGCCTCCGGTAATGTGAGCAATTCCCTTGATTTTTATAAGTTTACGAAGATCCCGGATAGTTGCCAGGTAGCTGGGATGGATTTTCAATAACTCCTCGCCCAATGCGCAACCGAGTTCCGGGACATGCTGATTCAATTTCAACTTTGCATGATCCAGCAGCACTTTGCGAGCCAGCGAGTAGCCATTGGTGTGCAGGCCAGTGGCGGGCAATCCCAAAATCACGTCACCCGGCTGAATGTCGCGTCCCAAGATCAGCTCTTCTTCTTCCGCCCAGCCGATGATGGTGCCGGCCAGATCGAAATCACCTTTACGGTAAAGCCCGGGCATTTCGGCGGTTTCGCCGCCCAACAGCGCAATTCCATTGGCTATGCAGGCGCGAGACAGGCCCCGAACTACCCCTTCCAACATAGCCGGATCGAGCTTCCCGCAGGCGAAATAGTCCATGAAGAACAGCGGATCGCCGCCGTTGGCCAGCAGGTCGTTGACGCAGTGATTGACCAGATCTTCGCCGATGGTGTCGTATTTACCCGCCATTTGAGCGATTTTGAGCTTGGTGCCCACGCCGTCCGTGCTGGATAGCAAGACGGGATGCTTTTTCTGCCCTTCAGGCAATTTGAAGGCCCCGGCGAAGAGGCCCACATCGCCCAGGACGCCGCCGGTGCGGGTCGAAGCCACCAGCGACTTGATGCGCGCCAGGGCCTCATCGGCGGCTTCCAGGCTGACTCCGGAAGATTTATAGGTAATGGCCATAGGTGAGATTGATGATCCTCCCAGCCCCCCTTAAGAGAGGGAGATGAGATGAATCCTTGCAAGTTGAAATTTATCAAGGCGAATATAAGGAAACTGAAATAGAAATGCAAGCTATTTTTATGGGGGCTGACAAATACGAGAATCGCCACAAATCTGCGCACTTTCGCGCGTTTAGCCCAAGCCCCTCAAATTCGAAAGGCATCTGCTTGACTATTCTCTCAAGGTAATATAAATTGTCTCGAATTCCTGCGTCGCCATGCACCATGCCAACCACGACCACAGACACGCGTCCGAAAATACTCATCGTGGACGACAACCACGTCTTTTTGGAATCCCTGGGCGGGCTTTTGCGCGGCCTGACGGATTTTCAGGTGCACTGCGTGGCCGATCCTCTGAAGGCGTTTTCGAAGGCCTGCGAAGTCAAGCCCGACGCCATTGTTCTGGACGTCTATATGCCCGGGCTGCGCGGCCCCGATCTCTGCGCGCAACTCAAGCGATCTCCGGAGCTTCGCGATATCCCGGTGCTCTTCCTGACGGCCGTGGGATCGGACGGCCGCTTTCGGGCGCGCTGTCTGGAAGGAGGGGCGGACGATTTTCTCCAGAAACCGGTCAACAGCGAGGAGCTGATCGCCCGCATCCGCGTTCTACTGCGGATCAAAGCTCTGCAGGACGATTTGCGGCGCGAGCGCGACGAGATGGAGCTGAAGGCGCAAGAGAAAGCGCGGGAGCTCGAGCGCAGTAAGACGCTGGCCGCCATCGGGAAAATGGTCGCTGGAGTGGCGCATGAAATCCGCAATCCGCTTTCGGCCATTTCGAACTCCGCCGCCGTGCTCTCGCGCGATCTCGTCCTGGAGGGCGAAGACCAGAGGCTGATGGAGATCATCGTCAGCGAAGCCAATCGCCTGCGCCAGACCATCAACGACTTTCTCTCCTTCGCCCATCCGCATCCTTGCCAGTTCGCGCCGGTGAGCCTTGCATCGGTGATCGAGGATGTGCTATTTCTGGCCCGCCGAGATCCACTCTGTACGGATGATGTTGCGCTCGAACCGGACATTTCGACGGAAATCCAGACCATCGAGGCCGACCGCGATCGTCTGCACCAAATCTTTTGGAATCTGGTGCGCAATTCGCTCGAGGCGATCAAGGGAAAAGGGAGGATCGGAGTCGAAGCACGGCCGGAATCCCTGCTGGGCCGCGAGGGAGTGGTTCTCTGCATCAGCGACGATGGGCCGGGGATTGCGCTGCAGGATCGCGAGCTGATTTTTGAACCGTTCTTTTCCCGCAAGGCGCGCGGCAGCGGACTCGGATTGGCTCTGGTGCACAGCGCCGTGACAGCACATGGCGGGATGATCGAGCTTTTGGCCGATGCAGCCACTCCGGGCTGCTCGTTTCGAATCTGGCTCCCCTTGAAGCAGAACATAAATAGGGATGTTTGAGGTGCCTCCTATGGTCGAATGTCTCGTGGTGGATGATGACGTCAGTCAGACGGATTCGCTGGTGATCTTGCTGCGTCGGCAGGGATACCGCGCCGAAGGCGTTTACGATGCCGACCAGGCCATCGCCTTCCTGCGGCTGCACGAGGTAGATCTGGTCATCACCGATCTGAAGATGGGGGAGAAGGACGGCATCTGGTTGACGCGCCAGGTTCGGTCGAATTATCCGGACACTTCTGTTCTCATCATGACGGCGTACGGAACCATCGAGACGGCGGTGGAAGCGGTGAAAAGCGGAGCCTTCGACTATATCCTGAAACCGATCCAGCCAGATCAATTCCGCCTGGTCCTGGATCGCGCGCTGGAGTGGAAGCGGCTGCAGCGCAAGGTGCGCGAGCTGGAGAGTCAACTTCAAGAGCTTGAGCACGGTGAGAAATTTCTCGGGAATTCGGCTCCCCTGGTGCGAGTGCGCCAGATGGTGGATCGCATTGCCGGATCGGATTCTTCGGTAATCATCTACGGCGAGTCCGGCACCGGCAAGGAACTGGTGGCCGAGATGATCCATCGCAAGTCGCGCCGCCACGACCATCCTCTGGTCATCGTCAATTGCGGCGCGCTGCCGGAAACCCTTCAGGAGAGCGAGCTTTTCGGGCATGTCAAGGGGGCGTATACCGGAGCGCACAAGGACAAGAAGGGACTGCTGGCGGAAGCCGACGGAGGAACTCTTTTCCTGGATGAAGTGGGCGAACTCTCCGCCGCGGCCCAGGTGAAGCTGCTCCGTTTCCTGGAGAACGGCGAATGCCGCCGGGTGGGCGACACCCGCACCGAAAAGTTGGATGTGCGGATTCTGGCGGCGACCAACCGCGACCTGGCCAAACAGGTCGAGAGCGGCGGATTTCGCCAGGATCTCTATTACCGCCTGAACGTCATCCCGATTAACGTGCCGCCGCTGCGCGAGATCAAGGATGACGTCCCATTGATGGCGCGAGTCTTCCTGGAGGAGTTTTCGGCCAAACTCAATAAGAAGCCGCCACAGCTATCGGACGAGAGTCAGAGGCTGCTGTTGGATCACGCCTGGCCGGGAAACGTCCGCGAGCTGCGCAATTTGATCGAACGAGCCGTGGTGGTGGATCAAGATGGGATCATCACCTTGGCGGATCTGCCGGAATATTTTCAGGCGCCGGGCTGCTCCATTGTCGAGACGGCCGTACAGCGCCGCTTGACGCTGCGCGAGGTCGAAAAGATGTACATTCTCGCTACCCTGCAGGAGTGCGGGGGCAGCCGCAAGAAAGCCATCGAGGCGCTGGGGATTACCAAGGCAACCTTGTGGCGAAAGCTGAAAGCTTACGGCCAGGCGCCAACGAATGGTGAGGCCGAGCCGTATGAGATAGATGAAGAATGCGACAGTGCGGAGCTGATTGAAGTTTAAAAAAGAAACCGAATCCGGCCTGATGCTCTTCATCTTCGCATGATGAGGGTACCCTTTGCCGGGCACATTTTCTGCAGGGCTGATTAATTGCCACGGCAGACCGAATAATAGAGAGGCTTATGAAACGAGTGCTTGTTGCAGATGACGATCTGAGTTTTTTGGATTCCTTGGCGATTGCCCTGCGGAGAGATAATCGTGAAGTCTGGGCCGCCAAAACCTCCGAGGAGGTGCTCAACTTATTGGATCACAAGGAATTTGACCTGATGATGGTGGATTTGCGTCTGGGACCACAATGCGGGGTCGAGGTGGCGGAATGGGCGCGCATGCGCTATCCCAATTTACCCGTAGTTTTCATGACGGCCTACCCCTACACGGAGCTTTCCGGGCGCATCAGCCGAATCAGTGATCTTCCAGTGCTGGAGAAGCCATTTCATATGGCTGATTTGGATAAGATTATCCCCAACGCCCGGGAGACTAATTGAAGACTTGGTTTCAGTTCAAAGCTCAAAGCCCGCCAGCGATGGCGGGTTTTGTTTTTGCCGTGTGCCGGCGAAACAGATCGGCCAAAAATTGCTTGGTTTCTTGGTGTAAATGGTGTTAAATTATAGATTATTAACTGGTTATCGAATTTTTAGCATGATTGATACCGATAAGGAATCCAGATAGAAGCATCGAATCTATCCTCCCGAACCAAGAAGGGAGAATGCAGATGCAAAAGGAAGAGCCCGAGCCAATTGGTGAAAACCAGGAACGTGAGAGAGAGGCCGGCAAGGAGCTGGAAGGGAATCCTTTTGAACCACAGGACATTGATACCCGGCCGTTTATCGAAAAGCCCACTCTGCGCAGCTCCAGGCGAGGACGATGGCTTTTGTCTTCGCCGCCAGAAGATGCCGATGAAAGCCAAATTCGCTCTTAAGCCGACTTCTTTTTTGCGCCCCGATTCCTCCTGCCAAAGCGACCTGGATTGAAAGGACGATGAGCCGTAAACTGAGAATTGCCGCTCTGCAAAAGCGCGTCGGGAGCCATATTCCCCCCGCCGTCTTTGAACGATTGCATGAAAGCGGCGTGGACATCGTTTGCCTGCCGGAATATTTTTTTATTCCGGACGCGGTGCGCAATCAGGTTGAAACGGCCGGTCATCGGCAGCGCATTCTGGCTCAATTGGAGGCCTATTCCCGAATCTTGGCCGGAGTGGTGGTGGGGGGCAGTCTGGTCGAAAAGGCCGGGGAGAGCTATTATAACGCCTGCCATGTTTTCGATTGCGGGCGGCACGTAGGCTACTATCGCAAACGCCATCTCACGGGACGGGAAAAAGCGGTGGGATTAGGCCCCGGCGAGCGGCCGGCGGTTTTCGAGATCCGCGGGTTTCGGTTGGGGATCCTCATCTGCGCGGACGTCTTAGTGAGGAGTCATTTTGACGAACTGGCGAAACTCAGGCCGGAGGTTATCGCGGTGCCGACGGTCAGCCCTTACCTGGGAAATGATAGCATTTCGGAAAAATATCTGCGGGATCAGGAATATTTTGTCCGCGGCGCCGGGATGGCCGGTTCCTATTTGATCAAAGCCTGCGGAGTGGGCAATCTCATGGGCGGCAGATTGCAGGGGAGGAGCTTGATCTGCTCCCCGCAGAAAGTTCTCGCGCGCGTGCCGCCCAGCAAAGAGATGCTGGAAGCCGCGCTAATCGAAGAGGTGGACTTGGATATTCTACCGATGATGAAGGAAGCGAAAGCGCTCCCGGCAATGCCCCATTACGCGCTTCCGCCCGGAGTGGGCAAATCCTAAAGGAACAAAACCTTATGGGCCCGACTGGCGGGAATTAATATGGACGAACCGCAACGGCCAATTGATCTAAATTCGCTTGCGTATGATTTGCTGATCGCTTATATTTTCACCTTACTTAGAAACATGTGATGACTTGAAATGTGCGGCGATTATGATGATGGGCGCAACGGACAGATAAAGTGACCTAACAGAAAGAATTGACCATGATAATCAACAAATCCTTCGCGATGATTCTCCTGACAATCGTGGGCGCGTTGTTTATCTCGGGTTGTTCTGAGGATAGCTCGACATCCGATGGCGGCGGGATGGGGCAGATTCGCATGTACGTGTTGGATGCGCCGGCAACCTATGAGGCCGTAAACATTGTCGTGACGGAAGTCGAAGTGCATCAAGCAGACGCGGATAGCGAAAGCGGCTGGTGGGTCGTAAATGATAGCACTGCCACCTATGACTTGCTGGAATTGACCAATGGGGCCAATGCCATTTTGGCCGACGAACAGCTGCCCGCGGGACACTACACCCAGATTCGCCTCCACCTTGGCGCAGGCAGCAATGTGGTGGTGGATGGAATTCCCTATGATTTGGAAATCCCCAGCGGGATGCAGAGCGGCCTCAAGCTGAATCACCCCTTCGATATCGAAGCTGGGGTCCTGTATGAGTTGACGCTCGATTTCGATGCGGAGCAGTCCATCAACCAGACCGGTACCGGCCAATATATGATGAATCCCGTGATCCGGGTGGTCGCCAATGCGATCTCGGGCACCGTCTCAGGCATTATAGATCCCCCTTCAGCTCAGGCTCGGGTGTGGACCATTGCAGGAACGGATACCATCAGCGCCTGGGCCGATACAAGCAGCGGCGGCTTCATGCTGATGGCCGTGCCCGAAGGCGAGTACGATGTGATAATTACTCCTAACGTCGTCACCTATAATGACACGACCATTACGGGCGTGGTCGTTGAGGCTCAGCAGAATACGAATTTGGGCACAATTCATTTAACGTCCGGCTAACGCGGGCCGCGTATTGCTCATGGAGAACTTCTCGGCCGACCTGGTGACTCTGATTCGATCAGCCTCCGGCTTGGCTAAGCTCGTCCTGGTGCTGCTCCTGGGGATCTCCATTTTCTCCTGGGGCATCATTCTTGAGAAAGCTCTCGCCTTCTATAAATCGAAAAAGGCGCGGCGGCATATCTTGAATCTGAACATCGGCAAGCTTGAACCGAACGACCTGCGGCGTCAATTGAATCGCTTTAATACGTCACCTATCGCGCGCGTTTTCCAGAAAGTTCACAGCGAATATTTCTCGGGTGGCGGTCTGGACGGCGACGAGGACGCGCTGACCCGCATTCTGCAGAAGCAGGGCGCCGCCGAAATTTCTCGTTTGGAAGCGCGATTGGGCTTCCTGGCTTCAGCGGGATCGGTGAGTCCGTTCATCGGGCTTTTCGGGACCGTCTGGGGCGTGATGCGGTCGTTCATGAATATTGGCACGTGGGGATCTACATCGCTGGCGGTGGTGGCTCCGGGCATCGCCGAGGCGCTGATCGCCACGGCGGCCGGTCTGGCCGCGGCCATACCGGCGGTAGTTGCTTATAATTACTTTGTGGGTTTGGTGCGGGAAGAGGCGCGCGCGCTGGAGGATTTTTCGACGGAGCTAATTCTCGCCCATAGATCTCGGACGGCCCATCGCATGAGCGCCGTTGGAGGCGTGCGGTAGTGAAGGTTCAGTTCGAGCAATCCCGCATGTCCGAGATCAACGTCACGCCGCTGGTGGACGTATTTCTGGTATTGCTGATCATCTTCATGATCAGCGCGCCCATGTTGAAAAGCGCCTACGATATCAGCCTGCCGCAGTCCAGGCAGGCGCAGCCCACGGCCAAGGAAGGCATCGAAGTGACGTTGGGCCAGGGCGGCATCATCTTTATTGACAACAGCCAGGTGGCCAAGTCGGATTTCAGCAGTGCTTTCAAGCAGATTTATTCGCCGTCAGATCCCCGTCCAGTATTTGTGAGGGCAGATGGAACCTTGCCCTATCAAGAGATCGTAGAAGCATTGGACATCCTACGCCAGGCGGGTGCGGTGGATGTCGGACTGGTGACGGAAGCGCCCAAGCCGAGATGAGTCATGCAACGTCATGCCTATCTCCTTTCCACCGGACTTCATTTGGGGGCGCTGGCGCTGCTTTTTATGCTGGCTCAAATGCCGGCCAGCACGATTGCGCCGTTACAGCGCTACCGGCCGGTGCGCCTGGTGACCCTGCCCGGCTCGCCGGGGAGGCTCATTTCAGCGAAAGCGCCGGATAAGCCGATACAGATCAAAAAGCAACCCATCGAGCGTCCCGGACTCAAGGCCGATACCAAAGCCAAGCCCGCCAAGCCCAAAGAGGCAGTTAAAGAGCAGGGGGGAGGCGGCGGCGCCGGCGGCAGCGGGGCTCGACTGGATGGAGCAAATTTCCCGTATCCCTATTATCTGGGCAATATTCAGATAAAGATTATATCGAATTTCAAGCCGGCTATCAGCGCCAAAGAAGCCAAGAATTTGAAGGCCGTCGTCTATTTTCTGGTGGACAAGAGCGGAAAAATATCCGACGTCAAGTTAGAGGAGAAATCGGGGCATTTCCTCTTCGATCAAGAGGCTCAGCGGGCGGTCTTGAGATCGAATCCGCTGCCGGCTCTGCCCTTGGCCTTTGGGAGCGACCGATTGGGAGTTCATTTTGAGTTTGTGGGCGGTGAATAGAGGAGCAAGTAGAGATTTAGCGAAGAGGTGGCAGCGAAGAATTTGGGCTCTCATCTTCTGCGCCGCGCAGCTTTTCGGCGTTCTATCTTCGACTCAGGCTCAGGAGGAGGTACTGCCCGAGGTTTTCCTGAGCGGAAAGGTAGCTCTTTCGGATCGCATCCTGCTCCATTATACCGGCATCCAATCCGATAGCGCGCCCGGCGGCGCCGTTTTGGATACGCTAGATCGCGTGCTCATTCGAGATCTGACCCTTTCCGGATTCTTTGACTTGCGCTTGCCGAATCTCCCGCCCGACACGAATCGCTCGAAGTCGGCGCCCACCATGACCTATCTGGATGGGCTTATTAAAGAGGGTGGAAGCTATCGGGCCGACATGCGCTTGAAATCGAGCTTTCGCGGCCAGCCCTTTTGGGAGCGGAATTACGAATTCCAATTTGACAAGGCTCGCGCGGCAGGGCACCGCATCGCGGGTGATTTAATCCGGCAGATGATCGGCGAGCCGCCCGTGATGGAGACGCGCCTTGTCTTTTGCGGCAAGAATGATGGCGGCAAGGATCTTTATTCGACCACGTTTGACGGATTTGATCTGCGTCGCTTGACCCATGAAAACGCGTCGGTATTTTCGCCGGCCTGGTCGCCCGATGGTTCGCGCATCGCCTTCACGACCTTTGTAAAGGGCCAGGCGGATATTTATATTTTCAACGTGGCGAACGGGGAGTATCGGGTCTTTCAGAACGCGCCGGGAGTGGATTCGGCGCCGGATTGGTCGCCGGACGGCAATTCCATTGCTTATAGTTCATCCGAAACCGATGGCAACGCCGAGATCTACGTTCGCCCGGCGAATGGAGGCCCGGCCAAGCGATTGACCTATTCCTGGGCCATTGAAACGGCGCCGTCCTGGTCGCCGACTGGACGGGAGTTAGCCTTCACCTCGGATCGGTTGGGAAAGCCGCAGGTCTTCATCATGGACGCCGACGGCGCCAACCAGCGGAGGTTGACCAGCTTCGGCGAATATAACGATTCTCCGGCCTGGTCGCCGCGCGGGGACATGATCGCTTATGTGCGCCGCAATCTGGAGGGATTTCAGATCTATCTGACGGATCCCCGCGGAGAGATTCACACCCAACTGACGACCATCACGGGAGATAACATGGATCCCTGCTGGTCGCCGGATGGATTGCGGATCGCTTTCGCTTCAAACCGAACCGGGACGTTTCAGATCTACACCATGGACCTCTTCGGCCGCAACGTCGAACGGGTGACCCAGACGCCCATCGCCTGCAATAATCCGACTTGGTCGCCCGTCCTGGAGGACACCACGAACGTCGTCATCACATCGAGGAAATAGAAGTTCATCTGAGAATGAAAATCAAGAATCCTTCTTATTCAGAAAAGGAGACCCTATGAAACGTAAGGAACTAATTCAGATTGCCCTGTGGGCCAGCATCCTGCTGTTGGCGGCAATTGTCATCGTGGGCTGCGCCAAGAAGGTCGCGCCGCCGCCCCCACCTCCGCCTCCACCGCCGGCACCGGTCATGACCATGCCGGATACAACCGGCCAGGCGGAACGCGAAGCCGCCGCTCGCCGCGAAGCGGAAGAGAGAGCCCGCCGCGAAGCCGAAATGCTCGCCAAGTCCTCTCTGAAAATCATGTACTTCGATTATGACAAGTACAACCTGCGGCCGGATGCTCGTGATGACGCGAACTTCGACGCCGGCGTGTTGCAGCAGTATTCCAACTGGAAGGCGCTGATCGAAGGGCACTGCGATGAGCGTGGCACCAACGAGTACAACCTGGCTCTGGGCGAGAAGCGCGCCAACACGGTGAAGGACTTCTTCGTCAGCTACGGGCTGGATGCGGGGCGCTTCAATACCATCAGCTACGGCGAGGAGCGGCCTGCCGACATGGGACACACCGAGGGCGCCTGGGCGAAGAACCGCCGCGCCGTCCTGGTCATCCAGTAACGATCATGGAAGAGAACACACGGAGGGAATCCCAGCGCGAGCTGGGATTCCCCATTTTCTGCCGATGGCTTCTCCTCGTCGGACTCACGACGCTTTTCTGGGGCTGCGCGCCGCGTCAGATGACCCTGATGCAGGACGATACGGAATACATCCGCGCCAGCCTGGATACTCTGAACCTGAACTTTCAGAATTTGCGCATGCAGGTGGACGCTCTGCAGATCCGGCAGGATCGCCTGGTGGAAGAGATGGTCACGCAATCCGATTTGCGGCAGTACAAGGCCTATCTGGGATCGCGTCTGGATGAATATCAGCAGCAGGCGCAAATGATCTCGGCGCAGTTGAATGATCTATCGCAGCGCCTGACCGGCGTGGCGCAGCGCGTGGATGAGATGAAATACACCGCCAAGACCCCATCCGAGGCGGATACGTCGGCCGCGGCGGAGGTCGTGGCGGCAGAACCGAGGCAGCTCTACGATCAAGCTTACCTGGATTTAAGTCGCGGCAATTTCGATCTGGCGAAAGACGGATTTGAGGAGTATTTGCGGTTGTATTCCGAGACCGAGCTGGCGGATAACGCTCTGTACTGGCTGGGCGAAGCGGACTATGTCCAGCACGATTATCGAAGCGCCATCGAGAAGTTTCAAGAAGTCGAACAGAAGTATCCTCAGGGAAATAAGGTACCGTCGGCGCTGTTCAAGATCGGGCTGTGCCAGGTGCAATTGAAGCAGAAGCAGAATGCGAAGGAGACTTTTCGCCGAATTATGAGCGATTATGCGGGCACGCCGGAGGCGGCGCAGTCGAAGGATCGGCTGCAAGAACTGAAATAGCGAAGTTGAGAATCTCATAGAACAAAAAAGGGCGCACAACCGTGCGCCCTTCATATTTTTGCGAAATCAATGATGACTCAGGCTTTCAACCAACAGCGGATCTTTTATCGGCAGCAGCGGCGCTTTCGCCAATGCCCTCAAGGTCAGCAAACCGAAGACACCAACGCCGCCCAACATCATGCCGATCTCCCAGACGCCGAAGACTGGCTCATTGCCGACGACGGAAGGAAAGATCTGGAGATATAGATCCAGCCAGCGCCCCAGCAGAACGACTCCGGCGACCTTGGCCATGACATAGGGGCTGCGCTTGGTGGCTCGCGGCAGGAGAATAAAGAAGGGGATGACCCAGTTCAGCATGAGATTCAGAATGAAGAGCAGCCCCCAGACGCCGCGCTGCTGCCGCACGAAATGCGCCGTCTCTTCGGGGATATTGGCGTACCAAATGAGCATATATTGACTGAACCAGATATAGGCCCAAAATGTGCTGAAGGCGAAGAGCAATTTCCCCAAATCATGCAGATGGTTTTCGGTGACCGCTTCGCGGAGGTACCCAGCGCGCTGCAGCCAGACCAGGATGATGATGCCGGCCGCCTGCCCGCTCAGGAAGAGGCCGGCGAAGTTGTAAACTCCGAAAAGAGTGCTGTACCAGTGCGGTTCGAGAGACATCAACCAATCAAAACTGGCCAGCCAGAGAGTGACGGCGAAGACAACGATAAAGGCGATGGAAAGCCGGACGTTGCGGCGGGTGTGGGTTAGGTGGCCGTCGGCATCCTGGCGGCGGGAGGTGCGGATGATGGCCACGCCGAAGAGAATCCAGAGGAGCAAGTAGAGGATAGTTCGCGCCTGAAAGAACGGCAGATTGAGCCAGAACGCCTTGAAGGCCAGTGCCGAATGCGGTTCGGCGTGCAGCGATCCTACCCAGGGGTAGAGCGAAGGCCGGAGAAAAACGACGATAACCATTCCCACGGCGACGATGGGGATGATGGCGGCGACGGCTTCGGGGATGCGGCGCAGGGCAATGCTCCAGCCGGCATGCGAGGCATATTGCATGGCGACGAAAAAGAGGCTGGCAACGCCCAGGCCCAGGAGATAATAGCTGACCAGCAGGAAATTCGCCCAGGCGCGCGCTGGAGCCGCAAATAAAGCGGCAACAAAAGCGGCGGCTCCCATGAGCGCCAGCGCCGTGAAGATCCGCCGCATTCGGGGCGATGGGGTGAATTTCAACGCGGCGAGATTCATGGCTTGACCTCGGCTGCGGCAGCCAGGAGTTTCGCTTGCAGCGAACGGACGTAGAGGATCGCTTTCCAGCGGTCGTCGCGCGATATCTGCGAAGCATAGGGGGGCATGTTTCCCTGACCGTAGGTCAACACGTGGAACATCTGCCCGTGCTTCATCTTCATCGCCTTTTCGCCGCTAAAATTGGGCGGCGGAGGGAAGCCGCGCAGCGCTATCGGGCCGTCGCCCGCGCCATTCAATCCGTGGCAGGGGAAGCAGAAAGTCGTATAGACGAACGCGCCCCGAACCAGCGCTTGCAGCGAATCTCCGACGAACGGATTGATTAAATCTTCGCCCGCGCGGACGGCCTCTTCCGGCGTGGCGCCGTAATGCAGCGGCTGATCGCCCTGTGCGATGGCGTCCGGGTCGGGGTTCTGCAGGGTCTTCCCATCCGGGAACACGGGATTGGCGGCGAAGGCGTCATAGGGGATGGAATGCACCATTTCCGGCAGAAATTCCACATTGGGGCGGGAATAATCCGACCGCAGCGCCAAATTCAATAATGCGGTGAGGATGAAGGCCCCGAGCAAGAGCAGATTCAGTCTATTTCTCGCCATTAGAGTTTCCCTCTATCCACGCGCTCCTCCATGTGCACCGCGCCGAATTCTTGGAACAGTTTGCGAACCTGCCAAATGTCAAAAGCCGCATCGGTCTCTTCCAAGACGATGACAAATTGATGGTCGGTGATGCCCGCTGTCCGAAATGCCGGTTTTTTGCCGGGCAGCAGTCGGGACACGAAGAGGAAGGCGATAACCGTGCTGACGCCGGCGAAAAGCACCATGACTTCGAAGGTGACGGGAACAAAAGCGGGCAGCGAATTCCAGGGCTTGCCGCCCACGTTGATGGGCCAATCCACGGCCGAAGTCCAGAATTCGAACCAGACCTTTAAAGCCGCTCCGAGCAGGCCCAGCAGGAAACAGACCCAGGGCAATTTCGAGGGCTTCAAATGCATCGCCTTTTCCAGGCCGTGCACGGCGTAGGGGGCGTAAACGTCGGTGATTTTATACCCCAGAGCGCGAGCGGCATTCGTCGCTCCGAGAATATCTTCCTCGCGTTCAAAAATCCCCACAAAGAAGCGTCTGCTGAATGGCGACTTCATTTCCCGTTCCTCCCGTACTTCAGCACGCCTTTCACTTCAGCCACGGCGATCATCGGCAGGAAACGGCAGAAGAGCAGGAAGCAGGTGAAGAACAGCCCGAAGCTCCCCGCCAGAGTGGCAATTTCGATGATGGTTGGTGAATATCCCGCCCAAGAAGACGGCAGATAGTCCCTCTGCAGCGAAGAGACAACGATGTTGAAACGCTCGAACCACATGCCGACATTGATCAACAGCGAAATCGCAAAAACCGCCGTCAGATTCGTACGCACTTTCCTGAACCAGAGCAATTGCGGGATCAGCACATTGCAGCCGACCATCATCCAATAGGCCCACCAAGATGGTCCGATGGCGCGGTAAATGAAGATGAACTGCTCGTATTCATTGCCCGAATAGAACGCGGTGAAGAATTCGGTCATATAAGCCAGCGCCACCATGCCGCTGGTGACGATCACGATTCGGCTCATGGTTTCGACATGCCGCACGGTGATGTAATTCTCCAGACCCATGACCTGGCGCGCGATGATCATCAGCGTCAAAACCATAGCCATGCCGGAGAAGATGGCTCCGGCGACGAAGTAGGGCGGGAAGATGGTCGTGTGCCAGCCGGGGATAACCGACGTGGCGAAGTCCCAACTGACGATGGTATGCACCGAAACCACCAGCGGCGTGGCCAAACCGGCAAGAAGCGTGTAGACCGTTTCGTAGCGCAGCCAGGTGCGATAGGATCCGCTCCAGCCGAGACTGAAAAAACTGACGATGCTCCGGCGCAGGCCGGGCTTCAGCCGGTCTCGATAGGTGGCCAGATCCGGTAGAAGGCCAATATACCAGAAGATCGCCGAGATGGTGAAATAGGTAGATATGGCGAAGAAATCCCAGACCAGCGGCGAACGGAAATTGATCCAGAGTGATCCGCGAGTATTCGGATAAGGCGCCATCCAGAAGGCCAGCCAGGGGCGGCCCATGTGGATGATGGGGAAGATGCCGGCGCACATGACGGCAAACAGCGTCATGGCTTCCGCCGAGCGGTTGACTGACGTGCGCCATTTCTGGCGCAGCAGGAAGAGGATGGCGGAGATCAGCGTTCCGGCGTGGCCGATGCCGATCCAGAAGACGAAATTGGTGATGTCAAAAGCCCAGCCGACCGTCTTGTTCAGTCCCCACGTGCCGATGCCGGTGCCGACCTGGTAGCTCACGGCCACGATGCCGACAACCATCACCGCGAAGGAGGCGATGAAAGCCGACCACCAAAGGGCCGTTGGGCGGCGTTCCAGAGGGGAATAGATGTCCTGCGTGACCTGAGCAACCGTTCGATCCCCGCTGATCAGTGGCTGGCGCAAGGAGACGAAGGCTTCAGCCATGATGTTTGCCTCCGCTGCCTCCTTGACGGTTGCGCACCAGAGTCAAATAGCCGATGACCGGCTGCACGTTCAGCTCCTCCAACACACGGTAGTTTCGGGGATCCGCCATCCGTTTGGCGACCAGGCTGTCGGGATTATTCATGTCACCGAAAGTGATGGCTTTGGCCGGGCAGCTCTGCTGGCAGGCCGGCTGAATCGCGCCGTCGGGGACTTTCTGCCCCAGACGCTTGGCCTCGATCTTGGCCTCCTGAATCCTCTGCACGCAGAAGGTGCATTTTTCCATGACGCCGCGCGAGCGCACCACCACATCGGGGTTAAGGACCAGATTCTGCACCGGATCTTTATGCTGGTAGTTGAACCAATTAAAACGCCGGACTTTGTAGGGGCAGTTGTTGGCGCAGTAGCGCGTGCCTATGCAGCGGTTATACACCTGCTGGCTTAGGCCCTCTTCGCTGTGCACGGTCGCCAGGACGGGGCAGACCGTTTCGCAGGGGGCGTGACCGCACTGCTGGCAGAGCATGGGCTGGAAAAGGACGTCAACTCCGCTCTGCGAATCAGAATAGTAGCGGTCAATGCGAATCCAATGCATCTCGCGCTTGCGGAAGACTTCGTCCCTCCCCACGACCGGGACGTTGTTTTCGGCCTGGCAGGCGATGACGCAGGCTCCGCAGCCCGTGCAGGCGTTCAGATCAATCACCAGGCCCCAGCGATAGCCCTTGTAAGGGTGGTCATCCGGCCAAAGCTCGCCTTCGGGGGGATGATGAGGATGACCGCCGGATTTTGGATCTCGGATAAAGGCGGGCAGAGTGGTTTCTTGAACTATGCGGCGTTGTTTCTCACCGAAGGGGGCCAACTTTTCCGGGACGGCAATGGAGTGATGGCTCTGCGTGGAGGCCAATTCAGAGCGCCGGCCGGTCGGTGAGATGCTCACGGCTTGTCCATCGAAACGCCGCGCATCGCCGTCGAAGTAGAGGAAGGGAACGGCGTTTTTCCCAACTAAACCGTCATTTCCGGTTGAGGGCCGCGCCTGAAACCAGCGTGGGCCGATCTCTTTGAAGCGTGCCGAAGAATTGCGCCCATACCCCAGCGCCACCGCCACAACCTGATCATGCTGCCCGGGCTGTACCAGAGCGGGCAATTCGATCGTGCAGTTTGCCCCCGATAAGGGGGACAAACGAACTACGTCTCCATCCGAGACGCCCAATTGCACGGCGGTTCGCGGCGACAGGCAGGCGTAATTATCCCAGGTAACCTTGCTGATGGGATCCGGCAGTTCGTGCAGCCAGGGATTGTTCGCGTGGCGGCCATCGAGCATTCCAACTTTGGGATAGAGAACAAGTGCCAAGTTATTCGAAGTTGGGCTTGGCGATTCCGTTGCAGGCTTGACAGCCGAAATATCAAGAGGTTTTGGCGTCATGGCGGCGGGCTCTACATTGGCGAAGCCGTCATGCACGGCCCGATCCCAGAAGGTTTGGAAATCGGCTGCCTTTAGGCGACGTGGATAGATATTCCGCTGCCAGCTTTCCAGCATGATGTCATGAGCCGATTTGGATTCGCCCATCCAGACCGCCAGGATCTCGATTATGGCGCGCGTATCCCACATCGGCCGAATGGCCGGCTGCATCGTGCTGATAATCCCGGAGATGGCTTCGGCATCGCTCCACGATTCCAAATAATGGTGATCGGGGCAGACGAAAGTTGATGCATTTGCCGTCTCGTCCAATTCCGAGGCAAAGTTCACAACCAGAGGAACCTTGGATATCGCCTTGGCCAGATCTTCGCCCTGTGGCAAGTCATAGACGGGATTCGCTCCGGCGATGAAGAGCGCCTGCACCTTCCCATTCAACAGCTCTTGAATGAATTGTTGCAGTTCGCCGTCATCTCCCTGACGTTGAGAGGAAGGGCGCGCAAGATCTAAAGTCGAGCCGTAATTGCCCAGTATTTCGTTGATAAAACAACAGAGAATTTGTGTCTTAACGTCCTGACTCCCGCTGACCACGAGGCTGCTGCCGCGCGCCTGCCAGAGATGCTCCGCAAGCTGATCGAGGTCATGCGCGGGAATCGAGGAGGGAAGCGTCGTTGTCCCGGGGAAGGGTATCCCTCTTTTTCTCGCCAGCAGAGAGGCCAGTCCGTTCATGATGGCATTCAGATCCTGCGGAGCGATACAATAGCGCTGATCCGCCTTGGCACCGGTCAGTGAAAGCCGCGATTCGAACTGAACATGATAGGATAGCCGGGGTGGATGGCCTTCCAGCGATCGTCCGGAGGCATATTGGGAAGTGAATTCGACCGGCGAGATCCAGGTCCCCAAAAAGTCCGCATCAAGACTGACGATGACATCGGCCTTGTCGAAGTGATAGCTCGGCAGCGCGCGCACGCCGAATGTTCGCTCCTGCGCGTCCAGCAGCGCCGAACAAGTGAGCGGATCATAGACGATGTGCCGGGCATACTGGAAGCGGCTTAGGAAGCGATCTATCATCCACTTCATCGTCGGGCTGGTGATCGTGCCGGTCAAGAAGCGCACCGCGCCGCCGCGAGCGGCGATCTCACTTAACTTCGCCTGGATTTCTTGATCCACTTCGTTCCAGGCCGCCGGTTGGCCCGCTCTCATCGGCTGCTTAAGGCGATGGGTGTCATAGAGCCCCAGGATCGAAGCCTGCCCCACCGCGCAGAGGCCGCCCTTCGATAGCGGATGCTGCGGATTTCCCTCGAGCTTAATCGGCCGGCCGTCGCGGTTTTTCACCATCAGGCCGCAGCCGGCCGAGCAGGCTCCGCAAGTAGAGGCGTAGAAGTAGGACTTTCCCGGCGTAATCTCTTCAGGTTTGTTTAGGAAGGGAATAGCCTTTATGATCGGAGCGGATTGACAGCCAATCAGGAGCGCGCTGGAGAAGGCGAACCCTGAAAGCTTCAGAAAATCGCGCCGCGGATGCCGAAGCGGAGCCTGATCGAGGTCAAATTGAAGCTCGCGCTCAATTTCTGCCGGGCCATTCTCCTGAGCGGCTCGCTCATCGAGGCTTTTCCAATACCGTTTAATCTCTTCTGAGGGCATGCGTTTCCTTATTCAATCAATAATGACAGGTTGAGCAATCAATCGAGGCGTTCACGGCTTTTCCGGCCACGCCCTGCTGGTTCGCCTGACGATGACAATTGACGCACCAGCCCATGCTGAGCCGCTGATCCTGCCGGACCCGCTCCATCGTTTCCACAGCGCCGTGGCACTGCTGGCAGACCACGCCGGCGCTGACGTGAGCGCGGTGATCGAAATAGGCGAAATCCGGCAGGTTGTGCACTTTTACCCAGGCGATCGGTTTTTGCTCGAGTCCCGGGATGGGCTTGAGCTGATCATCCAGCGCCAGAGCATCGTAGAGTTTCTTGAGTTCGGGTGAGATGATGCGGCGCGGCTCCCTTTTTTCCTTCTGGGCCAGCTCATCTTCGGCGCGGATGGCGCCCAAGGGGGCAGTGACGAATTTATGGCAATTCATGCAGACATTCGCCGGCGGGATGCCGGCATGGCGGCTGGTCTGGGCCCCGAAATGACAGTAGAGGCAATCCAACTGTAATTCTCCGGCGTGCAGACGGTGCGAATAGGCAATCGGCTGCGTTGGCTCGTAGCCCTGCTGATTGCCCGGCAGGCGCACCTCGCCGATTTTGGCAGCCAGAATTACCAGGCTGAAGAGCAGGACGGCCAGCAGGAAAAAGGTGACGATCGGAGATTTCAACATGCGCTTATCTAACAGGCTATTTCGGCGTTTTTGCGGGCATAAAACCACCAGCACAAAATTAGATTGGCGGCGTAAAACAGAGCCAGCGCCATGAACGCCGCATTGGGCGACATAAATTTGCTAAACGACCAACTGAAGAGCATGGGAACCAGAAAAGCGCCATAGGCACCCACCGCGGAAGTCCATCCCAGTACCGGCCCGGCCTCTTTGGGTGGAAAGATCATCGGGATCATGCGAAAAGTCGAGCCGTTGCCCACGCCGGCGGCAAAAAAGATGGCCAGAATCAAGGCCAAGAATGCGGGGAACTGATCGGCGGATGTAGGCGCCGTGAAGAGGGTCACCCCCAGTGAAGCCGCCAGCAGGATGATGCCGCTGACCATCGTAACTTTGGCTCCGCCGACTTTATCGGAAATCCATCCCGCCACCGGCCGCGTGGCCGATCCGATCAAGGCTCCCAGGAAGGTGTATTTTAGAGGATCCGGTGCATCCGGCAGCTTGCCGAAAATCTGCTGAATCAAGAGCGCGAACGAGGCGGAAAAGCCCGAGAACGATCCGAAGGTCATAACGTAGAGCGAAGTCATGATCCAGTTGTGCTTGCGTTTGAAGATGACCGATTGCTGACCCAGCGTCCCTTTGAAAGGCAGGGATCGTAACCCCACCGCCGCGGCGATGGTGAAGAACAGCACCGGAATAATCCAGATAAAGGCCGCGTTCTGCAGGAAGAGCATCTGGCTGGCGTTGCCTTTTTTCCAGAGCAGCGCTTCTCCGCCCAGACCGCCGAAAAGGGAAGCCGCGATGACCACCGGCGTCAGAAACTGCACCAGGCTGACGCCGAAATTGCCGATGCCCGCCTGGATCCCCAACGCCGTCCCCTGTTTGGCCTTGGGGAAAAAATAGCTGGTGCTGGACATAAAGGCCGAGAAATTGCCCCCGCCGAAACCCGCCGCGGCGGCCAGCAGCAGCAAAATCCCGTACGGGGTATCCGGATTCCGCACCACCAAACCGACGCCGATGCTGGGGATCAAGAGCGAAGCCGTGGCGAAGGTCACCACCGGCCGAGTGCCGAACATCTGCACGACAAATGAGTAGGGAATGCGCAGGGTGGCTCCGACCAGACCCGGCAGCGCCGTCAAGAGAAATAGCTGGCTGGCGCTCAGGTGAAAGCCAATCCCCTGCAGGCGAACCACGATCACGCTCCACATGAACCAGGTGGCAAAGGAGAGCGTCAGCGCTCCGGTGGTGATCCACAGCGTCCGGTAGGCGACGCGGGAGCCCCGATCAGCCCAGAAGTTCTGATCTTCCGGTTCCCAGGCCGCGAGACGGGATTCGTTTTGGTCCATATTAGCTCTCGACAAAATCCGCAAGCGTCAAGTCATTGCGAGCGAAGCGAAGCTCCGAAGGAGCCCTTAAGCGGCAATCTCTTATTGGCTGTGGGATTGCTTCGGGGCTTCGCCCCTCGCAATGACATTAGCACGGCGGTTGTTCATCAATCTGTCTCACCAGCACCGGCTGCTTCTCGCGCATGATGCGCCGCACCACCGTGTGCATCCAGAGGTGGCAGACCAGCACGAGGGCGAAAAAGAACATCCAGCTAGTCGTCCAGATGCCGGTGGTGCGCAGCAGGTAGCCGAAGATGATGGGGCAGAAGAAACCGCCCAATCCGCCGATAACTCCGACGATGCCGCCCACCACGCCGACTTCTTTGGGGAAGTAGTCGGGGATAAATTTATAGACGCCCGCTTTGCCGATCCCCATCATAATCCCCAGCGAAAAAACCAGCACGGTGAAAATCCAGACGTTGGCCTGGAAGTAGATGTGCGTAGTGCCGCGCGCCAAAAGCTGCTTCTTGACCACGGGATCCCCCACCTGCACCACCGGCTCTTGCCAGAAACTGAAACGCGGCAACACCAGCATATCCTCCCGAGTCCCATACGAGGCCTGATCCAATTTGGGGCGCAGGGAGTATTTGGCGCCATCCACGACGATTTCCCCCGCGGAAACGGCCGTCACCGTTCCCTTGCGAGCGGCGATCACGCCTTCCCCCGGCGACTGAATGTCCATGCGCGGGACGCAGAGCAGAACGCAGCAGAGCAGCGATGTGCCGAATACCCAATACATGATGGCTCGCGCGCCATATTTATCGGATAGAAAACCTCCCAGCGCGCGAATGACGCCGGAAGGCAAATTGAAGATCGTGGCCATCATGCCTGCCGTGGCGATGCTCATGGTGTAGGCGTTGACGTAGTAAGGAATCAGCCACTGCGCCAGCGCCACAAATCCGCCGAAGACGAAGAAGTAGTAAAGCCCGAAGCGCCAGACGCGGAGGATCTTCAGCGGCGCCAGGCGCTGCTTCAGGCTGTGTTCCTGACCGTGCTCGACTTTTCGAGAAAAGGTGAAAAGATAAAAAATAACTGCCATGACGACCAGCGCCGCGGCGTAGATTTTAGGCAAGGTGCGCCAGGCTTCGATATTCTGCCCGCCGTTCGTCAAGGCGCGCAGGACGATGGGAGCTCCGAAGCTGGTCAAAGCCGATCCCGCATTGCCGATGCCGAAAATTCCCAGCGCCGTCCCCTGCCGCTCTTTCCTGAACCAGACGGAAGTGTAGGCGATGCCGACCGCGAAGGAAGCTCCGGACAGTCCGAATCCCAGCGAAGCCAAGACAAAATCGCCGTAGGTGTCGCAGGTGCTGGTCAGATACATGGGCACGGCGGCGATCAGCATGAGCAGAGTGTAAACAATGCGGCCGCCGTATTTGTCCGTCAATATTCCGACGGGCAGGCGCATGAGAGATCCGGTCAAAACCGGAATGCCGATCAGCCAGCCAATCTGCGCTTTGTCGAGATTCAGAATTCGGTTGTCCACCAAAAAAGTGATGAGCACGCCGTTCATCATCCAGCAGGCGAAGCAGACGGTGAACGCCAGCGTGTTCATGGTCAAAACGACAGCCGGTTTGCGATTTTCCTTCATAGGCGATCCACACCAACCAGGAGGTGATAGGAATGCGAAATTGTTTGGATTGTCATGCCCGCGAAAGCGGACATCCAGCCCGCCGTTTACGGAACGAATATTTTGGACTCCCGCTTTCGCGGGAGTGACGAGGAATTATCATCAAAGAGATTCTGCAGCCGTCTCAAGCGCAGGCAATGTATATCTATCGAGGTTGACGAATCTGCCGGCGATTCCAATTCCAGCGCACCAACTGGGGCTTGCGCCAGAGATAGGGATTGGGCACGACGAGAATGTGCACCAGCCGCGTGAAGGGGAAGAAGCCGATCAGCAGGAACGCGTTGACGATGTGCAGCTTGACCACGAACGGCATCCCCACGATAAAGTTGATATTGGGATTCAACTTGGCGATGGACCAGAGATAGGGCGCGGCGGCGGCGGCATACCAGGACGAGCCCCAGGGGTAAAAAACGGCGGTATAGACGCCTGAAACGACTTGAATCAGAATGAGGATATAGAGGATCCAATCGCTCGGGCTGGTGACCTGACGAACCTTGGGCACACGCAAGCGGCGCGAAATGGCACCGAACAGGCCCGCCAGCGTCAGCAGGCCAAAAATCAGCCCGCCGATTTCAAGAATATAGAGCCGCAGCGGGGCGCTGTTCCAGAGCAGCACCTGGCGCGGGATCAGAAACGCGATGATGTGTGCGGCCAGGATGGTGATGATGCCGTAATGGAACGGCACGAGACTCCAGAAATGCTCCTGGTTCTCCAGAAGTTGCGAGGAGAGGCTGGAGTAGGTGAAGCTCTGCGCGTTGTAGCGGTAGACTGTCAGCAGAAAGAAGGTGAAGAAGGCGACGTACGGCAGCACAATGAAGAGCAGTTGATCCAGGTATTGCATGGGGCTATTCATGTTCCACCCTCGCAGATGAGCCTTGGTGATTTTTTTCCAACGTGCTGGAAATGGCCTTGAGAAGGTATTCGTAGGGATTTCCCTTCTCCTTAAATCCGTCTAGTATCTTGGTCAGAGCCGGGATGAAGTAATTAACGGCCAGATCATTCGCCTCGTCCGGCTCCAGCCGCCCCAAAACCATCAGGACATGAGTAAGATGATCGGGAAGCTCGCTGGATTCCGGTACGGCCAGACGGCGCAGCTCTGCGCGCATCTCCACCAGAAAAGCGCCGCGCTGGTAATCTTCGCCGTAGAGGTGCCAGCCGACTTCGAGCGCGCAGGTGGCATTGAAATCGAAAGTCCCGACGAAAAGCTCCTCCATCTCGATGGCGCTTAGCGTTTCAACGGCGGTCGCGAATTGGCTCAGAAATTCCGCCGCTTCGGGCTGCCTCGCCTCGAGCGACTTCTGGCAGCGCTCCAGCTTCTCGCGGTAGCGGCCGTCCGGATAGGCCAGCAGAGCGGCCAATTGATCGTACAATTCAACCCGATCAGCCATTACAATCCCCTTTTGGGAGCGGACAGGAAGCCAAAGCCCACGCCCTGGCGATGTTCGTGCGGATCGCGCAGCATTTCGATGGCTTCTTCGCGGTGCGCCGGCGGAATGACGAAGCGGTCGTCGAAGGTGCAGAGCGCGGTCATGGCATAAATGGCGTCGGCCTCTTCCGGCGTGCAGTCGGCTTCGTGCAGCATGCGCTGAGCGGTCGCCATGTCCACATCGCCGACCGTCACGGCGCGGCGATACCAGCGCACGGCCTTCTGTTTGCGCAAGGCATAGCGCACCTTGCCTTCATGCCCGGCGCCGAACAGATTGGCGAAGAATTTCATCGGCACGCGCGCCAGATCTATGTCGTGAAAAAGTTCGTCCGAGGCGTGATGAACCGTCGCGTCCTTGCTGGCCAGCACCGGCGCCATGGGCGGGACGTAAAACAGCATGGGCAGAGTGCGGAATTCGATGTGCGGCGGCAGGGCAATTTTCCAGACCTTGACGAATTGATACACCGGAGACTTTTGCGCCGACTCGATGATCGAATCGTGCACTCCGTTGCGGCGCGCCGCGGCGATGACCGCCGGATCCCAGGGATCCAGGATCATGTTGCGGTGAGCGTCAATCAGGTTTTCATTGTTGCTGCGGGCGACTTCGGCCAAACCTTCGGCGTCATAAAGCAGCACGCCCAGGTAGCGGATGCGCCCCACGCAGGAATGGAAGCAGGCCGGAGCCTGGCCGGTCTCCACTCGCGGGAAGCAGAGGATGCACTTCTCGGATTTGCCGGTGAACCAGTTATAGAAGACCTTCTTGTAGGGGCAGGCGGCGATGCAGGCGCGCCAGGCTCGGCAGCGCTTTTGATCCACCAGCACGATGCCGTCTTCACCGCGCTTGTAGAGCGCCCCCGAAGGGCAGGCCGCCACGCAGGCAGGGTTCAGGCAGTGATTGCAGATGCGCGGGAAGTAGAAGAAGACCAATCTCTCGACGGCGAAGAGCTGCTGGCGCTGTTCCGGCGTCAGGCCATCCAGATTGACATCATTCTCGGCATAAACCGGCGATCCGCCCAGATCATCGTCCCAATTGGGGCCGGCTTCGACATTGATGTATTTGCCTGTCACCTTGGATATCGGTATGGCGGTCGGCTGGTCGGGCCCTTCGGGAGCATTGAAGAGGTGCTGGTAGTCGTAGGTCCAGGGCTCGTAGTAGTCGTCCATGCTGGGCATGTGCGGATTGTGGAAAATATTTGCCACTAACTTCGCCTTGCCCGTGGATTTGAGCTGGAGATGCCCGTTGCGTTTTTCCCAGCCGCCGCTGTATTTTTCCTGATCTTCCCAGCGCGTCGGATAGCCCGTGCCCGGCTTGGTTTCCACGTTGTTCCACCACATGTATTCCGTGCCGCGGCGGTCGGTCCAGACGTTCTTGCAGGCGATGCTGCACGTGTGGCAGCCGATGCACTTGTCGAGATGGAAGACCATCGAGATCTGGGATCGTACGTCCATGTTGAGACCTTGCCTTTGAAATCAGCCTACGGTTTCCAGTCCAGTTGACCATTTTTATTTTATGGTCATTGCGAGCGAAGCGAAGCAATCTCTTTGCTTCAGGAGATTGCTTCGTCCCGACTAAAGTCGGGACTCGCAATGACAATTTGCGGTCAGGATTCGATCCTTTTCTACCAGATGAGTTCCGGCAGCTTGCGCACCAGGACGTGGGTGTCGCGGTTGCAGCCGGTGGGGCCCCAGTAATTGAAATGATAGGTGAACTGGCCGTAGCCGCCGGCCATGAGATTCGGTTTCAGCCGTGTGCGGGTCAGGCTGTTGTGCCCGCCGGCGCGGCGATTATTGCGCAGCGGAGATTTGGGAACCGAATAGGTGCGTTCAGGCGAATGGTATTGAATGCAGATCCCTCGCGGGATGCGCGCGCTGACCGCCGCCCGGGTGACCACCACGCCGTGATCGTTGTGCACTTCCACCCAGTCGTTGTCATGGATACCGATGTCGGCGGCGTCCTTGTCATTGATCCAGAACGGTTCGACGCCGCGCGATAAAACCGTCATGCGCTCGTTATCCCCATAGGTGGAATGGATGTGCCACTTCCCGTGCGGAGTCAGATAGTTCAGCATCTTCGTAGGGCCGACCTCCTTGCTGAAGCGCAGGTCGGCGTACTGCGTCGGCAGCGGCTTGGGTTTGTAGGTCGGCAGATGCTCGCCGAATTCGAGATAAATCGGATGATCGAGATAGAAATGCTGCCGGCCGGTCAAGGTCCGCCAGGGGACGGATTCATCCACATTGTAGGTGAAGGGCGAATAGGGCCGGCCGTTTTCAATGAGACCCGACCACATGGGGCTGTTGACAAAACGAACGGGTCGGCCTTGCAGCTCCTTGTAGCTGACCCGGAACGCCCGGCTCTTTTCCGCCAGATGCGTCAGCGTCAGCCCGACCTTCGCCTCCATATTCTTATAAGAGCGATAGGCTAGTTCCCCGTTGGTGACAGTGGCGAAACGCAGGATGATGTCGCAGGTGTTCTCATCTTCGGCGATGGAAGGATAGGTCCGCCCACCCCAGGTGACGGCGGGGAGATTCTTGACGGCGTCCTCGTATTCGTCCTTGACCTCGTAGCTCGTTCCGTGCGCGCCCAGGCCGTTCTCCTTGACCAGCGCCCCGAAGGAGATGAACTGTTTGTGCAAATTCTTATAGTCGCGGGTGACCACGCGCAGGGCGGGCATGGTTTTGCCTGGGATGGCCTCGGTTTCACCCGTCAGCCAATCCTTTACAGCCGGTTGAGCGATTTCGGCGGCGGTGTCGTGCGCCAGCGGCGAAGCCACCAAATCCTTGACCGGTTCGGGGAAATGCCGGACGGCCATTTCCGAGAATTTCTTGGCGATGGCTTGAAAGATCTGCCAATCGCTCTTAGACTCCCAGCAAGGCGGCACGGCGGCGGAGAGCGGGTGAATAAAGCTGTGCATATCGGTCGAGTTCAAATCCGCCTTTTCATACCAGGTGGCCGCCGGAAGGACGATATCGGAATAGAGCGCCGATGTGTCCATGCGGAAATTCAGGTCCACCACCAGATCCATCTTACCCTGCGGTGCGTTTTCGTGCCAGGCCACCTCCTTGATGGAGTCCTTTGCCATATCCTCGGCGATGGTATTGGTGTGAGTTCCGAGATAATGCTTCAAGAAGTATTCGTGCCCCTTGGCGCTGGACATCAGTGCATTGCCTCGCCAGATGTACCAGACGCGCGGCCAATTTTCGGCGGCGTCGGGGTCTTCGACAGCGAAGCGGAGCTTCTTCGACTTCAACTGCTGGACGACGTATTTGACGACCTCGTCGGGTGATTTGGCTCCGGCGGCCTCGGCCTCTTTGACGATTTCGATGGGATTCTTGTTGAATTGCGGATAAAAGGGGAGCCAGCCGCCGCGCACGGCTCGCACCTGCATGTCCATGGTGTGGCCCTGCGCCAGCGAATGGCCGTTCGTGGAAATCGGCACGGTGTGATAATCCGTGAACTGCTTCTCGTAGCGCCATTGATCCGTATTCACATAGTGCCAACTGGGGGCATTCTGCAACCGGACGGCAGGCATCCAATCCCGCGCGAAGGCGATGGCCGACCAGGACTCCATAGGAGCTAGTTTTTCCTGACCGACGTAATGCGCCAGCCCGCCGCCGTTGACGCCCACGCAGCCGCAGAACATCAGGGCGTGGATGCCGGCGCGGTACATCAAATTGGCATGATACCAGTGGTTGATGCCGGCCCCGATGATGATGGTGCATTTGCCGTTCGTGTGCTGAGCCGTGATGCCCCACTCGCGGGCGAAGCGGATTAGCACGTCGCGGCCCATGCCGGTGAATTTTTCCGCCCAGGCCGGAGTATAAGGCGCATCGGCGTCATCATAATTTTCTGGATAATCGCCCCCAAGCCCGCGCGGCACGCCGTACTGCGCCATCAGCAGATCATACACCGTAGCCACGATGACCGTTTCGCCGGAGGCGGCTTGAATTTTCTTCACCGGCACGCCGCGCGCGACCGTCTGCGCTTCGGCAAAATCATCCAGGCGAACCTGAACTACGGCATCGGAGTCGTTCTGAAAAGTCAAGACGGGATCAATTTCGGATCCATCCTGACCGTCTTTCAGCAGCAGATTCCATTTGCCCTTCTCGCCGCCCCAGCGATGCCCCACCGTCCCCATGGGCATTTTGGGCTTGGCCTCGGTACTATCCCACATCAGGAATTTCCAATCGCCGTTCTCCTGATTCAAGTAGTAGCTCAGGCGATTGGCGCGCAGAAGCTGGCCCGGGCGGTAAATGCCATCTTCCGGATGCAATTCAACCAGCAGCGGAGCATCCGTGTATTTCTTCGTGTATTCCAGAAAGTATGGAATCTTCTTCTCGTGATGAAATTCCTTGAGCAGAACATGGTTGACCGCCATCCACCAGGCTCCGTCCTGACCAGCATTCAAGCAGACCCATTCATCGGCATACTTGGCCACCTGATTGAAATCGGGCGAAAAGACCCACATCTTGCTGCCGTTGTGCCTCGCTTCGGCGGCGAAATGGCAGTCGGGCGTGCGAGTCATGTTCAGATTGGAGCCCATGACTGCCAGCAGCTTGGCGTTATACCAGTCGGCGGATTCGTGCACGTCGGTTTGTTCGCCCCAGGTTTCCGGCGAAGCCGAAGGCAAGTCGCAATACCAATCATAGAATGACAGGGAAATGCCGCCCATGAGCTGAAGCAAACGCGAACCGCCGGCGTAGCTGATCATAGACATGGCCGGAATGGGGGAGAAGCCGGCGATGCGATCCGGGCCGTGGGTTTTGATCGTGTGAATGTTGGCCGATGCCATGATTTCGAGGACGGTATCCCAATCGGTGCGGCGGAAGCCGCCCTTGCCGCGAGCCCGCTGCCAGCGCTTGCGGGCTTCCGGATTTTCCACCAGCGATTTCCAGGCGTCCACCGGGTCTTCGTGTTCGGCTCGAGCTTTAATCCAGAGATCCAGCAGGGCTCCGCGGATATAGGGATACTTGACGCGCAGAGGGCTATAGAGATACCAGGAAAAGGAGATGCCGCGCTGACAGCCGCGCGGTTCGTAGGGGGGCAGGCCGGGCTGCAGCGCCGGATAGTCCAATCCCTGCATTTCCCAGGTGACGATGCCATCCTTGACGTGGATCATCCAGGTGCAGCCGCCGGTGCAGTTAACGCCGTGCGTGCTTCGGACGACTTTATCGTGTTGCCAGCGGTTGCGGTAGAACTCTTCCCAACTGCGAGACTCAGGATCAACCACGTCCTTGATCCAGCCGATGGTTCCATTTGTCTTCATTATGCCTCGTTGCCTTGCGGAGCGTTAAGTGCCGAACTCAGGCGGCCTTTCGTTCTCTCTCGTTTTGCACCAAGGGACGCCTCACGGCTCGGAAGCGCTTTTTCCATATTATATCGAACAGCACGAGCGCCAAGGCCGTGCCGCCCAGACCGATGAAGAAAAAAGTCAACAAGGGGACGGAATTATCCGGCGGTGCCTGATTGGCAGCGTTTTCGAAGTAGGCTACAATGGGGAGGATTTCGTCCGGCTGCAGCGCCTTTTTGACGAAAAGCGACTGCATTGTGGGAGTAGCCGGAGCAAACAACCAAGCCGCCAATCCCTTGCGACCTTGAAGTCGCTCGTAAACTTTTGTTAAATCAGGACCTAAGCGGCCTCCACCCAAGCCGCCAATCCCCGGCAGTGCATGGCAGGATATGCAGGCTGGACCTTTATTCATCAGCGGCCGGACTCCCAAAAAGAGATCCCTGCCTTTGGCGATATCCAAAGGAGTAAAAGGCGCATCGGAGATTTGAAGGCCCACGAATTGCGATGTTTCCAGCTTGGATTCCGCCTCAATCAGATCCAGCAGCGCCTCGGCGCGAGCTTTCGTCATCCCGATCACCGTGGGCATGATCACGCCGCGCGCTTCCTGCTGCAGTTTCAGGGCGTACGCGTCGCCGCCATCAATTGCCGCCTTGGGATTTAACATGAATTGCGCCAGCCAGGGGCGGTCCTTCCGTTGGGTGACGTCTTTCAGATCGGGGCCGGTCAGCCTCCCGCCGCCGATGGAGTGGCAACTGACGCAGTTTTGGCGGAAGTAATCAGCGGGTTCCTGCGCGGCCGTGATCGAGGACCCGCCGCCGATGATGGTCAGAAGGCCGAGTGGCAAAAGGATCGCGAGCGTGCAATTCTTGATCATTACTGGATACCTCGGTGAATCCTAAGCCCGCCGTTTTTTGCTCGCCGTCGGGTGCTTGGAGATATCGGCAATCGTCGTTGATTTCAGGAATCGAATGTAAGCGTTGCGCGCATCGCTCCAGGAAGGGTGCGCCGAACAGGGATTATCATCGGAACATTCGTGGAATTTGCCCAGCAGGCAGGTGGACTTGGTTTGAATTCCCTCAAAGAGCTCAACCACATCAAGAAGAGGTATATCTTTCGGCCGCTTCTGCAGCCGGTAGCCGCCGCCCTTGCCGCGATGAGAATCGAGGAAGCCGGCATTGCGCAGCACCAATAATATTTTGGAAAGGTAATTGCCCGGTATTTCAGCGCTCTGGGCGATTTGACGGCTCAACACTTCGGAGCCATTGGGTAGGGATGCCATGTGGCTCAGGGCGCGCAGGGCATATTTGGATGTTATGGACAGCATTGTTGACTTGTGCATGAATATATATACAATCAAACGACGCAATTCAAGCTTTTTGTGAAAAAATATTTATGTGAGTGTTATCCGCCGCCGCTGTTTTGCTCAGATGATCTCAGCAAAATTAACCGATGGGCAACAATATCCCGATTTCGGCTGGGTGAAAAAAGGAAAGTGTGAGAGAAAACACTTGATTTGGCGGGGGATTTTTGTTATATTGCGCTGGCAGGCATGAAAACCGCCGAAATGGAGCTGTGCTTGTTGAATTGCCCATTAGAATTATCCAACCACAGCATTGCGCAAGCGTAGAACTATAAAAATAGCCATTGGATAGATAGTGTAAATGCGGAAAGGAAAAATGAAAAAAACGTTGATCTTCATTCTGTGCGCGCTGTTCGCGGCGGCCTCGCTGAGCGCGGCCTTATCGGCGACAGCCGGCATGAGAAGCGATGAGAGAACCATTGCGGTGCCCGGCTCGTCCATCAGCCTCAAGCTGTGGAATGAGCAGGCGAGCAATGGGGAACTCGCAACTTTCTATGAAATCAGCCAGGGCGGAAAGTTGCTTCGGCAGGCTCAGGCCTCTTATGAGCTGGGTCTGCGATATGCCCAATTTGATCCATTGCAGGATCTTCCAGCCATCGAGCCGTGGCTGACGGCGGATGAGAACAGCCACCTGTATATGGTGCAGTTCGTCACTCAGCCGCTGGAGGAATTTCAGAGGGATATCACCCAATTGGGCGGCGTCGTTCGCCATTATATCGCCCAATTCGCTTACCTCGTGGAGATGAACGAATCCGTTGTGAGCCGCGTTGCTCAACTGCCCTACGTGCGCTGGATCGGACCCTATCACCCGGCTTACAGATTGGACGAACAAACCCTCCAGAACTTGAGAACCTTTGGGATGAGCACACCCGCGATCCGGTACAACATCCAGGTGCTGGATGTCCCTCAGAAAGCCATCGTGGTGGATCGCATCGCGGCGCTGGGCGCCAGGGTTGACAACTACGATGCCGGCAAGAAGCTTATAGAAGCGACCCTGAATGCCGAGCAGCTCTTGCAGGTGGCTCAGTGGGATGAAGTCAACTTCATGGATCCCTGGGGACCGTACGAAGCGGACATGGATATCGTACGCCAAATTCTCGGCGCGAATTTCCTGGAATCGGTGACGGGATTTTCCGGTGAAGACGTGCGCGGCGAGATTTTCGATGGCGGCTGCAATTTCAATCATCAGGAATTCAATCCCGATCCTATCGCTCATGGGCCGTATTCGGTAGATTCTCACGGCACGGCCTGCATGGGAGTCAATTTCGCCGACGGCGTGGTTCCTCAGGCCCGCGGCTTGCTGCCGGACGGCCAGGGTATCTTCGCCGACTACAGTAATTGGGGATTGAGCGGCGCCAATCGTTATACCTGCGCCCAGGAGTTAGTTGATCCAGCCCGGCCTTATCAAGGCGTCTTCCAGACGTCAAGTGTTGGGCCTCCACAGGTAACGCAGTACACCACGATTTCGGCCGAGGCGGATCAGATAACCTTTGACTTCAATCTGATAGCCTGCCAATCACAGAGCAACATGGGCAATCAGTTTTCGCGGCCGCAGGCCTGGGGCAAGAACATGGTTTCCGGCGGCGCACTGTACCATTACAACACTCTGGATCGCGCGGATGACATGTGGAACGGCGGAGCCAGCATCGGCCCGGCTGCGGATGGCCGGATCAAACCGTCTTACACGCAGTTCTACGATCAGGTGTACACCACCTACTCAACCTCGAACACCGGCTACGGCCAGTTCAGCGGAACCAGCAATGCGACGCCCTGCATCGCCGGAAGTTTCGGCCTGTTCTTCCAGATGTGGGATGCGCAAGCATTCGGCAATACGGTGCCGGTACCCGGCGGATCAGTCTTTGAAAATCGCTGTCACTCGACTACGGCCAAGGCCATGATAACCTCATCAACTTACCAGTATCCCTTCACCGGCACGACCCATGACAAGACCAGAACTCACCAGGGGTGGGGCATGCCGGATCTGCAGAATCTCTACAATTCGCGCAACAATTACTACATTCGCGACGAAGTGGACGTGCTGCTGCCCTTGGAGGTGGACGTGCATCAGGTTACGGTCGCGGCCGGATCACCCGAACTGAGGGTGGTCATGGTCTATTTGGATCCTCCTGGGAATCCGGCGAATCCGAACCAGCATCGCATCAATGATCTTACGCTGAAAGTGACCTCCCCCACCAGTACGATTTACTGGGGCAATCGCGGTCTGCTGGATGGCGTTTGGTCCCAGTCAGGCGGCAGCGCGGACACGAAGAACACCGAAGAGTGCGTTTTCGTGCAGAATCCAACAGCCGGGCAGTGGACGATCGAGGTTCAGGGCAATGAAATCATCCAGGACAGCCATGTGGAAACGCCGGGTGTCATTGATGCGGACTATGCTTTAGTGGTCAAAGGAGTCGGGGCGGCCACCACTCCGAACGTCAGCATTGATATCGCGCCCGTCAGTCCGCCCATTCAGATCCCGGCTTCCGGCGGCGGCTTCGACTACACGATCGCCATTCACAATGGCGAAACCGTCCCCTCTACCTTTGATGTTTGGATCATGCAGCAGATACCGGGCGGAACATGGCAGGGACCCATGCTGGGGCCGGTCAACATAACGGTTGCGGCAGGCTTTACCATCAATCGTACACGCACGCAGTTCGTCCCACGCGGTGCCGCCCCGGGTCAATACACCTACGTCGGCTACGTGGGACAGTATTCGGCTACAAAATGGGACAGCAGCTTCTTCAACTATACCAAGCTGTCCACGGGCGACGGCGCTGCCATAGGCGATTGGAGCAACTACGGCGAAAGCTTCGAACCGTATCTTACCCCGACGGCCTGGGCCGAGACACCTACGGCCTACAGTCTGGCGCAGAATTACCCGAATCCCTTCAATCCAACCACGACCTTCGAATTCAAGCTGCCGCAAGCAGGTCAGGCCCGCCTCGCGGTCTACGACCTGAACGGCAGATTGATCAGCACCGTGGTGGATGGTTACCGTGCGGAAGGCGTCCACAAGGTCACCTTTGACGGCACCGGATTGGCCTCTGGGATCTACCTCTACCGGTTGGCGGCGGGTGACTTCACCGCCTCGGGTAAGATGATGCTGCTGAAGTAGAAATCCACTATAAACCAATAAGCCCCCTCTTTGAGGGGGCTTTTTATTTTGGTTCTTCATCGGCTGGCGGCAACTTGGTGAATGTTGCCTTACGGGCCTCGAGAAGCCCTGCTCTATACCGGCCTATTCTTTGGCGCGCCTTCCAGTTTTGAACCAGCCTCACGATCCACTATCCAGAGCAGATTTTCGTTTGCCGGCTGAATTAGCTGCGCCGGCAGGCGATCCGGTGTGAAAGGTCCTTCAAGCACTTCGTGCAAGACTCCTGCTTTGGAGGCGCCGGAAACCAGAAAAACGGCCATCTCCGCACGATTGATGAAAGGGAAGGTGAGGGTAACGCGAAACAGATCCTGCTCGGCCAGATAGCCTTCTGAGACCCACCGCTTTTGCTCCTTGAGCTCAGGGGTATGCGGGAAGAGCGAAGCGGTATGCCCATCTTCACCCAGCCCCAAGACAATCAAATCCAGAAAGGAGGTCTGCTCTGCGAAGAAATCTCTTAATAGCTCTTCGTAATGTCTGGCGTCTCTCTGTGGAGACTGGCTGCAACGGATGGGGTGAATTTGACTGGCGGGGATGCGCACGCGTTCCAGCAGCAGCCGTCGGATCATCCCTTCATTGCTGCGGGGGTCATCGGGTGGCACGCAGCGTTCATCCGTCCAAAAAACATGAACCTCCGGCCAGGGAACTTGGTCGCGGAAAGGATCGGCCGCCAATAGTTCATAGGTTCGCTGAGGCGTAACCCCTCCCGACAGCGCCACGCTGTAGCGCCCTCGGGCCTTTACGGACAACTGCGCTTGTCGGACAAAAAGTTCGGCGGCGCTGCGGCTGAGCGATTCCGCATCCGGGCTAATCTGCAGGCGGCTGTCCTTCACCATTCGCCTTCTTATCTATGACCGGCGACTGCAGCCAACTGCGCCCATCTCGAGCGATCAGGACTTCGGAAGCTTCAGGCCCCCAACTGCCGGCCGGATAGTTGGGGAAGTCTGGAAGTGCGGCTTCCCAACTCTTCATGATGGGATCAATCAAAGCCCAGCCCGCTTCCACCTGATCCGCTCGCATGAACAGGGTCGAATCGCCTTCGATGGCGTCCAGCAGAAGCGTTTCATAGGCTTCCGGGGATGTGGAGGGGAAGGATTCCTGATAGCTGAAGCGCATATCTACGGTGCTCAAGCGCATTTTCAGCCCCGGGCGTTTGGCCTGGAATCGAAGGATGATATTTTCATCCGGTTGAATGCGGATACTCAGGCGGTTGGGCTGCCAATCGCCCACCGCCATGCCGGTAAAGGCCATGTGGGGTACGGGTCGAAACTGAATGGTGACTTCTGAGACTCGGGATGGGAGCCGTTTGCCCGTGCGCAGATAGAAGGGCACGCCTTGCCAACGCCAATTGTCCACGTAGAGTTTGAGGGCGGCGAAGGTCTCGGTGCTGGTGTCTGGATCTACACCGGTTTCCTCGCGGTAGGCGGGATAATGCCGGCCCTTAATCCAGCCGGAATCGTATTGGCCGCGTACGGCAAAATGGTGGACCTGCTCAAAAGGAATGGGGCGAATGGCGTGGAGGACGTCCATTTTCTTGTTGCGAATTTCTTCATCCTGAAACGACACCGGCGGTTCCATGGCGATCAAGCACAGGATCTGGAGGAGGTGGTTCTGGATCATGTCCCTCAGAGCGCCCGCGCTGTCGTAATAACCGCCGCGGTGCTCAACGCCGAGCTGTTCGGCCACGGTAATCTGCACGTGCTCCAGATAGCGCCGGTTCCAAATGGGCTCGAAGAGAGAATTCGCAAAGCGAAACGCCAGGATATTCTGGACGGTCTCCTTGCCCAGGTAATGGTCAATCCGGAAAATCTGGGATTCCTTGAAATTGCCCTGCATCAGGCGATTGAGGGCTCGCGCGGATTCGAGATCCCGTCCGAAAGGTTTCTCGACGATGATACGCGAGCGGTCGCAGTCATCGGCGCAACCGGAATTACTCAATCGGCTGATCACCGTTTCAATCATCGCCGGCGGGATGGCGAGATAAAAAAGCCGATTGGCTTTGGTGGTCCAGGCTTTTTCCTGTTCTGCCAGCTCCTGAGCGAGCTGGGCATAGACGGCCGGATCCGAGAAATCGGCGGCATGAAAGATCATCAAGTGCGAGGCGAAATCTTCCCAGGAGGGCTGATCCACGATCGGGCGGCGGGAGTACTTCTCAACCCCGATCCGCATGAGCCTGCGGAACTCGTCGTGAGGTTTCTTTTTGCGGTCAACTCCGAAAAGCGCGAATTGCTCCGGCATCCACTTATCCAGAAAGAGGTTGTACAGGGCCGGGATCAACTTGCGGCTGGTCAAATCGCCGCTGGATCCGAAGATGATGATGAGAGTGGGTTTTGATCGGCTGCTGACAGGCATAGGACGGCCTCACGACTGATTCCAGAGAGTGTGAAATGAACCCTCCTGATCCACGCGCTCGTAGGTATGGGAGCCGAAGTAGTCGCGTTGTGCTTGGATCAAATTGGTGGGGAGACGGCGGCTGCGATAAGCGTCAAGGTAAGCCAGGGAGACCATCAATGCCGGCGCCGGCACTCCGATTTGTGAGGCGATGGAGACCACCGCTCGCAGATCGCCGATGCGCTGCTTGACTTCGGATCCCAGTTCCGGCGAGGTCAGCAGATTGGATGATCCGGATTCGCGCTGATACGCCGCCCGGATTTTTTCCAACAGTTCCGCGCGAATAATGCAGCCTCCCCGCCAGATGCGGGCCACATCTTCTAGTTTCAAATTGTAATTGTAAACTTGTGAGGCCCGGGAAAGCAGAGCCATCCCCTGCCCATAAGTCAGAATCATGGCGGCGTAGAGAGCGCCGCGCAGTTGCGCGACCAAGGTCTCACGACTGCCCTGATAAGGCGAGGCGGATCCCCCCAGCAGTTGGGCAACTAACTCCCTTTCTTTCTTGAAGGCCGATAGATTGCGGATGGCCACAGCCACATCTATTGTTGGGATCGGAATCTGCAGCGCCATGGCTTCTTCGGACATCCAGCTTCCAGTCCCTTTCTGTCCGGCGGAATCGGCAATCATATCCACCAATCTGCGATCCGTCTTGTCATCCTTTTGCCGGAAGATGCGCGCCGTGATTTCGATTAAATAAGATCGGAGCTCGCCTTCGTTCCACTGGCCGAAGATGTCCGCGAGTTCATCATTGGTCGCGTTGATGCCCCCCCTCAAGAGGTCGTAAGTTTCCGCGATGAGTTGCATGAGGCCGTATTCGATTCCGTTGTGAACCATTTTAACATAGTGGCCTGCCGAACTGGAACCCAGATAGGCGATGCAGGGCTCGTCCTTCACTTTGGCGGCGATGGACTCAAAAATGGGTCGCACACGAGCGTAGGCTTCGGCGGGCCCGCCGGGCATCATGCTGGGCCCATGGCGCGCGCCCCATTCGCCTCCGGAAACACCCATACCCAGAAAATGAATGCCCTTCTCTTCTAAGGCTTTCATTCGGCGCTCGGTGTCACGGAAAAATGAGTTGCCGCCGTCAATAAGGATGTCTCCGGATTCCAAATAGGGGAGGAGGTCTGAGATGACGGCGTCCACCGGCGCGCCGGCCGGGACCAGCATCATCACGGCGCGCGGATGGCGCAAGGCGGGGATAAACTCGCTCAGGCTTGTCGCCCCCAACAGACTTCGACCCCCACTTTCAGTCAGGAGCGCCGCAACTTTGTTCCGGTCTTTGTTATATCCTATTACCGCGTAGCCGTGATCGGCCATGTTCAGCAGCAGATTGCGCCCCATCACCCCCAGGCCGATCATGCCCAGGTCGCATTTTTTCTTATCCACGAAATTCTCTATCCCAGAAGTTTCGACCTTCCCTCCGAAGGCACCTGATGAATATACGCGGCTAATTCAGAAAAAACAAGTGCGAAAGTTCATTTGGTGAATGCGCTCAGAGTTAATTCATTTGGGCAATAAAAAGGGGACTTAGAATGGTTTCCAAGTCCCTGGACCTGCTTCGTAGCGGGGGTAGGATTTTCCCGAAGGGACCACTTCGCGGGAACCTACGATCCGCCTGTGGCGGACTATGAGCCCAACGAACCAATTTGACGAAGCAAATGAGTCTTTAACCATGCTCGGCCTTGGCCGCTTTTCAAGAATCGCTCACAAAGGATGGCTTCTTTTCTTGTGGGGTGAGATTCGTGATAGATCAATCGCCAGTCCTGACGGCGTCTCGTCCAGAAGTTCAGCCCCTGATTGTGCTGCTCGAGGCGCTTGGCCAAATCTACCGTTTGGCCGATATATCGCAAACCATCTTGGCTCTCTATCACATAGACGAAGAAGGGGTGATTATCTTCCATATGAGGAAATCTGCCATGAGAAAGGCCCAGCACGGCTGAGCCTTTTTTTGTAGCGGGGGTAGGATTCGAACCTACGACCTTTGGGTTATGAGCCCAACGAGCTACCGGGCTGCTCCACCCCGCGATCAAATAGATGAATTATAATTATGAGGATTTGAACCTGCGATCCGCCTCGGGCGGATTATGAGCCCAATCCGCCTGCGGCGGACTCCACCCCGCGATCAGAACCTCAAAATACAAAAAAGGGATGTCATTGTCAAGTGATGAAGGCATATTTTTTTAAGGCCCCGGGGTCTAACGATTATGGGTCCGCCGATCCCCAAGGATGTACAACTGCTTCTTTTCGATATTGCCTAAATGCGTTATTTTGCTTATCTTGAGTGTGTCTCATGCTTATTGCGTTAACTCGGGTCAGAATGATGAAAGCTGGATCTGCCAAGGTCCTTAATATCTTCATCCACGCGCTGGGGGCGCTCGTCCTGATCGTCATGCTCCTCTACTTTGCTCGCGATGCCACCATGATCGTCAACTGGAGCGGGTCCGGATTCGTGCTGAGCAGCGTGCGGGTATTGGAAGGTGATCGAATTGCCTTTTGGGGAGTGGACTCGGCCGATTTTATGGCTCCGCCCTATCCTCAGGTCGGCGATACCCTGCTAACCATCGCGGATTCTACGGCCGTTCACGCGCGTTGGATAGCGGTGCTCGAATCACCCCATACGCCCGGCAAGGAAGTTTTGATCAGCTATTTGCGTCAGGGGGAGGCTCAGGTTTCGCTGATTAAAACTCGACCTGTGCAGCGAGCGCAATTCTATGCCGTCCTGGTTCAGTATTTTATTCGCCTCTTGATTTTCTTTGCTTTCATCGGGGTGGGATTATGGGCCTTCTATAAGCGCCCGGAATCTCAGGGTGTTCGGGCGCTGACCTTGTATTGCTTCGCCATGTCCTGCCTCATGGGGCTGACCTACCTGCCCATGTATCCCGTGATGGCCTCCTTCCAGGTCCCCCTGGATCTGCCCTTTCGCGTCTTCCTCGCGCTCTGGATTCGCGTCTTCAGCTCGTTCTGGCTGCTGCTCACCATGCTGTTCCCGCACCCCTGGAAGTGGATGCGCGAGAAGCACTGGCGCTCCTATGCCCTCTGTTTCGGCCCGCAGATTGTTTTACTGTTGGGCTTGATCCCGTCGCTCTACGGCCGCTGGTTCGAATACGCCAGCTTCGCGACCATCGTCGCCCAGAGTCTGGGTGGTTTGCTGCTCCTGCGCCACAACCACTTTCACGCCGAGAACAATTTGGAGAAACGGCAAACCAAACTCGTGTTCTGGGGATCGGGAATTGTCTTGGTGCTGGTCTGGTTCATGGCCATCGAACGCACCGGCCTGGTGCGCCATTTGAATACGATGACACTGCTGCCGCGCTTCGTAATCAGCAATGCGATCTTTCTGATGATGCTGGCTTCGCCGCTCTCCTTTGCCTATGCCTTCGGAAAGTACCGCTTGCTGGAGATCGAAGGGAGGTTGCGCCGTGGCACGCGCTACTTGACGGTGATGATCTTCATGCTGCTCGTGTTATTCGGCGCGGTCTATCTGATCGGACAGGTGCTGCTGGACAGTTTCGGTGTTGCCAGCCGCGCGCCGACCTTGCTAATCGCCTTGGTATTAGCTCTGGGCTTTGCTCCGGCGCAGAAGAACTTGCAGCAGCAGATTGAGAAGATCTTTTATCCTGAGCGACGGAAGTTGCGCCGCATGGCCAATGACTTCCTGCAGTCTTCTGCGAACTTGACCGACTGCAAATCGCTCTGTGAAGATCTCGAACATCGCCTGCGCGAGGGCTTGAGGGTAACCACCATATTCACTGTCTTGAAGGCTTCCCGGAACGGCTCCTATACGCTTGCGGATGGCATGAGCGTTCCCATCAGGCATGAAGGTAATCTTACCCGCGCGTTAAGTCAAAGAGGACATCCTTTCCTGGTGGATGAGGCGGTCGCGTCGGCTCGCATTCAATTCACTCCCGAAGAACTGAGCTGGTTGACCCAGCGTGACGTGGCGCTGCTGCTGCCCTTCAGAGCGCACGAACAGTTGCAGGGATTCCTGGCGGTGGGGCATAAGCAGGATCGTGAGGATTTCCACCCGGAGGAGCTTCAGATCCTGGCCGGCCTGGTGGATCAGGTGACTCTGGCCATCGCCAATTTGCGGCTGCTGGAGGAAAATCTCCAGAAGAAGCGCATGGAGGAGGAGCTGCGCATGGCGCGGCGGGTGCAGCAGCGCTTCCTGCCGCAGGAAATCCCGCCCACGCCGGGACTGGAAGTCGCCGCCAGCAGCACCTTCTCGCTGGAAGTTGCGGGCGATTATTATGACGTCATCGCTCTCAGGGATGGCCGCATCGCCTTCGCGGTGGGAGATGTTTCGGGCAAGGGGGCGGGCGCGGCGCTGATCATGGCCAATCTGCAGGCGGCGCTCAGGGCTCTCTGTGGAGTCGAATTGCCGGTGAAGGAGATCGTTGCCCGCATCAACGAGATGATCTTCGCCAGCACCGACGCCGAGCAGTATATCACCTTCTTCGTCGGGATCTACGAGCCGCGCGATGGGACGTTCACCTACGTCAACGCCGGCCATAACGCTCCGCTGCTGCGGCGCGCGGATGGCTGCATCGAGACCTTGACGGCCGGCGGGACGGTGCTCGGGGTCTTCGACGATTCTTCCTACCGGCAGGAGACCCTGGTGCTGGCTCCACAGGATGTTCTGCTTATTTATACGGACGGCCTCAGCGAGGCGCTGAGCCGGAGCGAAGAGGAATTCGGGGAAGAGCGCATTCATGCCCTCATGCGAGAGGCTGAAGGCGTTGCGGCGCAGGAAATCATGGAGCGTTTAATCATGCAGGTGAGCCGCTTCCGGGCGGCGGAGATTCCGGAAGACGACATGACGCTTTTGGTGGTGCGGGTGTTGTAGGCAGGCCTATCAATGTAAAAATCGGCTCCGGCGGCAAAAAGTGCTTGCCCGGGACCCATTTTTTTGTTATATTAGGAAAAGTCAAGATCTCGAGATGACCTTCCATGAAAGCACTCTTGATTACTTGTGTAGCGCTTCTGCCGATTCCGGCTGGCGCTCAAATCCACATCAGCGGCCCCTTGAGCGGCTTTCTGGCCGATACCACCTACATCGTGGACGGCGCCATTAGCATTGCAGATGGCGATTCTCTGATTATCGAAGCGGGCTCAAGTTTCTTATTCTCCGGCAATTACGATTTCGACGTCTATGGCTATCTATGCGCCGTGGGAAATCCCCAGGATAGCATTACCTTTGGGCCGTATTCCGGCGTGACGGGCTGGGGTGGGATAGACCTTTACGCGGCGTCATCGGATTCATCTCTGCTGGCTTATCTGCGGATCTCGGGAAGCGCCTCCACAGGATTCGATCTGTGGGGATGCGCACCGCGACTTGAGCACTGCACGATTCGGGATAATCACGGCTCCATGGGGGGCGGCGTCTGTCTGATGAGCGGCGCTTCGCCCACCCTCTTCGCTTGCCAGATACTGAACAACACGTCCAACTATTATGGCGGCGGGATCGGATGTTACAGCTCCAGCCCGATTTTTCTAAATTGCCTTATCGCCTCCAATACGGTCAACAACAATTCCACCAGCGCCTACGGCGGCGGCGCCTATTGCAGCGGCGGGTATCCGCAATTCCTGAATTGCGAAATTATCGCCAACCAGGCGGGCACGACGGCGAACGGCTTGGGCGGAGGGCTCTATTTCACCTATTCCGACCCCACGATTAGCGGCTGTCTCGTGGCCGACAATGCGGCCGGAGAACTCAATTACGGCGACGGCGGCGGCCTGAATTGCGTCGAATCCGACATTGCGATTGACAGTTGCACTTTCGCCAATAATTCCGCACGAGCTTTCGGCGGAGGCGTTTACTGCGATCTGAACAGCCAGTTGACGATCACCAACACGACCGTAGCCGGCAATTCATCGGAGTGGGAAGGAGGGGGATTGCGCGCCTATCAATCCTCGTTGAGCCTGCTGCGCTGCGTGATTGACGGCAACTCCTCCGGCACCATCGGCGGCGGCATCCGCAGCGAGAATTCCACACTCTCGATTATCAACAGCACCATCAGCGGCAATTCCGCCGCGGGGGACGGGGGAGGCCTTTATTATGCCGACTTCGCCGACATCTGCAATTCCATCGTTCATGCGAACTCCGGCAATGGTGGGATTTATTGCTCAAATTGGGCCAATTCCGAAATTCGCTTCAGCGATTTTTTCGCCAACCAAGGAGGCAATTTCCGGGGCGTCGTGCCGCCGAATCTGGGGCAAATCGTGGCGGTCAACGCCAACGGCGATTCCTGCGACGCCTACGGCAATATCTTTTTCGATCCTCTTTTCTACAGCTTGAGCGGCGATTCCGCCTTTCACCTCACCACGAATTCCCCTTGCATTGACGCCGGCGATCCCTCCGGTCCCTTCGACCCCGACAGCACGGTGGCCGATCAGGGCGCTTATTTTTTCGATCAGAGCGCCGCACCGCCGCTGCTGGTGTATCTGACGCCTCTCCATCCTCCCATCCAAATTCCTCCGCTCGGAGGCCGCTTCACCTTCGATCTGGAAGTGACCAATAATTCCGCCATGCTGCAGTCTTTTGATCTGTGGACCGAGGAGGTCTTGCCGAACGGCCACGTTTACGGCCCGATTTTCTTGCGGGAAGACTTGATTTTGGCGGCGGGATTGAGCATCCTGCGGCCCGGACTGGTGCAGAGCGTGCCGGGAAACGCTCCGGCGGGCGGTTACAGCTACGTCTGCAAGGTGGGGGAGTATCCGGATTCGGTGATCGCCGCGGATCAGTTCCCGTTCGTGAAGCTCGGCGGCGCGGCCGCGCCTGATGCCGATGGCAGTTGGATGCTTTGGGGGTGGATGGATGGGGTGGCGCCAGCCAAGCCATCCAATGCCTCCTACCGCAGGACAATGCTCAGCTTGGGGCCTAATCCGGCCAACCCCTTTGTAGTTGCGAGTTTCGAGTTGCGAGTTGCGAGCAATATGTCGTTAGATATCTTCGATATCTGCGGAAGGAAGATCGCCGAGCTGGCGTCGGGCTTTCACCTGGCGGGGGAGTATCGCTATGTGTGGGATGCAGGAGACCGCGCGGCGGGGATGTACATTTTTTGCTTGAAAACCGGCGTTCAAAGTGTCAGTGAGAAGCTCGTGATTGTCAAGTAAGAAGTAAGAACTAAGAACGAAGAACGAAAAACGAAAAACTGAAGGCGGCCCGAGGCCGCCTGGTTGTTTTCTGAACCACTGATTGACGCTGATTTTGGCGAAGCCACCACTTCGTGGCGCTGATTTCACTGATTATTGCGTTGTTTTTAATCCGTGGAATCCGTTTAATCCGTTGTATCGGCGATTCTGACAAATAAATAATGAGCTCCCTTCCGGGGGCTAGTTAGAAGTAGCCCACTCATTCATGGGTGGGCGGGACGGCGCGGGGCGAGTCATCGCGAGGTCTCTGCCAGCGCCTCGGCCAGATTCGCCAGATCCCTGGCGCTGCGGTGAGGATAATGGCCGATCCGCAAATAATCCTCCGCGAATTCCCCCATCCCTTTTCCCACCACGACGCCATATTGCTTTTTCAGTCTCGCCAGCCATTGAGTAGCGCTCTGCCCTGCCGTTTTGATGGCAGTCAAACAGGGGGATAGATGTTGGGGATCGCCGAAGATCTGGAGTCCGCCCCGTTCCAGTCGTCTTCTGAATTGCCGCGCCTTCGCTTCCAATTTTTCGAAGTAAGCCTCCTGGCCCACAGCGAGAATTTCCTCCACCGTGTCTCTCAAGCATTGCAGGCTCAGGACGCTCGGGCTCCAGAGGTAGCGGTCACCTTCAGCCGCATCGGACAATCGCTGCAGATCGAAGTAATAGGACCAGTTCCGCCTGGATGTATTCAGAAATGCGCTGTCGGCTACGATGAAGCTCAGGCCGGTCGGGCACATCAGCGCTTTGTAAACCGACGCCACGAAGCAGTTCACCCCCCATTCATCCAATCGGCACTCCACCGCTCCAATCGAAGATATTCCGTCAACTACGGTAATGAGTTGATGTTCTCTGCCGATTTTCCCCAGCAACGCCGCATCGTTCACCACGGTGGATGAGGTTTCGAGGTGCACGCCGATCAGAACGTCGGCTCTTTTTTCTTTCAGCAGTTGGATCAGGCGCGCTTCATGCGCCGAATTGAAGGGCTCCCCGAAGGGCAGATCATAGGGGAATGCATCGGGATGATGCAATTGGGCAATTTCAAAAAGCCGCTGTCCGAAATAGCCATTGCGAAGAACGACGATCCTCTTCCCCTCGGGCAATCCGGCGATGGCGCACTCCAGAGCCCCCGTGCCGGCCGTGGTCAACAGCAAGACCTGCGCCTCGCTGTGACAGAGTTTCTGCAGGCCGGTTTTGACATCGCGAAGCAGACGGGAAAAGTCATCGTCGCGAGGATAGATCTCCCCTTGAGATAAATACTTTTTCCAGCGCTCACGCGCATCAGCCGCAGCGGGCGAATAATTCATAATCTTGGCCATATTGTTTTGTCCGGATGGTTTATAATGGTCTGGGAGTCGGCGAAAGCCCTATCCTATCCCATGCGCTTCACGAAGCCATGGATCTCTTTGAATGACCGCACCAGATTCATCAGGTCGCTGAGAGGATATGAGACGATGGAATCGCAGAGCGCCGCTTTCGGCGATGGGTGAGTTTCGGCGAACATGCCGTCGGCGCCAGCGGCCGCGGCGCAGCGGGTCAGCAGGGAAATACATTCCGGGGTTCCGCCGTTGGGGGCCTCCGAGCGCCGCGCGGTATGCCTCACCGAGTGCGTGGTGTCGAAGATGACCGGAAAGCCGAACTTCTTCAGCGTGCCAATAGAACGAAAATCCACGATGATCTCGCCATAGCCGAATAACGTGCCGCGCTCCGTCACCCAGATATGGGTATTGCCCCGGGAGGCTATTTTTTCGATGGAAAAGCCCACGTCCTCGGCGGTGACAAATTGCCCTTTCTTGATGTTCACCGTTTTTCCCGTGTCTCCGATGGCGTGCAATAAGTCGGTATTCTTGCAGAGCAACGACGGAATTTGAATGACGTCCAGAACGCCGGCGGCCTGTTCCACCTCGGCGACTTCATGGACATCGGACGTCACCGGTAGGCCGTATTCCCGCCGCACCAGGGCCAGCAATTCCAGCCCTTTTTTCAATCCCAGGCCGTGGTAGGACTTTTCGCGGGTGCGGTTGGCTTTCTTATAGGAGCCTTTGAAAACTACCGGAATGCCCAAAGTCTCTTTGATGGCCTTCAGTCTTTGAGCGATTTCTCTCGCGGTCGCTTCGTCTTCCAAAGCGCAGGATCCGGCGATCAGAAAGGGCGGTTCAAAGGAAGTCAGTGCGTGCATCGGTTCCCCCTTATGTGTTCCTGGCTTGTCCGTCTGGATCAATTGCGACTATGGTTTTGCAAAAGGGCGATTGATCCCATTGCGCGAATACGCTTATTGTATCTTCAAGGGGCCTGATCGTAAAAAGTTGGTCAAAGCGCTCTTCCCAGCTCTGAGAAAGCAGGCTTGCCGCACGAAGGAAGGGCTGGCCATTTCCATTGAGATGGGAGAAGGTGACCGTACATTCCTTGCAGGGAAATTCTTCCGGGAAGACCGCCGGAGGCTGGTTCCGATAGCGGCTGATGACAACGATCCGACCTCCCTTTCGCGCGCCGGATACGGCATGCTGGAATCCGAGCGATTGACCGGATGTTTCGAACACCAGGGAGTATTTCGGATCCGATGGAGCTTCCGGCAGATTTCTGACCGTCGGACAGGCCCGGGCGATCTTCTGAGCCCGGATTCGATGGATGTCGTATAGGTCCACCTGGAGGGCGGGGAAAAGCAGCGATAATCCCAGGGACAGCAGACTTCCCTGCCCGCCTCCGCCGACAACGAGTATGGAATCGCTCTCTTGAACACTTTCCAACTCTATGGCGTGGAGAGCGCAGGACAGCGGCTCAATGAGCGCCCCCAGATAGGCGGGCCTCAGGAGTGGGATCTTGTGCAGGTAGGCATGGTGAATCTCCACAAAGCGCGAAAGCCCGCGGCGAGTGAACAGGTTGATTTCATTCGATTCGCACAGATTGGAGAAGCCGGCTTGGCAATAGAAACACTCACCGCAGCGATAGTTGGGGTCCACCGCCACCAGATCTCCGACGTTCAAAGCCGCGACATTTGCACCGACCTGTACGATCGTCCCAAAGTATTCATGACCCAGAGTTCTCGGATATTCCGCCCCGGGACGTCCTCGATAGAAAGACAGATCGGAACCGCAGAGAGCGCAATAGGAGACTTTCAGGCGAACGTATTCAGGCCCCGGCAGGCTGCCGGCCAGAGGCTCCCCGCGCATCTCCAGATTGCCGGGCGACCGCAACAAAACAAATAGATTTTGATCCCCGCTTGGCATCTTTACGAATCGTGAAATTTCACCGCCGTAACGGCGATTTCGACGCAGCAACCCGGCTTCGACAGCGCATTGACCTCAACCATCGTCGAAACCGGGCGGTTATCCTTGAAATAACGATTGCGAACCGCCGAAATAAGCTGAAAATTTTGCATATCGGTAACGTAAATTTGCGCCTTCACGATGTCCTTGATCGTCGCACCGGCCTCGGCCAGAATCCTGCTGATGCTCTGGAACACGTATTCCGTCTGTTTCTCCGGATCGCCGGGCGCAATGACATCGCCGTGGGAATCCATCGCCTTCTGGCCCGTCAGAAAGATCAGATCCGCGCCGGCCAGAGGTATTTTAATGCCGTGCGCGTAGGCGCCCATCACGGCCGTAAATTCCCCTTTGGGTTCAAGGTATGATATCTTTTCCATGGCTTTTTCCCGGGTGATTCCGATCTTGATGATTTGCTGACCGGACGGTAGCAGGGCAATATGTCAAAGCAATGATTCGTTAAATCGGAACGGCTTCTATCTGAAGGCGCATTGAGATGTTGCGCTATTAACAGGCCGGTTTTTTGCCGCATTATTGGGCGAATGGACTGTTGCTGCCATACGGCACTTACTTGCAGAGTTATGGTATTGAACGCCGCAAGGCATAACACCATGAATATTTGCTGCGAAGATTGTGCCACGACGAATGGAGCCGGTCAGCCTTTCATCCTAAGTATTAGACGTCCTGGCGAGGACTTTAACTGCCCCAAATCATTACATTTGTGGATATGCTCACAATCGACTTGCTGGCAGATTCAGTTTCCTTTGATTCTTTCGCAGATCTTGACATTGATATATTTATTGGCTATATTTAGTTCCAAAAGGATTATGATCCCCTTTCGGGCGAAAAAACGCTATGATCATCCCAGAGTCATAGATAAATATCGTCATCCATGTCCAAGACCGTCGCCATCGTGCAATCCTTCTACATCCCCTGGAAGGGATACTTCGACTGGATCAACACGGCCGATGAACTGATCCTGTACGATGACATGCAATATGCGAGGCGGTTCTGGAATAACCGCAACAAAATTAAGACGGCTCAGGGGATCATCTGGTTGACGATTCCCGTGCAGGTCAAGGGGAAATTCCACCAGACCATCAAAGAGACCAAAATCTCAGATCCGCGCTGGAATTCTCGGCATTGGGAGACGCTCCAGCGAAGCTATGCCAGAGCGGCTCATTTCAAGCGATACCGGGATATTTTCGAGCCTCTTTATTTGGATTGCGATGAGACGCTATTAAGCCGCATCAACTGCCGCTTCATTTCGGCCATTTGTCAAGTGCTGGGTATCCGGACCAGAATATCCTGGTCCATGGACTTTCCTCTCACGGAGGGCAAGACGGCGAGGTTAGTTGATCTCTGCCGCCAGGCCGGTGCTGACATCTACGTCACCGGCCCCACGGCGAAAGCTTACCTTCAGGAAGAGCTCTTCCGCCAAGCCGGCATAGGAGTCAAATATATGGATTATTCTGTATATCCGATTTACCCTCAGCTATATCCCCCATTTATTCATGAAGTGAGTATCCTTGATATGATTTTCAATGTCGGGCCCGAGGCGCCAAAATATATGCTGAGCATCAACCGTTAGTGTTTCTGATATGGATGTCCCCAAATACAATTTCAGCCTCTCGGTCGTCATTCCCGTCTTCAATGATGAAGAAGCGCTGCCGGAACTCCACCGTCGGCTGCTGGAGGCGCTAAAGCGCTTGAACTCGACTTATGAGATCATCTTCGTGGACGACGGCAGCCGCGACGACTCCGTTCGCGTCCTGCGGGAATTGCAGCGGCAGGATCCCTCGATGAAGATTCTCGAGCTGAGTCGCAACTTCGGCCAGCCGAATGCGATCTCCGCGGGGCTGGACGCCTCAAGCGGTGATATCCTCGTCTTGATGGATTCCGACTTGCAGGATCGCCCGGAGGATATTGAGCTGCTCTTGGAGGCGATGCTGAAATCGCGGGCCTCCATGGCCATTGCGAGGTGGTCTCATCGGGGCGATAGTCCGCTGCGAGTCGCCGCATCCGCCATCTTCAATTCGCTGGCCAATAAGATCACCAGTGTTCAGTATGTCCCGCGGACCAGGGTCTTTCGGGTCATGAAGCGGGAAGTCATCGAGGGATTGAGGCAATTTCACGAAAGGACCGCCACCCCACTCAGCCTGCTCAATTGGATGGGCTGCGATTTCGTCGTGGTGGATCTGAATCGCGATTCGCGCTACGCCGGGAAAAGCGGATACACCCTGGGCCGCATTCTAAAACTCTCCCTGGATCGCATTTTCTCCCATTCCTTGTTCCCCATCAGGCTGGCGAGCGTTTTGGGCATCTTCCTGGGCCTAATCAGCGTTTTGCTGGCCGCCTACTTTGTCATTCAGAAACTCTTCTTGATGAAAGTCGTGCCCGGCTGGACCTCGATCGTGGTCATCATCCTGTTCTTGCAGGGCATGAGCTTTCTCTTCATGGGCATTATCGGCGAGTATTTGGGCCGCATCTATATCGAAGCGAAAAAGCGCCCGAAATACATCGTCAAGCGGACACATGAAGCGGGAAAGGGGAGAGATCCCGAATGAACTCTGGACTGAAGAAGGTTATCATTATCGGTGGGCAGGGGAACGGATCGGTCATCGCCGCGGCGATCGAGGACGCCGGTTCGGCGGGTCAAAAGGATTGGATGGTCGCGGGCTACTTGAACGACCGCCTCCCCGCTGGATCGGAACTGGAGGGATACCCCGTTTTAGGTGGATTGGCAGAGGTTCAGCGCTTCCTCGACCAAGATTACTCCTTCATTTACACCATCTATCGCATTGATGGCCAGGATCGCCGCATCGCCCTCTTCGAAAGCCTCAAAATTCCCGATGAGCGGTTGGCGGCTTTCATTCACCCCCGCGCCTATGTTGCCGGCAGCGCGCAAATTGGGCCGGGCTGCGTCATCATGCCGCACGCTTCGGTCTCTTCGGGCGTCAGCCTGGGACGCTGCTGCCTGGTCATGGTCGGCGCAACCGTGGGCCATAATAGTGACATCGGCGACTACTGCCATTTCGCCGCGCAATCCTGCCTGGGCGCCTATCTCAAAGTCGGTCGAGGGGTTCACATTGGCTTGAACGCCTCCGTGCGCGAAAACTTGACTCTGGGAGAATGCTCGGTTTTGGGCATGGGGGGGGTGCTGTTGAACGACATGAAACCCTACGAGATCTGGACCGGCGCACCGGCGAAATTGCTTCGTCAAGCCAAAAGGGAACTTCCATGACGACCACAGATCAACCCTACCGGCGCACCCTTGAAGACTTTCCAGTGGGGCGCGAATTCGAGCATTGGCCGGGAAAGACGGTGACCGAGAGCGATAACAATCTCTTCTGTCTGCTCACCATGAATCACCACCCGCTGCACTCGGACGCCGAATTTGCCAAGACTCAGCAGCACGGGAGAATCGTTGTGGCCGGCACATACGTGCTGAGCCTGGTCGTCGGCATGACTGTGCCCGATATTTCCGGATCTTCCATCGCCAATTTGGAATTCGAAAAGGTCGTCCATCACGCTCCCGTTTTTATCGGCGATACGCTGCGGGCGCGCAGCCGAGTCATCGCGGTGAAACCATCTAAAACCAAGTCCGATCGCGGCATGGTGACCATTGAGACCGTGGCCCTTAATCAACATGGCGAAAAGGTACTGTCGCTGCGCCGCAAGGTGCTGATTCCCAGATCGTCCGGATGAGATAACGATGTCAAAACCCTATCCCGGGGACTGGGTGATCCGTTCCGCCCTCTTTGTCCCCGGACATATTGATAAGATGCTCGCACGAGCCGCCGATTCGGGCGCGGACTGTCTATTGCTGGATCTCGAAGACGCCGTGCCATCCGACCAAAAGGCTGAAGCGCGCCAGAAGATCCGGCAGGCGCTGGAGCGAGAAATGTTCACCCGCTCAGCGGTTTTCGTCCGGGTGAATTCGTTTGAAACCGAATTGACGGAACAAGATTTGGAGGGCGTCGTCTGCCGCCACCTTCATGGCATCGTCTTTCCCAATGCCAATGCGCCCGGTGATATAGAGAAACTTGATAGGGCATTGGGTCAGATCGAAAAAAAAGTCCAACTGCCCATCGGCCATCTCTCGATAACTCCTCTGGTCGAGACTCCTCGGGGTGTGCTGAATGCGTATGCCATCGCCCAGTCTTCGGCGCGCATCGTCGGGCTGATCTTCGGCTGCGAGGATTTTTTGGCCGAGCTTCAAGGAAGACATGGCGCGGACGAAGCGCCACTTCAGGTTCCCAGAGCGATGGTGGCCATGGCCGCCCGTGCGGCGGGCATTGAGCCCATTGATACGCCTTACATCAAAGTTTACGATCTGGCCGGATTGCAGAGCTTCGCGCGAGCGGGCCGCGATTTGGGCATGTCCGGCATGTGCGCCCTCACGCCCGATCAGGTCCGCATGATCAAAGAAGTTTATACACCTGCCGAGGATGATGTTCGAATGGCTCGAGAGCTTATGGAGGCCGCTCAGGACGCGGGCAATCTTGAGCGGGGCGTCTTCATCTCCGATGGCCGTTTCGTCGCGCCCCCGACGCTCAGAGCCGCGGCCAAGACTCTGGCGCGCCATGAAGCCATCCGGGATCTTGAAGCATTTAAGCGGGCAAAGAGATAGCTCAATCCGATGAGCGTATGATTCGCAACCTTATCAGGCAATACCTATTCTATCAGCGGAGCCAATGGTGGAGCCTCGAACGCCTGCAAGCCTACCGGGATGAACAGCTCCGCCGCATCATGCGCCACGCCGCCGAGCATGTGCCCTATTATCGCGAGCTATTCAAGAATATCGGCCTCGATCCCCTGCGTTTCCGCGGGCGCGAGGACATGCATCGGATCCCTCTATTGGATAAGGAAACGGTGCGGACTCGCCAGCAGGAGCTTATCGCCGATAACGCCTGGAATTTCGGTATTGCCTGGGAATCTACCAGCGGATCTACCGGCACGCCGTTGCAGATCATCGTAGATCGGGGCGCGCGAGCAAACAAGTTGGCGGCGCTCCTGAGAAGCTATCAGTGGGCGGGTTACCGCTTCGGCAAGAGGACATTTAGCTTGCAGAGCTATTACCTCGAAGATGACTTTAAGTATAAGCGGCTCTTTCGCACTCTGAGATTCGATTCGAATCATTTGAAAAAAGAATCCGCACTTCGAGTGCTTGGACTCTTGGAGAAATTCAAGCCGCAGTTTGTCATGGGCTTCCCCTTCGATCTGCTCATGCTGAGCCGATTTGCCGCCGAGGCCGGTCGCGAGCTTTCTGTGCCTGATTCCATGATTACCTATGGCGAGACCCTATCGTCGCATAAAAAGCAATCCCTGGAGTCGGCTTATCGTTGCCGCGTTTTTGACTATTACTCGCAGCATGAATGCGTCTCGATGATCGCCGAGTGCGAGCGGCATTCCTTGCATCTGGTGGACGATTTCGCCTACCATGAAGTTGTGAATGAGCAGGATGGCGGTCGCGGTGAGCTGTTAGGAACGGGGCTATATAACTATGCCATGCCTCTGATCCGGTATTGCACCCGCGACGATATTGTGCTAAACCGAACCATGAAATTCTGTCCGTGCGGCAGGCCCTTCCCCATCGTCGAGGAGATTATCGGGAAGCAGTGCGATTATATCGAGACGCCGGACGGGCGGCTGCTGGGGGCGGTGATGTCGCATTCCATGGATCAGGCTCGCGGCGTGAAGATTTCCCAGTGCGTGCAGGATGCTCGAGATCACATTTGCATCAACTTGGTCGTGGATGACAGCTACAATGAGGATTCTCAGCAGGCGATGGAGACAGACTTGCGCAAGCGCCTGGGGCACGAGATGACGATAGATATTCGGATTGTGCCTCAATTAGAGAAGAGGCCCGGGGGCAAGACGCCCTTCATTCTATCGAAAATAGGCCATCACTATGCTTAAGCGATGCAGAAGCCGCCGGAGGTGAAGCCATAAAAATCCCCTTTAACAGGCCCTATCTCACCGGGAATGAAGAGAGCTACATGCTGGATGCGCTTTGTTCCCGCAGCCACGGTGGCAACGGCCTCTACGGCGAAAAGTGCATTTCGCTGTTAAAGGATAAGTATGGCTTCCTTAGTGTCTTCCTGACGCCTTCCTGCACTGCAGCGATGGAGATGGGAGCACTCCTCGCCAATTTGTCGGCGGGCGATGAAGTAATCCTGCCTTCGTACACGTTCAGTTCCACCGCGAACGCCATCGTCCTGCGCGGAGCCCGGCCGGTCTTCTGCGACATTGATCCCAACACCATGAATATCAACGTCGAGTTGATCGAACCGCTGATCACCGAACGCACGCGGATGATCGCTCCGATTGACTACGCCGGCATCCCCTGCGAAATGGATGCCATCCTCGAAATCGCCCGAAAGCGTGAGCTGATGGTGATGCAGGATGCCGCTCAGTCGCTTCATGCCTATTATAAAAACAGACCGTCCGGGGCGCTATCGCCGCTGGCGGCCTTCAGTTTTCACGAATCCAAAAACGTCTCTTGCGGCGAGGGAGGGGCCCTGATCGTCAACCAGCCGGATCTGGTGGAACGCGCCGGCTTCCTGCAGGAAAAAGGCACCGATCGCAGCCTGGTCTTGCGCGGCCAGAAGCACAAGTATAGCTGGGTGGACATCGGATCAAGTTTCTTGCTATCCGACGTTTTGGCGGCGATGTTATTGGCGCAGCTTGAGGCCGTCGAATTGATTATGTCTAAACGCAGCAGAATCACCCGAGCCTATCAAGCTCTCTTTTCCCCCTATGAAAAGCGTGGCTGCGTGAGATTGCCGAAGCCGCCCGCACACACTCAAATCAACCACCATGCCTTTTTCGTCATTTTCGACAGCGCGGATAATCGGCAGCGTTTCTTATCGCTTACCAACGTGAAAGATATTCATCCCTATATTGGTTACGTTCCGCTCCATTCGTCCCCCATGGGGCGAAAATGGGGCTACCGTCCGGAGGACGTTCCGGTGACGGAGGATATTGGGCAGCGCATCGTCCGGCTGCCGTTCTACACCGATCTGGCCGATCAGGGATTGGATTATTGTCTGATTGAGATGAGCGCAGTGATACGCCAGATGTACGGTTTCTGATTCAAATGACGGGGATCCTGCCATGAGACTGGCTGACTTGGACGTGCGACGCGAAGTGGCAAAACTGCACCGCGACCTGGAACGGGTGTTGATGGCTCCGGAGGAATCTCCCGGAATTGATTTCCTCATTTCCTCCCTAACCGAAGTCAATCCTTTCAATACCACGGAAGAAATCATCGCCTGGCTGGACGACCTGCGGCGCTCAGAACCATTCAGCGTCACCCAAATCCCTTTATCCGACTTGCGCCAATGGCATTTTGATCCGGAGACCGGCGATCTGGTGCATGCCACCGGTGGCTTTTTCGCTATTTGCGGATTGGAAGTACACACCAGTGTCGGGCCGGTGCCGGAATGGACCCAGCCGATCATCCTGCAGCCTCAGATCGGTCTCCTGGGCATCATCACCAAACGAATCAACGGCATTCTCTATCTCCTGATGCAGGCCAAGGCCGAGCCGGGCAACTTGAATGCGTTCCAGTTGGCGCCGACCGTGCAGGCGACGCGCAGCAATTATCTTCGCCGGCATGGAGGCAAGTCCGTCCGCTACCTGGAGTATTTCCTGGATGATGAACCAGCCCGAGTGCTGTTCGATCAGCATCAGTCCGAACAGGGAGCGCGCTTCTACCGCAAGCGGAACCGCAACATTATCGTTCAGGTTGCCGACGACGCAGAGATCGAAATGGGGCGCAATTATCGCTGGATGACCCTGGGACAATTGAAACGGCTGATGCTGCGCGACAACGCCGTCAACATGGACGCCCGCTCCGTCATTTCCACCATCTGCTGCTGTCCGGAAAGAATCGAACCTGCTCCTCCGATCCATGGCGGGAATTTGCGAGATTGCCTCGAAACCTCTCCGCTCGTCAGGAAACCCCTAAACGCTCTGTGGATCAAGCTGCTGATTTCGGCCTGTTCGGATGAAAAGCCCCGGCATTCCATGAGCGAACTCTTGCGGATGATCAGTCGCGATAAGTTTCAGAGCGAATTAGAGACGCGCTTGATCTCCTTGAACCAGGTGCGCGACTGGACGGTCAGCCCGATGACCATCTCGCACAACCGGGATCTGTACTTTTCGGTGATCGGTGTGCGAGTGGAATCCAGCAGCCGCGAAGTGTCCTCCTGGGATCAGCCGATCATCAAGCAGCAGCATGCCGGCATCGTCGGTTTTATGATGCGCGAAATTGATGGATTGATCCATTTCCTGGTTCAGCTCAAGCTGGAAAGCGGCAACATAGATCTGTTGGGCATGGCGCCCACGGTGCAGTGCATCACCGGCAGTTATGAGGTCGGCGATTTGCCGCCCTACGTCGGCGAGATGCTCAAGCCCGCTCAATCCGCCGTGGTCTTCGACACGATGCAATCCGAGGAAGGGGGGCGCTTCTTCCATGAATCGAATCGCAACCTGATGCTGCTCGGGGATGAGACTTTTCTGATCGAAGCGCCGCCCCGGTACCACTGGATTTCGCTCAGGCAATTAAAGCAATTCCTGGCGTTCAATAATTACCTAAATGTGGAAGCCCGCAGCCTGCTGGCGATTATATAATGATTTCTTCGGCGATGAGAGCCCTCCTGCCCAGAACGCCATCCGGCTTTAAGCTTTCCCCCGCCCTTATGCTTCTTCTCATCGTACTTTTGGCGGCTTTCCTCCGACTCTTCCTGTTGGGACATAAATCGTTTGGCGCAGATGAGGGCATTGCTTGGTGGATGGCCCTGGGGGAGATTGAACATGATGCTCCGGCCGTCTATCAGTGGGCTTTCGGCTGGGCGATGCACCTGTTCGGGTGGACGGAATTCGCGGGGAGATTCCCCTCGGCGCTTTTCGGTTTGCTCTACATCCCCGTCATCTATGCGATCGGCAGATCCTGTTTCGATAGCCGCTTCGGATTGTATGCCGCCTCCTTCGCCGCTTTTTCCGCCTACCTGGTGCCCCTCTCCCAGGAACTGAGAATCTACAGCCTGCTGGGTCTGGAAATCCTGCTATCGTTATGGATATTCCTGCAAATTCTGAAAAAGCCAGGGGCGCATGCGGGCTGGTGGATGGCGCTGCTGGTGGTAGGTCTGGCAGGACAGTATACTCATTGCTTCTTCATCTTCGTGCTGGGCTACCTGGGGTTAGCGCTGTTGGGAGTGAAAAGGCCCGGAAAATGGCGGGATGCTCTGAAATACCTTGTGATTATGGTGGCTGTGATCTTGTTGAGCCTGCCCGAGCTGCTGAAAACTTTTTCCGTGGCGGCTGACAGGCCGCAAATCTACGCTGCCGATATCTACCATTTCAAAATGAACGCCTGGCGGCTTTTGAGATCCTATTTCTGCTTCCTCTTCGGAGACTATTTCACCAATCGCCCCGGCTCCATTCTCCCCTTTCTGAAATCCCACCCCGAGCAGATTGGCATGGCTCTGTTGATGACAGGAACGTGGATCGTCGCGGCCTTCCTCGCCCTGAGGCAAATACGGAGGATCGTTCGGGGAGACAATTACCAGGCTCTGGCCATGCGGATTTTGGTCGGCATGTTGCTATTCTTCACTTTGGTATTCTTCATCGTGGATGTTTCCACCAGCGGACATCTCATTTTCATTTATATTCCTTTCCTCCCGCTGATAACAGTTTTCTGGGCCTGTGAGGGCACTAAAACCAGGTCCATCGTTTTCATTCTTTTCTTGTTTCTGTCCGGAATCTCGCTCACCAGCTATTACCAGTTGCCCTACTTCGCTTACGAACGATCGGATTGGCGGACTGCCGGGAGAATCCTCGGGAGCGAGTTCAGGCCCGATGATGCGCTCTTGATTTTGCAGGCGAGAAATGCTTATTACACTCTCAAATACTATTATCCGGATCTGGGAGGTGATATTTATTACTATCCTCGCCACGATCCCGCAGCCCTGAAAAACCATGAACTGTTAAGTTGGTGGAACAAAAAAAGTCCACAAGAGAAGGTGGACTCGCTCCTGAATACCCATAACCGAGTCTGGATCGTGGAATCAAATCTACAGTGGCAGCCCGAGATTCATCCCACCATCCAAACCTGCCAAACCCGGGATCTCGGTCATGATCTGCAACTGCATCTGATCGAGCCTCGGGGTAAACTTGCCGAAGAAGGAGTCATGGATTGAAACGGATGTGCACGATGCGGTTGGAGAGCCGTTTCTTCAGGAAAGCAGATCTTGTGACGATCCCAAACCAGCGCCACCGTTCTTTGTGATAATCGGTATAATACCATTCATTCAAAAACTCGATCTTCGAATTCCATCCTTCCAGGTCTCGGCTATCCTTGAGGGACCATTTAAACTCTACACCGCCGATTTTGCTGATGGTGTCATGAAATTGGCCCTTACCGACCAGCCAGGGGCCCAGCATTTCCATGAGCATCTCGCCATGCGGGAAATTGCCGACAAGACAATCGAATAAGCTCCAAACCTCGCTTTCTTCCAAATACATGAGCAGCCCTTCGGCGATGAGCAGGATGGCTTCGCCCGACCAATGAAGATCGCTAACCCAGGAGCGATCGAGGATTGACTTGCCAATGAACTGGCAGCGTTCCGATTCCTGAAGATACTGCCTCCTAAGTTCTATCACCTCCGGTAGATCCAGATCGAACCATCTCATTCTTCCATTATCCAGCCTCCAAAACCTCGTATCCAGGCCGGCCCCAAGATTGATCACTACGGCTTCGGGGTGCTTTTGAATGAATTCCGTGACGGCCCGATCCAACAGTTCCGTCCTGACGGCCACGCCGAGCTGCGACATCCAGGTTTTGTCGAACTTGCGAAAGTCGTAGTTTATTTTGCGCAACAGTTCGACCGCCCGGGCGTCTTGGACGATGGCGTCCGGACGGGCTGTTTCCACGGCCCGAGCCCAGAGCGGAATCAAAAGAGTCTCTGAAATGCCCAGCAAGTCAGGTTTCATCAATTCCGCCAGATCCTCCCAACCCTGCGATAGAGAAGCTCCTGTCATTCTCGCCTTGTACCAAAAAGATGTTCATCTCCTAAGACCATCGCAACAGAAAATCGCAACTTCTGCCCTGCGCCATACCTCAGAACCGCATCGCAAATACGGTCTCTTCCCCGGGTCGGGAGACGACATTCAAGGTTCCGCCGTGCAGGCGCATGATCTGACGGGATAGGCTCAGCCCAATGCCCGAACCCTCCTTCTTGGTGGTGAAGAAGGGGATGAAGATCCGCTCGATGACTTCGGGCTTGAGACCCGGGCCGTTATCGCTGACCTGGATGATTGGATTGCCGCGTCCGTCGGTCTTGGCGGTCAGCTCAATGATGGGATTTTCTTTACCTTCCAGCGCCTCCACGGCGTTCTTGCAGAGATTGATCAGTACCTGCTCGACCAGGGCCGGGTCCGCAGTGATTTCGAGAGTCTCCGGATCAATCTGCGCCCGGCAGGAAATCGCCTTCTGCTCGAACTGATCCTTCATCAAGTGCAGCGTCCGGTCGAGCAAATCCCGCACCGGCAAAATCTCGAAATTGGGCTTGGGGATGCGCGTGAGCTTGCGGTAATCATCCACGAAATTCATCAGGTTGCGGCTGCGCCTCTCAATCGTCTTAATGGCGTTGCTGACGTCGGCCAGGGTCTCATCTTTCGCTGCCAGATCAGTTTCGCCGTATTTGCCCGCCAACAGCATGTTGGTTGTGGATGCCAGCGAGGCGATGGGGGTGATGGAGTTCATGATCTCGTGCGTCAGCACGCGGATCAGATTCTGCCAGGCCTCCATCTCCTTCTCTTCCAATTCCGGTTGAATGTCCTGCAGGGATACCAGGGTGTACCGCTGCTGGCGCATGCGGAATTTCGTGGCGTAGATGGATAGCTGGAGTGAATTCTCGCCTCTATCCAGTTTGACCTGCGCCCTCTCTCCGGCTTCGATTCCCCCCAGCTTTTCGGCCAGTTCCGGGCTGATTTTTCTCAGATGCTCCAGGCCGATCAACTGGGGAATACCTAGCAGACGCTTAGCCGCTCCATTGATCAGTTCGACGACACCATCCTCCCGATAAACGATCAATCCCACGCCGATGTGCTGCACCACCGTTTGCAGGTAACGATAGTTCTCCTCCTTTTCGGCGCGGGCGCGCTGAAATTCCTTGATCACTTCGTTGAAGGCTTCACTCAAATCGCTGAAGGCCGATCCCCGCACTCTGCCGGTGAAGGACTGTGAGAAATCGGAGTACTTGATGGATTGCAGAAAGCGAGTCAGGTCGCGGTTGGTTCGCTCAACATAATGAAAAAGGGCGATGATTTGGGCGATGATCAGGATTCCTAGGAAGACGGGCGTTGCCACCAGGCTGGTGCGATAGATGAGGTAGAAGAGCAGACCGAAGGACCCGCTGATGAACAGCAGTCGGATGGCGCAATTCAGGCGAAAGCTCTTAAAGACCATATCGCTCCATCCTCCGGTAAAGCGACGTCCGGGTCAGCCCCAGCTCCTCGGCGGCATGCGTCACATTGCCGTTGTGCTTCAGCAGCGCCTTACGAATGACCATTTTTTCCACCTGTTCCAAGTTGAAATCGTCGAAAACCACTGCCTCCTCGGTCTGCCCGGATTCCGGACAGAGGAAGTCTGTGGGCAGCAGCAGCGGCGCATCTGTCAGGATGACGGCGCGCTCGATGGCGTGCTGCAGTTCGCGGATATTGCCCGGCCAATGGTATTTTTGCAGCTTCTTATAGGCCTCGGGGCTGATGTTGCTGATCTTTTTCTTATACTTGCGGCAGTAAATGGCAGCAAAATGCTCGGCCAAGAGCGGAATATCTTCTTGCCGCATTCGCAGCGGCGGCAGATGGATCTCCACGGTGTTGATGCGGTACAGCAGGTCCTGCCGAAATTCGCTTTTTGCCACTAGACCGTCAATCGGCTGGTTGGTCGCGCAGATCAGGCGAATGTCAATGTCAATCGGCTTGCTCGATCCCAGGCGGGTGATCTGACGCGACTCGAGCGCCCGCAGCAGCTTGGCCTGCAGGTAGAGCGGCACGTTGCCGATCTCATCTAAAAACAGCGTCCCCCCCGAGGCCACCTCAAATCGTCCCGGCCGATTCTCCTTGGCATCCGTAAAGGCGCCTCTCATATAGCCGAAGAGTTCGCTTTCGAAAAGCGTCTCCGTGATGGCTCCCAAGTCCACGCTGATGAAGACCTCATTCGCTCGCAGAGATCCACGGTGAAGCGCCCGGGCGACCAGTTCCTTGCCCGTGCCGTTCTCTCCGGTGATGAGGACGTTTGCATCGGTGGCCGAGACTTTCTTGATGGTTGCGAAAACCTGCTGCATGGCCGGCGAAGCGCCGATCATGTCATGAAACCGCTGATCAATGTCGGCGCTGAGCTGCTGCTGTTGTGATCGGAATTTATCCACTTCCTGCAGGGATTTCCGCAGGTTCAGGGCGGCCGATAAAGTGGCCAGCAGTTTCTCATTTTGCCAGGGCTTCAGCACGAAATCCGTGGCGCCCTCTTTGATGGCTCGCACCGCCATCTCTACGTCCCCGTAGGCCGTGATCAGAATGACCACCGCCGAAGGATCATCCGTCAGGATCTTCTTTAGCCAATGGAATCCCTCGGAGCCGCTGGTCATGTCCTGCGTGAAGTTCATGTCCAGCAGTATGACGTCAAAGCTCTCGCTTTTCAGGAGGTTGGGAATTTGCTGGGGATTCTTCTCTGTGAACACCTGAGTGAAGTGCTGCTTGAGGAGGAGATGGGCGGCTAAGAGGATATCCTCGTTGTCATCAATGATTAGGATTTTGCCTTCTTTCTTGGTCATTGAGGCGAACCTTCCTTCAGAACTTGGCGATTTCCAACATGCAGCACTTTGAGCGGTTGCAGTTGCCACAAAATCCGTTCCAAAAATTTATGAAGGCGCGTAGCAATTAATCAAGCTATTTCTCGGCTAAAAGGCATGAATCAGGGATATGTTAGAAATTCAACTGTCCGCTACCGGACAGCAAGTGTAACGCCAGCGGACGGCGGAACGAATAATTCCTGCTGGGTTTGTGCGAAGACAGTGCCGGCACTGTCTTTGCCTTATTCAATGCGGTTTATCCCTAGCGAAAATGAGTACCCAAGGCGGAATGGATCGGAAAATTGAGAAAAAGAGGTGGACGCTCAAGCGGATCGCATGGTTGTCCGCGGCAGCTCTTTTCATCGTGGTCGTCCTCTGGAATATCCTCTTTGGCGACCGCCGCTCCAGGCTGAATGTCGAGACGGAGCGGATCACCATCTCGACCGTCCGCGAAGGGCCCTTTCAGGAATTCATCCCGGTCACCGGCACGGTTATCCCCCTCAAGACGATCTACTTAGACGCGGTGGAAGGCGGCCGGGTGGAGACCGTCTACCTGGAAGCCGGCAGCTTCGTCAACAAGGGCGACAAGATCCTCAAGTTGGCGAATACGGATTTGCTGCTCGATGTTATGTACCGCGAGGCCGAGCTGTTCCAACAGAGCAATAACTTGCGCAATACTCGGTTGGCTATGGAGCAGAATCGGCTGGCGTTGAAGGCGCAGATGTTGGAACTGGAAAATCAGCTGAGAAAGAAGGAGCGCACCTTTCGGGAATTCGGGGTGCTCTACGACAAGAAACTCATCGCCCTTCGGGAGTTTGAGGAGGCCAAGGACGAATATGAATATCTGAAAGCTAAACTGGAACTCACCGAAAAATCACAGGAGCAGGATTCCGTTTTTCGGGCGGCTCAAATTGAGCAGTTGGAACTGTCCCTGCGGCGCATGGAGACGAATCTTCTTCTGGTCAAGGAAAATCAGGAGAATTTGGTGCTTGCGGCGCCCATCAGCGGACTCCTGACTTCCCTGAATGCTGAAATTGGAGAATCCAAATCCCGAGGGGAGAGGCTGGGTCAGGTGGACGTCCTGGACGGCTTCAAAGTGCGCGCCGGAATTGACGAGCATTACATCGCACGCATCAACTCCGGTCAGCGAGGGGTGTTCACCTTTTCCGGTCAGGATTTTCAATTGTACATCAAAAAGGTTTATCCTGAGGTCAAGGACGGCCGCTTCGAGGTGGATCTGGAATTCGAAGCGAGTCCGCCCGAAGGGATCCGGCGCGGGCAGAGCCTTCACATTCGATTGGAACTGGGCGATCTCTCCACCGCTATTCTGCTGGAGCGCGGTGGTTTCTACCAGAAAACCGGCGGGCAATGGGCCTATGTCCTGGACAAATCCGGGCAAGCCGCAGTGAAGAGAAACATCAGGATCGGCCGCCAGAATCCCGAAGCGTTCGAAATTCTGGAAGGTCTGGCGCCGGGCGAGCTGGTGATCACGTCCTCCTACGATAATTACGGCGATATAGAAAAGCTGATCCTGAAGAAGTGAAGTTAAGCAAGATTTAGGCATTTTTCGAGCTGGGGGCAAAATCAATCACCAAAGGGCTACGACATGATTAAGACGAAGAATTTAAAGAAGATCTACACGACCGAGGAGGTCGAAACCACGGCGCTCAACAACGTCAACCTGGAAATTCAGGCGGGCGAATTTGTCGCGATTATGGGGCCGTCCGGCTGCGGGAAATCTACCCTGCTGAATCTTCTCGGATTGCTCGACAATCCCACCGCGGGGGAATACCATTTTCTGGACCACGAGGTCTCGAAGCACACCGAGAGACAGCGGGCCAATTTGCGCAAGCGCAACATCGGCTTCGTGTTCCAGAGTTTCAACCTGATTGACGAGCTGACCGTATTTGAAAATGTCGAACTGCCGCTGCTGTACCTGGGCGTGTCGGCGGCCGAGCGCAAGAAACGGGTCGAAGCCGTCCTGGAGCAGATGAAGATCATGAGCCGCCGAAACCATTTTCCGCAGCAGCTTTCGGGCGGCCAGCAGCAGCGCGTGGCCGTGGCGCGGGCCATCATCGCCAAGCCGCAGATCATTCTGGCGGACGAGCCTACCGGCAATCTGGATTCGGCGCACGGAGACGAGGTCATGAGGCTGCTCACGGAATTGAACGAAGCCGGCACCACCATCGCAATGGTTACCCATTCGCCCGCGTACGCCGAATTCGCTCACCGCACGGTTCACCTCTTCGATGGGCACATCGTCACCGAAAATTACAGCGGGAAATTCCATGTATGATGGGCCGGACCGCGCCATCGGGGGGTTAAAATGATCAAGAGCTACCTAAAAATCGCTTTGCGCAATGTGCTGAAACTCAAGATTCATTCTCTCATCAACATTGCCGGATTGGCCATTGGGATGGCCTGCTTCATTCTCATCATGCTCTGGGTTCAGGAGGAATTAAGCTTCGATAAATTCCACGAGAATGCTGACCGAATCTACCGCCTTTGCACGAACGCCAATTTCGGCTCACCTCAAACTTGGGCCTTTGCGCCGGTTCCCGCTGGCCCGGCCATGAAGGAAGAATTTCCCGAAGTGACCGACGCTGTGCGATTCGATTTCCCCTATAATGGGCCGGTGGAGTACGGCGAGAAATTGATTCAAGAGGAAGGGATCTGCTTTGCGGATAATTCTATTTTCGAAATGTTCTCTTTTCCCTTTATCAGCGGCGACCCAAGGACCGCTCTGACGACGGCCTATTCCCTGGTCATCACTCGCGACATGGCGGCCAAATATTTCGCGGCCGACGATCCATTAGGAAAGACCATCAAGATCTATGGGGGGGAGTTCACCGTTACGGGTGTGGTGGAAAATATCCCCAATAATTCGCACTTTAAATTCAACATGGCGCGCTCCATGGAAACCCTCATGAAGGATAACCGGGAGCAGATGGAGATGTGGTTCAACATCCAGTACTATACTTACCTTTTGCTGGATAAAAATAGCGACGTCAAGCAACTTGAGCAAAAGCTGCCGGCCTTTGTGGAAAACCATTTCGGCGAGGCCTTGAAGCAGTCCGGCGGCAAGCTGGAACTCTTTCTCCAGCCTCTGACCAGCATTCACTTGTATTCGAAATTGGACGGAGAGCTTTCCACCGGCGGCGATATCACCAACGTCTATCTCTTCTCGGCCATTGCCGCGTTTATCATTCTGATTGCTTGCGTGAATTTCATCAACCTGTCCACCGCCCGTTCGGCGGCACGCTCCCGGGAGGTCGGCATCCGGAAGACTCTCGGGGCAAATCGCGGACAGTTGATCCGTCAATTTCTCGGGGAAGCCATTGTCTTAAGCCTCATGGCGCTGGTGCTGGCTTATATCCTGGTGGAAATTGCACTGCCCCATTTCAATACACTTGCCGGGAGGCATGTGAGTTTGCATTTAGATTGGCCCACCAATCTGGCCATGCTTGTGGGGCTGGCTTTGCTGGTCGGGATTCTGGCGGGCGGCTATCCGGCTCTGTTCCTGTCCTCTTATCAGCCGGTGAAAACTCTCAAAGGAGCCTTCGGGCAGGGATTTTCGCGCGCGCGGTTGCGCAGCGTGCTGGTGATGATGCAGTTTATCATCTCCATTGCCCTAATCTGCGGAACGATAACCATCTACGGCCAACTCCATTACTTTAAGCACAAGAAGCTTGGATTCAACAAAGAACATGTCCTTATCCTCCCCGGGCTAACCGCTCGCATGAGGGCGACGCTGCCGACGATTAAGGAGGAGTTGAGAACCATCCCTGACGTTCAAAATGTCGCGGCAGTATCGTTCATTCCCGGGAGGGGGATGCGTCTGACGGTCGCCAGCCCCGAAGGATTTCCGGAAGACCAGCCTGTAACGATGAGCATTCTGGACATTGATGATGACTATCTCAAGACGATGGGGATAGAATTAGCCGAAGGCCGGAATTTTTCGGCGGATATGCCGACCGATAGGACCGAATCCATTCTCATCAACGAAACCGCGACGCGAATTTTGGGCTGGGATCATCCGCTGGGCAAGAGCATCGCCGGTGCGGTTATAACTGATAGCGGGATTGTCGGACTTGAACGAAAAATCATCGGTATGGTGCGGGACTTCCATCAATCATCGCTTCATAAGAAAATTGAGCCGATGATCATCGGCCAAAATGCTTCGCAATTCCGGGCGCTGACCTTAAGAATCACGCCACGGGATATTCCCGCTACACTTGCGAAGATTGAACAGAAATGGAAGGAGTTCGATCCTCATCTCCCGTTCAATTACTATTTTTTGGACGAGGCTTTCGACGCCCGCTACAAGGCAGAACAGAGATTGGGGACGATCACCCTTATATTCAGCCTCCTGGCCGTCTTCATCGCCTGCCTCGGACTGTTCGGCATGTCCGCCTACGCCGCCGAACAGCGCACCAAGGAGATCGGCATTCGCAAAGTCTTCGGAGCCACGGTCGCTGGGATTGTGGGCCTGCTTTCCCGGAAGTTCCTGTTCTTGGTGCTCCTGGCCAATGTCGTCGCCTGGCCGGTGGCCTATTATGCACTCGACCGCTGGCTGCAGAATTTCGCCTACCGCATCCAACCGAGTCTATGGCATTTCCTGCTGGCCGCCTTGATAGCACTGTTGATTACGCTTGCTACGGTTAGCTTTCAAGCCTTCAAGGCGGCGGTGGCGAATCCCGTGAAATCATTAAGGTACGAGTGAGCTCCCTCATGACGTTGCTAAGCAGCTATCTAAAGATCGGCCTGAGAAATCTGCTGCGGCACAAAACCTATTCCGTGATCAACGTGGCGGGCCTTTCCGTCGGCCTCTGCACCGCCCTGTTGATCTTGCTCTTTATCAAATTTGAATACAGCTTTGACGGTTTTCACACCGGGGCGGATTCCATCTATCGGGTCTCCATCATTTCGAAACGAGAAGGCGTTGTCGAATACGACTCCCCGACTTTAGTGGCGCCATTGGGCCCGGCGCTGGCAGAAGAATTTCCTGAGGTTGAACTTTACTCTCGAATATCGGCTCCCCGCACGGAGTATTTCTTTGAGGACGGCGAAGCTCAAAAAATCAGCGGACTGGTCTATGCCGATTCGAGCTTTTTTGAGATCTTCTCCTTCTCGCTGATTTCTGGGCACAGGCATCGCGCGCTGTCCGAGCCGTATTCGATGGTACTGACGGAGGAGACCGCCCAACGCATCTTCGGCGGCGCAGACCCCCTGGGGAAACTTCTGCATTCTCAGCGCGGAGAAACATATACCGTCACTGGTGTTGTTCAGAAGTTGCCAGTGAATTCGCATATTCGCTTCAATGCGCTGGCCTCGTTCTCGACTCTGTACCGCGACCCGAATAATTTCATGGGATGGAACGGCGGCAACCAGTACACGGCCTATATAAAATTGCATGACGGGGCTTCACCGGCCGAGGTTGAAAATAGGCTGCCCGCGTTCCTGTGGACACACCTCAATCAGGAACTGGCCGCGCTGAACATCAAGTACGAATCCTACTTGCAGCCTTTGCGCCAAATCCATCTTCACTATGGCGATTACACCGGCGCCAGCATGCTGACCATTTATATTTTTGCCTCTATCGGCGGCGTCATCCTGCTCATCGCCTGCATCAATTTTATCAATCTCACCCTGGCACGGGCGGCCAAGCGCAGCCGGGAAGTGGGAATTCGAAAGACCCTGGGGGCGGGGCGATCTGGTCTAATGCAGCAGTTTATGGTGGAATCCATTCTGCTTTGCTTTATCGCCTTGCTGTTTTCACTGCTCCTCGCTGAATCGGTATATCCGTTTTTCCGAGAAATGTTGGGTAGGGATTTCGGGATGGCCGGCAAAATCACTTTTTTGAACATGCTCGGATTGATCGGACTTCTTTTGCTGGTTGGAATTATGGCGGGTAGTTATCCGGCTTTTTACCTGGCTTCCTTGCCGGCGGTCAAGACCATCAAAGCTACAGATGGCCAAGGAAGGCGCAAGGCGACCTTTCGAAACGCCCTCATCATTTTCCAGTTTACCGCGACGGTCACCCTGATGGTCAGCGCCGTCTTGATCCATCATCAGATTAAATTCGTGCAGAACAAGGATCCGGGATTCGATAAAGAGAACTTGATTGTTGTGCCGCTGTTGCACGAGGAGGTTCAGCTCAAGGCGGAGCTTCTAAAGACGGAGATGTCGCGACTTCATGGAGTAGTCGGCATCTCAGCTTCCTCCGAGGTGCCGATCAATGGCTTTACCAGCAATGGCTATTTCCCGGAAGGATTCACCTCGCCAGTGATGATCAAGGTCGCGGACGTGGATCAGGATTTCCTGAAGACATATAAGATAGATCTCGTCCAGGGACGAAATTTCTCATCGGAACAGCAAACCGATGGGGAGGCCTATCTGATCAATGAATCTCTAGCCTCTTTGTTGGGATGGGATAATCCTATCGGGAAAATCATCCGCCGGAATGGAGATCGTACCATTATCGGGGTCGTCAAGAACTTCAACTATGCTTCGCTCCACAGTCCCGTGGAACCACTGATCCTGACGAATCATCCCTGGCAGGATCGTTTTGCCAATCTGACCATCAGGATAGAAACCTCAGATGTCCAAAAAACCTTGGCTTCCATGCAGGAGACCTGGAAGCGCATCACGCCCGGCATTCCTTTCGAATATTGGTTCCTGAGCGAGGGTTATTCGTATCTGTACGCAGATGAGAAACGTTTTAACATGATCATATCCTACTTTTCTTGCGTGGCACTTATTATCGGGTTATTCGGGCTCTATAGCCTGACCGCCTTCTCCGTCGAAAATCGCACCAAGGAGATCGGCATTCGCAAGGTGCTGGGCGCCACGGTCGCGAATCTGGTGAGCTTGATCTTCAAGGAATTCGCGGTGCTCCTGATGATCTCTTGCGCCATCGCCGCACCTATCGCTTACGCGATTATGAGCCAGTGGTTGCAGCATTTTGCTTACCGCATCGAGATTAATCTCCTGATTTTCTTAATCGTTGCCACCCTGACTCTGGTCATGGCCGCGGCAACCGTCAGCTATCATGCGATCAAAGCCGCCCTGGCCGATCCGGTCAAATCATTAAGATACGAATAACCTCAGCAGAGAATGCTGAACGGCTTGAAACTTCTGCCTGCATTTCAAGTCTGATAGGGTATAAGGGACTGATATCCAGCGAGCAATTTTATATCGGATTGAAGTTTCCAAGGAGAGGAGCAATTTATGCGTGGATCAATCATCAGTATCCTGGCGTTGGCTTTCCTCACGCTTGCGGCGGGGGCGAGGGATCAGAAGGTCATGATGTTCCAGGAAAGCACCAATGGGGATTGCCGAGCGGAGCTGCAGATCAATTCCGACGAAGGGAGTATTGTCGCCGGGTGCCGAACATCTTCAAAGTCAAAAGACTTTGAGGCTTACTGGATGAAGTCCGACAAAAACGGCAACCGGGTCTGCGTGGAAAAAAGCAAGCGGGACGACGTCACGCGGGGGCATTATCTGCAAAAAAGTGCGGATGGGTCCAGCTTGATAGCCAGCTACGAATCGACTCCCGAAAAGTCGGATCACGTCCACTTGTTGCTGAAGGCCTCTTCGGGCGATGAAATGCGGGTCACGAAAGAGAATGAGGCTGCCCTGCTCAAGAGGATGATCAACCTGGACCATGAAATAAACATCTACATGAAAGACGTCCAGAAGAACCTGAGAAGAGCCTCGGCAATCCATGGGGATTGGGATTCCCTTCGGTAATCCCATCACCAATAAAATCCTCGCGGCTTTCGAGCCTGCTTCTCGAATGGACGCTAAGGCTGGTATCCAGGAGGCTAATGCCATGCCGCTTAGGGGCGCGAAGATCGGCAGGTCATTTGCATGCGGGTCCGCCGCTTGCAGTGGCAGTATGGCCTGATGGCGAAATCCCATGGCTGTAAATTCCGGCGCGCCAGCATAGCCCTTCCCCGGGTAACCCCCTCCTTTCCCGTGCAGTAGTGGCACAGCAGTCCCCCCGAAAATATACCCAAAAACCCAAAATCCCTACGCTCGGATTCTGGGTTATGATGGTGCTATTGCTTTAGCTTAGCTTGTCGGGGCGAGGCCTGAGTCCGACCACATGACCCCCGGTCAGGTATACTCTACGAAATAATGGTGGTTTTTGCTCAAGAACAAAGCATGTTGTATCTCTGTCTGCATGGTTTTTGGGGGCCTCTTTGTTCCTACTTCCACAGCATCACTCCCGCCATCAGAATCGATACCCCAATTCCAGTCCGAAACGATTCGTGTTCATGGCGTCTCCCCGATAAAGCTCTCCGTAGGCGGATGTGTAGAGATGACGCGTGAGATTGCTGCTCGCCGCCAACTGCAACCAGTGATAGCTAACCGGGCCCTCTGCTGTGGTGAACTCGTATCGGCTTCGGCCGGCCTCGGCCTGCAGATAGAGCGTCCGGAGCAGGTATCGGGCCAGGCCCACAGACGCCTGATAGCCCGAGCTCAGGCGATTATCGAAACGATTGAACTGCAGGGACGCGCTGATACCCGAGTTGAAGACGTTGTTGCGGCTGAGACCCGCAGCCAGAGTGCGAGTGTCCGTTTCTCCGGTTTCGCGGGTTCTCAAGCCGCCGCGCAGCCAGGCACGCAGAGCGAGCGGCAACCGAGCGCTGACGCCCAGGCGAAATCCCTGGCGCAGCGCATCATCGAAGAGGGAATCCGGCGTGTCCTTGGTCTCGAAGGTGCGCACCAGTTTGCGATTGTCGTAGCCGAAATCGAACGCGAGCGTCGCCATGGGCGAGTAGCTGGCGTTAATCAGCACATTGGAAAGCCCCCACGAAGATCCTTCGGCCGTTTTGCGCCAGCCACGGTTGATGGCGATCTCCGCGCTCTGAGTGATGAAAAACTTTCGCGAGAAGCCATAATAAATCTGCTCGTAGATGAACTCTTCGTCAATCTCTCCGCTGTGATACCGTCCGACCAAAGCCAGCGTCCCGCGCACGCGATGCCCTGTCCAACTTCCCGACTCAAAGGCCGCATACGCACCCGCGGTGGTCGCTTCCGTATTCGGCTTCGACGTTGATAAGTCCGGCCGTGTTCCCCCAAACATCCCCGCGCTCCAGCCACTCTGCAGTCCGTATTCTACCAGAGCGCCGTCAAAAATGCCGATGCCGCTGATTTGATTCGAAGCAATTCTGCCCAGTTGGAAGTTCATGGGCGACGCTGGATTATCATACTGCAGGGCGACTTCGTAGATGCGGTTGTCCCATTCCGATGGCGTGCTGGGAGATGCGGCGCTGCGGCGGATGATCCGTCGCGCCCGCAGATTCACCGACAAACTGAGGTGATTCGCCAGAAGGTTTTCGACTGTGGATCGAAGGACCACGGCCGGCCTGGTAACGTCGTTGTTGGTCGTTTCGCGGTCGTCTTGATGGAGGATCTGCGCGGCAATACGTCCGCGAATCCGAGTGGCCGAGCCTGGTGCGGATGCCTCGGCCAGACCACCGGAAATGGGGATTCCCAGCCCCGGAGTTTCCGTCAGGGCGGTCCCTATCCCGGTCGAATCTGGAGCGGCCGGCGTCGCGGTCATGAGGCGGACTCGATCTCCAATCCGCGGTTCGCGGGTGCTTTCGATGATCCGGGCCGAAGCGCTGCTGGCTGCCACGTAAATCACTTCGAGACGGGCGATGACTTGATCGTCGCTCCAGACCTCCGCGCTATCGCCTTTCTGAACGCCGCCCTCCGATCCCGCGTCGAGATAGACAGTCTGCGCACTGACGTACTTGATTGTCGTCTCGAGGACGGCGCTCCGACTTAACCCAACGGTCAAAAACACCACGAACAGAATCAGAGCGGGCATGCGCCGTAGTCGCGTCATGGTTTCTTCTCCGTCGGCTGATCGGGAATCTTCAGGCGTCTATCCAGGGCTGAAGTGCCTTCGGGATGGCAATTGAAGCAAGCTTGACTTTGATAGACGTATCCTGGCACTTCCTGATGCACCTGATTCATTTCCGACTGATTGTGCGCATGACAGTCAATACAGGAGAAGCTGTTGTAGTTGCCTCCGATGTGACAGTCGGTGCAGGAATTCCAGGCTTCATGATGGGTGCCGGAGTAAATTGGGAAGTAGAGGTTATCATGATCGAAGGTCGCGCCCTGCCAGGTGATGGTGGTATGGCAGAGCTCACACGTGGTCGGGAAACCAGCTTGCTGGTGATTGGGGTCTGTCGTGTTCAAATAGTCGCTCTCATGGCAGAAATAGCAGGTGGTGGGAGTACCAGCATACTGTCCGCCGGGGTGGCAGAGCGCACAGGGAGCATTCACGTGAGCTCCCGTCAGTGGATAACTCGTCTGCGTGTTATGATTGAAGCTCGAAGGCAACCAGGCCGTGGTATTGTGGCAGACCGTGCAAATGTAACTGAACGAAGGCGGCGTGTGAATCGGATTGGCATTGACGTAATTAGCTTGGTGACAACCATAGCAATCTGTCGGCGTGCCGGAATACTGTCCACCGGGGTGACATTGCGCGCAGGGGGTGGTCACATGAGCGCCCGTCAGCGGATAGCCGGTCTGCGTGTTATGATTGAAGCTGGACGGCAACCAGGCGGTGGTATTGTGGCAGACCGTGCAGATATAGCTGAACGAGGGCGCCGTGTGGATGGGATTGGTCGCCCCATTGAAGTTATCTTGATGACAGGAGTAACAATCCGTCGGCGTGCCGCTGTACACTCCATTTTCATGGCAAAAGGCGCAACTGACGGATACATGGGCACCCGTCAGCGGATAGCCGGCTTGCGCGTTATGATTGAAGCTCGATGGAGACCAGGCCGTCGTGTTGTGGCAGACCGTACAGGTGAGGCTGAAAGAAGGCGCGGTATGGATGGGATTGGTCGCGCCGGTGAAATTGTCATGATGACAAGCATCGCACTCCGTCGGCGTGCCGCTGTACACGCCATTTTCATGGCAAAAGGCGCAACTGACGGATACATGGGCACCCGTCAGGGGATAGACGGTCTGAGTGTTATGATCGAAACTCGATGGAGACCAGGCCGTCGTATTGTGGCAGACCGTACAGGTGAGGCTGAAAGAAGGCGCGGTATGGATGGGATTGGTCGCGCCGGTGAAATTGTCATGATGACAAGCATCGCACTCCGTCGGCGTGCCGCTGTATCCCTGGCTGTGACAATCCAGGCAGTTCAGGCTGGTGTGAGCGCCGGTCAGGGGGAAATTGGTTTGACTATGGTCGAAGCCTCCCGTATCCCAGTCGGTGGTGTTATGGCAGTCTTCGCAGGTGGTTGGATAATTCTGCGCGACGTGATTTTCAGCCCCTTCGTAGTCCTGCTGATGACATGAATAGCAAAGCGCGGACGTACCGGCATATACCCCATTGGCGTGGCATTCGGCGCAATTGGCCGAAACGTGCGCTCCGGTCAATGGATAGCTCGTCTGAGTGTTGTGATTGAAGCTTGAAGGAGACCAAGCGGTTGTATTGTGGCAAACGGTACATATAAGGCTGAAGGAAGGCGCAGTATGGATGGGATTCGTCGCTCCGGTGAAATTATCATGATGGCAGGCGTCGCAGGCCGTCGGCGTGCCGCTGTACCCCTGGCTGTGGCATTCCAGACAGCTCAGGCTGGTGTGAGCGCCGGTCAGCGGGAAGCTGGTCTGATTGTGATCAAAGCTGACTTCACCCCAACTGCTCGTGATATGACACACTTCGCAGGTGGTCGGATAGCCTTCCGCCACGTGATTGGGATCGGTGGTTCCTTCGAAATCCTGATAATGGCAGGAGTAGCAGAGCGCTGACGTTCCGGCGTAAATTCCGTTCGCATGGCAGTCCGCGCAAGCGGCAGTGACATGGGCCCCCGTCAGCGCATAATTGGTCTGGGTACTGTGATTGAAGCTCGAAGGCGACCAGGCGGTCGTATTGTGGCATTCCGTGCAGGTGAGGCTGAAGGAAGGCGCGGTATGGATGGGATTGGTTGCGCCAGTGAAATTTTCATGATGGCAGGCGTCGCAGTCCGTCGGCGTGCCGGTGTACCCCTGGCTGTGACATTCCTCGCAACTCACATCCACATGAGCGCCGGTCAGTGGGAAATTACTCAAATTATGGTCGAAGCTGGCGTCATCCCAAGTGCTGGTGCTATGGCACACTTCGCAGGTGGTCGGAAAGTTGCCGGCCACATGATTGGGATCGGTCGCTCCTTCGTAATTCTGCTGATGGCAGGTATAGCATAGCGTGGACGTCCCCGAGTAAACCCCATTCGCATGACAATCAGCACAATTGGCGGACACATGGGCGCCGGTAAGAGTATAGTTGGTCTGAATATTGTGATTGAAACTGGAGGGCGACCAGCCGGCGGTGCTGTGGCATTCGGCGCAGTCCGAACTAAATGAGGGGAGAACATGGATGGGATTATTGGCGGCTTCGAAATCGGCCTGATGGCAGGACATACACTCTGCGGAAGTGTTCGTATAGCCTTGCGCATGGCAAACGTTGCAGGCAACGTTATCGTGACCGCCGGTCAGGGGAAAGCCGGTAAGATTATGATCGAATTGCGCCGGACTCCAGCCCATGATCGTATGGCAGACGGCGCAGTTTGTCCCGAAATTGCCGCTGATATGATTCGGGTTGTTCGTGGCCTCGTAGTCGCTTTGATGGCAAGAGTAGCACTCGGTGCTGGTCTGACTGTAAATCGTGCCCGGCTCATGGCAGGCGCGGCAGTCATCAATACTGTGGCCGCCTTGGAGCGGAAAGCTGGGCGTATGCTCGAATGCCGCCAAATTGCCCACCCAGGAGGATACTAATATGCCATGACACTCCGAGCAATCGAGCGGGAAACCTGCGCCGTGATGATCGGGGTTGGTCGTCGCGGCATAGGTCTGCAAATGGCAGCCGTAACAATCGAGCGGCGTTTCGGCGTAGCGGCCTCCTGTATGGCAGACTTCACAATCCAACACCGCATGGGCTCCCACGAGCGGGAATCGGCTCTCTTGATGCATCTGCCGGAATCGCGATTCATTCACCCACCCTTCAGGAGTATGGCAGCGCTGGCAGGCATCTCCGAACTGATTCTCATGAACGTCCTGATGACAACTGGAACAGCGCGTGTCCGCCGTTGAGAACTCCAGCGAGCGGTGACAGGAACGGCAACTGACGGCGTCGTGCCGGCTTTCCAGAGGGAATGCCGTCTCGGAGTGCTTGAACGGCGTGTCTGCGCGCAGGGTCGTCCAGTTCTCGGTCACATGGCAGATCTGGCAATCGAGCTTGATCTCGCCGTGGGGATTCTGGCTGGTTTGGCCTCTTAGCGCGACCGTGCCGGCCACCGATCCGAGAATCAGGGCCACCAGCAGGAAGCTCAACCGCCGTTTCGCGGCACTTATCCTCGAAAGTTCTTGATGAAACGATTTCATGGCCTCATCCCCGGCTGATGGAATTTGGACTGATCTCTATCGTTGAGCCGCCTTTTCAATCTGCTGGTGACAATCCACGCAGCGCGTTCCCAGCGGACGGTACAATACAGCCAAATGGCCATTTATGTCTGTCGGCTTATGACACTCCCGGCAGGCGACCTTTTCATGGGCGCCATCGAGAGCAAATTGCGAATCCTTATTATGAAAAAACAGCTGGTCGTTCCACCCTGCGGTCTTATGGCATCGCTCACAGGCAACGGTTTCTTGTCCCGCTTTGAGAAATTGACCGCGATGGATATCAGCATGGCATCCGGCGCAATCCCTGGCCAGCGGCTTCATCCAGACCTGCTGACCTACGCCATCAACCTGAATATAGTGGCATTTCAGGCAGAGAATTTCCCGGTGTTTTCCATCCAGCGTGAATCGTGCCAGCGAATGGTCAAAAGACGTTCGATGCCAGGTCTCGGTCTGATGACAATAAGCGCAGCCCCCTTTTTCGATCCACAGGTTGACCTGCCCCTGATGCACATCTTTATGGCAATCGGCGCAATCCTTATATTTCAGGTCAAAACTGGCGATCTGCCGCCCATTTTCATGTTTGACGGGCACATGGCATTGATTGCAGGGGACGGCAAGATGGCTGCCGGTCAAGGGATAAACACACTGCTGATGGGAATCGAGGGTATAGGTTGCCGGGCTGAAGCCTTCGACGGTATGACACCCCTCGCAAGCCACGCCATCGCGTCGCTGGGTGAACTGATTTAAGTGCACATCGGCGTGGCAATCCTGGCACTTGCCGAACGCCAGCGGCTCGGTCATAATTCCGCTCCTGTGGCAGCGTTTGCATTCGACTTGGGCATGCCGGCCCTGCAAAGGATAGTCCGTGCGATTGTGGTCGAATGCCTGCCCCGCCATTCCCATCCGAAAGCCGTCTGTCGTGTGACAGCCCACACAGTTGGATCCAAGGCGGCCTTGATGAGTGTCCTTATGGCAATCCGAGCAATTTTCAAAAGCCAGCCCCTGATATTGCGCGCAAGAGTCCTGCCCCGCTTTCTTGACAAGGAAACCGGCAGGCAGAGGTGCTGGTCGAGGCTGGGATGGATGACATTTGGGACAGCCGGTCTCATTGTGCTTGCCGGTCAGCTTATATCGCGCGCGGTCGTGAACGAAATTTTCCGCTGGCGCCCAGGCCTTGTAGGTATGGCAGTCCAGACAGCGGTCGGTCAATTGGGCGCCATGTTCATCCGCGTGGCAGGTGAGGCAATCCTGGCTTAATCCCAAGAAAGTCCTCTCGTGCCGCACAGACTCATCCGATTTGAAGGTCCCCTGACGAATAAACGACGGCTGATGGCAGGCGCGGCAATCGCGCTCTTCATGCGCTCCTTCCAAACGATATCCGGTCAGAGCGTGGGCGAATTTTTTTTGACCTTGAGGCCAATATACCAGATCGTATTCCCGCCCGTTATGTTCGCGATGGCATGTGGAACAGGTCTTGGTGACGACATCTGCCGATGCATGATAGCCTTTTGGGGCGGCTATCCGTTCGGCGACCGCCTTGTGGCATCCTCGGCAGTTTTCATCAGAGACTTCGGCCCCAAGTTGATGGCATTTCGTGCAATTGGCCATCCCCTCCAGAGTCTGATGGGACGTCGAAAGCTTGCCGGGGGAAATCTGCGCTGCCGCAGGCCAAAATATACCCCCGATAAAGAGGCTGATCAGGGTCGTCCGAATGATTGTTGTATCCAGCTTGAGAGTCATAAGGCGAACAAGTCTAAGCCTCGCCGAATTTGCGCGTGAATTCGATGCCGATCTTCTGCAGGAATTCCGTGGGCAATTCACCGCCCGCGAAGATGAAAATATAGTCAACGGGTAAAGCCAATTCTTCGCCCTGGTGCGTGAGAATGGCCGTATCCGGTTCGATCCGTATGACTTCGGACGGCAAAATCGGGACAATGCGTCTCGTTGACACGGCCATATCCAATCGCTGGCGATTGCCGGGCTTGATGCGGAATATCTTATCCTGGCGATAGGAGAGATGAACGGTCGTTCGCGGCTGTTCGCTGAGAGCCAGCGCCGCTTCGACGGCGCTGTCGCCGCCTCCGACCACGAGAATATTCAGGCCGGCGTATTTTTCCGGCTCGATGACGCGATAGGCGACTTTCGGGGACATTTCACCCGGAACTCCCAATTTGCGGGGGCTGCCGCGGCGTCCAATGGCCAGCAGAACGCGCCGCGCGAAATACTGCCCTTGTTTGGCTCTAAGCCTAAAATGGCCGTTATCGCGAGTGATGTCTTCCACTTTATTTTTCGCCAGGACGGTAAGACCGGTTTTGGCGGTGACATCCTGAAACAATTGCAGCAAGGCCTCTTTTTGAATTTCGCGCAGCTTCACCTTGCCGTAGCCGGGAAGATCCATCGGAGTGGTCATGACCAGCTTGCGGCGGGGATAGGTCAGGATGGTTCCGCCCAGATCATCCTGATCCAGGATCACGAAATTGAGGCCTTCTTTCTGCGCCTGAAGTGAAGCCGCAATGCCGGCCGGACCTGCTCCCACGATGGCCAAGTCTAGAGCCCCATTCTTGCCGCGCTCTTGCAAACCCTGAGCGATATAATGAACGGCCTCTACGCCTTGCTTGACCGCATTGGCGATCAAGCCCATTCCCCCCAGTTCACCGGCGATGTAAATCCCTGGCACGTTCGTCTCAAAATTCCCCTTGACGTGCGGGATATCCACGCCGCGTTTCTCGGTTCCGAATACAAGCGTAATTGCATCCACCGGACAGGAGGCTTGGCAGAGGCCGTGACCGATGCAGGCGGAGGGGCTGATCAAGACTCCGCGATTATTCACCAAGCCGAGCACGTCCTTTTCCGGGCAGGCTTGAACGCAGGCGCCCGATCCGATGCAGATATCGGGATTGATGCGCGGGTGGATGGACACGGGTTGATCCAGCCCGGCCTCCATCGCCTGATACAATTTCGCCTGCGCCGAGCCGCTTTTGCGACGTTCTCGCAGGAAGTAGAGCGTCGGGATCAGAACTGTGATGGCTCCCGCCCCGATGTAGATCAGCGTTTCCAGCAAACCAGAAATCCTTTAGGTTTTTCTCCCCTCGGTTTTCTTGTGCTCTTGTTCACATGCCAAAATGCAAAAAAACCGCTTCATAAGGATGTCGAGGATAGTGCTTCGCCTAAAATATCCAGGTATAGCCTAATAAAGTCGTCACCAAGACATGAATGCCCATGATGACATACATGACCAACGCAAAAGGACGGTGGATCAGGTGCCAATGATGCAGAATGCGGTGCGCCGCCTTTAGGAACATCATGCGGCGATTCAGCAGGCGCTGCTCCTTGATGGCGCGAATCAGATCGGATATCAAATAGCGATTCAACTTGGTCTTGGTGCGCAATTCGCGCCGCAGGGCTAAAAGTTGAAATCGCAACCGCCAGCTATCCGTCATCCAATCCCTAATTCCTGAAGCCCCACCCGCCGTCGGTCTTTCCGTAAACTTGGCGATGGATTGAATAGAAGTCAGAAGCGGCTCGGCGACGCTGGGCAGGCTCGCGATTTGCTCTGTCAGAGTCCGATTTCTCTCTCGAAGTTCCTCCGGAGTCAATTCGTCGCCGGAAAGGCGGCGCGGGATCTGCAAATAGATATATCGGCCGAAGACGCCGCTTGCCGCCACTGCCACCATAGACCAGAAGGAGATGGAAACGATCCCGCCAAACTTAAAAGCGGTGTGAAAGGTAATCAGAATGGAACCCGTAATGCCCAGCCATATATGAATATCCAGCCATATTCCGATGTTTCCCCACTTGCGCATGAAGTGGAGATACTTTCGGGCCATATAGAGCAACATCAGGAGCATCAGCACCGTGCCGATGATGCCCAATCCATGGCCCCAAAATCCGCCGGGCTTTATGGCGTCGTGCAGTTGGTGATGAGGCCTATCTACCAGCGGCTTTAAGTAGTAATTGCCACCGTAAACAAGCAGGAGCACCGTGGCGATGCCGGTACTGACATAAAATACGGATAGAATCGTGCTTTTGAGGGTCATTTTAGATGGAATCGGATCCTCCGGTCTTCTGCATCTTCAAAGGGGAAGAAAGCTTGGGACTAATTTAATAAAGTTTTATGCCAAAATCAAGGGGAATCTTGGGCGAGGAGAGCAATCGGCCCGGGACGCATAGAAATGCCCCAAAATCCTCAGCCTCGAATTTTGGGGTAAGAGGGTGTTATTGCTTTACTTTAGCTTGTCGGGGCGACTGGATTTGAACCAGCGACCACATGACCCCCAGTCATGTGCGCTACCAGACTGCGCTACGCCCCGAATAAGTTTGCAGAATATAGTTATTTAGAGATTAATTGAGGCGGGATTTGAAAGCGACCATCCGCCGCGGTGGATGCGCTGCCAGACGAAGTCTATCCGCCACTTGGCGGACTACGCCCCGAATAAGTTTGCAGAATATAGTTATTTAGAGATTAATTGAGGCGGGATTTGAAAGCGACCATCCGCCGCGGTGGATGCGCTGCCAGACGAAGTCTATCCGCCACTTGGCGGACTACGCCCCGAATAATCCTATTTCGATAATATCTTCAGAATTTCCTGCAAACCCCGACGCATTTCATCCGCTGACATGCCTCTCTTTGCCGCTGCCAGATCGCGCGAAACCCGCTCCTCCTTCAGCAGTTTGCGCGCACCTTCGATGGTAAAGCGCTCTTCGTAAAGCAATTTCTTGATGCGCAGGATGCGATCAATGTCAGCGCGCCGATAAGTGCGCTTGCCGCCGGGATTCTTCGGCGGGCGAAGATATTCGAATTCGCTCTCCCAGAATCGCAGAACCGACGCCGGCAGTTCCGTCATGCGGCTGACTTCGCCGATGCTGTAGTAGAGCTTTTCAGGTTCCCCGAGAGGCATGGATTGCTTCCAAAGGTTGCCGTGGAGCTAAATATAGGAAATCAAGAGGGGTTACGCAAGAGATTTTTGGAGAAGCAGGCAAAGGCGCGCCAAATTATCAGCTCTTCAGGAAGCGCGTCCCCCGGGAAAAACTCCGCAGAAAGAGGAGCCGGCTCCGTTCCCACAGAGTTAGCTCAATTTTGCGCCTGAGCGCTCGAAAACCATCGCCCCTATAGACCGGCAGACGCGGCAACACTCCGGCGAAATACCCTCTCAGGTTCGGAGGCCCACCGCAGATCTCCTTGTAGCCCAGGCTTCGCGCGCAGGAGAACACATCCGCGTTGACCACTCCAAATGGCAGCGCCAGGGAGGTCGTTTCAATGCCCAGTCTGTCTTCAATCGTGCTTTTGGAAATCTCCAGCTCACTCCGCATCTGTTCTGGCGAGAGTCGTGTCAGGGCAGAATGGGTTGCGGAGTGCGACCCGATTTCGATTCCCGCCCGTGATATTTCCTTAATCTGTGGCCATTCTAAATGTCGGCGGCGATTCGCTCCGAAAGTAATATCCCAATCGTTCGTTTTACCCACAAAATCCGTGATGATGAATAGCGTCGCCGGCAGATTTCGATCCATGAGCAACGGAAGGACGTGAGCCAGAAATGACTCGTACCCGTCATCGAATGTCAAACCGAGGGCGTTTTCTGGAAATCGCTCGCTCAGGCCTCGAAGGGGAACAAAATTCAATCCGAGGCCCATTAGGAATTCAAGATGGTCTACAAAACGGCGTGGCGAAATGGAGGTGATCCCGAGCTGAAACTTTGGGCTGACTTCATGATAGGTGAGAATTCGCGGGAAACGCGCCTCGCCGGGGACGTAGATGGTGGGAGTTTTCACGCCCTATGACCTTCGGTGATGAGGTATCTGCTCCGGCGTCATTTCCCAGGTACGAGGGAGCCTAATGCACATAGCCAATGGCTCGCAATTGTTCTACCAAGAAGTCTAGCCGCTGTGTTTCGTCGTAGGTCTGGCGCGGAATGCTGAGACTATCGCAGGACTGGCGAAAGACCTGCAGCCAGTGCAACAGCTCCTTCGCGATTTCCGGACGCTTTTCAATCAGATTGACCTTCTCCCCGGGATCGTCTGTCAACTGAAATAGCCCCAGCCAGTCCGGTCGGTTGGGCATGCGGCTGATATTGTGGATCAATTTGTAGGGGGCGCGAAATACGGCAAAGGATCGCGAGATGGGCCAATCTTTGACGTTGCTGTAATGCTCCCCAAAGTAAGGGCGTTTAGCCAGGTGATACTCCTCCGGGTGTCCCTCGATGAGCGGCAGCAACGAAACTCCATCGAAATGGCCTGCCGGTGAAATCCCCACGACCGAGCAGATGGTGGGGACAATATCCAGGAGATCCACGTCATCGGGAATCACGCTACCGCGTGGGAATTTATCGGGCAGAAAGACAATCAAGGGCACGTGAATGGATTCCTGGAACAAACTGTGGCCATGCCCCGCGAAGCCATGCTCGGCGAACTCTTCACCGTGATCCGCGGTCACGATCACGAGGGAATGATCCCAAATGCCTAATTGATCGAAGCGTTGAAACAGTTCCCCCAGTTGACGATCCACGAAGGCGATCTCATCGTCATACCGGCTGGCGAGCACGTCCATGATGCGCGGCTCCACGGCCATCGTGTCCAGAGGATTATGCAGACCGCGGAGAGTGACGACGTCGGCTGCGGAAAGGTGCTTACCCCGGCTGAAGTTCTTTTGCGTGGGGGTGTAAGGCTGATGGGGGTCCAGATAATGGAGGTAGAGGAAAAACTGGGACTCCGCATTCTGGTCCAGCCAGCGGAAAACCTCGCGATTGACTGTTGCGGCGTCGGCGGAGGCGAGGTTTTGATCTACCAGATCCATGCTCAGGATAAGCTCGGGCAGCCCTTTGACGGCGTACGTCAGTAAGATTCCAGAGAAAAGGAGCTGCTTGGCGCCAAGCCGCGGCACGTAGAACAGCCGATCGAATCCTTGATCGAAGTGGAAATAAGAGGTGATTAACGTGTTGGCGCTGAAGCCAACCGTCGAATAGCCCTCGGGCTGAAGGATTTCGGGGATTGGAACGACTTCTTCGGGTAAGAGATCCAGGAAATCCTCCACACCCAGCCGCCCCGGATATTGGCCCGTCAAGATCGCCGGAATGGATTGTTTGGTCCAACTGGAAGGCGCCAGAGCGTTTGTGAATACGACCCCACGCTTGCTGTATTTCTCTAAATTGGGGCTCGTAGGGCGATGATAACCGTAGAGGCTCAGGTGATCCGCGCGCACGGCGTCAAGGATGATCAAGATGACATTTGGAGGGGAAGTTGCCCGGCGCGTCTTTCCGGGAAAAACCGCGTCGGATTCGCGGTGCCCCAATAAAAGGATGAATGAAATGCCGAATGCCATTACCAGCGCGGAGCCTAACATAAACAGGCTGTCCCATCGTTTCAGCGGATGTCGTGGGGGTGAGATGGCCAGGAGTTTTTGATAAATCCTTAGAGAAGTGGCAAATAGCCCCGCCGCCAAACCGACTCCCAATAATCGCCAGATGCCGCCCAGAGGTTCAAGACGCGCACTCCAGTAGGTGTTATAATCAATCTTCAACGTCAGAACGATGAAAAAGGTCGCGGTGGTCACTGCCGCCAGGCACCGAGCTAAAAGGACGCCCGGGTCACGGCCGCGACCACGGCGCAGGAGAAGAAAGACAATCCCGCCGAGGCCGATTACACAAATAAACCAGATCATTGCTATCAGGATGTGGGCGCGGAGCCCCAGACCGATAAAGCCCAAAGGCAGATCTTTGTAGCCTGATAAAAAGACTGCGCCGCCCACCAAAACAAAGAGAAGAACTGAGATGCTGGCCGGGGGATTGCGGAGGAACGGGGCACGAAGGAGGGAAACAAGGCCGTCGCCGACGGCGCCCACAAAGGCAAAAAACAGGCCGTAACTTAGAATGGAAAAGAGTAGCTGTCGGAGAGTGAAGTCAAATGGCCGAAGCAGGAGGTTGAACAAGTCCTCCAGAAATAGCAGAGCCAGCCCATACAGTGCTCCCAACAGGAATCCTCGCCACAAAGGTTTCTGTAGCATGACCAGATCCGCCACTGACTGCGCTTAACTGCGACCGGTGTGACCGAAGCCGCCGCCCGCACGGGCGCTCTGGGGCAATTCCTGCACCTCGATCCACCGCGGTTGGGCGATGCGAGAGAAGATCATTTGCGCAATTCGTTCCCCCGGTTGCAGCGTGAAGGCGGCCTTGCCGAAATTCGTTAGCAAAACGCATATTTCGCCGCGATAGTCGCTGTCTATGGTGCCCGGGGAGTTCAGCATACCCAGGCTGTGCTTCAATGCCAGGCCGCTGCGCGGGCGGACTTGAGCTTCCCAGCCTTCCGGCAGAGCGATGGCGATGCCGGTGGGAATGGAGACGGTCTGGCTGGCTTCAAGCCTCATGGGCTCGTCTATATCAGCCCGGAGATCCACCCCCGCCGAGAAAGCGGTGGCGGGCGTTGGCAAATCCCAGCGCCCGCCTCGCAGCCGCACAACTTTTACCGGAATTTCCTCCATCCCACTTAAGCCAAAACCTGCTTCACGTTGGTGTAAGGCAAATTGAAGGCCTCCGCCACACCCTTGTATGTGATCTTGCCGTCAATAACGTTGATGCCCAGCAGGATCTCCCCGTTCTCTTTGGCCGCGCGCAGATAACCTTTGTCGGCGATTTCGACCGCGTAGGGCAGCGTGGCGTTGGTCAGAGCGATGGTCGAGGTATAGGGCACGGCGCCCGGCATGTTGGCCACGCAGTAATGCAGGACGCCGTCTACGAAGAAGGTCGGTTCGGCGTGAGTGGTCGGCTTGCAGGTTTCGATGCAGCCGCCCTGATCCACGGCCACGTCCACGATGACGGAGCCGGGCTTCATCAGCTTCAGCATCTCGCGAGTCACCAAACGCGGGGCCTTGGTGCCGGGGATGAGCACGGCGCCGATCAGCAGATCCGCCTTGGCGATCATCTGCCGGATATTTTCCGGATTCGACATCAGCGTATCCACATTAGCGGGCATGACGTCGTCTAAGTAACGCAGCCGGTCAAGGCTGATGTCCAGAATCGTCACATGCGCGCCCAAGCCGGCGGCCATTTTCGCCGCGTTGATGCCCACCACGCCGCCGCCCAAGATGACCGCCTCGCCCGGAGCCACCCCCGGGACGCCGCCCAGAAGCAGCCCGCGCCCGCCATGAGTTCTCTCCAGGTATTTCGCCCCTTCCTGCGTCGCCATGCGGCCCGCCACCTCGCTCATGGGGACCAGCAGCGGCAGCGAACGGTCGGCCTTTTCGATGGTTTCGTAAGCGATGCAGACCGCGCCGGACTTCATCATGGCGCGGGTCAATTCTTCCGCAGCCGCGAAGTGAAAGTAGGTGAAGAGGATCTGACCTTTTTTGATCAGCGGGTATTCCTGCGGCAGCGGCTCCTTGACCTTGATGATCATCTCCGCCTTGGCAAAGATCTCGGCGGGGGCGGAAAGAAGCTGAGCGCCAGCGTTGGCGTACAGTTCGTCCGGGAAGCCGCTGCCGACGCCGGCGTTCTTTTCAACCAGGACTTTATGACCGCGCTGGATCAGCAGTTCAGCCCCGACCGGCTGCAGCGCCACGCGGTTTTCGTTGGCTTTGATTTCCTTGGGTACTCCGATTATCATGCGGGTTCTCCTATGATGAACCAATAATTTAGTTATCCCGGATTCTGAGGCAAAAAGTCAGATAGCATCTTTGCCTTTTATTGATCGACAGTGATAAAGTTTACCACATTAGCAGAAGCTGGCCGCTATGAATATAGGGGATGAGGTCCTCCAAGCCGAATCTCTTGAGCTTCCTTGCCAATCCGCGATTTTGCCCATCAGGAGACTCTAAGAAGATGTAGCCAGAACGACAGTCATTCGCAAGGTAATCAAGGCAGAAGACCTGGTCCGAGTCGATTAGAGCTTTAACTCTGTCTGCGAGGGCTGGAATCGGCTTTGCTAGTTTAATTTTTTCTACCGGCCATATCATATCCATAATTTGCTCCCTCCCTTATGGATCTTGTATTCTGCTTGTCCGAAATAAGGCATAGGCTCTTCCGTAAAGGCCGCCGTGAATGAAGCCCCCCTCAATGTATTCAAGTCCTCGATGCACTAACTGCGGTATCCACTCTTCTACAATGATCCGATAGGTTTGTTCTTTGGCAAATTCGAGGCAAGCCTCTTCTCTTTCATCAATATCATGTTCGCTTTCGGTTTCAATTCCCTTTTTCCCCTGCTCTTCCAGCATACGCAGCCACACCGCTTCTATGCATATTCCTCCCCATCCTTCGTATTTCAGCAAATAATCGTCACTAAGTCGCTCTTCGCCGATTTCATCGGAAACGTCGCTTATATGTTCATCAACTTCGTCCCATATTTTATCTGGCACTTCATCCATTTTAATCCGCCAATTGAAATGAGCTCAACATTCTTAGAGTTGTCTTTATGCGATCTTTGGCTTTTGATTGGGTAAAGCGGAGAGAAAATTGCTCGCCTTTATGCATGATGATTCCAAATATGTCATCAGACATCAGAGATAGGAGGTTGGCAATTTCCAACTTTTCGAGTTTCGGCAATCGTCTTTGATCGCAGAACAAATCAATTCTGCCCCTCAGTTCATCAATATTTCTGAAAGAAAAATCGAGGTTATCAATTATGATTAGAACTTTCTGAATTTTACGCTCTTGCTCCTCTGCTTTCTGGGTTAAGATATTAAGCCTTGCAGTCGTTATTACGCCAGGTTGCCTGAGCACTTCAGCGTAATCAAAAGGGGATAATGTATGCCGTTCATGAATCCTAAGCATTGCAATTAGCGATTGAATGTCAACCAATGCTGCGTTCTCCAATTCAGCATCACGTCCCACTGCCGGATCAAAACCAACACTCGCAATTACCATGAAATTGGCATTGCTCTCCTTCATGTGCCTTTTGATTCTGGTGAAGTTGATGGCCGATTTTGTATCGGCCTTGGTGCTCTTCCCCTCGACAATAAATCTAATCGGTTCTGTCACAAGAATATCGGTTTCGCCAGATCCACCAATTCTTTTACATCTAAAGCCAAGTTCAGCAAATAGCTTTTCAAGTGCGATCTCAAAATTCTTTGGATTGCTGCTGTCCTTGGAGGCTGTTAGCAGCTCCTCCGCTAAGGGCAGTGGGGGTTTCTGGATTGCAAGCTTCTCTTCTTTTAGCTCTTTGGGAATAAGTCCGCCCACTTGGGGTGCATAAGTTTTGCGAAACTGGACGGGCGAAAAGTCAAAGTAATTGACAAATTCGGTCACTTCCAAATCTTCCATATTTGGAATCTGTAAAAAATATCTATGCTCAGCAGACTTCAGAATATTGAATTTCCACTGCCCGGATCGTAGAGCAATCTCATTTTTTATCTTTTCAAACTCCTCGAACGGAAATACCAAGCAATCCGCATGCTCCGAATCAAACACGCATACGCAAACTATGAACAGATTCGAGTCTGAATATTTTGAATATTCGCTTTGCGTTATGCCAAACCAAAATTTTCCTAGCAGTTTTTTGGTGGTGCCCAGGTTCTTGCACTCTCTTAGGTAGAGAATTGCTTTTGAATTTACCGCGACAACGTCGGATCCACGTATGGGCTCAATCCGATATTTTTTGCTTAGCTTGTCTATGAGCGTCCTTTTAGGACTAGTTTCGCCCATAGAGTTACTTCTCCTTCCCCGGCACAATAATCGCCGTGTACTGATCCTCTGGCTTCAGGAAGAGATCCGCCAATTCCATCACCTGGTCGCGAGTAACGGCTTCGATCAGCTTCAGGGTTTCGTCCAGGGAGACGAATTTCCCCAGGTACATTTCCAATTTGGCTAAACGGAACATGCGCGCCGAGGTCCCTTCCAAACCCAGCATCAAGTTGCCCTTCAACTGCTCCTTGGCGCGGCGGATCTCATCAGCCGATATGCCGCGCCTCAGGATCTTCCGGTATTCCTCGTCCAGCACTTTCAGGGCGTGCTCGAGCTTGTCGGGATCGGTGCCCAGATAGACGCCGAAAACGCCCACGTCGCGCATGGAATCCAGGAAGGAGAAGACGGCGTAGGCCAGCGCCTCCTTTTCGCGCACGCGCTGAAACAGGCGCGAACTCATGCCGCCGCCCAGAATGTTGGCGAGGATCAGCCCGGCGAACTTACGCTTATCGCTGTAGCTCAAGCCCGGCACGCCGCGGCAGACGTGCGCGCCCTGCACGGTTCGCGAGAAACGCTGAGTGTTCGGCTTGGGCATCCGAGGCGGTGAGACGCCGTCGGGACCGTCGCCATCGCCCAGATTCAATCGCTTTTGGATCTCCTCGACCAGATGCTCATGATCCAGATTGCCGGTGGCGGCGACCACCGTTCGGCTCTGCGGGTAATTGAGCTTCAGATATTTGCGCAAGCCCTCGCGGGACATGCCATTGACCGTTTCGACCGTTCCCAAAATCGGCCACGCCAGAGGATGATCACCGTACAGCGTCCGGGCAAAGTAATCGAAGATCAGCTCATCGGGAGAATCCTCGTAATGGCGGATCTCTTCGGCGATGACCGATTTCTCTTTTTCAACGTCCTGGCGCGTCAGCCTGGGGGAGATGAGCAGATCGCTGAGCACGTCCAGAGCCAGATCTAAATGCTCGTCCAGCATCTGAGCGTGAAAGCAGGTGAGCTCCTTCGACGTGAAGGCGTTGATGTGGCCGCCCGCCCCCTCGATTTCCTGCACGATCGCCAGTCCGGAGCGGTTTTTCGTCCCCTTAAAGACCATGTGCTCCAGCATGTGCGAAATGCCGGCCTGCTCTTCGGATTCGAACAGCGAGCCGGTGTTGACGCAGATGCCCACGCAGACCGAACGCACATTGGGCATCTTCTCGGAGACGATGCGCAGGCCGCCCGGTGTGACGGTTCGCCTGAAATGCGCTTTAGCCATTTCCCGGGCCTCGGCCACCGCGCGGTTCGCGCGGGCGATCCCGACCGCGATCCCGGTCGCGGGAGAAGCCGCGATCCCGATCCCGGCCTTCCGGCCGCGGCGGGCGCTGCCGCACGTAAGGCGTATTGGCGGCCTCCGGATTGTCCTGTGCCACTAAGAGGGCGCGGCGGGATAGGTCCATCTTGCCGCGCGCATCTATGGAAAGCAGCTTGACTTCGACTTCATCGCCGACCTTCAAGACGTCGGTGACGGAATTGATGCGATGGCGCTCGATTTCGCTGATGTGCAGGAGCCCTTCCTTGCCGGGGATGATTTCCAGAAAAGCTCCGAATTCCGTGATCTTCTTGACGGTGCCGGTATAGACTTTGCCGATCTCGGGCTCTTCGATCAGCGCCAAGATCATCTGCTTGGCCTTCTCGCCGGATTCGCCGCTGACGGAGGCGATATTGACCTGCCCGTCGTCCATGATGTCCACCTTGGCGCCGCTCTTCTCGACGATTTCGCGAATTTGCTTGCCGCCCGGGCCGATGATCAGGCCGATGCAATCCACAGGTACATGAATGCTGATAATGCGCGGCGCGTACTGCGACATTTCCGGCCGCGACGCCGGCATGGCTTCTTCCATGATGCTGAGGATGTGAAAACGCGCGGTCTGAGCCTTGTCCAGCGCCTGGCGCATCAGCGCCGTGGACAATCCCTGGATTTTGATGTCCATCTGGAAAGCCGTGATTCCTTCGCGCGTGCCGGCGACTTTGAAATCCATGTCGCCCAGATGATCTTCATCGCCCAAGATGTCGGTTAGGATCGCAGTGTCGTCGCCTTCTTTGATCAATCCCATGGCGATGCCGGCGACGTGCCGGGTGATGGGGACGCCGGCGTCCATCAAGGACAGCAGCCCGGCGCAGACCGAGGCCATCGAGGAGGATCCGTTGGATTCCAAGACGTCGGAGGTGACGCGAATCGTATAGGGGAAGGATTCCCAGGCGGGCAGCACCGCCTGCAGGGCGCGTTCCGCCAGATTGCCGTGGCCGATATCGCGCCGCGACGGTCCCATGAACCTCTTCGATTCGCCCGTCGAATAGGGCGGAAAGTTGTAATGGAACATGTAGCGGCGGAAATACTCCGTGCCCAAGCCGTCCACGCGTTGTTCATCTTCTTTGGTGCCCAGAGTCGAGGTGGCGAGAGCCTGCGTCTGCCCGCGCGTGAAGAGCGCCGATCCATGGGCCCTCGGCAGCAGGCCGAGTTCGATGGAGATAGGGCGGATGTCATCGCAGCCGCGGCCATCGAGGCGGATCTTTTCGCGGCGCACCATCTCGCGAACGCTCTTCTTGTAGGTATCGTCGAATACGCCGGCGATGAGCAATTCTGATTCCGGATATTTTTCCGCGAACTGACTCTGAATGCTCTCCTCTAAGGCCTTACGCTGCTCCCGCCGCTGGGTCTTATCCGTGATGCGGCAGATTTTCGGCAGCGCTTCGGCGGCCTGAGAGCGCACCTGCTGCTCCAGCTCTTCGGGGATAACCTCATGGGCGTATTCGCGCTTGACGACATTCAACTTGGCCTGAATGCGGTTCTGCAGCTCGACGATCTGGCGGATGTTTTCGTGCGCAAATTCAATCGCGCCGATCATCTCGTCCTCGGTGACTTCCTTGGAGACGCCTTCCACCATGGTGATGGAATCGGCGGTGCCGGCCACCACCAGCTCCATTCGGGAGCTCTCCAATTGAGCTTCCGAAGGATTGAGGACGTATTGGCCGTCCAGCATCCCCACGCGCACGGCGGCGATGGGCCCCGCGAAGGGGACGTCGCTGACGTGCAGCGCCGCCGAGGCAGCGACGGCTCCAATCACGTCCGGAAGATTATCGGTGTCCGCCGAGAAGACGGTGACCAACAATTGGGTCTCATAATGATAGTCCTTGGGCAGCAGCGGCCGCAGGGGCCGGTCTATTAACCTCGAAGAGAGGATTTCGTTTTCGGAAGGGCGGCCCTCGCGCTTGAAATAGCCGCCGGGAATTTTGCCCGAGGCGTACATTTTTTCGCGATAATCTACCGTGAACGGCAGAAAATCCGCATCCTCGATGGGTTCCCGGCTGGAGACGACCGTCGCCAGGATAATGGTATCGCCGTAGCGCACCCAGGCAGCCCCATCGGCCTGCTTGGCCACTTTTCCAACTTCGATGGAGAGGGCTCTTCCGCCGATCTCAATCTGCTCTTGATAATTCATTCATAACTCCCGATTCCCCGTTGGCCGGGGCAATCCATGTCTGATGGGCTGAGACGGACTTCTGTTTAGCGTCGTAAGCCCAGTTTCTTCAAGATGGTTCGATAACGTTCCACGTCTTCTTGCGCCAGGAAGTCCAGCAGTCGGCGGCGCTGGCCGACCATCTTCAGCAATCCGCGTCGAGAAGAGTGATCCTTGCTGTGAATCTTCAAATGTTCAGTCAGTTCATTGACGTGCTGCGTCAGAATGGCGATCTGAACTTCGGCCTGGCCGGTATCCCGGGGATTTTTCCCGTGCTCCTTGACCAGCTCCTCAACCTTTTCCTTTGTCAACGGCATGACGCTTCCTCTGATCTTCGTATAAGACTTGGGTTATTCTTTTATTGTGATGGCGCACGATCCTTAATCGCTCTAAGCAGTGGGATTCCTCTGATACGCCTTATAGGCGTGAAGACTGGCCTGGCGATCCTTGCTCATCTGAGTCTTTAATGCCTCGGTGCTGGCATAGCGCTCTTCATCCCGCAGCCATTTCAGGAAACGCACTTCCAATGTTTGATCGTAGAGGTCCCCCTGAAAATCAATCAGATGGACTTCAACGGTGAGCGGACTCTCATTGAAGGTGGGGCGGATTCCGATGGCCAGCATGCCCGGATAAGGCACAGCCCCTAAGGTCACCTCGACGGCATAGACGCCGATTTTCGGAATCAATTTGTCGGGATTCGGCAATTCCAAATTGGCCGTCGGCACCTCCAACTTTCGCCCGCGCCCGGCGCCGTGAACCACCTTTCCGGACAGGGCATAAGGTCTTCCCAAATACAGGGTGGCCTTTTCGACGTTCCCGCCTTCGAGCGCCCGTCGGATTTTGGTTGAGCTGACGACCTCGCCTCCCAGATAGTAGGGTCCGACAACTTCCAGCTCGAATCCAAAGCGCTTCTGATTCTTTTCCAAAAATTCGAAGTTGCCTTCGCGGTTATGCCCGAAGCTATGGTTGTATCCTACCACCAGCCGAGTTGTTTGCAGCCGCTTTAGCAGAATCTGCTGGACGAAATCCTCCGCCGAAATCCCCGCCAGATGCTGATCAAACTGCAGGATGTAGGTTCGGCTGATCCCGCCGGCGCACAGCAGCCGGATTTTCTCCCGCGTATCGGTGAGGATCCGCACGGTATGGCCCTCACGGCGGATGACCGATTGCGGGTGCGGCTCGAAGGTTACCACCGTCCGCACTTCGTTTTTCCGGGCGGCGGAGTTCATCCGCCGCAAGATCTCCTGGTGTCCCCGGTGCACGCCATCAAAGGTCCCGACGGTGACCACAGCGGGTCCGGTCGCCGGAGGGATGCAGATCTCGTCGGCGTGTACTTGGATCAGTTCGGGCACGTGGCTCTGCTCGGCTCCCTTGTCTTAAAAATTCGTTCGATATCTTCGAGACCCCAAGCGTCTTCGAGGCGATGATCCCCTATTCTAGTACGAATCAGGCTGCTCAGTATAGCTCCGCAGCCCAGGCTTTGGCCGATATCATGGGCCAGCGAGCGCACATAAAATCCGCTGGAACACTCCAGGCACAGGCTGAATTCCGGCAGAGAAAAATCCGTCAACTCGATTTCTATCACTTTGACGCGGCGAGCCTGCGATTTAACGGCTTCCCCGCGCCGGGCGCGCCGGTAATTGGGGATGCCTTCGCTCTTGATGGCCGAAAAGGCCGGCGGGACTTGATCGAATTCGCCTTTGAACCGCTCCAGCAAAAGCCGTTCAATATCCCCTCGATCAATATTCGGAACCGGCTGCTCGGCGATGATTTTCCCCTCTCGATCCCAGGTATCGGTCTCGATCCCCAAAAGGATGCGCGCTTCGTATTCCTTGTCCAGGGCCAGGAAATGGCTCTGCAGGCGAGTCGCTTTCCCGGACAACAAAATGAGCAATCCTGACGCCGCTGGATCGAGGGTTCCGCAATGCCCGATTTTTCGCACTCCGCTCCATCGCCGGAGCTGCCGGATCACGGAAAAGGAGGTCATCCCGACAGGTTTGTTGACCGGCAGGACAGCGCCGCTTTCGAGATCCGGGCGGGTGATGTCATCATTCTTCGTTCGCAGCGGAAACGGCTCGATCAGCGACCTCCTGATGCAGCGCCTCAAGGACCTGGCGGCGCACCTCTAACAGGCTCGACTGGCTGGTGAATCCAGCCGCCTTTTGATGTCCGCCTCCGCCGAAGCGTCGTGCAATCGTGGCTACGTCGTAATCGCCGTTCGCCCGGAGACTCACGCGGCAGTTCCCCTCTCCGACGCGAAATAGAGCGGCGGCTCTGACTCCTTGGACGGTCAAAGCGAAATCCACCATGTCTTCGTATTCCTCTTGCGGATTCCGATTAGAAGCCGTCATGAAGGCGATTCGTCCATCTGCCTCGAGTTCGAGAGATGTCAGCGCTTCGCCCAGCATCTTCAAACCCCCAGCGGAATTGGTGCGATAAATGGTGCAGGCAATTTCAAAGGGATTCACTCCCCTCTGCGCCAGCGCAGCCGCAACCCGAAAGGTTTTCTGCGAAGTATTCGAGAATCGAAATCCGCCCGTATCCGACATCAAACCGGCAAAAAGCAATATGGCCAAATCCGGCGCTATCGGCAGATCCAGCGCCATAGTCAGATCGAATAGAATCTCGGTGGTCGAAGAAGCTTGTGGGTCAACAATATTCAGCGCGGCAAAAGAGGCATTGTCGGGATGATGATCCACATTGATTAATGGAACGCCGGAAGGGATTATGTCTGCAACCCCTCCAATTCGCGTCAGGCTGCCGCAATCCAGCACAATAGCGGCGTCTAAGGCTGAAGCCTTCAGGGCTTGCGAAAGCTGCTCCGGCTTCAAGATCTGATCCGCGCCGGGCAGGAATAGAAAACGGCAGGGAACAGAGCCATCCAGAACGCAAACCGCGCGGCTTCCCAGAGCTGCAATGATCTGCCTCGCTGCCAACAGCGAAGCCACGGCATCTCCGTCCGCGGAGACGTGCGTCGTTGCCAGCACGGTTTTCCCCCCGCCCAGGTGCGCCGAAAATTCCGCCGCCGCGCGCTGGAACTGATCAGAGTTGCTCAAGGCCTGGGTCATGTCCCCGCAGTAGCTCCTCGATCCGCTGAGCCCGTTCGGCGGATAGATCTAAGACAAAATCCAATGTAGGCAGATACTTTAGAATGACCTGCGAACCGAGCAATCGCCGCAGTTCCGGGCGGCTATTCTGCAAAAACTGAATGGCCGTCTCCTGCTGTGGCTTGTCGGCATAAATAGCGACGAAGATGCGAGCGTGCCGCAGATCGCCGCTGATGCGCACCTCGGTCACGGTGATCAGGGCGGGCAGCCGATCGCGGAATTCGCGCTCCAAAATCATGGCGACCTGGCGGCGAATCAGGTCGTTCACTCGCGCCTGCCGCCGGTGAGGATCGCGCGCTAACGGATCGCCCCAGCGTCTCCGGCTCATGCCAGCGTCCTCTTCGTCTCAATCACCTGGTAGCCTTCAATCACATCGCCCACCTTTATGTCCTGGAAATTGGCGACGGCGATGCCGCATTCCAACCCTTCGATGACTTCGCGGGCGTCATCTTTGAAGCGGCGCAGCGTGGCGATTTGACCTTCATAGATTTGCTGGCCGTCACGGATGACTCGGACGAGATTGCTGCGTTCGATTTTTCCGGACTGGACATAACAGCCGGCAATGGCGCCCACCTTGGAGACTTTGAACACCTGGCGCACTTCCACGCTCGCCACGTGCTTCTCGCTGATCTGCGGCGCCAGCATGCCTTCCAGGGCGGCCTTCACGTCGTTGATGACGTCGTAGATAATACGATAGATTCGGATTTCGACGTTTTCGTGAGCGGCCAATCCCCGCGCTTTCAGATTGGGGTGAACCATGAAGCCGACGATCAAGGCGCCAGAGGCGGCGGCGAGGTTGACGTCCGTTTCCGTTATGGCGCCCACGCCGCGGTGAATGATCTGCACCGCCACCTCGTCGGAGTTCAACTTCATCAGCGAATCGCTCAGAGCCTCAACCGACCCATTCACGTCGCCTTTGATAATTAAGGGCAGATCGCGAGATTCGCCTTTCTTGATGCGTTCCGACAAGCCCTCCAGCGTCAGGGCGCGAATCTGTTTGAAGGCCTGTTCGCGCTGCAGGGCTTGGCGTTTCAGCGAAATAGCCTTGACGTCCTTTTCGGAATCCATGCAGATGAAGGAATCGCCGGCCTGGGGTGTACCGTCAAAACCCAAGACCTGGACGGGGAATCCGGGTAGAACTTCACGAAGTTTCTGGCCATGTTCATCCAGCATGGCTTTGACTCGGCCGGAATTGGCTCCCGCGACGAAGATGTCGCCGACGGAGAGCGTTCCCTTTTGGATCAGCAAGGTCGCCAGGGGGCCTCGGCCGCGATCAAGTCGCGATTCGATGATAATGCCGCGCGCCTTGCGATCAGGATTGGCCTTTAGATCCAGCATATCCGCCGCCAGGAGGATTTCCTCCAGCAGGTTTTCCACGCCGTCGCCCTTCTTCGCCGAAATCAGCGCGCACTGATATTTGCCGCCCCATTCCTCGACCAGAATTCCCTGATCGGCCAACTCCCGGCGAATGCGATCGGCATCGGCGGTGGGCTTATCCATTTTGTTGATGGCGATGAGGATCGGTACTCCGGCGGCCTTGGCGTGATTGATAGCTTCAATCGTCTGTGGCATAACGTGGTCGTCTGCGGCGACGATCAGCACCACCAGGTCGGTCACCTGCGCTCCGCGGGCGCGCATGGCGGTGAAGGCTTCGTGGCCGGGAGTATCGAGAAAGGTGATAGGCCGGGTATTATATTCTACACAATAGGCGCCGATATGCTGAGTGATGCCGCCGCTCTCCCCGGCGGCGATGCTCGATTTGCGCAGGAAGTCGAGCAGCGACGTCTTGCCGTGATCCACGTGACCCATGATCGTCACCACCGGCGGGCGGGGTTGGAGTGTTTCCGGGGCGTCATCATCGGCCACCTCCGCCTCCTCGACCCCTTCAAATTCGCTCTGAAACGCAATCTCGTAACCATATTCTCCGGCCAGCAGTTCGATGATGTCCTTGTCCAGCCGCTGGTTGATGGTCACCTGCAAGCCCATGTCGAGGCATTTCTTGATCAGCTCCGAAACGGGGACTTCGAGGTGGGAAGCCAGTTCATTGGTGGAGATAAACTCGGTGATGCGCAAGACGTTTTCGTCCAGAATGACGTCTCCCGCCTCCTGCGATTTGCGGTGCCGCTTCCTGGGTTTCTTCTCCTCCATCGAGGCCAGCGTCTGCTTAATCGAAGCATCAATGACGCGCTGGTCAATCCTCTGTTTTTTGGTTTTGCGCCGCCTGCCGTGAGGCCTGGCCTGCACGATCGGCGCTGCCTTCTGAGGAGGCTGAACAGGTCTCTCTCGCCGGCGCTCCTGGGCGGCTTTTTGTGATCTTTCAACGGCCTTCTTGATGGCTTGATCTTCCGGGCCGCCCTCTTTTTTCTTCAACCGCCGCTTCTTTGCCGGAACAGCGTGGGCCTCCTCTGGTGTGAGGGGTTTGGCCGTCGCCTCGCGATCCTTGGCCAAGCGGCGAGCACGGGCCACGGTTGCTTCCCGTCGGGCTTCTACCATCATGGCTTCGAAAGTGCCGGGCGTAGGCGCGAGTTCCTTCTTCTCCACTTTCTTCTCAGGCGGCGCCGCCGTGGGGGCGGGAGGAGCGGTAGTGATCTCTCTGGCGGCAGTGGGCGGGCCGGCTTCGACCGGCGCCGGCGGCGTCTCCGCCAATTCCAGCTTGGCCGGCTCCTGCGGCGCGGCTTCGGGCGCCGGTTCTTCCGTCGGGGCTTTTTCGGGTTCTAAGGTCAGTGCGGGGGCTTCCGCGGGAGCGGCGGCGGGCGCTTCTTTGATGATGGAGATTTCGGAAGTCTGGGCCAGAATCTTTTCCAGCTCAGCTTCCCGCGCGCGCTCGGAGCGCTTGCGCTTGACGGTTTCTTTCTCCTGCTGCTCCTGATCCTGAAGCGCCTGCCAGCGAGCCTTGTTGAACCGTTTCAGCACTTCGAGATAGAGCTCCTCGCCGATGGTGCTCATGTGACCCTTCGGAGTCTCATGACCCATATTGTGGAGGAACTCGATAATGACCGGACTGGTCTGGTTCAACTCTTTGGCAATCTTGTAAATCTTATATTCAGCCAACGGCGCACCTCAGATCCCAAAAGGGATCAGCGTTTATTCTTCGTAGTAAACTCCGAGGGCTTCGATGATCTTCTGCGCGGTCACTTCGCCGATGCCGGGGATCTCGATCAATTTTTCCTTGCCGGCGTCCAGCACCTGTTCGGCGTTGGTATATCCCGCTTCCTTCAATTTTTCCTTGACCGAAGGAGTCAGTGCTTCGATATCCTCAAGTTTCAGCTCCACTTCTTCATAGAATTCCGATTCCTTGATCGGTTCGATGGTCACGCCTACGAGAGCGGACGCCAAACGGATGTTTTGCCCCTTGCGGCCAATGGCCATGGACATCTGATCGTCGGGGATGACTGCGATGACGCGGTTGTTCTCTTCATCAGCGATCAGCTCCAGCGGGGTCACCGGCGCCAGCGCGCGGTGGATCAGCAGACTGCGATCCGTCGCATAGGGCACGATGTCCACTTTCTCATTATTCAGTTCGCGCACGATCGCCTGAATGCGCACGCCCTTCAAGCCCACGCAGGCGCCGACCGGATCAATGCGCTTGTCGTTGGACTCGACGGCGATCTTGGTGCGATCTCCCGGCTCCCGCACGATTTTGCGAATCTCCACGATGCCATCGAAGATTTCCGGGACCTCCAGTTCAAACAGGCGGCGCACAAAGCTATTGTCCGCCCGGCTGACGATGATTTGCGGCTCCTTGGGAGTTTTCGTCACCGACTTGATGATCGCCCGAAGCGTGTCGCCCCGGCGGTAGCGCTCGTTGTAGATGGCCTCCTCGCGCGGTAGAATCACCTCGGTGCGATCCACGTTGATGCGAATTTCCTGCCGGTTGACCTGATGGATGTCACCCATGATGATTTCGCCCACGCGGTCGGTAAATTCGCGGTAGACGTTTTCTTTCTCGACCTCCTTGATCTTCTGCGCCAGGTTCTGCTTGGCGGCCGTGATCAGGCGGCGGCCGAATTTATGGTAATCCACAATTTCGACAAAGTCGTCACCGATTTCAAATTCCGCGTCCACCTTGCGCGCGTCGCTGATGCCGACCTGGATGGCCGCATCTTCCACCGCGTCATCTGCGACAATCTGCTTTTCGCAGTAGATCTCGATGTCGCCTTTCTCGAGGTTAAAAATCACGTCGAAATTGTCAGCCGCGCCGAATTTTTTCTTCAGAATGGAGAGAAACACGCTCTCAATGAGATCCTGGAAAGCCTGCTTCTCGATGTGCCTCTCGCGAAGAAGCTGCGAAATGGCGTCCGCTATTTCGTGGTTCATCGCGACGTGCTCCTGCAAATTATGCGCATGGGCGGTACCCTTGTCATCATCCTGGATAAGACTTATCTTAGCCCGATTATTTCTATGAAATTAAATCCGAGGTAAGACCAAGATCTGGCGCACCGAAGCCAGCGGAATGGTCTCAATCCGATCATCGTCCTTTAAGCAAACTTCATCATCGGTAAAGGAAACAAAATCACCCTTCAGGCTGCGCACTATTCCGTCTTTGCTGTATTGCATCTCTACGAGTCGTCCCAGGTTCTTCCGATATTGCCACTTGGCCAGCGGATGATTCAGGCCGGGGGACGAAACCTCCAACCTATAATCCGGAAAATCATGAGGATAGGAATCCAGTAGGTCGCTGATCGAGCGGGACAGCTCGGCGCATTCATCAACGGTGATGTTGTGTTCCTCGGCGTCGGCAATGACCCGCAACTGCGGCCGGTTCTTGCGCGGCAGCCAGTAAGAATGCAATAGGTGAAATCCAGCCGCCCCAATCAAGAGGCGAAGCTTGTTTTCAAGTTCAACCGAGTCCATTTTTGCCAATTCAAACAAAAAAGTGGATCTTGGACCCACTTTCCGCCCTAAATTTAATCCTTTTCCAGCCCAAAAGCAAGCAAAAACTGGGCAAAAATTTTATAGTTTGGCCAGTCCGTCCTGCGCCTTTTGCGAGTAAGCCGTCTGCGGGTAGCGCTCCTGGACGTACTGATATTGCTGACGAGCTTTTTCCTGATCGCCCGCCAAGATGAAGCAGCGCGCCGCGTCCAAACGGAATCCGGCCTCCGCGAAGAAGTCATCCCGAGCCTCTGCGGCTTTCAGGTAAAATTGCGCCGCCTCGCCCGGCCTGCCCAAATCCTCCAGGGAAGAGGCCTTTCCCGCCAGAGCCGCAGGGTATAGATAACTGCTCTTCGATCCGCGACGCAGGAATTCTTCAAAAGCCTTCAGGGCTTCTTCCGGACTATGGTCCTGCGCGCGAAGCTTGCCCAAGTAAAACTGCGCCGCCTCACCGGATTCCGTGCCGGAATAGCGCTTGCCGATCTCGGTGAGCTTGTCGGCCACGCCCGTCGGATCGCCCGATTGAGAGGTCAGCAGGGCCAGATTCAACTCATAAGACGCTTCAGACTGGGCTCCCGATTTCGACATAAACCAGAAGGTCACGAGAGCGATGAATAGCACCGCTCCGCCGATGATCTTGAGCAGGACGCTCTGATGCGCTTCAAAATATTTACGAGCCTGAAAGTAGCTGGTGACTAATTTGTCTTCTTTCAATTCCTTCTTGGTGACCCGCTTGATCGCCCGAACGCCTTTGGCCATTGGTACCTCGGAAAAATACTGAATTTTCGCTTATTGTAGTTGCAGGGTATTTAAATGCTTGCAAACGTCGTTGGTTCCTCGCTCGCTACCGGAGATGGCAAATCTTCTGAATGCTCGTCCATTTTTCGGATTTCAGCCGCACAAAGTATAGGCCCGATGCCAGCCCGTCGGCATTTAGTTGCATAGAATGTTCGCCGGCCGGGAGCCATCCCTGCCATAATCTGGCCACTTCTCTCGCGCTTAGATCGTAGAGTCCCAGTTCAATTTCGCCGCCGGCCGGGAGTTGATAACGAATGGTGGCTGCATGATTGAAGGGATTTGGGAAGATCGGTCCCAGATGATAGTCCCGAGGCAGAGTCCGAGTCGTTCCGGGACCGACAATCGCCAGGGTGTCGCTCTTGGATAGAGTGAACGAATATTGACTGTAAATCAGGACGCTGTCTGCCCCGACGTAGCCGGTGCAATTGTATTGGCCGCTGGGAAAGGTATCAGGAATCGCCTGCGTCTGCAACTGGCTGGCGATACCCGGCGCAAGGTTCAACTGCTGGCTGAAGAGGGGGCCGTAAATCTCACCGTTCGGCATCGTCAATTCAGCCCAAAGCAGGATCGGTACGGACTGCGGCTCATTATTCTCCAGACGGATGATATATTGGAACGATCCTCCTTCCGGGGGGATGACGATCGGCGGGTCGTAAGGCAGCAGGGTAATCTGAACGTCCAGGATCAGGCCGACATTCCGGAAGTAATAAATCCCGCCCGACTCGCATCCCAGGAAAAGATCGGTGCGGCTATCGCCATCCAAATCGGTCAGGCAGGGGCTGGAATGGTCGCCGATGTCCCAATTCTGATAGTAGGCGGTTTCGAGCGCCCAGGAGGGCAATTGTGGATTGCCCTGGTTGAGATAAAATCCCAGGAATCCACCCAGCCCGCCGTTGCCGATTAGGAGATCGAGATCTTGGTCGCCGTCCAGATCGGCAAAAGCCGGGGTTGAATAGGCCCCCACGTCTATTCCCGGATAATTGCCCAGATCGGTCCAGGAGGGGGAAGATGGCGTCCCATCATTGTGCAGGTAGCGCAGAGTTCCGGCGTAGGAACCAATGAAAAGATCCATTAATCCGTCATTATCCACATCGGCGAAGGTTGGCGCGGCGTTGTAGTCAACGTCCACGCCGGCGTAATTCACCACCGGTTCGTCCCAATTGGGAGCCGTTGGAGTGCCGATGTTTTGAACATAATTAAGGATGCCATCTTCCGATCCGATCAGCAAATCCTGGTCGCCATCATCGTCAAGGTCGGCGAGCGCAGGAGTATCCTGAGTGGAGAGGAGGAGGTTTTCAAAAAAGGTCGTGATCAGGTCCCAGGCGGCCGAATCGGTTGACCCCACATTTTCCAGCAGGGCGATCCCGCGGTCCCCCTTCCCGATGAAGAGATCTAGATCACTGTCGCCGTCAATATCCGCGAGGGCCGGCTTGCTGTAAAAGCCAGCATCGAAAAAGCCGAGATTTAACTGCGTGAATGTCCAATCCGGGGCGGTTGATGATCCGGTGTTTGTCAGCAGATTGATATTTCCTTCCGATTCTCCCACAATCATATCCAGATCGTCATCCTCGTCCAAATCCCACAGTGTGGGAACCGCGTTGCTGCCGATGTCAATAACGACCCCCATCTCAGAGTACGTGGGATTCTGCGGCGGGCCGTCGTTGCGGAAGTAGTGAACGCGGCCTTCCAATCCGGCCATGAAGAGATCGCCCAGACTATCGTTATTCACGTCGAAGACCACGGCGGCGGATTTTGAGCCGACATTGATGTTCTGATAGTACGCGGTTTGATAACTCCAGAGCGGGCTGCCCGGAGATCCCGCATTCAGGAACAGAGCCGCGCCGCCATTATTGTGTCCCACCAACAGATCATCGTCCCCATCCGCATCCAGATCGTGAAAGAACGGGATGGCATGATGATCCACCATGATCAGGCCATAGTTGCTTATCTGGTAGGACCATTGCGGCGCTTGAGGCGATCCCACATTCTGATAATACCAGATATTCCCGTCTTCCTCGCCCATGAACAGGTCCAAATCACCGTCCAGATCAATATCCCAGAAAGCCGGGGCATTGTGCTTGCCGACGTCAATGGTATCCAGGGCGCTGGTGAGGCAAAGCCAATTCGGAGGATTGCCGCCCAGATTCTCAAAGACATTCAAATAGCCATCGTGCTCGCCCACATAGAGATCACCATCGCCGTCGCCGTCCAGATCGGCCAGCACAGGCTTGGTGTACTCCGCGCCGCCATGATAGAACGCCATGTAAGTGCCATCAAGATACCCCTGCACCTGCCGCTGCCAGAACACGTCCCGCGCCAGCGACGTGAGAGGCCCAATGGTACAAATTAGTGCTACGAAGAAGTAAGTTTTCATCCTGAGCTTCACGTTCCCCCCAAAGTCATCATCCCATAATTTAGCAAAAATTCGCTTCAATGTCAAGCGTTAAGATCAGAAGCCGTAGGTGGATTCTACCAAGAAATATCCTATTCGCTAACCATCCGGTGGCTTTTCGCGGCGCATGCAATATCCGGCAGGGCGGCTCTGTCAATTCCTCCGTCATTTCTAAGAATAATAAAATTAATTGAATAGAATCATTTGAGCAATTTCGAGGTGTCAATTTCTCCAACAGATGGGCCAAGCACGTGATTTGGTTTTTAATCTAACTCATTGATTTTAATAGGCTTATTCTTTAACCAATATTTTGGCATCAGCTTTGCCCAAATCAGGAGGAAAGCCCAAATGGGAATAAAACTTAAGAAAAGGAGGCGAATATGTTGCGCCGGACACTTTTAATCGCGATGCTGATGTGCCTGCTGGTAGGATTGGCTCAGGCGAGAGTTTATGATGATTCCAAGGCCGTCGTGCCTGGATTAGATTTCTCACGTGGTTCTGAACCACCCCCAATGATCGCGCGGCATGTGCCCATGCGTGGAGATTGGTCGCAGGGTCATGATCTGGAAGGGATGTCTCGGCTGGATGGCCGTGAGCCGGAACTGCCGCCCACCATTAGACGGCACGATCGGATTGACAGGGGTTGGCCGCATGGTTATGATCCGATTCGCTGGGGATTTTGGATGTTGATGAAATCGTTCGGCGGCGGGAACTGATTCCGACCGGCAGACCGCTGCGATGATTTCGGCAGGGGCGGAGGTGATCCTCCGCCCCTTGCGTTACGTGGAGGTTAGGGAGATGATCTGGGCCGGAACAGACCCTGTATTTCGCTGCGGTAACGCTCAAGGATGATATGTCGCCGGATTTTTAAGGAAGGGGTAAGCTCTTCGCGCTCGAATGAAAACTCCTGTGGAATCAGCCGAAACCTCGCGACTCTCTCATATTCAGCGACATCTGCCAAAGCCGAGCCAATTTCCTTGCGGTAGAGTGATTTGACCTCAGCTTGGTTTTGAAGCAACTCCCAATCATCCGCTGGAAGGCCGATTTCCTGCGCGAACGCCGCGAGGTTGGCTTTGTCGGGGACGATCAATGCCGCCAGTTGTTTTTCACCGTCGCCCACGATCATGGACTGCGCGATATATCGAGAGGTATTCAGTCTTGCCTCCAGAGCTTCCGGATAGACGTTCTTGCCCCCTGCCGTAACCAGCATCTCTTTCTTTCTGCCGATGATTTTAAGAAAGCCCTCATCGTCCAGCGCGCCGAGATCGCCGGTATGGAGCCACCCCTCGGGATCAATGAGCTCCTGAGTAGATTTTTCGTCCTGCCAATAACCGCAAGTATTACTATCCCCTTTGACCAATATTTCGCCGTCGGCGGCGATTCGCACCTCGATCCCCTCCAGCGGAGGTCCCACTGTGCCGATCTTGACGTGATGCGGGCGATTGACCGAGATGACCGGCGATGTTTCGGTCATGCCATAGCCCTCGCAAATCGTGAGGCCAATCTGGCGGAAAAAGATCGCCAGGCGGGGACTTAGCGCCGCCCCGCCGGAAACGGCGAAGCGAAGCCTCCCCCCAAACCGGTCGCGGATTTTACGGAAGATCAGGCGATCCGACAGAAAATGCGCCGGCGTGCCCGGGTTTGAACCCAGAGACCAGCGAAAGAGCTTTCTCGCGAGCATTCCCCGCTTTGAAAATTCTTGCTGGATGCGGTCGTAGATCTGCTCGAAGAGGCGCGGCACCAAAACCAGCGCCGTGGGCTGGATTTCCCGCAGGTTTTCCGCTATTTCCTTCAAACTCTTGGCGTAGGCAACCGTGGCTCCGGCGATGACCAAAGAGGCGTAATATCCTCCGCAACGCTCCAGGACATGCGAAAGAGGTAAGATGGATAGCAGCGTATCCCGGTGATTGAAGGGGATGGCCTGCAGGGCCGCTTGCGCGTTGGACAAAAAGTTCTTATGCGTCAGCATGACGCCTTTGGAGCGGCCGGTGGTGCCGGACGTGTACAGCAACGTGCAGAGGTTGTCGGGCGAGGTCGTAGGGAAGGACGATGTTTCATCGGCCAACGCCAGGAAATCCGGCCAGCGAAGAAATCTGTTCCCGCTCTCATTTGGCGGAGGATCCGCATCCAGAGAGATTATCTTCTCCAACCGGGTCAGGTCGCCGAGCACGCTCAGAATTTTCTTGAGCTGTTCTTGATTCGAAAGCAGCAAGAAACGGCTGCCGGAGTTGTTCAGGACTTCGGCGGCGAGACGGGGACTGAAAGTGGTGTGGATGGGGACGATGATGCCGCCCGCCAGCATGCCGCCCAGATCTGCCATCACCCATTCGGGGCGATTTTCAGACAGGATAGCAATGCGCTCGCCGGGTCGCGCGCCCAGCTTCAACAGCGCCGAGGCAACCTGCCGAACGGCTGTGGCGACCTGCGCGAAAGTCAGATCTCGATAAGCACCGCCCTGCTTGTAGCGCAGAGCGCACTTCTCAGGAAGACGCTGGGCGGTGGCAAAGAACTGCTGCTGCAGGGTCAGCATCGCCGCTTTATTTAACCCCGAATGGGTATCCCGGCCGGCAGCATTCGGCGTCGAGGTTTGCTCGGAAGGTCAGAATGGGACATCCTCGCCTTCGCCGGCGCCGCTGACTGCCTCCGGAGGTTCTGGAGGAGGCGGAATGGGTTCGCGCTTGCCCCCGCGGCCGCCTTCGGGCGTAGGATCCAAGTTCACGAAACCTTCAAGCACGACCTCGGTCCTATAGTGCTTTTGGCCGCCCTGATCTTCCCAAGACCGATTTGTAAGTCGTCCTTCGACGTAGATTCGAGATCCTTTTTTCATGTTGGTGGCGATATATTCGGCAGTTTGCGCCCAGGCGACGATATTATGCCATTGCGTATCGTCCTGCCACTCGCCACTCTTGTCCTTCCAACGCCGGTTGGTTGCCATGGAAAAGGTGGTCACCTGCGCACCCGAGGGCGTGGCGCGCAATTCCGGATCTCTTCCGAGGTTTCCAATGAGCGTAACTCGATTTAATGAGACTGCCATGATAATTACTCCACAGTTTTATAGTCCATCAATTCATTCAAGCAATTTTCGCGATTTCAGGAGGCGGTCGCGGGTGCGCCCGAATGGCTACGCAAAATGAGCGTGAACACCAGGCATCCCAAGAGCACTCCCACAAAGTCGGCAATAACGTCATAAACCGAGGCGTAACGCCCCTTCACATAAAGCTGATGCAACTCATCGCTGATGGCATACAGCAATCCGAAAATGATGGTGATCCATCCGTACCGGGCAGCCAGCCAGCGGAGGCCGGAAAAACGGATTGCCCGAGCCGCCAGGTAGCCCAGAATGCCGAATTCGACCAGATGAGCCAGCTTGTCCCAGGAAAAATACTTGCTCTGTGGGATGATCGCCTTGGGATAAGCTGAGAAGGCGAAAATCAATAGAACCCAGAAAAGGAAAGGGCCCCAAAGGCGCAGCGGCGTCGGCTTCAAGAGATCAATGTGTTTGGGCATCATCCTTCCGGGCAGACCTCGCGAATGGCTCGGGGGAGCAGGCGATCCACGTCCCCCGCGACGGTCGCCATGACGCCAATCTCGCGCGCCGCAATATCGCCTGCCAGTCCGTGCAGATAGACTCCGGCGCAGGCCGCATGCACCGGCGGACAGCCCTGAGCTAACAGCCCCAAAATCATGCCGGTCAGGACGTCCCCTGAGCCTCCGGTCGCCAGCGCCGGCCCGCCCGTCGGATTGCAATACACCTCTCCGCCGGGATCTGCAATGATGGTGGGCGATCCCTTCAACACTAACACGGTTCCCCAGGCCGCCGCCTTTTCCGCCACTAGATCCACTCGATGCGCCAAAATATGCGATATGGGCTTGCCGCAGAGCCTGGAGAATTCTCCCGGATGAGGGGTCAGAATGGATCCCGCCGGCAGCATGCCGGCGAATTCCATCTCGCGCCCGAGGACATTCAGACCGTCCGCGTCAATCACCAGAGGTTTCTTGATGGTAGCCAGGAGCGTTCGAACCGTATGTTCCGTATCCGGATGTTGCGAAAGACCCGGGCCGATGCCGATGACATCCGCCCAGGAGACAATTTCCTCGATGGTCGGCAGCGCATCGGGACAGAGACAGCCCTCCGCATTTTCAGCCAAACGGCGGGTCATGACCTCGGTTAATTTGGCCTCCATGATTGGATTTAAACCCGTCGGGATGCCCAAGATCACCAGACCCGCTCCGATGCGCAATGTCGCCTGCGAGCAGAGAGCGGCGGCCCCCGTCATTCCCGGCGATCCTGCGAGGACAAAGGCGCGTCCGCAATCGCCCTTATGAGCCGTCGCCGCGCGTCTCGGGCACATGGCCCGAATATCGGTTGGCTCAAGCAGGTTGAAATGAATGTGGGTTCCGACGCGCACTCGCGGCGGCAGCGAGATATTGGCAATCGTGATCTTCCCGGCCAGATCCCGGCCGGGAGGCAGCACGAGACCGCGCTTCAGCAATCCCATGGTCACCGTCCAGTTCGCCTGAACGGCCGGTCCATGTGCCAGCCCCGTATCGCTCTCCACTCCGGAAGGAATATCTACCGAAAGCACCGGCTCCGGGCGGGAATTCACCCATTCAATGGCGCGAGCGATTTGGCCTTTGGCGGATCCCGCGAGGCCGGTCCCCAAGAGGGCGTCAATGATCAGATCGGCGGAGGGAAGTTCCGGGATGGCGCCGCCCTGCCGCAGTTCCAAGATGTTGCCGCCGATATTCTGATAAATGAGTGCATTTTGCGCGGCGTCGCCTTTCAAGTCAGCGATGGGGCCAAACGAGAGGACATGAACTTCACCGCCGCGATTGAAGAGATGGCGCGCCAGGGCATAGCCGTCCCCGCCGTTGTTCCCTCTGCCGCAAACGATGATGAATTTGCGCTGCCGGAGATTAACGCCCAGAGCGTCTCGGATCACCCGCAAAATGCCGACCGCGGCATTCTCCATCAGGATCATTCCGGGAACGCCCCCCTCTTCGATGGCGGCCGTGTCCAGCCGATGCATCTCTTCGGCGGTGGCGATCTTTTTCATAGGATACCGGTATCGGAATTCAGGAGTCTGTCATAAAAGAAATTCAATGGAGGATTCACTGGTTGAAATTCGGATTTTCCAGAAGAGTCAGCAATTCGGAGATGTCATCAATTTCGCGGTCGGCGCCGGATTGCAGCAAATTGAGGGTATCCCCATAGCGCGCGAAAACCGTGCGGATGCCCACCGCCTTGGCTCCGGCCATGTCCCGATCCGGCCAATCGCCGATCATCAACGATTCGGCGGCCGTCACGCTCAGGGCCGCCAGCACTTTCTGAAAGGGGCGGGGATGCGGTTTTCGCTCGCCGGTATCTTCAAAGGTGACGACGGTCTCGAAAAAATGATGCAGGTCCAGGGCGCAGAGCCGCAGCCAGGCCTGTTTTGCTGGGGCATCTGAAAGGACTGCCAGGCGATAACCGCGCCGGACCAACTCCACCAGAGTAGATTTGACATGCGGATAGAGCACCATGGCGGCTTCGCGGGCTCGCCGATAGGCGATGATTCCGGCCGCCAGCACCTTGTAGTTGATGCTGCCGTAATGTTCGGTCAAGAATCGGTCGAATACCTGCTGCGATTCGATCCCTTCTTCGTCGTAGATGCTCCAGATGCGGCGGCTGGCGTCTGTCGGCGATAGGTCCAGCCCCGCATCCACCATGGCCTCGATGGCGGCACGAACGGCCGCCTGCTTCATTTTCATGAAGTCCACGAGCGTATTATCCAGATCGAAGAGAAGTGCGCGAATCTTGGCCATAGCGGGAAAATTCAGTACAAAATCTGTCCGACCACCAGGCCCATCTCCTGATCGGCGACTAAGACCAAATCACCGGCAAGGCAGAAGTTTTGGGGATTGGAAAGCAACATCTCGCCGATTAGTGTGGGATTCTGGGGGTCTGAGACGTCCACGGCGAAAAGACCGTCATTGGTATCGAGCAGATAGGCTCGTTGATTCGCCGCTTCCACGAATTCGATGTTGGTGGCATTGGGAATTGCCAATGAACTCACCATAACCGGCACCGTCGGAACGCTCACATCGAGGATGACCAGGCCTTCATAGCCCGAAGCCAAGTACAGAATATCGCCGTCAAGAGCGGCATCCATAACCTGTCCGGGTGTGTTGAATTGCGCTAATACCGTGGCGGCAGGTTGCGATGCATAGTCCAGCAGCACGATGCCGAGCAGATCCAGACATACGTAGGCTTGGGTGTCGCCCAGGCGGGCAAACCCATAGGTCAAGTTCAAATCGTATTTGCTCTGCGAGAAGGGAAACCCAAAGAAGAGCGTATCGCCGCCCAGGTTCAGATAGGCCTCGACGTTGAAGCCGTTCAAGGCGAAACGGTCGCTGCGGTACACAATCAAGGTGTCATTGCTGAAATGGAGCTCGACCTCCACGTGCCCGCTGCTGCCGGCGTCGAAGAGGAATTGGCGCAATTCCAGGTCGTAAAAATTCAGGCTGGAGTTTCCCTGGAGGGCGACCACGCGCTCTGAGGCATCCACCGCAATCAACCTTGCATTGGGATCAAAGAGGGTTATCGAATCCACCAATGCCGGCGCCGCCGGATCAGATAGATCGTAAATGCTGATTCCGAAGGGAGCATCGGCCACATAGGCCTTGCCATCAATGAAAGCCACATCATTGGCCATGCCGCGAACCGGAACTCGACCAAGATACGCCAGGACATTACCTCCACCGGGCAGGTTGGCGTCCTGTCGTTCCGCGCAGCCGGACAGAAGCACCAGGAAGCACAAGCTGGATAGCAGTAATTTTGCGGTATTCACGTTGATCTCCGAAAGTTAAATCGCTGATAATGTAAGAAAATTCGGGGTGCTTGTCAAGCAGAAAGCGCACGCTTCGGGTAATCTTGAAATGATTTCCTAAGGCTCCGAAATCCCTTGACACGGGAACCCCCAGCGCCGTATATTAGGGAAAAGATCAATGGGACCGAATTCGGCCCAACCAACCCGAAGGAGGCTGCCATGACTATTCGTCCGGCGGAAGAAAAAGATCGCACCGTTCTAAGTTCGTTGCATATCTCCGAAGATCTCGAGTCTCACAAGGAAGCTCCCGATGTGATGACCAGTTTTCGGCTCTCCGGGCTTTCCAGCCGCGGCAAAGACGTGATTCTGGTGGCCGAGGACGACGGGGAGGCAGTGGGATATCTCTGGGCTGTGGCCTTGCGCATCTTCGATTATCGCATCGGCGTCCTCTTCGACGTCTATGTGGATCCTTCGCATCGCCGCAAGGGCGTGGGACGGCACCTGTTGGAGAAAGGGGTGCAGGAACTCCGCGATATCGGGGTGCGCCGTTTCTGGGCCAATACCGAAGAAAAGAATGCGCCCACGCGAGCGCTCCTGGAGCATCTGGGATTCCGCCAAAACAACGAAAAGGTCTTCTACCAAAAGATCGAACCGGGAGCGCGTCATGAATGGGAAAAAGCTTAGTTCGAATCCCCGAGAAGCAAGGTCAATTAGGGCGCATCTTCGTGCGCCCTTCTAATTTGCGAACATCCAGCGACAGACCCAAACGGCCGCCAGCAATCCAGCCACGTCCGCGATGAGGCCGACCCAGATGGCGTGCCTGATTTTTGAGATGCCCACCGAACCGAAATAAACCGCCAGGACGTAAAATGTCGTCTCGGTGGATCCCATCATCACCGAGACTACACGCCCGATAAAGGAGTCCGGCCCGTGAGTTTGAATGGTCTCGGACATAATTCCGAGTGCTCCGCTGCCCGAAAGCGGTCTCACCAGCGCCATCGGCAGAGCCTCAATCGGCATCCCCACCCACCTGGCGATCGGTGCAAGCAGGCCCAAAAGGAGATCCATCGCTCCGGAAGCCCGGAAAAAAGCAATGGCGCAGAGAATGGCCACCAAATAGGGGATGATTCGCACGCCGATATTGAAGCCTTCCTTGGCTCCTTCCACGAAGACCTCATAAACCTTGACGCGGCGAATCAGTGCTGTCAGGACGATGGCGCCTGCTATAATCGGGATCGCCCAATCGGAAACCCTCCTCAAAGCCGTCGCCAGCACCTCGGACATTAATTTGCTCCCGCGGCTTGGGAAAGGCGAAATAGAGGCAGTTTTTCCAGCGTTTTGGCGGCGGTGACGGCCACGATCAGGCCAATGGCGGTGGCGAGGATGACCGCGCCGATAATCTCGGTCGGATTGGCCGATCCGGCGGAGGATCTCACGGCGATGACCGTCGCGGGGACCAAAGTAATGCAGGAATCGTTCATGGCCAAGAAAGTCACCATCGAATTGCTGGCGACGTTCTTGCTGGGATTCAAACGTTGGAGTTCCGCCATGGCCTTCAAACCCAAGGCTGTGGCGGAGTTACCGAGTCCCAGAGTATTGGCCGTCAGATTGGCGACGATATTGCCGAGGGCGGGATCATCTTTGGGGATGTCGGGAAAGAGAGGTTTCAGGATGGGGCGCAGCAGCTTGGAAAGTAGTTGCACGAGGCCGGCCCCTTCGGCCAGGCGCATCAGCCCCAGCCAGAACGCCATGAGGCCGATCAGGCCGATGGCCAGTTCGACGGAATTCTTCGCGGCTTCGACCAACGCTTGCGTGCACGCCGCCATGCGACCATGGATAGCCGCCAGCAATACCCCGCCAAGAATCAGAATACCCCAAATGTAATTCAAGGGAACTCGCCTTTAGCCTTCGTCGCCTTCCCGCTGGATTCTCAGCAGGTCTTCGATAAATCCCAATAAATGCTTCCAGGGGATTTCAATGCCGGCAGAAGAGCCTTTCTGGAAAATCCGAACCGCATGGGGTTTTTGGTCTTTTCGTATTAGCTTTAGCTGAGGTTGAATTCCATCTGCCGCCGCTTGTGCCGGATAAGGTCTCGCGGAGGCCTGTTTGCCTTTCATGGTTTCCTGAACTACGCGGTCCACTCGCGAGTTGTTCGGATCGCCCGCGTGGCCTTGAACCCACGTCCAGGTGAGGCGGTGACGGCAGGCGTTTTGCATCTCCAGGAGACGCTTCCAGAGGTCGGTATTCTTGACGGGCGAACCGTCTTTCAGCGTCCAATGATGGAGTTGCCATTTGGCGATCCACTCATTCATCCCCCTTGCCAAATACTGACTGTCCGTCAAGATCTCGATTTCTGCAGGCTTGTCAGGGGTAAGGTGCTCTTGCGCGAGAGTGATCGCTTCAATGGCGGCCGTCAGCTCCATGCGATTGTTGGTGGTCTTATCAGCGCCGCCGCTGCGCTCCACGGCCTGATCGCCGTCCACCAGCCGGATCGCCCAGGCTCCAACGCCCCCGGGATTCTTGTCGCAGCCGCCGTCGGTATAAATCTGAATTCGCTTCATTTTTAATGTTTCCAAGTAGCCAAGTGAACAGGTATCCAAGTGACCAAGTGAAGCAGGCTCCTGTTGATTTCATGCGCGAAGTGGGATATCACGGACACCACCTATTCACTTGGATACTTTCATACTTGGACACTTGGTTACTTCTGCGGAGAGGCAGGGATTCGAACCCTGGGCATAGTTACCCATGCACACGCTTTCCAAGCGTGCTCCTTCGGCCACTCGGACACCTCTCCTGAATGTATACAAGTATTAATGTAGTCAAGTCATCAAGTGCTTTTGGGACTTTGCCTTAAGGCTCTGGATGAGTTTGGTCAACATGGAGGAGATGTGAATGATATGCTCCTTCAACCTGGCAAAATGGTCGCTGTCCAAATAATCCAGTGATCTGGCAATATAAAGTTGAGTTCTAATTTCTCCGGCTGAGCCTCTTGCCATAAGCAAGTAGCGGGCAAATTCCTTGGCAGAACCTTTTTCAAATCCCTCCGAAATATTGCTTGGAATGGAGATGGATGCGCGCCTCAATTGAGAAACCAAGTCGCGATCCCTGCCGAACCGGCCTTCATCAGTCGCCTCATAAATAGCTTTGACGAAGCGACACGCCTCTTTCCATACTTCCAAATCTTCAAATCGCTTCGCGAACGCCATTTTCTACTTGGTTACTTGTATACTTGCACACGTCAGCGGAGAGGGAGAGATTCTCCCGTGGGGATGGCTTCGCCAGAACCCCCGGTGACACGAGGCCACAACGGTTTTTCCCAAAGGGAGCACTTACGTGCCGAGACCGCCCCGTTCGACCGGCGTTCAAAGAACTAAATGATTCCTTTGGCCTTTAGCCAAGCATATCCCGGAGGAGACTTGAAAAACCGCTCGCGCTTGATTGCCGCTGTTTTCGAATCACAGCTCTCGGAATAATGCAGCTTAAGAGGTCGCCGATACTTGGTGGATCTCACCCTGCCAAAATTATGCGATTTCAGGCGTTTCTCAATCTCAGCGGTGCAACCGTAATAATAGCCACCGTCCACCAGGCTCTTCAAAATATAGACAAAGTGCATCGCACCATCCAAAGGCAAATTCGCGGAGAGGGAGGGATTCGAACCCCCGGTGACACGAGGCCACAACGGTTTTCGAGACCGCCCCGTTCGACCACTCCGGCACCTCTCCCAATGATCTCAGACCTAATTATCAAATATAGTCACGAGGCCACAACAGTTTTTCCCAAAGGGAGCACTTGCGTGCCGAGACCACCCCGTTCGACCACTCCCCCGCAGGGGCCACTTCGTGGCGGCACCTCTCCCAATGATCTCAGACCTAATTATCAAATATAGTCACGAGGCCACAACAGTTTTTCCCAAAGGGAGCACTTGCGTGCCGAGACCGCCCCGTTCGACCACTCCCCCGCAGGGGCCACTTCGTGGCGGCACCTCTCCGAAGGATAAATGTTCGGAAGTGCGAAAGTCTAAAAGTTATTAATCTGCCTTGCGCAGAGATGCAAAAAAGTTGCTTAAGATGGCGCTGCATTCTTCTTGCAGGACATCACCCTCAACGAGCAGGCGGTGATTCAACCGATCGTCCTGAGGAATATTATAAAGCGTGCCGCAGGCACCCGCTTTGGGATCCCAGGCTCCGAAGACCAACCGTTCGATGCGCGCCAGAACCAGCGCTCCCGCGCACATGCAGCACGGTTCCAGGGTCACATACAGAGTGACGCCTTCCAGCCGTCGAGATCCCAGGGCATTGGCGGCGGCGGTGATGGCCAGCATTTCAGCGTGCGCCGTCGGATCTTGCAGCGCCTCGGTTCGGTTGTAGCCGCGCCCGACGATGCGGTTGTTCAGAACCGCCACCGCCCCCACGGGGATCTCCTCTTCTGCTCCGGCCAGCTCAGCCTGCTGCAAGGCCTCGCTCATCCAGCGCTCGTCTTTGGTCATATCTCGGTTTTGCGCAAAGATTTAATTTATTCAATGCGATCTCAAAAAGCAAGCGATTTCTTGCGGCTTTGCCTGATCTTGGAACGGGTAAATGCAAAAAGAATAGGGGCGCGTCCACCGCGGCGGATGCGCCCCTACTGAATCCTATAGCCTATCCCGGACCTATTTCATGAGCACCATCTTGCCGGTGGCGTGGAAATCGCCCGCGGTCAACTGGTAGACGTAGAGACCCGAAGCCAGGTCCGAAGCATCGAAGGTGACTTCATGGTTGCCAGCATCACGCCAACCGTTTACCAGCGTGGCCACTTCCCGTCCCGTGACGTTGTAAACCGACAGCTTCACCGGCCCGGCCTGCGGCAGCGCGAAGCTCAGCGTGGTGGTCGGATTGAAGGGATTGGGAATGGCGCCATGCAGAGCATATTCCGCCGGCATCAATCCCGCGGAGGACTCGTTGCTGGCCCAGCCGCCATCGCCCGCTGCGGCCTTCGTCCAGGGGAAGGAGTCCGAATCCCAAACCGCGCCCGGATAGTCGCCGATGTTAGACGTGTAAGTGTACGATCCTGCGGGAAAGCTGGCAGGAATCGTCTGCGGCCGAATCCGATTGATGGTCTGCCCCGCCGACATGGTCAGGTTCAGGTAGGGACCCCAACCAGGACGGACAATTGGCCCCGATATGACATTCCAAATGTCAATGGACTGCGAGGTGGCTTCTCCGTTGTGGAGAGTGATGTCCCATTGGAAGGTGCCGCCCTGCGCCGGGATGATGATGGGCGGATTGACCGGCAGTAGAGTGACGGTCACATTGGGCGGCGGTCCGCCTCCTGGAGTGGCCGAAACGGCGGCATAAGCTTCAATTCGGCCGGCGCCGTAATTGTTGTCCTTGCCGGCCGTGCCCCAATCCAGCGCGGTGATTTCGATGAGGGAATCCAATTGGCGCGGAGTGACATTGGGATTCTTGTCCAACATCAGGGCCAGCGTCCCTGAAACGTGCGGGGTGGCCATCGAGGTGCCCTCCCAGCCATCCAGATAACCATTAATATTATTCCAGGCGCAGGATTTGACGTTCACCCCGGGCGCTGACACGTCGGGGTCAATCAGCCCCATGCCGGGATTGTAGGCGTAATCATTCCAGGGAGCGATGCTGCTCCAGGATACCGGCCCGCGGCTGGAAAATCCCGCCAGCACATGGGCGGAATTTGTGGCACCGCAGGTGACCACGCAGCTCAGGCCGCCGATTAGAGTCTGATTGGGGTGCAACCAGGGCGGCGGAACATCGCCCGGTGTGCGCACATTGCCGGGAATAGGATAAAAGGACTGCGAATTCCCTTCATTACCCGCTGCAATCGCCCCAATGACACCAGCCGCCAATGCATTATTGCAGGCCGTGCGAAACTGAGCTCTCTGGGATGTCGTCTGCCAGCCCAGTGACATGCTGAAGATATCTGCTCCCTGCTGAACGGTGAAGTTAATTCCCGAAATGCTCATGCCTTCAGTGCCATTCCCGCCGCCGGACAGCACTTTCACCGCCATGATGATGGCATTCGGCGCAACGCCGCATTGCGAACCGGCCGTGCCATCCGAAGCGACCGTTCCCGCGACATGGGTTCCGTGTCCCAAAGGACCGTTATCCATGGGGTCGTTGTCGTTGCTGTAAAAATCGTAGCCGTGATTGGGATATTGCGGGCCTCCATTCCACATGTGATCGGCTAAATCCACGTGGTTATAATTGACGCCGGTGTCCGTTACGCTGACGATGACGCCGGTTCCGTTGTAGCCCATGGCCCAAACGGCCGGAGCATTGATATCCGCCACGCCCCACGCGATCTCATCCACTTCTGCCGGGATCGCGGGGATCTGCGGGAAGGATTCGACGCCCGCCAGCAGATAGCGTTCGGGATCATAACTCACTTCGGCGATCTCCGAAAACTTCTCCAGCCCGCGAATCACTTCGGGCGTGGCATAGCAATGCAGCAGGTTCACAATAAAAACCGACTGCAAATTTTTCACCTGACCGACCGCCAATTTGCTTTGCAGGTAGGCTTTGACGTCCGCCTGCGTCCGGTCAGCGATCTCAGAAAGATAATCCACCACAAATTCGCGGGCGGCGCGCCGATCTAAATCGGCCGCGTTCCGCATCAACCAGTCAGAATCGCCCTGCTCCTGCATGGTGATCATGACATGGATCATTTCGTTTGGCGCGCTGGCGCTTAACTGGGCCTCCAGGTCCGATTGGATCACTCCCGCCGTCCCTGCCGCGGCCAAAAGAATCGAGCACAAAACTAGCAGTGCCAAGCTTCGCATGTCGCCTCCTCCTTGGGGAATTGCATTGGATGGGTATTATGGGTATTATAATTTATCATTATTATTAGAGCATACGCCAAAATGAACGGGACGTTTGTGATCTTAAGCACTTCACACCATGATCGCGCATCTCTTGAGAAATGATTTGCAATCCCGGCTGGCCTCGAATTATATTGCCAGACGGCTTTTTGACCCGCTTCGAACTATGGAAACGGCGGAGCAAAAATTCATCGAATTCTTAAGGCGCACGGGGCAGAAAGTCACCGGCGCGCGCCGCCAGGTGCTGGAAGAGGTCTTTCGTCATCACGATCATTTCGACGCGGAAGAACTGTATCAGCGCCTGAAGGAGAGACAGGCGGGGGTGTCCCGGGCCACGGTCTACCGGACTCTAATCCTGTTGGATCAATGCGGATTGGTGCGCAAGATGGAAATCGGTGAAACTCGCAGCCTCTATGAGCACATCCTGGGGCATCCGCATCACGACCATCTCATCTGCTTAAGTTGCGGCCATCTGCAGGAGTTCAGCCACCCGCTGATTGAAGAGATGCAAAGCCAAGTTTGCGCGCAGCATAGCTTCGGGATGATTTCACACGCGCTCCAAATCTACGGATTTTGCCGCGAATGCCAATCGAAAGAAACGGCGGCTAAATGACGTTTGCGGAGAAACTGCATTCCCTTGTGAGTTCGCGCGGTCCTGGTCTGTGCGTCGGATTGGATCCAGATCCCGTCCGCATGCCCGCCGATTTCAATCGTGATCTGCCGGGGATTGCGGCGTTTCTGCAAAAAGTCATTTTAGTCACCGCCCCTTTTGCCGCTGCCTATAAGGTAAACACTGCTTTCTTCGAGGCGCTGGGGTCGCCGGGCTGGAGATTATTGGAAGAGATTTCGTTTCACCTTCCTGAGGATTGCCTCCGCATCGCCGATGCCAAACGCGGCGACATCGGCAACACCGCTCAGAAATATGCGGAAGCCTTCTTCAAGCAGATGCCCTTCGATGCCCTCACCGTCAATCCTTACTTGGGCGGCGATTCCCTCCAGCCCTTCTTGAACGATCCCACCAAGGGAGCCTACGTCCTGGCGTTGACGACTAATCCCGGCTCTAAAGATCTGCAATATTTCGGCGATGATACAAATAAGCTCTTTTTCCATGTCTTAAGTCAGATTCCCCATTGGGCCCCTTCCGGAAATTTGGGCGCCGTGGTGGGAGCCACGCATCCCGAAGAACTCTTGGCGATCCGTAGACAATTTCCATCCATTCCGTTGCTCCTCCCGGGCGTAGGAGCGCAAGGCGGCGATACGGAGACGATCCGGGCGATGCCCTACGGAGCTCACCATGCTCCGGTCCTGGTCAATATCTCCCGGGGCATCCTCTACCCCCAAGGCGGCGCGAACTTCCCCGATAATATCGTGCAGGCATGCCACTCCTATCAGCACGAACTTGGGATAATTTGATTTTGCAGACTCAGCCATGAAGAGCACGATAAATCCAGCGCGCGTCGAGGAGCTGCTCAAGCAATGCGGAGCTTACCAGCAGGGCCACTTTGAGCTGCGGTCCGGCAGGCACAGCGGCGGCTACGTGGAAAAATTTCGCCTGCTGGAACGTCCGGAAATTGCCTCCGAACTCTGCCGCGCCATGGCGGATGTCTATCGCGACGCACGGATTGAGCGGATCGCGGGGCCGGCTCTGGGCGGAGTCATTATCGCCTATGAAGTCGCTCGAGCACTGGGCGTACCCTGCGCCTTCGCCGAGCGAGTCGGCGAGCATTTGGAATTCCGGCGCGGCTTTCAATTTCGTCCGCAGGAACGGGTGCTGGTGGTGGAAGATATTGTGACGACTGGCGGTTCGGCACGTGAAGTCGTGGAGGCGGCGCGGCAGGCGGGAGCGAATCCGGTGGGAGCCGCGGTGCTGGTGAATCGTTCCGGCAAGCCTCTGGATTTGGGCGCGCCGGCCATCGCGCTCCTGGACCTGGACATCGCCAGCTTTCTGCCCGCCGAATGCCCCCTGTGCCGGGTTGGCGTGCCCCTATACGCTCCCGGCAGCAAAGGCACTCAAAAATCCGCGTGAAATCCGTATCACCGATAACTGAAGAACATACCACGATATGAAATTCTGCGTCATCGCTTCGGGATCGGAAGGCAATTGCACTCTGGTTGAAGATTCCAGCGGCAACGCCATTCTGGTGGACGCCGGTCTGCCTTTGCGTCGCATTGCCGCCTGTCTGGAGAATCTTCGGCGGGATTTCGCCCGCGTGCAGGCCGTGCTGATCTCTCATGAGCATTCGGATCATTTGCGCGGCGCCGCCGTCCTGTCCCGCCGACAGGATCTGCCCATCTTCGCCAGCCTGGGGACGATCACCATGGCGCGAAGAATTTTCCCGCACGGCACGTCTCTGTATCCCATTGACGGTGAAGCTCTTTCCTTCGGCAACCTGCGAGTGCAGGCTTTCAACGTCAATCACGACGCAATGGAAGCTCTGGGCTTCTTGATCAGCGAAGGCGACAGCCGCTTGGCTATCGCCACCGATCTCGGCACAGTGGATCTTTCCACCCTGTCCTTCCTGCAGAACTGCGATGCGGTAGTCTTGGAAGCCAATCACGATCTGCAGATGCTTCTGGATGGCCCTTACCCCTGGGAGCTGAAGCAGCGCATCCAGAGCAACCTGGGGCACCTGTCCAACGATCAGGCGGCCGAGGCGCTGTTGAAAGTTGCCGGACCGCGGCTGCGCCTGGTGGTTCTGTCCCATCTGAGCCAGGAGAACAACGCGCCTGAATTGGCCCTGAATCAGGTGCGCGCACAGCTTCTGGATGCCGGCCATCATCACATCGAAGTGGTCGTCGCCAACCAGCACTGGCCGACAGATTTTTTTGAGATATGATCTTTATGCCATCGCGTACGGAGACGCGACGGCACAGAATGATAAATTTGAGAGCAAAAAAGGCGGCCGCATGGCCGCCTTGATTATTTTGTGTTGGCGGTTACTTCATTCTTTGTGCTGCCGACTCTCCGCAGTCGGCAGCAGCAGGCAGCTTATTTCATCAAAACCATCTTCGCCGTCTCGGTGAATCCGACCGCCTCGATCCTGGCGAAGTAGATTCCCGAGGGCAGAAGTGAGCCGTCGAAGGACACTTCATGCGGACCCGCATCTCTCCAGCCATCCGCCAGAATCGCTACCGACCTTCCTGCCAAATCGAACACTTCCATATTGACGTAACCCGAGGATGGTAGTTGGTAGTGGATGGCCGTAGTGGGATTGAAGGGGTTGGGATAATTGCATAGCAAGCAGAAGCCTTCGGCCACGATGGGCGATATAGGATCAAAGGATTCTCCGCTGTTCAGCCAATCGCCGATCCCGCCGCTGGCATCTCCCGCAGCGGATTTGGTGAAGGGGAATGAATCCTCATCCCAGATATTGCTGGGATACTGGCCGACATAAGCGCGATAAGCGTAGTTTCCCGCCGGAGCGGAACTGCGGATGCTCTGGGTTCGGTCGCGGTTGATCGAAGCACCGGCGGCCAATGTCAGATTAACGGGGCCCAGAACGGGACCACGCAGGGAGCCGTTGGGGAACGTGATCATACACCAAGTCTGGAAACTAACGCTGCCCGTTTCATTGTTGGTGACGGCGATGTTGAAGCTGAAGCTCCCTCCGGAGGCCGGAATGACAATTGGAGTACCGTAAGGGGTTAACGCGACGGAGACGTCATGCACTACCGCGCCGAAATGATAATTGCCGGTATGCTGCACGTCATGATGCGGCTGCGGCCAAGGGCGGGCAGCAGTGGCGTTCTGGTAAGGAGTTGTCCAGAGATAGACGGTGCCCGTGCTGACATGATAAGCGATTTCTAGATCTCCATCCCCATCCGCATCGGCGATGGCCGAGCCGGACGGCAGCGCCGCACCGCCGACCGTGAAGGGGAAATCAGGATGAGATGTGCCATCTGCGCGGTAACAGTTGTAGTAGTATCCCGTGCCGCCGTTGTTGCCGAAGAGAACGTCCATCTGCCCGTTGCCGTCAATATCTGCCATGGCCAGCGCGGCTTCGCAATTGTACTGCCCCATCATCACCGGCCAGCCGGCTACCGGCGTGCCGTTGGTTTCGAAGGCGTAGAGGATGCCGGAGTTGCACAGAAGGGCAATTTCGACCACTCCGTCTCCGTCGAGATCTCCTATGGCGGGAGTGGAATAGGTCCAGCCCGCGATAGATTGTGGAAAGCCGGGCAGGCTTGTTCCATTGCCATCTAGCCCATAGAGCCAACTGTTCGGGCTGCCGTGGCTGGCGCAGAAGATCTCCACGTTGCCGTCATTGTCAATGTCCACCAGCGAGGGGGCGGCGTATGAGAAGCCCTGTCCTCCCGGGAGCGCATAAGGCCATCCGGTGCAGATCGTGCCATCATGGTTGAAGGCATTTAGATAATCCCAGCCTTCCAGGACAATTTCCGGCTGGCCATCACCGTCTATATCGCCCACGGAGGACGAGGAACAGGTGCCATACTGCGCTCCCGAGAAAATCGCCGGGAAGCCGGGCAACAGGGTTCCATTGCCTTGCCAGACATAGAGGCGATCCGAACCGACGAAAACCTCCAGATCCCCGTTGTTGTCGAAATCCCACAGACCCACGGAATTGATGCCCATGCCGTGGTTGGTGTGCTGCGGCCATCCGGCCACCAGTTGGCCATTGTGATGGAAGGCGTAAACGTCGCCGGCACTCCCGCCGAAATTGCGATTGCAGATGAGGATTTCCGGATCTCCATCTCCGTCAATATCGCCCACCGAGGGTGAGGATTGAATGGCATAGCTGGTCTGAACCGGAAAACCGGCAACCGGCGTGCCGTTGTGGTGCCAGCCGTAGAGGAAACCATCTCCGCCCCCGGCGAAGATTTCTAAGTCCCCATCGTTGTCAATGTCCGCCTGGATGGGGCCTTCGCAAGGGGAGAAAAATCCGGTGCCCATCTGGATGGGCCAGCCGGGCATCTGCGGGTAGTCATCCGTCGGTGGTGGAAGGATAGGCCCTTGGCCGGATAGCAGGAGATCCTGAATCAGCAATTCGGCGGGATATTCCTGCCCGGCCATGTCGGGATAGGCGGAAGCGGCGTTGGGAAGGATCAAGGTCAGCGCGGCAAAGATGAGAAACAGGGAAAAAATCGAGACCTTCTTCATCGTGAACCTCCTCGATTTAGGATGGGTATTTTTCGGATAGTGTCAATATAGGAAATAAGAAGACCGGAGTCAAGTGGTTTTAGGGGAAAGGGCGACTTTTTGAGGGATTGAAGAGGGGCAATTTGGTGAGCGAGGCGGGGGGGTCCCCGGTGTCCAATAAACGATAATCTGCCCTGACGGGGGCCCGGTAATTGGACCGGATTCAAAGAAGAAGTAGTCGTATGGGTCCCATAAAATGGGCTTTACTTTCACATTGACCCCTTGACCCGGTTCCAGACCGCTAACCGTAAATGTATAGGCATATCCGGTTTGAATTCCATTCTCGCTCGATACCAAATAATAGTGATTCCATGGTGCCGGTGGATCTCCGTAGGTCCAAGTTTCTTGGATGACAAAGGTGCCCCCGACCGTAATTGTCGCATCATCCGCAAAGCCAATTATTTTGGGCTTAAACACACTTTTTCTTAGGCCTTCTTCATAAACTTCTACTCTGGCGATTTGGTCTTTTCTGATCTGGATGAGCAATTCCAAATTAGTTGTCCCGGGCATTTCATAATGCAGACGGATTGCCATTCTATAACTGTATTGTATCCCGTCTTTCTCGATTCTGACCTTCTCCATCTTGACTATCGTTAGATTCGAATCCCTTCGCCAATAATTCAGGCGAATAAAGGCTTCGATTCTATCCGCTATGTCCGCCTTTGAGATACTGTCAACTCTTGCATAAATTTCATTGAAGCTTCCTACCAATCTTTCACCGCCATAGTAGGCATAAATTCGTTGCACATGAGGCGCACTAAATGTGCTTGTTACTACCATAAATTGCACACCGGGGAAGACCTTTGCCAGAATGGGATGGTCAATCGTTACGGAATCAACAATGCCCTTTTCGAAGTCATCGCTGACTTGGGAGTTGGCCGCGATTGCGGTATTTGCGAGGATCATTACCGCTGCGTAGAAGAAGATTTGCCTTTTCATTTTGGCCTCCTAAGCTTATGTCTAAGGAGCGTGGAATAGTTTTTAAACTAAATTAGCGCCCGCAAAGGGGCAGGTCAAGCAAAGTTGCAGCCATTTATTGTTGAGGGCCGGAGCCCTAAATCGTCAGGCGTAGGGATTTTGTCCCCTGGGAAATTTCTGTCGCCTCTCTTGGTCATTTTAAATAAACATAAAATTTAATAAAAAGTGCTTGACAAGACAGGCGCATTTGCGTATTTTATGGGCGATTTTACTAAACTTCTGCCTTAGTTAATCGAACCTCGGGGTTCATGAATATCGGCGAAAAAATACGGAACTTGCGGTTGTCATCGGAGTTGACCCAGGAAGAACTCGCCGAGCGCGCCGGACTGACGAAGGGCTTCATCTCGCAGATCGAGAACGATCTGACCTCCATCACGCTGGACAATCTGGAGTCCTTGCTGACGGCGCTGGACATGACTCCGGGGGAGTTCTTCAACGAAGCGGCTCGCGAACGCGTCGTCTATTCGCGCGAAAAGCGCACCGCGCTTATTAAGGAGGGAGTCAAGAGCTTCGAACTCCTGGTTCCCGGAGCCACCAACCGCGAGATGGAGCCGGCGCTGGTGGTTCTGAAACCCAAACAGAGCACCGAGGAGACCAAGGCCTATCCGGGCGAAGAGTTCGGTTATATTTTAAAGGGCCGCGTCGCGCTGCATCTGGGTCAGCAGATTTATAAAATGAAGAAGGGTGACAGTTTTTATTTCAGCGCCGATCGTCAGCATCGGCTGCAGAATATCGGGCAGAGCGAGGCCGTCGTCCTCTGGGTGACCTGCCCGCCGTACTTCTAACGGGTGGTCGAAGAGACCGCATAAAAGATCGGTTCATCGGGCGAGCGCGCCGGAGGTGAACCGGAGATCGGGAGGTACCATAAATTGAACGCACTGGGGAGACAGGTCCTGGTGGAATTCTACCACTGCGACGCCGCGATCCTGAATGACTGCGAGAAGATCGCGGCCGCCATGGATGAGGCCGCTCGCATGGCCGGAGCCACCGTGGTTGAGAAGGTCTTTCATCTCTTCAATCCGCACGGCATCAGCGGCGTCGTCGTGATCGCGGAATCTCACCTCTCCATCCACACCTGGCCGGAATACGGCTATGCGGCGGTGGATCTGTTCACCTGCGGCGACGAGATTCAGCCGGAGATCGCGTTTGAATATCTCAAGCGCACCTTGCGCGCCGAATCCGTATCCGTCATGGAACTCAAGCGGGGCATCCTGGAATCTCGGGGGCGCAGACTGCGCCACAAGCCCGACGTCGCTCCGCTGCGCAAACCCATGCGTCCACCCGTCCTGGCCGCTGCCGGAGAAGCCGCATGATGCTGCCGCTGCCGAAACAGTACTTTATCGTCGCCGGCCAGGGCGAAGGCTTCACGCCGCTGAACGCTTTCGACGCCGCGCTGGGAAATGCCGGGATCGGCGACCTGAATCTCGTCAAAGTCTCCAGCATCGTGCCGCCCTTCTGCGAACGAGTCGAACCTCAGCGCATCCCTCCCGGAACCCTGATCGCCATCGCCTACGCTTCCAAGACCAGCCAGCTCCACGGAGAAGTGATCGCCGCGGCGGTGGCCGTCGGCATCCCCGAAGAGCGCGACCGCGCCGGCGTCATCATGGAGTATTCGGCGCTGGGGCATAAACAGGAAGTAGAAGAGATTGTGGCGGAGATGGCCGAGCATGCCTTGATAAGCCGCGGCCTGCGCGTCAAAAACATCGAATGCCGCGCGATTGAGGTCAAGGTCGAGCATATCGCCGCCGCTTTCGCCGGCGTCGTCTTGATTTAATCAAGGGCACTTCATTGGAGCTCGCATGAACCCAGATCCACTTCAATGGTTCGACGAGCGATTCCAGAACTCCTCCTCCATCGGCTACCGCATTCTGAGCCGCCTTCATCACAGCCAAAGCCCCTTCCAAACCGTTGAGATCTACCAAACCGCGGACTTCGGCAATCTGCTGGTGTTGGATGGCTGCATCATGCTGACCGAAGCTCATGAATTTGTCTATCATGAGCTTTTGGTTCATATCCCCCTGCTGTCGCACCTCAAACCGCAAACCATCCTCGTCGTCGGCGGGGGCGACGGCGGAACCGTCCGCGAAATCCTGCTCCACGATACCGTAACGCACGTGGATATGGTGGAAATTGACGAGGAGGTCGTCAAAGTCAGCCGCCGTTATCTCCCCACTCTGGCCGGCAAATTAGATGATCCCCGAGTCCACCTGAAGTATCAGGACGCGGTGGAATTCGTTAAGGGGCTGGATAACGTTTATGATGTCATCCTGGTGGATTCCACCGATCCGGTGGGCATCGGCGAAGGACTTTTCACGCGAGCCTTTTATCATGACGTCCTGCGCGCTTTAAGGCCGGGCGGCTTGGTGGCCGTGCAGAGCGAATCTCCATTCGGCGTAAAGGGAGAAGTGTCCGCCATCTTTAAGAAGATGAAATCCATCTTTCCGCTGGTGAGGCTCTACTGGGGTCCGATCCCCTGTTATCCGCACGGAACCTGGAGCTTCGTCTTCTGTTCAAAGGAGAGCCGCGAGCCCAAGATCGCGCGCCCTGAGGCGGCGGCGAGAATTGAGGCGCAGGCCAAATACTATAACCGTGAGATGCATCAGGCGGCGTTCGTGCTGCCGAATTTTATGCGCAAATTAGCGGATCGGGAATCATGATTAAACCAGTCGAAATGCGCTATTTGTCTGCTCAAGACGGCTCGATAGCCGCTCCCTGGCAGTTGATCGGCCTGCCCTACGACGCGGCCAGCTCCTACCGCCACGGCGCCCAGCATGGCCCCGCCGAAATTCGCAAAGCCTCAGATTCCATCGAAACGTTCAGCCCCTATTGCCACCGTGATCTGACCGACATCCGGTTCGCTGACCTGGGCGATCTGGAAATAACCGGCGAATCCATCGAAACCGTGCTGCAGCAGATGCAGCTTTTCTACAATGAGAAGACCCGCCGTGACGTCCGTTTGCTGGGCATGGGCGGCGATCATGCCGTCACCGTCGGCGCCCTTCAGGGATTGGCGGATGCCGGGCTGAAACCGCACGTTTTCTATTTGGACGCGCATCTCGATCTGCGGGAGGAGTACGACGGCAGCCGCTATTCGCATGCCTGCGTGGCACGGCGCGTGTCCGAAATCGTGGGGCGCGAAAGGCTGGTGCAGTGGGGCATGCGTTCGGGCGAGCGCGCGGAATTCGACTGGGCGCGGCATCACATGATCTATCAGGGGCGCGACGCGCTGTCGCTGGATAAGGTTCTTCGCCGGTTGAAGGGCCAACAGGTTTATCTGACCCTGGACCTGGATTTATTTGATCCTGCCGAGCTCCCCGGCGTGGGCAATCCCGAACCCGGCGGAATGCGATTTGCCAACTTCCTTTCTCTTCTGCAACCTCTGAAGGACCTCGATATTATCGGAGCGGACGTCGTCGAACTGGCCCCAAACTGGGACCCCAGCGGGCGTTCCTCCGTCATGGCCGCGGAGATCATCCGCGAGCTACTGCTTACCATTGTCAAATAGCCTGGATCATGCATTATCTCGACGTCATCATTCTGGTCATTATTCTGGCCTGCGGCGTGGAGGGCGGCATCCGCGGTTTCGTCTATGAACTCTGTTCGCTGATTGGCCTGCTCGCCGGCCTGGTGTTGGGCTGGCGTTTTTTCCCCGTAATTGCCGGTTACATCAAATTCCTGAACCTGCCCGACTGGATCTTGAATATCACTTCTTTTCTGCTCATTATGATCGTCGTCAGCGCGATTTTGCGCATGTTGGGCGGAGTGCTGCGCGGCGCTCTGCGCAAGGTCTTCATGGGATGGCTGGATCACGCGATGGGCGTTATCTTCGGCCTGGCGCGAGGCTTTGTGCTGGTCTTGCTGATCACGCTGCTCTTGATGTTGACGCCCTTGAGCGACGTGCTCAATGCTGAAGCCTCGAAGACCCGATTCCTCAAACACTCCGTTCAGATCGTCTCGCCGTTCCTGAATACGCTGATCACCAATCGCATCCCATCCCCGGATTCGGTCTAAGCCAGACCTCTCGCATGGTGTGCCCGCAGGCCGCCGCCACAAAATCACATCCCGGAACTTTTGACTAATCTTGCCATCGTGAATTCCGACACCTATAAACTGTTAGAATTGGATCGCATCCTCGAAATCTGCGCTTCTCAGGCGGCCAGCGATCTGGGCCGTAAGCGCATTTCGGAGAGCGTGCCAAGTACCAATGCGGAATTCATCCGCCGGCAGCTCGCCCTGGTGAAAGAGATGGCGCAACTGCTGGAGCAGTCGGCGCTTCCCATCCACGGCTTGCATGACCTATCCCCGTCCTTAAAGCGGGTATCTTTGCCCGGCTCTCTGTTAGAAAGGTCGGAATACCTTCCCTTGCGGGACACTCTGCAGGTAGCCAATAAAATCCGCAGTTTCCTCGCCGCGAAAGGAGAGAAATTTCCCCTGCTGCACGCTCTGGGCGCGGCGCTGGGGGATTTTCGTCCCCTCTGCGAAGCGATGGATCATATCTTCGATCCTGCCGGTGAAATCCGCGACGACGCCAGCCCCGAACTGAAGCAGATTCGCCGCCGCCGCGAAGCCGAAGCGCGCCGGCTGCACGAAGAACTGGAGCGGGTCCTGAAAAAATGGGCCGCGCAGAAGATCACGCAGGAAGACGAACCCACCTATCGCGGCGGCCGGCTGCTGATTCCGGTCAAGGCGGAGCATCGCGGCAAAGTCTCTGGCGTCATTCAAGATGAATCGGCCAGCGGAGCGACAATCTTCGTCGAACCCTTAGAGGTCATCAACATCGGCAATGCCCTGCGCCGACTGGAAGGCGAAGAGCAGCGCGAAATTTACCGGCTGCTGCTGCTCCTCTGCGACCGGATACGCGCCCAGCTTTCGGAAATCCAGGAAGCGCTGGAGATTCTGGCCCAGATGGATTCCCTCTACGGCCGGGCGCGCTTTGCCAAACGGCTGAAGAGCGTTCCGCCTCAGATGGTGGAGAGAGCTTTCATCACAGTTAGGAACGGCCGCCATCCCCTGCTTTACTTGAAGGATGAAAAAACCGTTGTGCCGCTTTCACTAACGCTGGGCGGGGATGAAGGAAATATTCTGGTCATCACGGGCCCGAATGCCGGCGGCAAAACCGTAGCCCTGAAGACCATCGGCCTTTTTTGCCTGATGGCCGCCTGCGGCCTGCACATCCCAGCCGAGGAAGGCGCCACCCTACCGGTATTGGATTCCCTTCATTGCGATATCGGCGATCCGCAATCTCTCGAGCAGGATCTTTCAACCTTTACATCGCACCTGCATCGTCTGAAAGCCGCCCTGGAAGATCCGCGCAAGCCCAAGCTAATTCTCTTGGATGAAATCGGATCGGGCACGGATCCCGCCGAAGGATCGGCCATCGCTCGCGCCAGCCTGCTGGAGCTGCTGAATCAAGGCGCTTTAACGATAGCCACCACTCATCAAGGTACTCTGAAGGTCTTCGCGCACGAGACTCCCGGCATCTTCAACGGCAGCATGGAATTCGACCAGGAGACGCTGCGGCCCACCTTTCGCTTTCGAGCGGGCCTCCCCGGCAGCTCCTATGCCCTGGAAATTAGCGCGCGGGTCGGCCTGCCCGAAGCGCTGCTCATCTCGGCCAAATCCTTTGTGGGGGCGGAGAAGAATCGCCTGGAGGATCTGCTGGCCAAATTGAACGAATCCCTGCGCCTCTCCGAAACAGCGCGGCGCGAAGCGGAATTAAAACGCGTTGAAATGGAATCGCTGCGGAAGATGTACAGCGATCGAATTAGAGAACTCTCCAAAAGCGAGAAAGAGCGGCTCCAAAAGGCAGCTCAGGAAGCCAAAGACCTGCTCGAAAAAGCCAATCAGCGTATCGAAGCGGAAGTCAGGGCGATCCGCGAACAGCAGGCATCGCGTCCGTCTATCCTCCAGGCGCATCGGGTGATTAAGGCGGAAAAGGAGAAGATTGACGCCCTGATAGCCGCAGCATCCATGGGCGAGACACCGGAAGTCTCAAGAAGGGAGGCTACCCCAAAGGCATATCAGGTTGGCGATTGGGTGAAAATGGCTGATTTGAAAGACGCCGTCCGAATCCTGGCCTTGAAGAAAGACGGTCAGGAGGCTCTGTTAGAGGTGGGTGGCCTGCATTTGTGGATGGACACGGCAAAGCTCCAGGCCGCCAATCCGCCGACCTCCACAAAAAATGGTGCGCCGGTAAAAATCTCGCTTTCTGAAACGTCGCCCGCCGGCCATGAATTGGATCTGCGCGGCATGACCGGCGATGAAGCCGCTTTCGCCGTGGAAAAATATCTGGATGATTGCCTCACCTCGGGCTGGAAATCCGTGCGCATCATCCACGGGAAAGGCACCGGCGCCTTGCGCACTCGCGTGCGGGAAGTGTTGTCCCGCCATCCTCATATAAAGTCTGTGCGCTATGGTCGTCCGGAAGAGGGCGAGTTCGGAGTTACCGTGGTTGAATTGGAATAAAAATAGAGATAAAAATAGGCAAGAAATACCTTGCGGAAAGGAATGCTATATGTTAAATTAGTAACATACTTCTTTGTCTGAATTTTCGTTTGGCCCACCCTTAAACCAAATCCTTCGGAGGAATCCCTTCGAAGCAAGTCTTTCAACTTCTTTAGAGCAATCGCTCAAGCATCCTTAAGACCACTCGCAGATTCAATCCCTATCATTCTGTACAACTCCCGGTAAAAGACGAAAACAATAGAGGCTCAACGATGAGGAATACGCTTGGGGTATGTCTCGCGGCGGCTCTGTGGCTGCTTTGTCTCGCGGCTCCTTCGCGAGCTTTGCCGCCGGTTCAACCCATCCAGGCCGATTTGCAGTACGGGCTTTCCTTCGATACTTTCGACGATACCGTTCGATACGACAACGGCGAAGTGGCGTGGTGGTTTGGGGGACTGCATAATTTTTACCTGATTACCCGGTTTACCGCGCCGGCTGACTTCGCATTGCAGAGGGTGATCATTGCTCTGCTGGACTCAAATACCACAACTCCCGTCAATCTCTGGCTGAAAGAAGACGTGCTGGGCGCGCCGGGGCAAGTGCTTTGGTCGGGCTCGCTGCTGTACGATTCACCGCAAACCTGGCTGGGAACGACCATTGATGAAGGATATGCCTACAGCTTCGCGGCCGGCGAGAGCTTTTGGCTGGAGCTATTCTCGCCGGGCCCTCCCTACGAATGCTATGATGAATCGCAGCTTCAGCCGCCGCGGTCCTTCACGAACTTTTCCTCACCTTCGCCCGGTGATAACTTCATCCGCGCTGTGGGCGAATATACCTCAGCCCTCGTGGACGTTGGCTTGGATTCGGTATGGCACGGAGGTCTGTTCTTCGTCCCTGATAGCGGCAGCATTGTTCTGGAAGCTTCCGCCCACAATTATGGCAGTCTGCCCGCCCAGTTCACCGTATCCTGCTCGCTCTTCTCCGCGATCTGGGAGCCGGAGGACCTCATCGGATCGCAGAATCTCAGTTTGGCCGCCGGAGACAGCTTGATGATATCCTTTGAACCCTATGATTGTGCAATCGAAGGATCCCATATCTTCCGCTTCCGCACCGAATTGGCCGGCGATACGAATGTATATAATAACGTGATGGAGATCGAAACGCAACTCTACCACATCCCGCCCATCGCGGAACTTCGTTATGACGATGGAATCCGCATGGGCATGGTCGTGACTCCCATCTTGGGCGATGGATGGGGCATGAGATTCGATCCCAACCAGTCGGGGTATTATCGAGTGGAAAGCGTCAACGTCTCGGTGGACACCACCAGCGGGATGCTCCCCGCCCTTGTCCAGGTTCTGGCCGAAAATCCTGTGAACTTATCTCCGGGGGCAGTTCTTTGGGACACCATCCAGGTACTCGACAACGGCTGGAATGAGTTGCCCGTGGGACTCACTACTTCGGGAGCCTTTTATGTAGCCTACCTCTTCGAGAATGGCAACAGCAGCCCGGCGTTGAACTATGACCATTTTCCGCTTTCCGGCGAATGCTGGTCCAAAATGAGCGGCGTTTGGGTGAAAGGCGAATGCTTGGAGGAATGGATGCTGCGAGCGGTCATTGACACAAGCGGGGCCTCCGGCCCTCCGCCAGGTTGGGTAACCTCCAGCCACTCCTTCATCCCCGGCTGGAATATATTGAGTCTGCCGCTGATTCCGCAATGGTCTTCTGTTGATAGCATCTTCGGAGATGACATCATCGGGCCCTACTTCCTCTACGACTATTCACCTTCAACAGGCTATAGGCTTGTGGAAGAAGTCATGCACGGCCTCGCCTACTGGCTGGCGCTTCAGAATTCAGCCACGGTGGATCTCAGCGGCCTTATTGATGCGGATACCACGCGGATAAATCTATCCTCAGGTTGGAATCTGGTGGGCTGTGCCCTCACCGTTCCGGTGCAGCGCGATTCTCTGCATTTCAGCAATGGCGTCACCAATGTCAATTTTGTCCAGGCCGTCAATGCACAATGGATTGCTCCAGCAGTCTATGCATTCCTGAATCCCCAGGGTAGCTATGCGCTGACGAATACCTTGACTCCTTGGGGCGGCTATTGGCTGCAAGCTCTGGTCCCCGGCCTGCAGATGATCACCAATCCTCCGGGCGCGGGGATATCCCTTCCAGCTCAGGCCCAAAATCCCGGGGATGACGAAAACGATTGGTTTGTACCCATATCGCTCGCCCAGGGTCAGCTATCGGATCATCTGGCCGGATTCGGTGAGCATCTGAATGCTACCAATGGCTATGATCCCTGGTATGATCTGCCGGCTCCGCCCATACCGCCGAGCGGTGAGTATGTTCGATTGGTCTATTACCGCCCGGAATGGCTGGCGCCGGTCGGCGAAGTATTCTGCCAGGATGTGCGAGCGCCGCTGAATTCCGCCGAAACGGTTGTTTGGGAAGGCCGAGTCGAGGCTTCCCAGACGGGTCTCGTAACGATTGATTTCGACTCGATTGCCCAGATACTGCCGCAAGGATATGGGGCTATGGCGGAACTCGGCGGTCAGGTAATTAATCTGATCCAGACTCCTTCGTTCAGCTTTAACTACGCTCAGGCCGAGACGATCTGGATCACCGTGTCCAATGAACTTCCCGCCATTCAGGATCTGGCTTTCTCCATCGTGGGAGCGGATGCGGTTCTGGACTGGGGAGATGTGCAAGCAGCTCAAATCTATCATGTCTATAGGTCCTCGGAACCCTACTTTGGAGTGAGTGGACTTGTGCCCATTGGCAATCCGACGAGATCCCAATACACCGATCCGAATATCCTTGCCAATAGCCCATTTTTCTATCGGGTTACCTGGGAGTAGGCTGGACAAAAGCTCTAAATCCAAATAGAACAGGATCCCATACAAGAAAGAACGCAGAAACAGGGAGACCCCCATGAGACCGATGATTTCCATAGGAATTACCATGATTGCGCTGGGTGTTTTGGCCGCGCCCTGCATCGCACAGTATCCCAATAGTGTCATGATCAACAGCCAGGTGCCGGGCAGCGGAGGCATCATCCTTCATGATGACGGCAATTATGCCGCGCTGGGAACGGCCACGGACGGATATGATCCCGGCATAGATGTGCCCGAACCTGCAGCGCCCATCTCGAATTACGTCTCCACCTACTTTCCACACCCCACCTGGTCAACACCTTTCGGCTACAACTTCATGATTGATGTCCGAAACGCTGCGGATAACTTGACGAACGCCGTCAAGGCTTATGTCTTCGAAGTCAAGACGGATCGAACAGGTCAAATTCTCAGCCTGGGTCTTACGATAGGAGCATCGTTCCCCTCGAGCTATGGGATTGTACTGTTTGATTCCTCAGCCTCAAGCTATCAGAATGTCCGAGAAAACGCCGCCTACAGCTATACGGTCGCCAGCTCGAGCCCCAAAATTTTTGTCCTGCGTCTGGGAGACGCCACAGCTCCGGCCATTTCAATCACCTTTCCAACCGCAAATGTCACCCTGCTCAGCGGCAACTCATATAACCTGACTTGGACTCTGAGCGATGTTTCCCCGATTCGCTATACCAAAGTGTCCTATTCGCTCAATGGAGGCACAACTTGGACGCAGATCGACAGCGTAGGAGGTGCTCTGACCAGCCGTTCCTGGACGCCGCCCAATACCTTTACCACTCAAGCAAAACTGAAGGTTGAAGCCAAGGATTGGGCGGGTAATTTGGGCGTGCAAATTACCCCCTATACTTTCAATATCGCTCCAGGATCAATGACCACCGCCTTCAGCGCAGGCTGGAATATGATCAGCGTGCCTCTCATCCCCGTGGATTCAACGACGGCCGCCGTCTTTGGCGATGACATTACCGGGCCTTTCTTTGTCTATAATTACACGCCCACCACAGGATATGGCTTGGTTCAGTGGGTCAATCATGGGCGAGGCTACTGGTTAGCCTTGGCTAATAGCGCCAGCAGTGTTGACGTCTTCGGAACTCCCGCCGTGGATTCCGTGAACCTCTCACTGTCCCTCGGCTGGAACATCGTGGGCGCGGCAATGACGGCGCCCGTAGCCCTGACATCGCTGAAATTCAAGAGCGGCTCCACGCTGTACACCTATAGCCAAGCCGTGACGGCATCCTGGATATCCTCGGCATTCTATAAATTTAATAATGGCACCGGTAGCTATATAACCGCGACCAGTTTGGAGCCCTGGGGGGGCTACTGGCTTCAAACCTTGATCGCCGGTCTGCAGATGATTACCTACCCGCCACCTCCCGGAGCCGATGAGGATGCGCCTGGACAGCCTCCAAGTGTGGATGACGAAAACGACTGGTTTATCCCGATCACGATCACACAGGGAAACATCGAAGATCATATCGCGGGTCTGGGGGCGCATTTTGAGGCCACGCCCGGTTATGATATCTGGTATGATCTGCCCCAACCTCCTTCGCCGCCGAGCGGAGAATACGCCCACATCACTTTCTATCACCCGGGATGGGGAGCGCCCAGCGGACCTGCCTTCAGCCAAGACATCCGCGCACAATTTTCTCCCTCTCAAACCGTCACCTGGGAAGGGACCATTGAGGCTTCACAACCAGGCCAACTCACGCTTAGTTTCGACGACATCGCGCAGCGCTTGCCTCCAGGCTACGCAGCCACAGTCCAGTGCGGCGGCCAGAGTTACAATCTACTTGAAACGCCCTGCATTACCCTCGCCTATGCAGCGCCGCAGAAACTATCGGTGACGGTTTCCAGCACAGCGACGGGGGTGGAAAAATCCAACTCACCGATCCCAACGACATTCGCACTGAACGGCATCCATCCGAATCCTTTCAATCCGACCACGGTTATTAGCTTTGACCTGCCGCGCTCCTGCTCCGTCCTAGTCACCGTATATACGACGAGTGGCCAGCAGGTGGCGATTCTGGCTGAAGGCTGGTTTGATCCGGGATCCTATGAGCGGATCTTCGATGCTTCGGACCTTCCCTCCGGGATTTATCTTTGCCGCTTTCAGGCCGGAACCTTCTCTGCCATTGGGAAAATGGTGCTGCTGAAGTAGCCTTTCCGAATTTAGGAAATATCAAAGGGCGGACACGCTGTCCGCCCTCTTTACTCTCAACTCGCCGCGTAGTGGCTCTTTGGGGAAAACTATTTCGTCAGCATCAGCTTACCGGAGGCGTGGAAATCACCGGCGGTCAACTGGTAAACATAGAGACCCGAAGCCAGACCCGTTGCGTTAAAGGTGACTTCGTGGTTTCCGGCATCGCGCCATCCATTCACCAGAGGCGCCACTTCACGTCCGCTGACGTTGTAAACCGACAGCCTAACCGGTCCAGCTTGCGGCAGAGCGAAGCTCAGCGTGGTGGTCGGATTGAAGGGATTGGGCGAAGCGCCGTGCAAGAGGTATTCGGTTGGAGTCAGCGCCATGGTGGGCTGGCTGTTGACCCAGCCATCAGCGCCAGCCGCGGATTTCGAAAACGGGAACGAATCCGAATCCCAAACCACGCCCGGATGATCGCCGATATTGGCGGTATAGGTGTAGGCTCCGGGCGGATAGCGGTCTACGATGTTCTGAGTGCGCACCCGATTGATGGTGGCGCCCGCCGGCATGGTCAGGTTCAAGAAGGGGCCCCAACCCGGGCGGCTGCTGCCGCTGGGCAGCGTAATGATGGTCCAGATGTCAATGGCCTGCGGGGTGGTTTCGCCGTTGTGGAGCGTGAGATCCCATTCGAAGGTGCCGCCCTGCGCCGGGATGATGATGGGCGGATTAACGGGGAGCACGGTGATGGTGACATTGGGCGTGCTGCTGGCGGGATTGCTCGTGGCGGTGTTCGTGTAGCAGTAGTCCCCGCTGGTTCCCCCCGTGTTATTGCAGGCGGCGCCCGAAAAGTAAAATCCGATCGGCCCCACAGCGGGATTGGGAGCCGTCCAGTTGAAGGACCATGATGTGGGGCCGGGTGTCCCGGGATAGGTTCCGGAACTAGTATGCTTCATGTAATCAGGGGAAGTGCCCGATCCCACGCCGAGAGTCGTGTGGGTTGGATCGGTGACGGTAAAATCTCCGGCCTGCAGATAGCTGCTGCCCGATTGGTAGATAGAGGTGCACTCAAAGCCCCAGCGCATTTGACCGGGATCGGCGAGTGTTACGGTCAGTGGATAGGTCGTCCCGGGCACATAGCCGGCGGACGGCAAGCCTGAGATCTGAAGGTACCCGTTCCCGCTATTCAGCGGATAACTGCTGTGGCAGTTGACGCAGTTTGCGCCCGAGGGCGGCTGGCCGGCGTAGCCATTGGGCATGCCGCTGGGGTAAGCCAAAGCGGCGATGGCTCCCAAGAAAAGACAAAACACAGTGATCGCATGGCGCATAGGGAATCTCCTTCGTCTCAAGTTATTCGTTCGATGTCCGGGCTCGGGTCCTCTCAACCTAATTTAAGCATTTTCCGACTTCGAATCAAGTGAATTGTTTAGCATTGAACGATTGCCAAACATGATTGAAACTAGCAAAAGAAAAGAGGCGGTGGATTGGACCGCCTCCCGATGCTTATCAGCACTGAATTTAGGATTGGACTCAAGCCTATTTCATCAGCACCATCTTATCGGTCGCTGCGTATTCCCCCGCGCTCAGCCTGAATAGGTAGATACCGGAGGCCTGTCCTGCGCCGTTGAGGATAATCTCGTGGCTTCCCGCCGCCTGCCATTGGTGAGATGGTAGGCCAAATCCGCCCAGCGCTTGTCCGATGTGCCGTCCGGAAATATCGAAAACTTCCAGCGTCACGTAGCTTGCCATAGGCAAATCGTAGCGGATGGTCGTTGCTGGGTTGAAGGGATTGGGAAAGGCGCTATGCAGTCTGAAATTTTGGGGAGTTGAACTTACTCCGTTCCCCGTTTCAAAAATTCCCGATGCCTCTACCCAGTCAAAAATGGCATTGAGGAACGCAGTGCGCGAGGTGGTCGAGCTCAGGCCGCTGACCGACTCCAATCCGAAAGCCAGATAGACCACGTGCGCGCCGCTGGTTTCGTGGATGTAATTCACCCCTCCCACCTGACCGTTCGGGTAAACCAGCAACGATTGCGAACCTGCCGGATAGACCGACGAGGGCGAAGTCTGGTTGTTGGCGCCGCCGCTGCCGATCAACAGCATTTGCATGCCGGAGCTGATAGTATTCGTCGAGTCTCCGTAGAGCATCGGCTGGTTCACGTCGCCGGTGCGAGGCGTGCAGCGCAGATAATTCATGAAAAAGTTCGACGAGCCGATGTCTTCGTTGATCCCCTGCCCGGTGATGATGACCGTCTTGCCTGATTCGATGAAAGCCTGGAGCGCGCTCATTTCGGTTCCGGACAGCGTCGAGAGCGAATCGTTGCCGGTCATCCAGATCACGGTCTGATATATTGAAAGATCGCTTGCCGGCGAGCCCTGTTCATCCACATGCCAGGTTTCGAAAAGCTCATCCGCCTCCTCCAGAGAGCTCTGCAAGTAGGTCTCGAAGTTCAGCCCCTGATCGTCGTCCACCAACAGCATCGGCGCCCGGCCGATCTGCACGGAAAATTCCATGATTTGGGTAATGCCGGTGTTATCCGTTAACGCCATGCTGAAATTTACCCAACTGCCCTGGCCGGCGCCGTCCGGAACGAAGAAGCGGAAGGGATTGGCGGCATTGCTGCCGGTTCCCTGATGAGGCAGCAAGCCCCAGGCTCCAGTGGAATCAAGCATCTGCACCAGGATCGGGTTCTGGGAGAGGATCGCGGTCAGTGTACTGGTTGAAGCCCAGAGGTTTTCCAGAACCACGTAAAGGTCCACGGTTTCGCCGGGATCGGCTCGGCCGTCTCCATTGCCCATGGCGTCCACGATGACATGATCCTGGAACACCAGGAACGGCTGCGAGTAGATCACGTCCAGATTGACAATCATGGTGTCGCTCGGTTGCGGCGGGATATTCCAGACCGCGACCTGAGTGGGAAGCAGCGAGTAGTCCAGGCTGCTGGGATTCGTGTATTCGTCAAACCATAAATTGCTCGTGCTTCCCGGAAAGACATCGCCGGCGTCGCCGCTATTGGAGCCATAGTTGAGCTGCTGCAATCCGTCGGCTTCCTCCATGTCCACCAGCGGGTGCCATTCGTTGGTCTGATCGCCGTTTTCGTCCACGTGCCAGATGGCCAATCCTTCTCCCGGCAAATGAACATCCGACCCAATGCGCTGGCGGTTTTCCACCATGAAGTATTCGGCGTCGTAGTAGCCTTCGGTCCAGAGCTTGAACGCCTGGCCGCTCGTCTCGATGGCAACCACCGGCTGATCGTGAAGATAGGTGGCAATTTCCGTGGGCTGAATCCAGCCCAATTTATAGCGGCACCAGGCGATCATGTGAGCCGGACTGGTGACTGTATTCCAGCTCCCTCCCGACATCAAGCACCAGTCGCCGATGCCGGACGAGCTGTAATCCGTGTCGTAAAGATCGGGCAATCCCAACGCGTGGCCGAATTCATGGCAGAAAACGCCGATTTCGATGATCCCCCCGGAGCCGTTCACCGCCGGCTGAATGATGTAGGGGCCGATGAAGATATTTCCGCCGCCCGTGCGGGGATCATTCGTCTGGAAATAGGAGCCGTAGGCCCAGAGCAGGCTCCAGGAGTGAGACCAGATGTTGTTGGCGCCGATTTCGCCGCCGGGGCCGTCGTGAACCACGAAGAGAGCGTCCACCATGCCGTCGTCGTCGCCGGAATTGGGGATGTTGTCGGGCCCGTCGTTGTCATATTGCCCGAAATTGGTGGCGGGATCGCAGTCTATCAACAGATCCACGATGAATTCGCCCACCCGGGCGTCCGGTCCCAAACCATAGTAGCTGCCGACCACTTCAGCTTGAGTCAGTTGAGAGGTGTACCAGCCGTATACGCTTCCGTCTAAGTGAAATTGATTGTAGGAGATTTCCTCGTAATACTCGGTCATGGTGCGAGTCTGCCAGGGACCATTAAAGAGCTCCTGCTGCAATAGGCTGACGTTCCAGGGTGCTGGGCCGGAATCCGCATACAGGCCGCAGACCACCGGGCTGTAGCCGTAGATGTCGTCCACTTCGTCCAGCGGCAGGCCTTGTTGGGCGGCGGCTCGCTTTGCGGCGGCGTATCGCGCCATACGCTCAGCCAGCATGGGCCGGGGATAGAACATGTCGCCATCCTGCCGTGCGCGATCAATCACGATCTGCGGCACGGGCACGCCCGGCTTGGCGGGCATCAGAGCGTAGGATGTCCCAATTAAACAACAGCTTAGGATGACCAGAGGGGAGATAATCTTTTTCATCGAATTCCTCGGTTTGATATATTTTTTCAATATAGCAAAAAAAATCCCTTTCAACAAGTCAAATATAAAGGGAAACAAAAGGCGGCCTCCGGGCTGGGCTACCCAGCCGACGGGAGACGAGGGCGAGAAGTTGAAAAAGACGAGAACTCGACCGAGTTGCCAAGCTTGCCGAGAACTCGGCGCTCAATCGGGGGGAGATCTCGCCAAAAAACGAGAAGTCGTTTTTGCGTCACGGCATGGGCCGTGACGGCCTAGAAAATGGGTCTGGTGTGAAAAAGGAGAAATAGTTGTTGCATATATCAGATATTTTGTGTATATTATTAATAGGAGCCACTAATCCCCTCAGCCCCTGTTTCCCCAGCCAACCCACAGTCCGCCACGGCGGATGGGGCACCCAGGCTATAAGGTTTCTGGCGGGTGCAGAGACCCGACAGCACATCAATCGGCGCTTTAGCGCGAGTCCTACCGCATATCATACCAGCCTTAAGAAAGTCCTAGTTTGACAAAAAAAGCCTTGCTGCGTTTCTCTGCATCGGAAACTAATTTTGAATAAGAAATCACCTCGCAATAGGCATTAAAGTTTTTCTTGTAACCGAAAAAACCCAATGCATCTGGGGTTTCCGATAATTCGAAATATCTGGCCCAATCCTTTAGTTTTGGCGTCATATCGCAGATTATATAGCAGTAGAATGGCAAGGTCGGCGGCACCGGCAATGACCTTCCATCGGCATGTTTCGCACGGCCATCCCGTATATGATCAATATATTTGGCAATCTGCGTAAAGGGATTTTCAGTTTCAGAGTACTCATTCCGTTGAGGTCTCTTGAACTCAATTATCGTGATTGATGTGAAAGGAACGTCCGCGGTTTCTGAAAAAGCGACTGCCTTATCAAAAACCATTATGTCTGGCTCCTCTCCACTCTCATTAGCAAGCAGCTTTGCCTGCTTTATGGGACGGTCCGAGCTCAAAAAAACATGAAAGGCCAATCTCTCGTCAATTAACCATAAATTGTGGTCCTCAAAGCAAATTTGATCGGATGTTTTGCCAACAGGAAATATGATGTTGTGTATTCTATCCTCAGTTCTGTACTTTCCACTGGATTTGATTCCCAATTGCATCTTTAGGAATTCAATTATTTCCTTTCGATGGCAAACATATCGCGCCAAGTCTGACCGATTGATTTCCGTTATGATTTCGAAAAATGAATTCATCCTCTTTCTGAAATTTTCAAATTCCTCATCCTCAGTGATTGCCTTGAGCAAGTCATTTCGTTCCATTCGAAGGCATGTTTGGAGCTTATGGTATCCTTCATAAAGAGCCATATCCAATTCGGCATCAGTTGCATCAGGAGCTATGGTGTCAAGTGCTGATTCAAGATGCCTCATTATAGGACGGTACATTGCGCCATCTTTTTCAATAAAATTTTGGACTCGTGCGCGTTTCCTTTCTGAAACCACCTTTGTATATGGTGCTAGATATTCCTGGCAATGCGCACGTATGGCCTTTCGAATATCTCCCATTGTGATTTCCTCAATATTAATCTCGTTTATATCTTCAGAAAGAACAAATCCTGTTCTATCAGCATTTGCCACCTCGTCAAGCAATGATGAATTTACATACGCAGCATACACAAATTCCCTGCCCTGGGCATCTTCGAATCGTCGAATAAGATTGGGAATGCCCGACATTTTTTCTTTAATAACCACTTGCCCGCGTGCGCAAAAATAAAGTCGATGCTCAGGGATGTGCTTTGAGTACAAACGGACATGCAAAATACTAAAAGATGAATTCTTTAGTTTCAGTTCTTCGACCTCCGCGTTTGCCATCATTTCCTTCTCATAGAATAAATCCAATTGAATCTTTTCGCTGGAGCTTTTTTCGCGCAGGGTAATTACCGGGCAAGCATGTCCAATAAAGATGTTGAGAAATTCTTCTACAATAAATGCAGCAATAACTGCGAGGGTTCGGGGGCAGTTAGTCCGATATTTTTCCCTAAAATTATTCAAACGGACAATTGTCTCCCTTTTTGCACCGGGCGAATCACTAATTGTATGGTCATTAATTCCTGTATCCTTCATGCAGAACCTAAATTTTCGCAGTTTGGTATTTCCCTCAAGTGAAAAGACACTTTCAATTTCCGCCGTTTCAAATGCAGCAAGCCAGCTAAAGCGGCCAACACCTTTTCCGCCGCGACTTGCCTTGTATGTTGTGTCTGCTTTTCCAAACTCTGCAAAGTTTACCTCATCGAAGCCAATCCCATTGTCCCGTATTTCAAAGCCGATTATTTCACCAAGCTGTCGCTCAGAAGCCTTTTCAGATTGACCAAATAGGGAGTTTTCCTCCCGAATAATATCAATGGTTATGTACCCGTCTTGAACCCCTGCGTCCTGAATCGCATCAATGGAATTACTAATTGCTTCAAGCAATGGCAGAAGAGGCCTGCTTGCGGGCAAATTTACGTTTTTCACCCTACCTGCAACATCAGTGATCATTGTAATTGCTCCTTATTATTGAGGTTCTTGAGGCTGTCTGGTACAGAGACCCTACAGCACTTTAATATCACTCTGCATTATACTATCTGCCGCACGGTTTCATACAGATCGGGAAGTCTATCCTGTCTCAACCTGAATTTTGTGCCGTGATTATGATGCGTTCGTGCATCAAAATCAATAAGAACGGCTGCGCTTTCAATTGCCTTCAGGAATTTCTCGAAATCGAATCTTTCCAATATGAGGATACTTGCGTATTTGAAATATTCCTTGCGTTTCTCCCGTTTGGTTTTAGCTCGAATATAGAAGCAATTCAGCAATTTGGTGCCAGCCTTATGATGCAAATCATCAAAGCCCCAATAGGGCTGCGGATCAATTTCATGCAAGCCGGATCTCCCACCAACGGAATTCAACCAGTCTTTGTGCTTCTCACCAACGACTGAATGATCAAAAGAAATTAGCACTTTTCTATTCTGCCGGTCAATTATGACGCCGAAACCCCTGTCACTTCGCGCCAGACCATGAATAGTCTGCCGAAAGCTCATTTCATTGGCAATTGTCCGATGCTTCCAACCGTAAAGAGGTAGAAATATTTCTGGCACAAATTTTAGAGCGCGCGGCGAGGGCTCCATATGGAATAACGTGGTCAGCGAAGAGGTCGTGATGCGTTGGCATTTTAATTCCCATTCTGCAGCATTTGGTATTGGCAAGTTGTTTTCCTCTATGCCAAGAATATCTTCAAGGGTGTTTCCGATGCCGCCGGCATTGCCCGGCCGGGCGTTGCGGATCCATCCCATTTGCGTCACTTCGACGAGCTTAGCGATAAGCGTTTCTTTTGTGTAGGTTTTCATAATGCAAACAGTTCTCCTTGAGTATTATTCCGGCGGTCGCCAGAAATCCAAAAGATACTCGAATGTGACGCCCATAGTTATGTAATTACTGGGCCAGCCGAAAATTCCAATCTTATTGACAATATTCGTTCTGTCCCAGATAATCACATTTCTTAATTCATATCCTCTGCGGCGCAACTCTTCTATCAACGAGACATGAATTGTGATTCGCTTGTTGTCCCACCACATATCGGGCACATTGATAACGCAGTGAGCCTTTGGGCGCAGGAGTTTTAACAGAGATTCAAAAATATCACCCATCTCATGCGTGTACTGTTCCAATTCCATCGTGCCCAAATCCCTCGCATCTTGTGAGTATTGCTCGACCTTGCCGAGCTGTTCATTATCTCTGTATCTTCTGGACTTATTTTTTCTCTCTCTGTTTAGCAAATTAGCATAGGGTGGTGAAGTAAAGATCAGGCCGACCGTTTTGGGCTCTAAATATTTTGAGATGTCCCTAGCATCATCGCATACTGCTATCTGTTTTGCTTCGTTGAACATAGCTGTCTGAACGAAGCGGCTCTCGCATAAATCAATATACTCTTGTTTCAGATCAAAACCAGCGGCATTGCGGTTGGTATCGGCCGCGGCCACAAGGACAGTTCCGCTTCCAACGAAAGGATCAAGCACTAATTCACCTTTATGAGTGAATAGCTCGATAATTTTTCGGGCAAGGGAAATAGGAAAAGTGGCGGGGTGAACGCTTTTGTCCCTAATGTCCCTACCTTCAAAAGTGAATTGCCAGACCCCCAATTGCGATTTGAGCCATTCCTTTGCGGTCATGCAATTAATATGCGTTGGTCCGCAGTTGCATGTCCTCTCGTGCGCTATGTCCAACTTTTTGCCATAGGCAATGCCTACCTCCCTTATTGAGGATTTCTTTCGTTTTGGACTCGTGTAGGGCTTTCTCTTGGTTTCTGGCATGTTACCTCTAAAACTGATCTATTCCAGCCTGGCATGCCTTTATTGCGGCGGCCCCCGCCTTATATGGCTTTGTGCTTGAATGCAGCCATATTGGCATCTGATTTTAAAAGAATATACAACCCCATTCCATCAAAATCAACCAAAATCCCCCTCAAGCGCCATCGCTCCTGCTTTTTGCGCCTCAAGTCAAGCGGCAATTGCCCGCCTTGCGTTGGCCCCACCCTTTCCCCGGCAATTTGTGCCAAACAGCCCTCTCGGGAGCCCTTCCTCTTCAGCGAAGTTGGCCCTTAAAGCTCTTGACATTGGGAGGAAAATAAATTACCTTATAGGTTGCTAATCCCGCATGCTGATCTTAGCCTAAAGAGGTGTGCCATGTCGCACAGATCATCTTCCACGAAATTAGCGCTTCTTGGCGCGTTGGCGCTGGGTCTCCTCAGCCTTCAAAGCCTGCCGGCCTATGCTGTCTGGCACTCGGTCTTGAGCGAGCACTTCAACCAGATGCCTCAGCTTTTCCCCTGGCCAAACTGGACCTTGAATCCGAATCGCAACTGGTATCAGTCGGGCCCCCCTTACGTGTGGGGTGTGCAAGATGAAGTGTACAAGGTGAATGGGCTGGATGTGCGGAGCATCTGGTGCTGCGGCCTTCCGCCCGAATTCACACCCTCGGAGGATGATTATCCCATCAACATGAACGCCTGGGCGAAGTGGGGTCCGATCAATTTGAGCCAGGCGGTGGCGGCGAGCGCCAGCTTTGCGTATTATTGCGTCAGCGAGGCGGATCAGGATTATTTCCGCTGGGGCGCCTATGGCAGCAATACCTTCAACATGTATGAAGGCGGGCGGCGCAGCGGCACCGGTTCGGCTCTGTGGATCACCACGACCATGGACTTCGACAGCCTGGCGGGCGGCACTCAGAGCTTGCTGGGTAATAGCACCGTCTATTTTGAATTGCACTTTGTCAGCGACGGCGACAACGTGCGCTACGTCGGCGCTTTCGTGGATGAGCTTTCGATTTCCTGGGACGATGGAACTTTCGACTTCTTCGCGCAGATTGTCGGTCTGGCCGCGCTGGACTCGATTCCGGTGAGCATCCCTCTGGTCGGGGACTCCATCCGATTTTCGCTGGACTGGAGCGCGGAAGGGAGCGGCACGACGCCGGATTTCGATATCACCTGCCACTTGGACGATGCGCTCATCTATACCGAGCGGCGCAACGCCGAAATCGGTCAAGCCCAGATCGTGGGGATTACCACCTATTCGGATCCCTGGGTCGTAGAGCCCGACTCGCATACGGTTGTCTGGACGGTGGACGCCGCTCGCGAGATCACCGAAGCCAATGAAGCCAATAACGACACCTCATTGGACTTCTATTCCCAGATGCCCAACCAGTTTCCATCAATTATAGTGACCCGCCCCACTTTCGGGGACACCTCTGCGGGTCAATTCGTCATCCGCTGGCAGGATGAGGATCCGGATGACAATGCGCTGATTTATCTCTATTGGGCCCTGGACACCTTGTCCGCCGTCGGCACCCTCATCCCCGGCGCTCTGGGCATCCAGGAAGACGATGAAGCCGACAGCTTCCAATGGGCTTTCGGCGGAGTGCCGGAAGGCCCCATCTGGATCCTAGCCATGATCCAGGATGAACTGATGACGGTTTACGACTTCAGCGAAGGCCCGCTGATTGTGGATTACAGTTGGAACTCTGTGGGTGAGCCATCAAATGGCGAAATCCCAAAGTCCTTTGCACTGCAGAGCATCTATCCGAATCCGTTCAACAGCAGCGCGAATCTGCGGCTGGCCGTACCGAAGGCCTCGGAAGGCGAAGTCCGCATCTATGACCTGGCTGGCCGTCTGCAGGAAGTCGCCTATCGCGGCCTGCTGCAGCCCGGTTATCACGACATCCGCTGGCAGCCTCAAAACCTGCCTTCCGGAATCTATCTGGTCGAATTCAACGCGGATGGCGCCAAGCTCCGCAGTAAGGTGGTGTATCTCAAGTAGCCTAAAATGGCGCGTACAAAGCACCTCTAAAATAAAGGGCGACCCCAAGGGTCGCCCTTTTATCTCGCAAATCGGAACTCTTAGCTCGGAACTATCCGCCAGAGGCGGATGGGAGCAAAGCCTCCCTTCGGGACCTTCGGCTCACTTCATCAATACCAACTTTTGCACTGCCGTGAACTCCCCCGCCTGCAGCCGCGCCAGGTAGATGCCGGAGGGCAGGAGCGATCCATCGAAAGTGATTTCGTGAACGCCGGAGTCGCGCCAGCCGTCCACGAAGGTGGCCACCGACCTCCCGGCTACATCATAGATCCGCAGATGGACGTAACTCAGCTCCGGCAACTCATATCTGAGGATAGTGGTGGGATTAAAGGGGTTGGGATGAGCAGCGTCGAACCGGAACTCCTGCGGCACAATCAAGATCTCAACATCGCCACGCGCTTCAATCCCGGGAGGTAGTAAACCCAGCTCCAGATAAGCCAGATTCGATAGGTCCTCCGCTGGATAGGCATTAATGAATTGTTCAAACTGCAGATTCGCGACAGAGATGTTGCCCAAGGCATATTTATTCAGCATGGCCGCTCGAAAGGCCGAGTGCATGGCCAACTCAGGATAGAGATTTTGCCTCGACAGATTAGTTGCCATGGCAAGAGCGGCGCTTGGATTTGTGACCGACAGATGGCGCATGACCAAGTATTGCGCGTAAATGCCAATTTGATTGCTAGCAAACTGAGCCGAAATACCATTTAGCTGCGCGAGGAAAGGCAGCGAAACGCCTGGCAGACTACTCGCTTGATTAAAGCCCCAGACAGCCCACAGACCATTAGCAATGCTTAGGTTGCTCGATAATGCCGACAGATAGAGAGCAGCGGCTGAGGCATAGTTTCCAGCGGCAAGCAACTGGTCTGCCTGCAACAGTAACGGTGGCAGAGCGTCAACTTGCTCAACGGGCTCGTTGATACTACCGCCGGATCCAGGGCTAAACAGGCTGTCCGGCTGGACAGGGTCGCCAGACAGCCAGTCGTATGTATCTACTAAGTCGCGATTGGTAATTAGTGGCGGCGCGGTTTCAGGATCGCGGCCTGTCCACCAGTTATGCTGGGCCCAGATATATTGATTGCCTCGGTGATCCAGAAGGTATTGATTATGGGCGTAAAGGTTGTTGTTCCCTGGATACCAGTATGTGCCTGAAACCCAGCCCATAACGGGTCTGGACTCATCGCGAATTATAACGCCGTAATCGCAGGAGCCGCCGATTCCAAATTGGTTGCATCCGCTATAGGGAAAGCTGATCTGCAGATAGGGCGAGGAGTTGCTTTCGCAGAGCAGACCAAAGACGCTGGGACCGCGATGGTCGTTGTGGCCGTAGGTGGTCGGATCGGAATCATGTAGATAGACGTCGCCTGATGAGTTGGCGCTTATCATATTGTGGGCAATGACGCCGGAGGATCCCATCCCATACATGGCGATGCCATAGATCGAATTGTCCCTGATGGTGTTATACCTGATTTTGGGGGCTAAGGTGGCGCCTGTGGTGCTGCCGTAGATGCCGTAGATATTGTCGTAAATCTCGCAGTGCTCAACAACCAGCTTCGATGTTGATCTGGCCAAGACACCGACACGCGCGCCGGTGATAGTGCAGTATTTGATTTCGCTGTCCTGTGTAGGATTCAAGCCGGAATGATCCACCTCGACGCACTCGTACTGGTCGCCGGCGCTGTAGCGGACAAAGTAGATGCGATTGGCAGCGGTGCCGACGGCGACTAAACGGCCGTTGACGATGAGCTTTTTGCCGCCTACGAACTTGACTATTGAGCCAGGATAGAGTGTCAGGGTTGCACCGTTTGCTATGGTGGTATTGTCGTAGATTTTGACATTACCTTCGATATAGAGATTACCGGAGTAGGAACCCCATAGCACGACCGTGCCGCTACCTTCGGTTTTGATTCGCGAACTACTCTGGAAGTCTATCACCGTTCCAGGGGCAATGTTCAGCGTATGCGCATCAGGAACGATAACATCGCCGCCGACTACGACGTCCGTGCCTGACCAGGTTATGAGAGTAGTCGGATTATTGATGGTATGTCCAGGGAGAAGGCCAAGGGTGCCTTCCCAGTAATTGCGATAGAGATCGCATTGGATGAGGTCCTCATCATCATCCGAGATAATTTCTTTTAGAGCGATTCCATCCTGATAGTGGCCTTCCCATAAGTAGCCATATCCGGTGCTGCGCGAATCGTGAATATCCAAATCTGCATAAGTCGGCAGCAGGTGATCCCTTCCTGTTGCACCCGGGAAAACACAACCTTCCGGTTGCGTGGCCAATCCGGTGGCATTGTTGGCCATCTGCAGATGCAGGTAGCTGTGGGTTCCTCCAGGGGTCGGCATATTCTTTTGCTGCCACACCAGCAGATTATTTTCAGGATTTGGATCAAGATATTCATTAGGATTTCCCGGCCCGAATTTATTGAATGCGACGTAGCGTCGGTTCTCAAAGACGAAGTAATCCTGGTAAGGATTGCTGGGCTGTGTGCCTGCCACCATGTAAATATTGGGCGTGTTGTAGGTCTCCTCGTAGGTCATCTGGAAATCCATCTCGTTAGTACTAATTACGATAGGAGTCACCCAATTCTTTTCGATTAACAGCACGGGATCCGGATGTGTCGGACAGGAACAGGTATATCCTAGACCGCCACACGTGCCGCTCTCCATCAGATCCCATTCGTGTGTGGGAGTTATGTGTCCCCATCCGAATATGCCATGTCCCGCCTCATGGCAGTACATGCCGATATTGGTGAAGAGCCAGGTATACGGCGGATTAACCCACGGAGGATTTGGGAAGTACTTATTCCAGAGGGGCGGATCCTCGAACCAGCATCCCCACCAACTCCATTTTTCATGGGCTGTAAAGCCGCCTATGATGTTTAGTTCATGTTCGGTGTAGGAAGCCTCAGACATCCCCAAGCCGCCAACGGGCCCAATTAGGTGCCATCCAAGACCTGGCTCATAGTACCAGTTGTTGCCCGCTCCAACGATGCAGATATATTGCGTATTCAGAGGAATCATGCCCTCATCTGCGCAATAATCCACGATCCAATTCCAGACGGTCCAATTCATGCCGGTATTTTGGCGAGAGCATTCATTTGGCAGATTATTCGGATAGCTAATCCATTCCGGGACTCCGCCTACGATATTGTTGATTATCGTAGTATACATAGTCGCATTGCCGCGCGATACCTCTGACCAGTAATCGCGCTGACTGCCAAAAACGGGATCCCCATCAGGTGAGGTTATGGCCGGATTTAGATCTGTGTAGTACGTTCCAATTGAATTAAAGTGTTCAACGTATTCAGCGTAAGTGTATTCATCGGGATACGTATTATGCATACACTGTCGATGACTTGGGCCCACATCAGGAAACTCGACCAAGATCACGCCCAGGTAGATATCATCGCGAGACAGATAGGACCAATACTCCTGGCTTTGATCTTCGCATAGCAGGTTAAAGGAATCAATCTGAGCGTTGATGATGGAGAGTATTGGATCGGTGCGCCGTAGATGCTTTTCGATCCCCACTGGGGAGTCAATCCCCACTTTGTAGTTGCTGGCCGTATAGTCTCCGTTGGCATTCAGAATCGAGTAGTACCAGTAGCCGTCGGCCGCTTTGTCGATAATTGAATAGCCATCCGCCGTTTCATGCTCCCAGGTGAATTCATTTCCCCAGGCGCGCGATTGGAAGGTCACCGCGTTGGGCTGGGAATGCTCCATCAGGCCCGAATCAAATGAGACGGCTGGAAGCATTCTGGGAAGTGCCCACAAGATCGTGGCAATCATTGCCACGGGCAGCCAAATTTTACCTTTGCGGATCATAAATCCTCCTTGCATTAATTTAAGACGTTATTTTAGGTAGATGAACCTGGCGCACCAGGATTCTCTCTCAGTTTGAACATTGAGCCAATATATATTGCTGGACAAATCCGGCCAGTCCGGCCAAATTGTTTCCATGGGAACTACTAGCGCATTGTGCTGCCGTCCCATAGAGAAAACAACCTGGCCCTGCACATTGCAGAGTCGGATCTGGAAGTATTCTCCGGGCGATAATGTTGCAGGAAGGCACAGCTTGCTTTGCGAGTTGACGGGATTCGGAAAGAGGGTTATGAATTGCTGCGGCAAAGGCTTGGGATTATTTTCGGGGAAAATCCCTACGACACCCATCTCGCCCCAGGCGTTCACCAGCGCAGCACAAATTAATTGTCCGTAGGATGGGTCTATTTCCATCCAGGTGTAGATCCCTCCGCCGGAGCCGTTGCTGTCCAGGCGCAGATAATAAACTGATTGATTAGCATTGATTTGCACGCCCTCTTCCGGCCAGAGTTTTGGCCCATCATAGTCCAACTTCTGCACATAAAGACGGTATGGAGGCAGACCTGTTAGGCTCTGCCGTGTGAAAAACAGCAGGCCAGTGCCGTTGGCGTCCGCTATGACCACTTCGCCTTGGAACCCGTTTGGCGAGAAAATATCCTTGGCTTCCGGCCACTGCAAATTGCCTTCATAATCAATCTTTTGCAACACGGATGGACCATAGTTTGAGGTGTCCGGCGTCCATCCAATATAAGTGAAAGGATAATGGCATACGATATCCCTATACCAGCCAATTTCGGCCAAATATATTCCCTCTGATCCCCAGACAGCGGCTCCCTGTGAATCAATGCGATTGGCATAAAGCCGGTATGGATTTACTCCCCCCATGTATTTGCGGTAAATCTCCACAAAGCCACCATTGCCATCCACGGCCATCTGACTGAAATAACCAAGATCGGGAATGATCACTCCGGAACTGCCCCATAGCGCAGTGCCATCCGGCAGAAATTCGTAGGCTCGTAGGGTGTCGCCCCGACAGGTGATGTAGCAAGCCCCTAGGTTCGCCTGCATGGTCAGGTCATAAGGCAATGGATAGGCTGTCCCAACATTGAAAAGTATCCCATCATTCCCGAATAGCAGCTCGCCTTGTGAGCCGATACGCTGGATTATAAAATCACCGTAATCAAAATATGCCAAATAGGCTCCGCCTGCACTATCCGCTGCCATCACGAAGTACTCCTGCTCGGGGATTCGGCCGGAGGCATTGGACGAAATATTCCAATATATTGTATCTCCATTCGCGTCCAGATGGTAAACCGAAAGACGGCCAAACCATTCCCCGCCCTGGTAGCAGTCTTCCATGACCCCGATGATGGCGCCGCCCTCTCCGTCCGTCACCACATGAAAATCAAAGACGACTTCACCATAACCGCAATCTAAATGCAGCGGTACGGGATACTGCAAATATCCATTTTGATCTATCTTCTGAACATAGCAAGAGGATTGATAGCCGCCGCCGGATGCCTTAATAACGACGAAAGCTCCGCCAGTTCCGTCGGATACAATTTCGGATCGTAGGCCGGAGCTTACCACCAATCGTTCTTCCGGGCTGGTGGGCCATTGGGCCCAAGCGGGCAGCGCCGTTAGCCACAAAGTGGTGCATGCGCACAGGGCGACCAGCAGGAGGTAGGGGGTGGGTTTCATGGCAGGGTCACCTTATAAAACCTGAAACGCTTCTGTTATAATGACTACTAATTTGACCTGGATCAAGACATATTTTAAGTTTTTTTCAAAAACGCCGGATCGGTTCGTCGTAGATGTATGGGAATTCCGGTCGGCCCGTCGATTTCTACTTTATAAGGGCTAACGGCATAGTCGCCGTCGCTTCCCAAAACGGCGTAATACCAGTAGTTATCCATGGCGTTATGAATGATCGTGTAGCCATCCTCGGTCTCACTCCACCAGCCGAATTCATCGCCCCAGTAGCGCGCCTGAAAGGAGACATTGTTTGGCTGCTGAAAGGTTAGATAATCCACGGTATCCGTGTAGAAACCCAGGCAAAGGTTGATAGTAGCCACAACGGCAATTGCGGCCGCGATGAGAAGAAGCGACGGTTTCATGACACTCTCCTAAACTTTAAATCTTACTTACTTAAGTTTTATTAGTTTGATGGGGTGCGCGTTTATGCTTTCTTGGGTGCTCAATAGGTAAATTCCCGACGAAACTTCCGCCCCGTTTCGCGATTTGCCATCCCAATAGAGCCGGTTCGTGCCAGGATGGAATTGTCTCTGGGGATATTCATAGACTATCCTACCGGTTAAATCACATATTCTCAGCCCGGGCAATTGTTTTGTATAGGGCAGTAAGAGCGTGATCACAGTGCCTTCATTAAACGGATTCGGATAGTTGGCCATCAGTGCAATTTCCGCTGGCATGGATTGAGCCGGATCTTCAAAAACGGCCAGAACCTCTCCCAGAATGCCATTTGCCGATATTTGCTGTGCGCAAATTCCAGCACCTTGTTCTTGCCAGCTGACAATCGCGCCGCCGGCCATATCGCTGACAATATTCAGATTACCAGGATAGGCCGTGTAGAAAAGGACGACGTTATCCGAGTCCCATTGTGACACGCCGCTGGAATCGTATTTTTGACAGCGCACGGTGAAAGGCGAGCGGAAGTCCGCATAGGCCACAATGATGTTCTGAGGATCGGCCGAGCAGATTACAGGTAAACTGCTCACACTATCCCCGGGAGCAATGGGCAGGCCCTGGATTTGCCAGCGGACATTGCCGGCATCATCTACCCTTTGTACATAGGCTCGGCCAAGGCCGGAATGATTATCGTTCCAGGCATAGTAGCTGCCACTCTGGCTATGAATCATCCTGATACTGGGATTATTCCCGTATCCGCTGGCAAGACAGATTCCGGAATCGCCCCATTGCGGCGTCCCCAGGCTGTCCAAACGCTGCCCCTCAATGAATTCGGGCCCTTGCATATTTAAGCCGCCAAGCACGCAGCCAAATTCATCATCGCCAACGCAACAGCGTATTATGTCAATGGATGGGATAAGGATCCCTTCTGGACCCCAATGAAAATTGCCCTCCATGTCCAGCCGCTGGCCCCACAGAAGACCGCCGGCTTCATGCCAAAAGGCGAAGGCAAATCCCGGATTCCCCGAAGCGATATGGGGATTGGTATTATCATAATTTGTCTCTCCGCTGATGGAGATTCCGTTATGAATCCAGCTCTCAATCCCTGTGCCATTCAAATGCTGCCCATAGACTTTCCAGGACGTGGGATCTTGCCGATCTTCCGACCAGATGACAAAAACACCGCCCCAACCGTCCGGCGCAAGCAGGGTACTTGAGCCGACCAAATTGCTGTCCAAATCGCAGACAATGACCCCCAGTTCGCCGAAAAGTTTGTTGCCCAGACTATCGAATCTCTGCACGTGAGCGTCGCTGAAGTCTGGAGGCCAAGACGTGCCGTGCAATTCATGAAAGGCCACCCAACAGCCGCCGGCGCCATCCTCGCAAATCGAAAAACCAGTGTTGCCTTGCCACCAGCCGCTGCCGCCAACGAGAATGCCCTCTAAGTCACCCCAGCGGAGGTAGCCGTATTTGTCAATCCTTTGGGCATGCAAGTGAGCATCAGTGCTGCGCCAGGTAAGCAAAATGGCCCCGCCCTGCCCATCAGAAACCATTTGGGGGGATCCACCATAGGCAACTATTAGATTAGAGTCCGGGCTGGTGGGCCATTGGCCCCAGGCGGGCAGCGCCGCCAGCCACAAAGTGGTGCACCTGCACAAGGCGGCAAGCCACAAAGTGGCAGGCAGGAGGTAGGGGATGGGTTTCATGGCAGGATTCTCATTAGCCTGAAACGCTGGTATCATTTAAACTAATAATTCGGCTTGAGTCAAGATATATTTTTTGGTTTTTTTCATTGAATAAACAAGGGCGCACCACCGTGCGCCCGTACAACTTTGCCCCTATGATCTTTTGTCCCTTTGCCCCTATTTGAGAAGCACCATTTTCTGCACCTGCCGGAAGGCGCCTGCATTTAGGCGGCAGAAGTAAATCCCCGAGGGGAATCCTGCGGCGTCCCAGGTGGCCTGGCGGACGCCGGCCTCCTGCATCCCATTCACCAGTTCTACCACCACCTTCCCCGCCAGATCGAAAACCTCGAGCCGGACGTGGCTGCTGGCGGGAAGCTGATAGCTGATCGTGGTCGCCGGATTAAACGGATTGGGGCGGATGCCGAACAGCTCGAACTGGGCGGGGATTTCGGATACGACCGCCGGAATCTCCCCCTCGAAGAGCTCGCCGTAATTGAGCCAGCCTCCCTCCAGCGTACCGAATCCCATGGATGATTTGGTGAAGACGAAACTGGCCGAATCCCAGATGGCGGCTGGGTACCCTCCGACATAGGCATTGTAGTGATAGGTCCCCGCCGGCGAATGGCCGGACACGACCTGCGTGCGGTCGCGATTTAGGCTATAGCCTGCCGGGAGAGTCAGATCCACCGGCCCCAGCACCGGCCCCCAGATTGACCCGTCGGGCAGAGTGATATTGCACCAGACGGCGCAACTCTGCATTGTCGCCTCATTGTTGGTTATGGCGATGTTAAAATTGAATCTGCCGCCATTGGCGGGGATGATAATCGGAGTGCCGTAGGGGATTAGCGTAACGCTCACATCCGCCACACTGGGGCCGTAGGCGATATCCGGGGTGATTTTCAGCGCCACCCCGGCGATGATGGTGGACGATCCGGGCGTGTAGAGATTGGCGTAAACGACCTTCACGCCATCGCTCTGCTGCTGGTTCTCAATGCCGATGGTGCAGTAATTTTCGCCCGCATCCACGTCATTGAACGTGTAGTATTGGAAGATGATCTCGCCATCCTGCGTCGAGGTGGGGTAGTAGGCCGGATCGTTCAAGATCACCTCGAAGCGGTTCAATCCCCAGCCGCCTGCCGTATGAGCATCCTTCCATTCCACGATGACTCGATGGTTAGCCGCGTCCGACCAGAAGTGCGCTGATCCGCCGCCGCCCAATTGCAGATCATCCCAGAAGGGAGCGATCATGGCGGGAGGACCTAGAGCTCCGGGGATGTTCCAGTTGCGGAAGCTGGTATAGAGCGTATTCCCCATCGCAATCCACCCGTTTGAGCAGATCGATATCTGATTGTAAGTTTGTCCATAGTAACGAAATGTGAAGGGAAGATTCTGCTGGACGACGCAATCCTGTTCGTTGCCGTAATCCGGCAGGTTTAAGGTCACTTGCCCTGCCTGTGTCGAGGCTTCGACCCAGCTATACGTCGGCGTCTGCTCATATTGAAAGTCCCTCGAATCAAAGCAGCGATAGCCATAGGCATCCGGCCCCGCCGGATCCGACGTGGAAACGAGTCCAACCGTGAAAGGAACGGTCAGGGTGTCGGTATTTGCTCCCGAGGTGACCCTGAGCTGCAGCGGTACCACCGTTCCCGGCGGGCAATTGCTGGAAGCTTGCAGGGCGAAGGGATTGCCGACATTCGTTGCCGTGGCTCCCGCCGCGATTGTCCCCCAGACTCCGTAGGAATCTGTGACAGTCAGCAAAGTATTGGGCGAGCTCAAAATTCCCGAGCAGTTAGTTAATGGATCTCCTCCGGAGTTCGAGAGAGTGATGCCCACATTCGCTGTCTGGCCGGGATTCAAGTAGCCGCCTGGAGCGAGCACGGTATCATTAATCGCTTCGGCGAGGCCAGATACCACCGTCAGATTGATCACATTGGTCCACGATCCCTGCGCGCAGCTCGCCAGCAAGGAGAACGGCGCCACATGACCGTGCGGCGCTTCCTGCGAAAGCGCAATGTTGAAATCATCGGTCAGCGGCGAATTGGCTCCCGGCGCAGCATCCGGCCCCGTCAGCGCATTCTGAGTGATGGTGACGAAGGGATCTGAGGAGGCGATCGTTGCGCTGACACCGGTTGCCGTCTGGCTCGAGCCTGAATTCCTCAGCACAACCGCCAGTTCAATGGTCTCGCCCGGGTTAAATTGTCCATCGCCGTCGCCGTTCGATTCGCCGCTCTGATCGTCGTCCAGGGTGAAGCTGTTGATGCCGAGAGCCACACTCTGCTGACCAATCGTCAACGTCCCACTGTAGGTATCCAGGTTTTTGCCGGTGACGGTGACCGTGTAGGCACCCGCCGCTGCATCCGTCAGCTCGAGCCAGACGGCTCCGTCCGCATCGCTCCAGGCGATTTCCTGATAGCTATTCGCCGAATTATAGACGCAGACCAGCGCTTCTTCCACCGGATTGCCGCCCGAGGCAACCGTCAGTTGGAACGAGTTCACGCCCAGCGGCAGACTGGTGGGGTGGGTTACGGTAAGCGTCGCCGGAATGCCCGTCCACATGGCCAAACCGGGATCGCCGAGAATATTATAGATGTGGAAGTAGCATTCCACTGAATTCGTTGTGGTGCCGCCGCCCTGGTTCCAGGGCATGCCGTAGTAAAGTTCCATCTTGCCGCGCAGCAGCGCCGAACCGAAATCGCTGATTCCTTCTCCGAAGATCCCCTGGTAGATCCCTCCATCGAGGCAGTTGTTCCATCGGGTATGAGTGTACAGCGAGGTCGGCCCCGTGAAGCTGACGGCGCCCTTGGGCGTCGTAGGCGTTCCGGCGCGGATCCAGACTTCGCCGAAACAGGGGTCCGTCCCTGTCGAAGCGTAGTTGCCGCCGCCGCACACGATCGAAGTGATAACCGGCAATTTGAATCCGTTGTTCAAGTTATAGATGTCACTCGAGTAATAGTTCGGCGGCGTCCAGCCGCTGTACATCCCAGAGCCACGGTAATTCACGAAGGTGACTCCGGTGTTGATGGCAGCATTGATGAGAGCCGCTCCTGAATAGTTCGGCGGATTCGTGACCTCGGTGATGCTCGTATAGCCGTCGGCGAGCATGTAATCCCGACAGTTCCACTTGGTCGTTTGGCAGGATTCAGACCACGAATAATCATAGACCATCAAACCGCGCGTGAACCAGGTGGTGCTGGTCATGTAGGGATCTTTCTCGTAGTTTCGTATCTTGGCGCAAACAACTTGCAGGTCAGTCTGCGAATCCACCGAGAGGCGCCCGATCTGCATGTCCGGAAAATAGTCCGAGCCTTCGAGCAGAACATAAGTCTGATCGGTGGGATTACCGTCGGTATAGTTAAAGCAAGGCATGTTATAGGGCGAATCCACGTCCCCAACCAGGATCACATAATCCGGCGGGATCGGCCAGGTGTTGTAGATGTTCTGAATGTAGGATTTGATCTGCGAATTCGTGCTGCCCGTCTGCGTGGTATTCGCGACGGTGCACGGGAATCCCTTTTCCTTTTTCCATTCCACCAGGCCGGTCTGGAGCGTGCTCTGCAGAGTGGACGGGGTGATGAAGAGATATCCGCCCAACACCCCCTGCTCATCCAGCTCATCATGGGGATTCAGAACCATGGAGTTGACCAGGTTGGCGATCACGCGGGACTTCTGAGCGCGCGGATGCTCGATGGGATTGTCTCCCGGCCCCTCGAAGGAAATCTCGATTTCGATATTTCGATAAACCCGCAGCAGTCCTCGGGCGGGATTAAACTGGATTGGCGCCATCGTGAAACGCCCCAGGCGGAAATCGCGCATAATCACGGGCTTGTCCAGTTCCACCGGCTGTTCCGGAAACCAGCGATCCTGGCGGTAGGCCTCTTCATCGAAGTGAAAAGCTGGTTTTACCGCCCCATCCGGTGTTTCCAGCATCTCCTCCTGCAAGGGAATGGGGATGTGGCCTGTCAGTTCGACATAATCGGCGCTGACGACCTCGAATCGCCATCCAGATCGTTCCGGCATCAGAACCACCTTGCGAAGAACCGGCAGTTCCGGTCCGCCGAGATCTCCCCAGCTTCCCGCACCTTTGAAGCTGAATCGCTCCGTGGTCCGGCGGAGTGAAGCCGGAACGGGTTGATCCGAAAGATCTTGAGGCGCAGCCTCGAATCCCGGGAAATTCAGCGAGAAGCGAATTCCCTGCTCATCAGACCTTTCGACTCGAAGCTGCGGATCCTGACCTGCCCCTACGCTCACCCAGGATTCTTGTGCCCGGAGATTGAAACCGAAGGCGATCCCCACCATGCCTGCCCAAAGCGCGACCTTTCTCATACCTGCTCCTTTGAATCGAGTTCAACCCAATTAAGATCGTTTTCTCGTATTACGAGGATGCTTTCCATAAGATAGCAAATAATTTAACTAAAGTCAAGGGGAAGTTGCAGGATCAAAAAATGGCGGAGGTGATGCTGGGCAAGTTCAATTTGCCCAAAAAGCCTTGTTTCTCGTCTTGTGATTATTTTATCTTAGGATAGCCTAAACAAAACCGAGGAATTCATGGAAAATGAACTGGCGCCGGTCGGCCATCCCATTCATACTTTAATGCAAGAACACCAAATCCTGCAAAATCAAGCCGCCCGGCTTTTCAGCTTAGCCCAAAGCATTGCTTCAAAAGCTGATCTCCTTTCCGCCCGGGCCGAGATGGAGGAAGTTGCGCAAATCGTAGAAATGTTCAAAAGTAGCCAGAGCCATTACCTGCGCGAAGAGAATGTGCTGTTCCCGTTGTTGGAGAAAGCGGGATTCGTGGGTCCGCCTCAAGCCATGTGGGCCGAACATGAACAGATCCGCGCCATCGAAAAAAACCTCTTTCAATTGATGGACAGGGTTCAATCTTTGTCCTTCAAGGATTTTGCGGCACAACTTCGCAGCCTCGCCGGTCAACAGGCGCAGATGCTGCAGAGCCACTTCTTCAAGGAGAACAACATTCTTTTCCCGCATGGGCTGGAACTGCTGAGTGCGGCAGATTGGGAGGAAGTCATCCGCGAATTCGGCCGCATCGGCTATTGCCCGTTCACGCCGGAGGCCGATCGTCTGGGCGCGCCCGCTCAGGCCGAAGAACGCGGCGCTGAATCGGATGGTTTGATCAAATTTCTCACCGGATCCCTTTCAAAAGCTACTCTGGAAGCTATTTTTCAGACCCTTCCCGTGGAGCTGACTTTCGTGGATAAGAATGATACCTTCGTCTTTTTCAGCCATCTGCAGGGCGCCATCTTCACGCGCAGCACCGCCACACTGGGCACGCGCGTGCAGAATTGTCATCCCCCCAAGAGCCTGCATCTGGTGAATAAAATCCTGCAGGAATTCAAAGCCGGGATTCGCGATGTAGCCGAATTTTGGATTAATTTCCAGGGCAAAATCGTGCACATCCGCTACTTCGCCGTGCGCGATTCCAAGGGTCAATACTTGGGCTCACTCGAAGTCACACAGGATATCACCGAAATCCAGAAAATCAAGGGCGAAAAGCGACTGGCGTAGACTCATCCCTGGAGAGAGATAGAAAGGGCGCATCCGAAAATGCGCCCTTCTCATTTTTGCCCCGATATTTAGATTGTCTATTTCTTATAGCGGCCGATAAATTCTTCCTGCGCCTTCTTGCGCTTGGCTTTCTCTTCCTCGGGCAGCTTACCGATATACCAGCTATGCTCGGGTTTCGCCAACAGAGCTTTGATCTCATTATCCAACGCCCTGGCGCCTTCGACTTTGCCCGCATCGGTGGACTGCAGATTCGTTTCGGCGATCTCTTGCAGCTCCGGAATGAACTTGGTGTACCAGTGTTTGCCCACTTCGTAGAGGCCATGCCAGTGCGTGTAATCCGGCGCCATCATCGAAGCACCGTGCCGGGCCACCCGCCCTTCGTGGTGCCAGATCTCCCACCAGGTCCATTCGACTTGTTCATCGAATTGATCGGCGGTGATGAGCTTGTTTTGATAGAGCAGCTTCATGAACTTATCGCCCGGTTCGGCGAATTTCGAATTGTAAAGCTGAATAACGCCATCATATTGTTCGTAAAAATTGTCCACATACGCCGGTGTATGGCACACCGTGCAGACCTTCTTCATCTCGGCGCGCCGCTTGTCCCAGGGGACAGCGGCCATTTTCTCGAGTCCCAATTTTTTGTCGGATATTTCTGGGCGAATGGATAGGGCCGGACGGTTGTTCCAACTGATCCGCAAGCCCACATCGTGCGTCACGGGCAGCAGGTCGCCTTCGCTGGTGCGCACGGCGGACATGTGGCAGGTGGCGCAGGTCGGCGCGGCGCTGTAATCTTCGCCCAGCACCCACTTCGAACTCTCCAGATTCAGATCGTCCTTATGCGCCTCATAGGCGATGCCGTGCTTGGACTCTTCATAGATCTCCTTCTGCGGATGATCCGGTCCCAAATGGCATTTGCCGCAATTCTCCGGCCGCCGGGCCTGCTCAGCGGAAAAAGCGTGCCGCTGATGGCAGGCGGTGCAGGAACCGATGCTCCCATCGGGATTCAAACGCCCCATGCCGGTGTTCGGCCAGCCGGTCGGCATCAGCGATCCATCGGGATTTACATCCACGATCGTGCCGTGGCACTGGGCGCATCCGCTGACGGTCAGCGCCGAGCCGCCGTAGAAATTCCAGTCCCCTTCGACGATATCCGCCAGGAAATTGTCCAGCGATCCCAGGATCAAACCAGCCTTGGAATGATGGCTATCATCGAACTCCTTCACCTCCCGGGCATGACAGCGCGCGCAATCCTGCGGCGAGACGATAATGCTGATATAACTATCCTGGTGCTCAAAGGCATCCTTCTCGCCCTTCTGCGCCTGATGGCATTCGTAGCATCCGACATTGGCGCGAAAATGCTTCGACGTCCCCCATTCCTGGTAGAGGGCATGACTGCTGGATGAATGGCATTCGATGCACTGCTTGGTCTGAGCGGACATTTCATGGGGGATGGTGGTCTCGGCCGGGGAATTCACCGCCAGCAGGATGACGGCCAGAAATAACACGGCGAGAATACCAGAGTTGATTTGCATCTCACCCTCCAAATGATCTTAGGTGCGTAAATGCACGCTTAGGTTGTCCCCTTTTGTCCCCAGAGTCCGGCCAATAGCACGATGACTTCCCCCGCCTTCTGCAGACTCGATTTGGCGATCCACTCCTTGCGCGAATGGAAGAGCATGCCGCCGTCGAAAATGTTCGGCGTGGGATGGCCCAGCACCGAAAGTCGGGATCCGTCGGTTCCGCCGCGAATGGCACGGGGTCTGATCGGCAAACCGGTCATTTCAATCGCCTGCTTGGCCAATTCCACCGATTGCGGATGCTTCTCCATGACCGTCCACATGTTCTCATATTGATGCTTGAATTCGATCTCGATTTTCAGGCTGGGATGCTTGAATTCGAAGTATTCCTTCAACTTGCGCAGATAATCCATGCGGCGCTCATTGTTGGGAACCAGGAAGTCGCGGATGATCATCTTGGCGGTGGCCTCCTCTTCGCTGCCGGAGATGCCGGTGATGTGGAAAAAGCCTTCGCGCAATTCCGTATGTTCGGGAGTTTCGTATTCCGGCATGGTAGCTAAAAACCGCGCGCAAACCGTGGCCGCGTTGATCATCTTGTTCTTGGCGAAGCCGGGGTGCACGCTGATGCCCTTGAAGGTGATGGTCGCGCCCCAGGCGTCGAAACATTCCGCTTCGATTTCGCCGGGTTCGCCGCCGTCTATGGTGTAGCAGTACTTCGGCAGTTTATCCAGGTTGATCTTGGCGGTGCCCATGCCGACTTCTTCATCCGGCGTGAAGCAGATGCGGATCTCGCCGTGCTTCAGCTCCGGATACTTGGTCAGCGCCGCCAGCGCCGCCATGATTTCCGCGATGCCCGCCTTGTCATCGGCGCCCAGCAGCGTCTTTCCTGACGCCGTGATGATGGTATCGCCCATACAGTGCTTGAGCTCGGGCGAATCCTGGGTCGTCAGCTTTAAGTCCGGGTCATCGGGGAAATTGATGGGCGAACCATCGTATTTTTCGTGGAAGATCGGCTTGACGTTCTCACCGCTCACCGCCGGTGAAGTATCCAGATGCGATAGAAAACCGACGGGGGGTCCTTTGACCCCCTTGCTGGCCGGTAAATTGGCATAGAGGTAGCAGTATTCGTCGAGAACCACATCCTTTAATCCCAGCTCTTTTAGTTCTCCTTCGAGCATCTTGCCCAGATCGAACTGCCGCGGCGAAGAGGGCGTCGTGCCGGTGCTTTCGTCCGACGTAGTATAGACTTTGACATAGCGCAGAAAGCGGGTCAGCGCCTCCTTCTGCAGGAAATCTTGAATCTCTTTTGATAGTGCCATAATCAATGTCCCCTTTAGGCGACGGTTATATCTTTGTCCAGATAGACGTCTTGGATGGCGTGGAATAGCGCCACGCCCTCCTTCATCGGTTTCTGGAAGGTCTTGCGGCCGCTGATTAAGCCCATGCCTCCGGCGCGCTTATTGATCACGGCCGTGCGCACGGCGTCGGCTAAGTCGTTCTTGCCGGCTTCCCCGCCGGAATTGATCAGTCCGATGCGCCCCATGTAATTGTTCACGACCTGATAGCGACAAAGGTCAATGGGGTGATCTGAACATAGATCGGTGTACATCTTCTCGCTGTATTTGCCAAATTTGGTTTTACCAGCATTCAGGGCTTTGTAACCTCCGTCCAATGTCGGCATCTTCTGTTTGATGATGTCGGCCTGAATCGTAGCCCCCAAATGGTTCGCCTGGCCGGTCAGATCGGCGGCCGTGTGATAATCCTTGCCCTCGACCTTATAGGCATCATTGCGAAGGTAGCACCAGAGGATGGAGGCCATGCCCATCTCATGCGCCATCTGGAAGACTTCGCTGATTTCGGTGATCTGCCGGGTGCTCTCCTCGGATCCGAAGTAGATCGTCGCTCCCACCGCCGCCGCCCCCATGTCGAACGCCTGTTCGACGCTGCCGAAGAGCACCTGGTCAAATTTATTGGGATATGTCAGCAACTCGTTATGATTAATTTTTAGAATCATGGGAATTTTATGAGCATATTTGCGAGCCACCGCGCCCAAAACGCCCAACGTGGACGCCACCGCATTGCATCCCCCTTCGATGGCCAACTTTACGATGTTCTCCGGATCGAAGAAGATGGGATTGGGCGCGAATGATGCACCGCCGGAATGCTCGATTCCCTGATCCACCGGCAAGATAGACAGATAGCCCGTATTGCCCAGGCGCCCGTGATGAAAGAGCCACTGCAAAGATTGCAGCGCTCGGATGGGGCGATCGCTCCCCGCGAAAATCCGGTCCACCCAGTCCGGCCCGGGCACGTGAAGTTGCTCTTTTGCTATCTTGGGCGTCTTGAATTTTAGCAAATGATCCGCCTCCCCACCCAGGAGTTCTCGGACCGTGTCTATATGAGCCATGCTGGCCTCCTTATTTTTGCGGTTAGTATAATAAATAGCGAGCGGAATTGCAAGGCAGTTTGTGCGGATTTGCGGATTATCCCAGGGTGAGGAGCGGACGGCGGGGGGATCTCCGCGAGGCCGAGAACTTAGGTCAAACCGTACACTTGCCGCGGTCCCAGAAATTGCGGATACCGATCCAGCAAAGCCAGCCGCACTGAGAAGCAATAATGGCATTCATCAACAAATTGATTCGCCAGGCGCACCCGCTCTGTTTGCGCCAAGCGCAGCGGCCCTCCATCAATCAACGGCCCGCAGATGGGATGTCTTTGCGGTTCGTAATTTGAGATCAACTTGGACAGCGGCGTCTCCCAGATATTGCCCATCAGCAGCCCCTGGCAGAGATGAACGTTGCCATAGGGATCTACATGCACACGGGAGGGATTTTCCAGATCTTCGTGTGGGCAGGAGGTGAATTCCTCGATCGGTCGCGTGAGCAGGCCCTCCATCAGTTTTTCTGCTGCGCGGCCCCGAAACATCACCCCGCCGCCAATGACCGGCTCGCCCTTTTTCTGACCCGCTTTCATCGTCACCGCCGGTTTTTCGATGCAGATGGAATCCACGGGCAATTTCAGCTTCCTTGCGGCCTTGGAAGCGCGCCGGGCGGGATTGTCTTCGCCCTCGCAGTGAAATTCATCATCGCTCAAGGAAAGATCCGCCACGCCCAGACCGGGAAGTGGCTTTAGCCACAATTCGGCGTCCTTTTCCGTCGTAGCCCAATATGCATTGCTGACCACGCCGGTTTTCAAGCCCTGTCGCTTGGCCAAACGCAATCCTTCCAGCATCAATGGATAGAACAGGAACGGCTCACCGCCCTCAAGATAGACCCATTCGATGCCCTTTAGTCGGCGAATCTGCGCGAAGAGTTTTCGCAATTGCGCCAGGGTGAAGGTTCCTTTCGCCGATGGACCGCAGTAGAGAAAGCAGTGGTCGCATTCGCCCGTGCAGGCGTAGGTCAGCAGGATGTGGATGCTGGTGATCATGAGGCCGCGGCTCGAAGCGCCTTCCGCAGCATCATCACCTGTCCGCTGTGGTAAAGGTCGTGCTGCATCACGCCGTGCAGCATGACGTAGAAGCTGAAGGGCCTGCCGGGAACCGTTTCGTCCAGCTTTTTTGCCTGCAAAATGCGAATGGCATTCACCAAGGCGGCGTATGTCTCCTCCAGCTCTTTCAACGCCGCCTGCCAGTTCGTCTCAGTGGCCGCGGCGGGAGCGGGCCAGTCTTCGGCATCGCTCAGCTCAACCGCCTCGCCTCCGATCCGGCGCCGCACGGCTTCATGCCAAGCGGCCAGATGCAGCGCAATCTCCCAGGCGCTGTGAGCTCCAGCAATGGGATGCGCCGCAGCTTCCGCCGCCGTCAAGCTCTGGAACAGGTCGCGGAGCGAAACTTCAATCCATCCGCCATCATGATAGACACTTTCGGCCAATGCGGCGATGCGCTCAGGCTCGGTCATGGTTAATTCCCGTAGTCGGGGTCGTCCCCGACCCCGACACTAATAGAACTTATCTCGGTCAGTGAAAACTAATGGACTCGCCGATGAGTACGGATATTCTCCAGGTGTACTGCATAATTTCTGTTTGACCGGATTACGCCAAATATAGCTTACCTTTTCAGCATACTCCCTGTCGTCTCGAATAACCCGCTCATGATACTCATCCAACCAGATCTTCCTCCCAACGATACCACGCCTCTGATTAATTAATCTCGCCGCTGATTTCTTGAATTCCTGCATACAATAGCCAATGGGCTTTATTGGAAAAATGATCAGATGCATATGATCTGGCATGATGACATATTCCGACACCCACCAATTGCCGTCCTTTCGTAGTCGGTCAATTGTGCGGACGGCGATTTGCGCGTTTTCTGCTTCATTGAAGAAGGGTTCCTTCTCATAGCAAGAGGTTGTGATAAAAATGGGATGACCCTCGCTGTTGGGGTGAAAAAGCTTTGGTATTGTTCTTCGTGTAGTCGGGGTCGAGACGACCCCGACTACGGGTTAGTTAGCTCTGATGTGCAGCCGCAAGTCTCCCGACTCTTGCAGGCACCCCCGTAGTCGGGCTGGTCTCCAGCCCGACGAGACTGGGTTTGTTCTGCTTCGCGGCCGCGACGACCCCGACTACGAACGAAGCGTCTCCGCCGGATGATAATGCACATAGACACGCCGCACCAGGGCAATTTCCGAGCAGAGGATGCGCTCAACCTCGGAGGCGATCTGATCGCCCTGGGCCACGGTCAGAGCTCCATTGACGCCGATCGTCACATAGAGCACCAGATAGGGCCCGAAACGATGCGACTGAACTTCCTCCACGGCGATTAGCCCCGGCAGATCGCGCAATCCCTCCCGAGCCTGTCGCTCCAGAGCGTCGCTGGGCACGGAATCCATCAGATCGGCGGAGGATTCGCGCACGATCTGAATGCCGGTTAACAGCACCACAATGGCGACGATTGCTCCCACCAGCGGATCGCCCCAGGAGTAACCCGAACGGCTGATGAGAATTCCGATGGAGGCGCCGGCGGCGGAGAAAATGTCGTTGCGGTGGTCGCGAGCCAGCGCCAGGATGGCGGCGTTGCCGGTCAGGGCGGCGGTGCGCTTCGTGTAGAGTGTCAGAAAGATTTTCGCCGCCACGGTCAGCAAGGCAATCCAGAGCGTCAATTGGCTGACGTGGCTGGGGGAGCCGCCGGCGGTGATGACATCGTAGACGCTGTTAATCGCGTCCCAGAAGATGGCAATCGCCGTGGTGATGACAAAAGCTCCTACCGTCAGCGCGGCGATGCTCTCCAACTGTCGGTGGCCAAAGGGATGCTCGCGGTCGGGCGGCTTGTGAGCGAAGGCCATGAAGACCTTCACCACCACGTAATAGGCCACATCCGAGGTGGAGTTGATCCCGTCGGCGAGCAGAGCTCCGCTGTGCCCCAGGATGCCGAAAACCGTCTTCAGCGCGGCCAGAACCGCATTCGCTCCCAGGCCAACATTGATCGTGCGGTTCGCCGCCCTCCCCAGCTCGACTGTCATCCAGCCGTCCCGCCGATTGCTATGGGGGTGAACAAAAAATAAAAAATACTGGAACCATCTTCTCCAGGGATCCAAGACCCCTGGCTACTTCTGTGAATCCCCTCCGGGGAATATTCATGTGCTTCTGGGGTGTCATGGCCCCGCCGTGACACCCTTTTTGCCGTCACGGTATGGACCGTGACGGCCCAGAGAAAAATCCGCGGTTCAAACCCTCCCCGCCGCCGCAACGCTGCGAAAAAGACTACGGGGGGAACTTCGATCCAGCCGCCCCCGCGAAAGACGCTTTCGGCCGGAGCGCCGTTTCGTTGAGACTCAGTCACGGGACGATCCGGTATCTCCGTTTTGTCAGATCTTGTCTGCCTTAGTGAGGATGCAACCTGATGCCCACCTTTTGCGTATTGGGCTACTTGATGAGAATGAGCTTTTCGACTCCTGTCACTGAACCAGCGGTCAGTTTTGCGAGATAGATGCCCGAGGCGAGATCTTCACCCGCCTGGAAATGCTTCTGGTGATATCCCGCCGGCTGCCAGCCATCCACCAGGGTCGAAATGAGTTTGCCTGAAAGGTCGTAAATCTCCAGCTTCACGGCTCCCGGCGCCGGCAGAGAGTAGCGAATCGTCGTCTGCGGATTGAAGGGGTTGGGATAGGGCTTCTCCAGCGCGAAAGCCGCTGGCAGGGAGGGATCCTGCACCGGCGGAGCGCCCAGGATGGTTAGATTCCACTGCTCACGAGCCGCGCCGACATTCTGGAGCAGATTATTCAAATCATCGCCGCCCAGCATGGCGAAAGCCACCGTCTGGCTTTGACCGGATTCCAGCGTGAATGGCCCGGCGGATAGGATGATGGACCAGTCGTTCGGGCCCGAAGACTGAGTCACAATGAATCCTTCGGTCATAAACTGGTACTTCACGGCGTCGCTGAAGATGGCTGGACTATAGATATAGGTGTCGTTTTGGATGGCGCGGTAGGAGGCCGCGGGATGAGACAGAAGGCAGAGACCATAATAGGGGGAGGTGCTGCTTTTCATCCAGCCCACGGCGGAATCGGCGTCCCAGCCGGCGGAGTTCTGCGAGTAGCTGCCCACATCCCAATCGAGGTAGATGCCGACATAGAGGTTGTTCAGGGCCGCTGCGTTCGAGTTGACGACGTCGTAGCGCAGGACGACGAAATCATCGTAGGGCGGGCTGCTCCAGGAGTAGCTGCGCTGAGTCACTTCGACGCCGATGGGCGGCACGGAGGGATTATCATTATAGATGGTGTAGCCCTCTTGATCAGCGATGGATCCCGGCTGAATGACCAGTTCTCCGCCCGGAACGTTGCGGAAATCGTAGCGGTCATAGGTGTCATTGCCGTAGCAGTTATCGCTGACCTGGCTGCTCGAGACGCCCACCAGCAGGGAGCCGAGATAGAGGGCGTTGGCAGTACCTGCTGGATACTGAAACCCGGAACCCATACTCATACCGCTGCCAGCGTAGTCTTGAAAACCCAGCGCGGCGAAATTCGTCACCGTCAGCACCACGTTGCCGCAGTCGTGGTCGCCGTAAATCGGCATGATGGTGAAGAAGACGTATTCGCGCGCGCTGTAGCCTCCGCTGCCGGTGATGGTCAAAGCGATACTAATCTGATGCGACCCGGGGGCCGACGGGGAGACGGCAAAAGAGAAGGGCGCCGCCTGATTCGAGGCGGAAACTCCCGTTCCCAGGTCTCCGAAGCTCGCCTGAGTTTGATTGAGGGTCACATAGGGATCGGTGCTGGAGGCCACCGCCTGAACGTCGTTGACGGCAATCAGCAGATTGGTCAATTCCACCCAAAAATCCACCGCTTCGCCCGGCTCTATAACGCCATCGCCGTCGCCGTCTTCAAAACCCTGATCGGTAATGACCACAAAGGGATTATTTTCGGTGACGGCGCGGAAGGCGTTGATGCGGCCTTCGCCCAGGAGACCGGCGTACAGGGGATTTATGGCGTCAATATTATCGCAGGTGGATAAGATCTGAGCCGAGACCTGGGCGGGCGTCCAGGTGGTGTGCAGGGCGAAGACCAATCCGGCCAATCCGGCGGCGTGTGGGCAGGCCATGGAGGTGCCGGACATGGCTCCATAATTGCCCCCGTACATGGTCGAATAGATGGCATCCCCCGGAGCGCAGCAATCCACCCAGGTTCCGTAGTTGGAGTAGCTGGATTTTTGGTCGGCCGTGTTGGTGGCGGCGATAGCGAGGACATTGTCATAGGCGCTCGGATAATGGGGCGCCGAGGAGTATTCATTTCCAGCCGCCGCGACGACCAACGAGCCTCGCGCGGTAGCGTCGTTGATGACATCCTGCTCATATTGGGAATTTCCGGGTCCTCCCCAGGAGCAGGAGATGACCTGAGCTCCGGTCAGCGAAGCGTAATTGATGCCATCAATGCCATTGTAGATATATTGGCCTTGCCCGGCGCGGACGGCCATAATCTTGCAGCTCCAACCTACCCCGGCGATTCCGAGGCCGTTATTGGTGACTGCCGAAGCGCTTCCGGCCGTGTGCGTGCCGTGGCTCTCACCCGGCGCGGGATCGGGATAGGCGTCGCTGTCCATGAAATCCCAGCCATAGAAATCATCCACCCAGCCATTGCCATCGTCATCTACCCCGTTGATACCGGTGAGTTCGGCCGTGTTCTCCCAGATGTTGGCGTCCAGATCGGGATGGCTGAGCTGCGTGCCTAAATCTACGATAGCAATTGCCACATCGGGACTACCGTGCGTGTAGTCCCAGGCCTGCGCGGCTTGAATTTTGGTCAGGGCCCATTGAGCGCCGTAGCTCGGATCGTTGGGGACTTCCTCCGTACCATCAAAAGATGGAGGAGCAGAGGGATCGCGGCGATCTGGCCGGCGCAGATAGCGCGGTTCGGCATATTCTATCTGCGGTATCTCTTCGAGAACTTCGATGATCGGCCAGACATCCACATCGGATTCGAGTCTGAACGCCCAAACGCGATCCAGGCCGAAGGGATTGCCATTCTCCACCGCCGGCAGCGCGCGAACTACGGATTGAACGGGATAGCCCGAGATTACGGCATCCACGGCCGCAATCCCAGTCGTCCATTGGTTGCCCGTTAATTGGGGGCTGATGGGCTGGACGAATTTCACAATGATCTGCCCGGGGAAGATCTCCAGTTCGGAATCCGCCTGGCTCAAACCCGCCAGTACCGAGACAGTGGCCAAGGCCATGAGACAAAAACGCGCGAAATGAGTCATTTCATATCCTTTCTTGTTCTGATGATCCATTTAAGCTTTGGGCGGCTCGAAGCACACTCGGCAGCGGGCTTCGTAGCGATCCTGAGCTCCGACGACGACGCGCTGCGATTCCGAGGAAATGCGCTGAGTGCGATTGGCCGGCGCGCCGCATTTGACGCAGATGGCCAGAGTCTTGGTGATGAATTCGGCTTCGGCCAAGAGCTGCGGCACCGGCTCGAACGGTTCTCCGCGGTAGTCCTGATCCAGTCCGGCGACGATAACGCGGCGGCCTTCGTCGGCTAAGCGGCGGCAGACGGGAACGAGATCCAGGCCGAGAAATTGGGCTTCGTCAATCCCCAGCACCTGAGCGTCGCCGACCTGATCTAAGATTTCCGCCGGGCCGCGCACGGACAACGAAGGCAAACTAATTTCGCTATGTGATACGAGGCGATCCACGGCGTAGCGGTCGTCTAACAGAGGCTTGAAAATGGCGACCTTCTGGCGGGCGATCTGGGCGCGCCTCAGGCGGCGGATCAGCTCCTCGGTCTTGCCCGAGAACATCGGCCCGCAGATCACTTCGATCCAGCCGCGGGATTTGGACACGGTGCCGGGTGCTATTCCGAGGGGCGATGTAGGTTCTGACATGCTTCCTGACTTGGCGGAAAAACACCTTGGTGGCTTGAGACGCTAAAAATCCTCAGCACCGAATGGCCGTGGCATAAGCTCCGCCATTTTTGTCTTCACCGCCACGCCGTTCTTCCCCACCAGAAGAATCTTGACGCCCCGCGCATAATCCCAGAGCAATTGCCGGCAGGCTCCGCAGGGGGAGGCAGGTGGGTCGCTATCGGTCGCGATGGCCAACTTCGTGAAGCTGTCGGCGCCTTCCGAAAGGGCCTTGAACAAGGCGATCCGTTCCGCGCAGACCGAGAGTCCGTAAGAGGAAGATTCGACGTTGGCTCCGCTGAAGACGCGGCCATCGGCGGTCAGAAGGGCGGCGCCGACGCGGTAATTTGAATAGGGAGCCCGGGCGAATTTTCGGGCTTGCTGAGCGGCTTTGATCAGATCGGCTTCGCGGGGCTTGAATCTGGGCATTTCGTTCAGGAATTCCAATTCATGAATTATTTAGACTTCGCCTTTCGACCTTTGTCAGGCGCAAATGCTCCAGCGCAGATTCCACAAGGTGGGCGGGCAGATCTGCGAAGAAGTGCTTCCAGATATGCTCAGGCAGGGGATCGGCCTCGAGCGCGGCGGCGATTTTCTGCAGTCGGCTTATCGAAAAGGGCAGATCGGGCCACAGGGCTTTCCAAAGGCCGGCGGTGTAGAGCAGCCCCAGAGCTCGGGCCGAATTGGGCCCCAGGAGTATTAGCCGCACTTCTTCGGTGCGGCGTTCGGCGCTGACGCCGGTCACCAGGGGAGCTAAGGCTCGCACGGCATCCCAGGTCAAGAAATCGAACTCCAGGCCGAATCGAGCGGCGAAGCGCACCGCGCGTAAGAGGCGCAGCCAATCTTCATCGAGGCGTTCGAAGGGATCGCCGATGACCCGCAGGCTGCGCGATTCGAGATCGTGCAGCCCCTCGACCAGATCAACGACGCGGTCGGCGCTGGGATCATAGTAGAGTGCATTGATGGTGAAATCGCGGCGGCGGGCGTCCTCTTCGATGCCGGCGTAGTTCACCCAGGCGGGGCGGCGGTGATCGAAATAGGGGCCGTCCTCGCGAAAGGCCGCCACTTCCACTTCGCCGCCCTCGATCGGCACGAGGCAGACGCCGAAACGCTGGCCGAAGCCGCGCGCGGCCGGGAAATGTCGCTGAACCTCTTCAGGGCGGGCGTTGGTGGCGACGTCGTAGTCCTTGGCCTCCAGACCCAGCAGCAGATCCCGCACGCAGCCGCCGACGAAATAGGCCTCGTGGCCGACTTCCCGCAGGCGCGCCACAATTTTTGCCGTCTCTTCGAAGGCCCGGTCTTTTTGGGCGATTTCAAGTTGGAATAAACCCATTGATCGGCAATATACAAAATTCAGGAGGTCAATTCAAGCGGAATATCATTCGGAGCTTGAAAGAAAGGGCGACCCCGGTGGTCGCCCTCACAGATGGTCGCGGTGAGATGGGATTTATTTCATGAGCAGGCACTTGTTGGCGTAGGTGTAGTTTCCAGCGCGCAAGACGTAAAGATACAAGCCGGATGACAAATCCGCGGCATCCCAGGCCGTCTGGTGAACACCGGCGGAACGATACCCCTCCACCAAAACCGCCACTTCGCGTCCCAGCAGGTCATACACCTTCAAACTGACGAAGGCGCCTTCGGGCAGACCGTAGGTGATGTTGGTGACGGGATTGAACGGATTGGGGTAGTTCTGGCTGAGCATCACCCGATCCGGCAACGGCGCTTCGGCCAGTGTAGCGCTCTGGAAATCTTCGCCCCAATTGGCCCATTCCAGCACGGGAATTCCGTTGCCTGTGGCCACCTTGACGAAGGGGAAACTGTCGCTATCCCAGACCACGCTGGGGTATTCGCCGATATAGCCGTTGCAACTGTAGTTCCCCGGCCGGGCGTTCCTGGGAATAGCCTGAGTGCGATTGCGGCTGATGTTGAATCCCGGGGGCATGGTGAGCGCCACTGGGCCCAGTGTGGGTGCAGATTGCAAGCCGTTCGGCAATGTGAGATCCATCCAGACATCGCCGGCTAATTGAGTGGAACCGAGATTGGCGATCGCGATGATGAAGTCGAAACTTCCGCCCGTTGCCGGAATGATGATGGGCGGATTAATGGGAGTCAGTGTAACGGTAGCATTCACCGTGCTGGTGGGCGTACTGAACAGGTAGGCCGTCTCATTCTGCAGCGGCGCCATATGGCTATCCAGAGCGCCGTTGTACCAGACCTGCAGACCGATGGTCTGCGCCAGATTCTCGATGCCCACCGTGCAGGAGCTGGGATCCTGAACGTTTTTAAACTGAAAGAGGATCTGACCATCCCCCGTGAGTGTGGGGTAGTAAGTCGGATCGTAGAGCACAACCTCAAAGGTCTCACGGGCAGTGATCGGCGTGTACTGGCGCACGCTGTCGAACTCCACAATGTAGTAGTGCTCCGCGGAGTTATAGTAGTATGCGACTCGACCCAATTGCTGCGGTGATAAATCTTCCCAGAAGGTGGCGATCATCGCTGGCGGGCCGTCGCTGTTGGGGATGGCGGAATTCGAATGATCCGTGCTGGTGGTGACTCCCATGGCCACCCAGCCGTTATTGCAGACGGAAATCTGGGTGTAATCCTGTCCGTAGTATTGGAAGGTGAAGGGCAGCGTCAACTGCACGGTCTGATCGTCCACCGTGTAGGGAATCAGCGTGCCGGAACCGCCGGCTTGGGGATCTACCTCGATCCAGTTGTAGGTCGGGCCGTTCTCATCAAACTCATCATAGGCATAGTATCCGTAGCCATCCGGACCCAGCGGCTGGTAGAGCGGGTCGCCGACGATCAGATTGAAGAAGGCGGTGTCGCCATAGCCCTCGGAGCAAGTCCAGATCAGGCCAAACTGGGCGTCGTGCTCGAGCGGGCAGGAGCTGGAGACGCTCAGGGCATAAGGCGTATTCGCCGGCGCCTCGGCATGAGCGATCAGATTTGGAAAGGTCGAAGTGGCTCCGGTAATCGTGATGTAGGGATCCGCCGTCCAGAGAGTCGCGGAGATGCCGGTGGCGGTGATCCAACCGTTGTTGCGCAAGTCCGGGATGAAGGTGACGGATTCGCCGGGATCCAGCCCGCCGTTGTTGTTGCCGCCCGCGTCGTTGATTACTCCGCCCGCATAGGATAGCATGACCGGCTGTGGCTGGTAATTGACCACTTGGTCAATCATGAAGTAGGCGGCGGGCAGATTCTCGGCGATCAAGCCGGGAATTTGAGATGGAGCCGGCCAGAAGGTGCTGGCGCCTACTTCGAAGACCCAGGCGAGAGTCTTGGGTTTCTCGTTCTGCTCGCCGTACATCCAGTCGTTGGCGTCGCCGTTGACTTCGTAGAGGATCTCCCAGGCGGGGCCGTACTCATACCCCGTCCACTGCTGCATCGTCTGAGACAGCGCGAGGAAGGTCGCGTTGTCGGGCGTATAACCCCAGGCGGGCGGCGGGATAGACCAGGAGTAGATCATCAAATCGCTGTAAGAATGGAAGTTCTGCGCCATGCCGAAATAGCGCGAATTGCAGAACTGGCGGACGTTTTCGGTCTCCGGTTCGGAGAAAGGTCCGGTGCCTCGATAGGTTTCCGAGGTCTGCGTGGGAGATGATCCGCTATTATTATAGCCCCAATTGAATCCGAAGTTGCGGTTCAGGTCCACCCCGTAAGATCCGCCGGAATTCAGGCGGCGGTTCTTGCGCCACATGCCTCCGCCGCCGGGGTTGGTCTGCTGATTGTAGACGTAGCCGTCCACGTTGAAGATCGGCAGGATGAAGATTTCGCGATTGTTCACGTAACCGGCGATAGTGGGATCCGTGGCGTAACGGCTGGTCAACTGATCCAAGAGCTCCAGACAAATTGCCGTGGTGATCGCCTCGCGGGCGTGAATCATGCCGTTGAAGAAGATCTCGGCCTCGTCTTCATCCACGCCGGGATTGTCCGATATCTTGATGGCGCGCATGGGGCGCCCTTCGATGGTATTGCCGATGCTGAAGGGCGCGCTGGTGATGTTGGGGTAGAGGGCGTGAATGGAATCTAAGTGCGCCTCGCACTCCGCCCAGGTGTGATATCCGCCCATGTCATCGGCGGCCAAGCCCTCGGCCAGGGCGCGGTTGCGATAGAAGGATTCCATATCGGGAATCAGCACTTCCGCCGAATAACCCAAAGCGCGGATGCGGGACAGGTCTTCGGGGAAACAGACGGCATCTAAGTACTGATCCTTGACGCCATCCACGATATCCAGTCCTAATTCCAATAAAGGTAATAGCTTAACGTCTGGCGTCGCGTCCACGCGCACCAGCAGGTAGGGGCCTTCGGCGCGAAGGCTGGAAGAGGCCAGCAGCAGGGCCAGCAATGCAGGAAAGATCCAGAGCAAGCGTCTCATGTTGTCTCCTATTGAGGATGGAAGGCGGTTAGCGGTTTTTCTACAATGCCATAATATAAGCATTTTTTGGGGGCAAAGTCAAGTATTATTTGCGGGCGGAGGATTTATATTGAAAAAGCAGGGCGGACATGGACGAAAAAAAGGAATTTCTTTCTTATGAAAAATATTGCAGATTTTGCTTGACTTTCTAAAATCTAATCCATAAAATGTGACTAACACATGAGGGATTCGCTATGAGAATGGTTCCGATTTGGCTCTTTTGCCTCGCCCTAAACGCACCACAATTGCGTGCCGACGGGGGGAATATCGTCTGCGGCACGCAATCCGGGGAAATTTACTTCGTGGGGCCTGTGGAAAATATGTATTTCTACCCCGGATTTTACTACAGCGACGACTGGGGGCAATCAATCGTGCTTCGCGATACCGTGCCAGAAGATTACTGGAGTTACGGTCTTTTATTAGCTGATGCTGGGGAACAATCGCTATTCTTGTTCTGCCAGCCACCGGATTATTACATTTACCATTTTACTAATGACGGCGGTTACAGTTGGAGCATCTACGACACGACACAAGTGCCGGGCGCATTTGCCGGCGGAGTCCTTCCGGGTGAACTGTATAAGGTAATGGACGAATATCACAATAGACTGGAGCGAAGCCCGGATTATTACGACCCTTTCGCCCCTTGTCTTATGCAGGGATTTCCCGATTCTTTGGTGATCCAGGGTTTCGCTTTGGGTCATAGTCCGGGTGAAGTATTTATTTATGGAGCCGGACACCTATATTACAGTTCCGACTATGCAGAACAATTTGCCGATGAGGGAGATATCAGCACGGCAGGTGTATATATGGGCGCCTGGCTTATGAATGGTGCTTCGCCTGGTGAGGTGTACGCCCATTACCCGGAATGGCGCAATATCTGGCGCATCTGGGAATACGGCGACTCGGTGTCATGCGTGGCTGATTTCACAGCGCAGTATGGGCCAGAGTGGGAATGTTCGGCAGCTGCGGGCCACCTACCTGGGGAACTGTACTTCATGGCTTTTCAGGGAGGTTATTCAGGTGGAGGATTGATTCAAATCAGGCATTCCATGGATTATGGTCAAAGCTGGCAACTGTACGAACATGTGTTGGCGCCATTTGAATTCGTGAGAGATAAAACGGTGCCGTCAAGCGCATCCCTGCAGGTCTTTCCTAATCCTGCCAATCCTTGCCTTAGCATATCCTACAACTTGGAAAAACCTCTTAATATCAGCTTCAGATTGGTTAACCTGCTGGGGCAGGTAATTTGGGAATTTCATCCAGGCGTGCAAATGCCCGGAGGCCATGATTTATCAATAGAAATATTGTCAATGCCAACTGGAATGTACCTCTTGGAATTTCAGATGAATAATGCCACCGATGTAAGAAAAATCGCAATAGTAAAATAGCATTAAGTGCGCTTTATCCAAGTTGGACGTTATCATGATTACCCGCAGGTTCATAGCGGCTCTTTGCTGCCTGATGATCAGCGCTAGCGCGGCGTTCAATCTCCGGACAACTACTTGACGCACGTGGACAAGCACAACAATGACGATCCTTCTCGCCGCTTCGCCAACTTCTGGCGGGATCTGGAGGATGGGAATGTGCTGTATGTAACTTCCACGGACGGCATCTACAAGCTCTACGGTTCCTACACTTCCCCGCAATTCGAAAAACTCCCGGTCAATACCAAACTTGAAGACCTGCCCATCGCCCGCCCGCCTGCCAATTTGCGGCCGCTGCCCCGGCATTAGCAAAGAAGAGTCCTGCGGCTAATCTTCAATCCTCAACCCACCAGAATTTCCTTGCTTTTTTTATCATTTAAGTCTATCTTTAGTAAAGCTTCCAGCCTATCTTTATCTACAGGTCTGTCGGTTTGACCAAGCATCGCAAACTTCTGACGCTGCTGATGGCCGGAGGGCGGGGCGAGCGGCTCTATCCTCTGACCAAGAGCCGCGCCAAACCCGCCGTGAGTTTCGGGGGATCCTACCGCGTCATTGACTTCACTCTCTCCAACTGCCTGAACTCCGGCATCAAGAACATCTACCTGTTGACGCAATACAGCTCCATGACGCTGGATCGCCACGTGCACCTGGCCTGGAGCTTCTTCAACCGCGAGTTGGGCGAGTTTTTGGATTCGGTGCCGCCGCAGCATCTGATCGCCAACAAATGGTACGAAGGGACGGCGGATTCGGTCTATCAGAATATCCGCCTGTTGGAGGAGCATCGGCCGGATTTGGTGCTGATTCTCTCCGGCGATCACGTCTATAAAATGGACTACGGGCAGATGGTGGCCTTCCATCTTCAGAGGAAGGCTCACCTGACGGTAGCCACGGTGGACATGCCCATCGAGCAGTCCAACCGCTTCGGCGTCTTGCAGATGGATCAGGAGCAGCGCCTGATCGGCTTCGAAGAGAAACCGGAACGGGGCCAGCCGCACCCGCATGATCCCCATAAAATCCTGATCAACATGGGGGTTTACGTTTTCGATACGGTATCGCTGGTCAAGGAGCTGATCGAGGATTACAAACAGGAGAGCACGCACGATTTCGGGAAGGACATCATCCCGCAGATGATCCGCAAGGGGATGAAAGTTTACGGCTACGAATTCGTGGACGAGAACCGCAAGGAATCGAAATACTGGCGGGACATCGGCGATCTCGATTCTTTCTACGACGCCAATATGGATTTGATTCAGGTGTCGCCGATTTTCAATCTCTACGATCTGGAATGGCCGATCCACACTTACCGCCAGCCCGGGCCGCCGGCCAAGACGGTGTTCGACGTGCCCGGACGGCGCGGGGAAGCGATCAATTCACTCCTGTCCACCGGCGTGATCGTCTCCGGATCGCTGGTCGAGCGCTCGATCCTGGCGTCGCATGTTTTCGTCGGCGATCACTGCCACATAACCGATTCGATCCTGATGCCCAACGTCGAGGTGGGCGAAAACTGCAAAATTTACCGGGCCATCATAGACGAAGGAGTCGTCATCCCGCCGGAGGTGGAGATCGGCGTGGATCCCGCGGAAGACGCCAAGCGCTTCACGATTTCGAAGGGCGGAGTGATCGTGGTGCCGAGCGGATTCGCATTTTAGATTTTAATTTGCGCGGCGTGGACGCCACGCCGCCTCCCAAATTAATATTATCCTACAAAATCCCTGGAGGCCGGATTGCCCCCACGAAGTGGTCCTTTGGACAATCCGGCAAACGGGATGGAGGCCATCCCGCCTCCCTACCTAAATAATAAAAATGCCCCGACAAAGCAAATACCGTCCCGCGACGCTGGCAGTTCATGCCGGAGCCAAGGAGGACGCCGAATCGAAGGCGGTGGGGACGCCCATCTACCAGACGGCGACGTTTTACCTGACGGACGACGTTTACGCGGCCATGCAGCGGGGCATGGTGCGGGACGAGTACATCTATACTCGCTACGGCAATCCCACGCAGAAGGCCGCGGCGGAGAAGATCGCCGCTCTGGAGGGAGCCGAATCGGGACTGGTCTTCTCTTCGGGCATGGCGGCGATTTCGTCCACTCTGCTAACCTTCCTGAAACCCGGCGATCACGTCGCCTCGGCGCGGGATCTGTATGGCGGCACCTATTCATTTATTCATGATAGTCTGCCCGGGTTGGGAATGGAGGTGGACTTTTTCGATACGGAAGACGCCGATGGTCTAAGACAGGCGATCCGGCCGAATACGAAAGTCGTCTATTTCGAGACGTTGACCAATCCCCTCTTGAAAGTGGCCGATGTGGAGACGCTGGCGCGGATGGCGCACGAGGCCGGGGCGCTGGCGATTGTGGATAACACCTTCCCCTCGCCGATAAATTTGAGACCGATCCAATGGGGCGTGGATATCGTCCTTCATTCGGGTTCGAAGTATCTCAACGGGCATGGCGACCTAATCTGCGGAGCGGTGGCGGGGAGCCGAAAACACACCGATCTGATTTGGAAGAATCTGCTGGCTTACGGCGGGTGTTTGGATCCCACCGCGGCCTATCACCTCGAACGCGGGCTGAAGACTCTGGCCATTCGCGTCGAACGGCACAACGCCAATGCGCTCCAACTGGCTCAGTGGTTGGAGAAGCAGCCCAAGGTGGAGCAGGTCTTTCATCCTTTTCTGGAATCCAATCCGCGGCGGGCGCTGGCGCAGAAATATCTGCGCGGCGGGTCGGGCATGGTGACGTTCAGGATCAGGAGCGGGGATGGTGCTGCGCTGGAATTCTTGAATTATTTGAGGCTTTTCAAAGTCGCCGGAAGCCTGGGAGGCGTTGAAAGCCTGGTCTCATTGCCGGTGAAGACGTCGCACGTGCATTTCAGCGATGCCGAGCGCTTGGTCATGGGGATTTTGCCGGGAACCATCCGGCTTTCGGTGGGCATCGAAGATGTTGAGGATCTTCAGGAAGATATCGCCGAAGCCATGAGGCAAGTCAACAGATAAGCCACGCCCATGCACGACCGACTGAAATCTGTCAAAATATCGCGCAATATTCGGAATGTCTCCCTCTGCTTGAGCCTGATCTTTCTGCTGGAATTCATTTTTCTTTTCAATAGCTGGTTGCTGCAAGGGCACCGGTTTCTAATTCAGGCGTTGGTCTTCCTGATTCTGGGCGCGGCGACCGGTCTGATGGCGCTCTACTTTCATCGGCGGTTCCAGAGTCGGGATTAGCCAATAGCCTTCAGCTCAACAGCGATTCGCCGCCGACCGCCTGCCACAGAGGATCGGTGGCATCGTATTTTTTATTGGGAGGCGGGATGGCCCCCATCCCGCTCGCCGGATCGAGGCGATCCGGCCTCCAGGATAGTAGGGATTTCCAAGTTATAATGGCATGATTACCCTTTTCGACAAGAAGCAGCAGCGCATTCCTCTGATGATCTGGATGAGCCGCTTGGACGAGCTGGAAGGGGAGACTCTGCAGCAGGCGCTGAATCTGACTAAGCTGCCCTTCACCTACCGGCAGATCGCCCTGATGCCGGATGCGCACATGGGTTATGGCATGCCCATCGGCGGAGTGATGGCGACGGAGGAGACGATTGTGCCCTACGCGGTCGGATTGGACATCGGCTGCGGGATGCGAGCGGCGCTGACGCCGTATCGGGCCGAAGAGTTCGCTCCAGAACGGCTGCGATCCTACATGGCGAAGATCCGAAATCGGATTCCTCAGGGATTCGACTGGCATCCGTCCATTCAGCAGGGCGAAGTGTTGGATCGAATGCCGCTGCATTTGCCGCTGTTTCAAGAGGAGGATAAGCGGGCCCGCAAGCAGTTGGGAACCCTGGGCGGAGGCAACCACTTCATCGAACTGCAAAAGGACGAGCAGGGGCGGCTGTGGGTGATGATCCATTCCGGCAGCCGCAACATCGGCAAGCAGACGGCGGAGCATTTTCACAAAAAAGCCAAGGATATTTCGCGCAAATTGAAGGCGGATCTGCCCACCAGCGAACTGTCCTATCTGCCGTTGGACACCGATGAGGGGCAGGATTACCTGGAGGCCATGAACTGGTGCTTGGATTTCGCCTTTGCCAACCGTCAGCGCATGATGGAATCCGTAATGGAAATCCTGCAATGCAGTCCCCTGGATGAGTTGGACATCCATCACAATTATGCTGCGCTGGAGAAACACTTCGGGCGCCAGGTCTGGGTGCACCGCAAGGGGGCCGTCAAAGCCGGTGAAGGGGATCGCGGGATTATTCCCGGTTCAATGGGAGCGCCATCCTATATCGTGCAGGGGCAGGGGAATCCGGAGTCGTTTCTCTCATCTTCGCATGGTGCCGGTCGGCGCATGGGCCGGAAAGAAGCACGGCGCAAGATTCCAGTGGAAAAGGTGCTGGCGGATCTGAAAAGCCGGGGCGTGGAAGTTCAGACCGGCAACTTGCACGATCTGGCAGAAGAGGCCGCTCAGGCCTATAAAGATATAGATCGCGTCATGAGCGAACAGGTGGATTTGGTGCAGCCTGTAACAAAACTAACGCCTTTGGGAGTGGTCAAAGGATGAAAGAGCGATGCCGCGTGGGGGTGATGGGAGTCGGGCATCTGGGCAGCATCCATGCGAAGCTGCTTAAGGAGATTACCTCGGCGGAGCTGGTCGGCGTTTACGATTTGGACGGGTCTCGAAGCGCCGCTCTGGCCGCGGAATTGGGAATCACCGCCTTTGCCTCATCCGAGCAGATGCTTTCCCAGGTGGATGCCGCCGTCATTGCAGCCTCCACCACTGCCCATTATGATCTTGCGCTGGAAGCCATAGGACAAGGGGTAAATCTCTTCATCGAGAAGCCGCTGGCGGATAACCCGCCGCGAGCGAAGGAGATTCTGGCGCGTTGCAGTCAAGCGGGACTCAAGCTGGGCGTGGGGCACATCGAACGCTTTAATCGGGCGGTGCGCGCCTTGGAAGGGATTAAGGTGGATCCGCGTTTTATCGAGGTGCACCGCTTGGCGGCGTTCACGCCGCGCGGAGCCGACGTGGCGGTGGTGCAGGATCTGATGATTCATGACCTCGATCTGATTCTGCATTGGGTAAAGTCACCCGTAAAGCAGCTTGACGCGGCGGGAGTGGCGATCATTTCGGATACGCCCGATATCGCCAACGCGCGCATCCGCTTTGAAAACGGCTGCGTGGCCAACGTCACGGCCAGCCGGATCTCGCGGCATAAGATGCGCAAGATGAGGTTGTTTCAGGAGGATGCTTACATCAGTCTCGATTTCATCGAAGGAACAGCGGAAGTCTTCAAACTGGCCAGCCCCGGCGAGAAGGGGCCGGCGGCGCTGGAACTGGGTCAGATTGAGAAGGGCAGCCAGCCGCGGAGAATCCTCTACATGAAGCCCGAAGCGCCGCAGGCGAATGCTCTGAAGCTGGAGTTGGAAGGATTTCTGCAGGCGGTACTGACGAACAGCCCGGTCCCGGTATCGGGCGAGGACGGGGTGAGGGCGTTGGAATTGGCGGAAGAGATTTTGCGGCAGATGGGGACGGGGGGGTAGGAAGGGGTTGGGGCGGGGTGCGTTTGGTTCAGCTTACCTTGCCCCGATTGACCTACCCACCTTAGGAATTCAAAGTGGCAATTTCGTCATCTCCGCGCTGCATTAGCTCGCAAAGCCTTAGGCCAAAGTCAGTAAGACCAAAGTGCTTTCCCATCTTTAGGCCGCTTCGGTCAGATTGGTGCCGATGGTTGACAAGATTCTTGGATGCCAACAGGCTCTCGTAGTGTTCAACAAGTCCAGTCAAGCCGATCCCAGACACTCTAGCAATTTGAGCAACCCAAGCGTCCGCAACGCCATGTAGCTTCTCGCCCAGACCAGGATCATCCCGAACAATTCGAAACGCTGTCGCCAGGACGATGAGTTCTCCGCTGCTTAAAGTGCGCGCAATATTGAGTATTAGCTGAGGCGGTACATCTTTAGTAGTGCCCGTCGTTGCGGTAGCGATGAAGATACTTTTCAGCGCCCGAAACTTCATATCATCAACAGGCGGCTCCTCAAGAGCTGCCAGTAACTGCTGAAGAGATGCTTGGCACTCCTCGCTGTGCTCGAAATCCTTACGCACTCGCCCCTTTTTCAGTAGTTCCTCGAATTCTCCAGCCAGCTGCTCAACGAAGGTTTTGTTGCGAACCGCCTGCACTAGGCGGCCTGGAATCATTAGCAATTGAAGCTTCTCGGTCCCAATTGCCCCAGTAGCAACCGCATCCATGTGTCGAAGAACCCCTCTTAGCAAAGGCACAAGGCCCTGCTCACGCGCAATTCTGGTGAGGTCTGATGATGAGCTATCCTGGGTCACATTCAGCCTTTTCTATAGCGGCAGGACATTCTTTCTGCCGATTGGATAATGCCGTTGGGTCGCGCTTCGCTTGATCCAACCTACTCTACTAACTATGCTAAGGACCCGACGGAACCTAGAAAGTTGCTTTCATCAGCAATTTGTCTTGTCCTCTAAAATCCTGAAAAGCAAGTCGCGAAGATAAGAATCGTGTTTCTTAAATAGCAATCTCTTTTCAATGGGGATATCCTTAAAAAGATCCTCATGCCGCTTCATTCCTTCTATTGCTAGCGCAGCGTGCTTTTTTGCCTCGGAAATACGACCTGCATTATGATAAAGAATGGCTAAGCTACTATGCGCGGGGTCATGTTCAGGTAGCAAACTCAAGGCAATATGAAAAGCTGCCTCGGCGTCTTCATTTTCATCGTGATCCGACAGCCAGTTTCCCATGCTAGTCAAAAGCGTTACAAACTGCATTTTTGGAATTTCATCTCTATTATCAAGAATTTCAGAATTGGAAAACAAGAGTTGATTGAACAAACCATGTCTTTGGGCTAAAACGGTAAGGGTATGGAACTTATCATCATCCAACTCCTGTTTAAGCCATTCAAGAACGTCAGGGGGCAGTTTACTGCCCCCTTTCTTACCAAATAGGCTTGTAAACAACGACATTATTCGTCCTCGGATTTTTTCTCGACGCCTGGCTCAGCAGCTCATTGTTCGGATGTATTCTAACGCGGCAGCAGGCTACCGCGCCACAAATGATAAGGGCAGCCACTTTTTTATTTCAAAGCGAGCTTCCCATCAAGCATATTTCCGGCGATTCGCCAAAAGCCCAACCCATCACTATGACCGCCAGAAAACCTTTACTGGCGTCAGGTCACCGCTGCGTTAAGGACCTGGCGCAACTGAAAATGGATCCTTCGCAGAGAAGGATAAACTAAAGCGCGCACCTCCGACACCCTTCTCGATTATTGCCCAGGCTCGCGAGTCAGGCCAACTCAGCCCGAATCTGCGGGCCAGCGGTTGGACTAGCTGCTCCATGAGGCCCTTCGCACAGTCGATAGCGTCTCTCGCCACTTGCGTTGAAGCGGAACTCCCCCTATGAACCACGTCGTTTCGGGCTGTACATACCGGGTCAATGAGGTGCGCCCAAAGCCGCCTTCCCTTCGGGAGGAGGAGGGCATTCAAATCGATTCCCCATACTTGAAGCACCTTGGGAAGAAGGTCGCGGTCGACCGAGGTTCGACTGTTGAGAATCCGGCCGACGAGGACGTTCGCCCAGCCATCGGATAGGAAAGCACCGTGAACAAGCGGTTTCAGAATGTAAAACCGCACGATAAGCTCGCAAGCGGTGAAGGCAAGGATGAGGGCAGCCCCGGGATGGCCATGAGCAAGGAGCTGTTCGGCTTCCCCCATGGATTGAGCCACGCGCCTTTCGATAGCATCCCCGTACGTTCCCAAGTACTCTCGTGCCCGCTCGACGGAGACCTCTTCGATTGCCTTCTTGATCAGCTCAGCTTCGTATTCGTCCTGCGGGTCCCAGTAGCGATACGGATCGTCTTCGAAGCTCATAAGCACTTTCCCAGCGCTGTCCGGTCTCTGCACCCGACAGCTATTATCTAACATCAACGGGCCGCCCCCTACCCCATGCGAGCTGCCCTGGCCTCTATTTCCCCTAGGCCGCTGGGATCGGTCCGGCGGCCACCAATTTCTTCTTGGTTGCGTCCACCGTGAGATTTAATCCTTCCAGAGTTCTGGCTCCCAAGAGAATGAGGTCGCCCTTTTCGGCAAATACGACTTCGTCTATGGTGAAATACCGCTCCACGTGCACGATCGCAAAACCGACACTCCGCGTCACGATCGTTCCGTTCGCCATGATAAATGAGATGTCCTTCTTTTCTCTATGGACGCCAATTTTATCCAGTGTGGATTCCGGCAACCAGGTGTATTCGCTACCGGTATCCACCAGCAATTTGGGCAGGCGCGCCGATCTCTTTCGATCGGTGTGGTTGGCAATCAGCGCCGCAATATAAAATGTCCCCATGTTTCTATTCTCCATTCCACTTGTCTTTAACGTGCTGTCTGGCTAGCACGGCCAGCTCGTTGGCCGGATTTATATTGAACAAAGCCCGCCCCTACCCCCCGCGAGCTGCCCCATGCCTGCTTAACCGCCTCTAAGGAAAACATATTTTTGCCGCAAAGTCAAGCCTTTTATGCATGAAATGCGAATGCAATTTACACCCAGTTCCGCTTTCCGGCCTTCTGCCTTAGCCATAAAGGGCAAATAAGAAAGGCGGCCGCAGGCCGCCAATGTGTTTACGTCCCCTTCAGGGGACAGAATCAGGATAGCCCGGAAATTTCCGCCAAAGGCGGACCTTAGGGGCATTTCCGGGCCAGGCCCTCATCCGCCTCCGCGGCTCCTGCCCCCTGTCTCCTTGCCTGTCAACTTCTCGCCACTTTGCCGACTTCTCGTCCCGATTGAGTGACGAGTTCTCGCCCCGTCCGCCGCGGCGGATCGAGTTCTCGCCTTTTTCAACTTCTCGCCATTGCCTCTCGTCGGTTTTTCGAGATGCACCGGGTCGCGCAGTTGGGAAGAATGTTGTTGCTGAAATAGGGGCAATGGGACGGCGGGGCAAAGGAAAGGCGGCCTCCGGCCGCCTTTTACAACCAAGATGCTTCGCAGGTTAACCGGCCACCGCCAGGAGCTTTTCAGCCACCGTTTTGGCTCCATCCACGGGATAGGGCGGCGGGAAGGGCTGGGATTTTAGATCATTAAAGGCGTTCAGCCAGTTGCCCGCGGAGAGCGTCTTCAAAGTAATCAGGCGGCTGGGGAGATGCTTTTTCATTTCGCGCACCAGCACGGGATATTCGCGGAAATCGCCGCGCGGCGCGTAAAGCAAGGGGGTGCGGTTGGCGATGCATTCCGAAACGATGCCGTAGCCGGGCTTGGAAATGACAGCGTCGGCGGCCGCCACCAGATCGGGATAATGCAAACCCAGAGCCGCCAGCTTTTCATCCGTGATGTGCCGGAACGGCGGGCCGGGATCCGGCGAGGGATCCGTAGAGATCATGATGACGTCTTTGGCCAGAGAACGCTTCAATTCGAGGTCGAGGCCGAAGCCGCCGAAGGAAAAGAGAATGCTGGATGCCGATTTGGAGATTTTGAGCTTTTTGCGGGCAGTCTCCCTGGAAAGCTGTGACAGGCGCGCCACCAGGTGAATGTCTTCGACGTCGCGGAAGACGCGCATGGGATTGCCGAAGGGGAGGCGAAAGAGCTTGACCGCCGAGCGGTACGACTTGCGAATGCGTTCGATATGCGGCAGAAACATGGGGTATTCCCGGACATAAGCCTGATAAATCCAGTCCCAGGAGAAGTTGCTCAAGCCATAGGCGGGGATCCCGGCGCCCGCCAGCGCTTCGAACGCCAAATGGGGCAGATCACATAGAGCGATGGAAATTTGTTCGCGGCGCAGGAATTCGACTTCGGCGTCAATCAGATCGTCCGAAGCGAAATCGAGCTGCTTCAGGTCATTCAAGGTGGCGGGCAAGTCCAGGGTGACGCTGTCCACCTGGTGAATGCCGGCATCCATCTTCAGGCGGCGCCGTTTGATGCGGGGGTGATCGTCGCCGATGAAAAAGGTATCCACGACGTTGCTCATCAAATAGACGACGGCGTGGGCATTCAACTTGACGATTTGGCGCGCGACTTCCTGACAGCGGGCCGTATGACCGTAGCCGTGCGCCGAGGCGTAAATGGCGATGTTTGGCATAAGAGTCAGCGAGATGACGCGCAGATTCTATTTATTGGACGCCGGATCCCTGAAATTCGGGGCCTGACCGAATGCGAGCAAAACAAGTTGGGAGACTTCGGATATAAAGGGCACCTTTGGAATAGTAAGACCTTATGGTCCGAATGATAATGGAAATCGCTTCAGGAAGACCTCCAGAAAAAGCTCTTGATCTCAGACCACAAATTTGTTATTTTATACTTAATAGAAATAAAGGAGCTTGTGCGAGGAAACCATGAATTTGCCGAAAATCATCACCGGACTACTGTTAATTTCTATCGTCGCCGGATCCAGTTGGGCACAATCTTCCACAGCGAATTGGTACAGCGCTTTGCCAGCCGCTGCCGCTGGATCGCCTTGGACTCTTGAGGTGCTCAGCAGTTCCAGTTCTGGATCTCGACTGCTGTTGGAATGTCCCGGCTTCTGGAGCGAGCAGATTTTCCAAGACGGGCAATTTCGCTCGAAGGTTTATCTGCCGGGATCGGCGGGGTCAACGACCTCCATCGGGCTGCCAGAATTGCCTTCCATCGGCCGCCTGCTGGCCATCCCTGCCGACCGGGATGTGGATGTAATCATCCATGAAATCAGCACGCAGACCTTTCCCTGCGAGAATCCCTGCCTATCCGAGTCGTCAGAGGGTACCAACCAGGTGCCGTTAGAGCCCCTGCAGCAGGCAGGTGTCTTCCCGTCCGTCTGGGCGTCGGCCTCGCCGCCAGTAATTATGAAGGATTACCGGTTGGCGCCGATTGTACTCAATCCAATACGTTACGATTTCGATGCCAAACAGTTGGTGGTGGCAACCCGTTTGGAAGTGGAATTCCGCACCGCCGAGCTGTCTGACCAGAACGTCAAGACCTATTTCCCTCCGGCTTCAGAGGCCTTCCGACCCATCTACGAAGGGGTCATCTTAGATCAGACAGAGTATAATACAGCAACTCCGTTGGTGGCGGAAGGATCCCGAGGTAAATACTTAATTTTTATCGCTGAAAACCTCACCAATAGCTTCTTTCTTAACAATTTCATGACTTGGAAGCGGCAATTGGGCTATCAGGTCATCCTCAAGCCGTTGACCACCGCCAACAACGGCAAGGAGCAGATCAAGGCCGCCATAATGGAAGAGTACTACGCCGGAGATGCTCAGCTGGATTATGTGCTGTTGGTCGGAGATCCGAACAATGGAGTCGTAACAATACCCGCTTTCGATATTTATAAGCCGCCCAATAACACAGAAGTGGATCCCACCGATCACAGTTATGCTTTGCTGGAGGGGCAGGACTACTTTCCCGATGTCATGGTGGGGAGGTTGTCCATCACTTCGACGATCGAGCTGTCCATCGCACTGAATAAGATCCTAAGCTATCAGAAAAATCCGTACTTAACCGATCCGAACTGGTTTAAAAAGGCGTTGCTCGCGGCGGGAAATTACTCCGATACCCCTCCGGCCCCGATTACGCCGGCCTGGGTAACGCTCTGGTTGATGGATAAGCTGCACGATTACGGTTACACCCAGGTGGATACGGTCATCTATTGGGGTCCGCCACAGAATCCGGCCTTTGGGACGCCGCTGATCGCCAGTTCGATCAACAGCGGTGTGGGATTGGTGGCTTATCGAGGCTGGGGCGATGAGAGCGGCTGGCAATATCCGATATTCCAGATCCCACATTTGGCACAATTGCAGAATGGATTCAAGCTCCCTCTGGTCGTGAGCATTGTCTGCGAAACGGGGAATTTCCGGGATACGGTTGATCCCTGCTTCGGGGAAGCATGGATCAGGTTGGGCACGCCCGTAACACCGGCCGGCGGAGTTTCGGTTTACGCACCCAGCGATCTGCATACCAATACCCGGTGGAATAACGCCATCTATGCAGGATTCTTCGAAGGACTGATATCCGAGAATCTGTACCGGCTGGGGCAGTCGGTGGTGCGATCCAAGCTGGAACTCTTCTATGGCTTCCCGGAAGATATTGCCAGCGACGGCCTGGTAAACTTCTACTTCCACACCTATAATATTTTGGGCGATCCGGAGCTGCCGATCTGGACGGACACACCTGCTCTGATGGCCCTGGAGATCCCGGATCAAATTCAGCCGGGCAGCCAGATGGCAACGGCCAGATTGACGACCTTGAGCGGCACACCCTTGGGCGGGGCCTATATTGCCTTCTACAAGGCAAATGAGGTGCTGGCGGGAGCCGTGGCCGATGGCAACGGCGAGGTCTCGGTGCTGGTCGAACCGCTGACCGAGGGGCAGCTCTATGTGACGGCTTCCAAACAGAATTATAAAGCCAAGCAGGATTCCATCACAGTGCAGATCGGGAGCTTCCCGCTGGGGATTGGAAATCTCTCGGTTTCCGGAGACGGCGTCGCTCAGGCCGGGGAGAACTTCGATCTGACCGTTCAACTGCACAACTATGGAACGACCGCCATTTCGGATATCGAGGCGGTTCTGCAATCCAATCACCCCGGCATCGCGATTTCCGATTCGACAGCCGTCCTGGCGTCTCTGGCCGGATCGAGCGATGGGAACGCGCTTTTCCAGGCCACGGCGGATCCCGAGGTTATGGACGGCGCCGTGGTTGAATTCACGCTGGCGCTCAGCAGCGGAGCCAATTCCAACGAATTGAAATTCATTTTGCCCATCGGCGGCCTGATGCTGGTGCCGGCGGAGATCGTGGTGGAAAGCGGATCGCTGGAGCCCGGTGAAACCGCAGCCATCAAAATCCGGCTGACGAATATCGGGATCCTGCCGGCTCAGAGCTTGACGGGTGTGCTGAGTTGCGCCAGTTCCACGGTCAGTATCACGTCGGCTCAAACGGCCTTTCCGGTTCTGCTGCCGAATGCGACCGGGCTGAGCAGCTCTTGCGAGGTCGCGATCTCGACCGAGGCTGCCACCGGGCAGCAGGTGATTTTCGAATTGGCATTGACGGCATCCGGGGGATATACGCAGACGGTCAGCTTCCCTGTTTCACTGGGGCAGCCGGGCTCAACAGACCCTCTGGGGCCGGATTCGTATGGCTATTATGCCTACGACAATACTGACGTGGATTACCCCGAAGCGCCGGTTTACGATTGGATAGAACTCGATCCCGCTTCCGGCGGCAGCGGGGCAACCCTTCACGCCTTGGGCGACGATCAGACGGTTTCGCTGGAGCTGCCCTTCCCCTTTATGTATTATGGTGAGGACTATGATTCCTTGACCATCTGCTCGAACGGCTATGTCTCCTTCGGGGAGACCTGGATGGCGGAGTTTCGCAACTGGAATATGCCTTCGGCGCTGGGACCTCCGGCCTTGATCGCGCCGTTCTGGGACGACCTGAAAGCCGATACGATGGGTCTATTTCGCGATACGAGCGACCACATTCGGGTCTATACTCGGTATGACGCCGGAGAGGGACGCTTCGCCATGGAGTGGAGCGGAGCCGTGAACAGGTTTCAGTACGTCAATCCCTCATTGTGGAAGGAGGAAACTTTCGAGCTGATTCTCTTCGATCCGGTCCAACATCCAACCCTTTCCGGAGATGGTGAGATCCTCTTCATGTACGAGACCATCAACGACGTGGATGATGAGAACAACTACGCCACCGCCGGCATGGAAGATTATGAACATCGCCGTGGTTTGCAGTATGCCTACTCAGGTGATTATCCGCCTGCGGCGGCCATCCTGGCCGATGGGCGAGCCATCAAGATCACCACGGATCCTCCGGGTGCCGTTGCCAGCGGCCACCAGGGTCAAGCAAACCTCGCCCCCACTTTGGAGGCGCTGCCCAATCCGGCGAATCCCAACGCCGTCATTCGATTTTCCCTGCCCGAGGCGGGAAACGTCCTCCTGGAAATCTTCAATACGATGGGCCAGAGGATTGCGGTGCTGGAGAACAGGAACCTGGTGGCCGGTCTTCATCGCCGGGAACTGAGAGGTGAGGCTCTGGCGTCGGGGATCTACATCGCGGTGTTGCGGCATCAGCAGGCGACCGTCGCGCAGAAGATCCTGATATTGAAATAGCCCAAGCCAAAAGTCGGGGCGGTTCATGAGAACCGCCCCGATGCGCCGATGATAAGGCTCATAAATCTCATCCTGCCGCTTCTGACTGACTGATCGAAGAATATCCGATTCATCCCTCATGTCATCCGCATATCGTTCACAGTCTTTCGGTTTTGGAGCAACTTGGACGCCGGCGGTCAAGGTTTTGATCATCATAAACGGCGCCATTTTCGTGCTTCAGGAGCTGGTGCGGCTGCCCTTGTCGCATCTGCTGGGTCTGGTGCCCTATGCGGTGATATTCAAAGGGTGGGCCTGGCAGTTGGTGACCTACATGTTCCTGCACGGCGGCCTGATGCATGTGGGTTTCAATATGCTGGCCCTGTGGATGTTCGGATCGCAGTTGGAGAGAGTCTGGGGGACGCGGGAATTTCTACGTTATTATTTCATCACGGGCATCGGGGCGGGGATCATCAACATCGCCTTCTCACCCACGTCTCCGATCCCGACCATCGGCGCGTCGGGAGCGATTTTCGGGCTGCTGCTGGCCTACGGGGTGCTATTCCCCAATAACCTCATCCTCCTCTACTTTTTCATTCCCATCAAGGCGAAATATTTCGTCATTCTCTTCGCCGCCATCGAATTTATAATGTCGCGATCTTATACTTCCGATGGAGTGGCGCATTTCGCCCATTTGGGCGGGATGGCGGTGGGACTTCTCTATTTGAAAGGCTCTCCGCTCGTGCGCCGGTCCGTGTGGCGATTATCCAAGAAGAGCCGCATGCAGAAAGAGGCGCGACAGGTGAAAATGGAGGCCCAGCGGATGACCGATTTGCAGGCGATCCGCTCGGAAGTGGACTACCTGCTGGATCGCATCAATAAAGTGGGGTATGAGAATTTGACGGCAGAAGAGAAGGAGCGCTTAGAACAGGCGAGCCAGCAATTGAGAGTTTATTCGGAAGAGAGGCAGGATTTAAATTAGGGGTTAGGGATTGGGGATTAGGAATTAGGAATTCGTAATGCTCTATCTGGAAGATATACGAAAGAGTTTTGGGCAGATTCGGGCGGTGGATGGGCTGTCGCTGGAGCTGCGCAGGGGCGAGATTTTCGGCCTTCTGGGGCCCAATGGGGCGGGCAAGACGACGACGGTCAACCTGGCGGTGGGGGTGCTGCGCCCCGAGGCCGGGCGCATTGAGATCGAAGGCGAATCGCCGCTGGCGGCGAAGGCGAGAAGACGGATGGGAGTCGCGCCGCAGGCGCTGGCGCTGTATGATGATTTGACGGGCGAGGAAAACCTCACTTTTTTCGGGCGGCTGCAAGGACTGGCAGGCGCGCGCCTGTCTGACAAGGTGCAATGGGCGCTGGATTTCGTTCAGCTCTCCGAACGGCGCAAAGACCGGGTGAAGACCTATTCCGGCGGGATGAAGAGGCGGCTGAATTTGGCGGTGGCGGTGACGCATGAGCCGGATCTTCTGCTTCTGGATGAACCGACCGCGGGCGTTGATCCGCAGTCGCGCAATGCGTTATTCGATAATATTCTCTCGCTGCGCAAGATGGGGCGGACGATTCTCTATACGACTCATTACATGGAAGAAGCGCAGCGGCTCTGCGACCGGGTGGGAATCATGGATCAGGGGAGGCTCCTGGCACTGGATACGGTGGATAACTTGATCGCGGCGCATGGAGGATCGGAAGTGGTGGTGGCGCAGTGGGATTGGGGCGAAGAGCGCATTGAGACGCAAGACCCCATCGAGGAATTGGCAAAACTGAGAGTTAGAGGGCGCCTGTTGAGATTCCGCGTCGAACGACCCAATCTGGAAAGCGTCTTTTTGACTCTCACCGGCAAGCACTTGAGGGATTAGTGAAGCCTATATTCGCCCTGGCGGGCAAAGACCTGAGACTTCTCTTGCGCGACCGGGCGGGCTTCTTCTTCGTCTTCTTTTTTCCGTTGCTCTATGCCATCTTCTTCGGCGTGATTTTCTCCGGCGGGGGCGGAGGCAGCCATTCCATCCCCATCGCTTTAGTGGATGAAGATAGCTCGGCAGGATCTCAAAAATTCATACAGACGATAACCGGCAAGGAGGAGCTGCACCTCCTGCAGACGACGCGCGAGGAGGCGATTTCGCTGGTGCAGCGGGGCAAACGATCGGCTTATGTCGTATTGAAGAAGGGATTCGGCGAAGCGAAGGAGCGCATGTTCTGGGGGGGACCAGCAGAGATCGAAATGGGCCTGGATCCTTCCCGCAAGGCCGAGGCGGGGATGCTGCAGGGGGTGTTGACGCGCTATTTCATGGAGGGGATGCAGGAGGTCTTCAGCGATCCGACGAAGGGACGTAAGCAGGTGCAGATGGGGTTGGGATCTTTGAAAGGCGCACCCGATAAGGAACAGAAGACATTGGCTCCATTGCAGGAAGCGCTGCAGGGATTGGATCGGTTTCTGGCTCAGGTGGAAACCACGGAAACAGCGTCGGATACGGGGATAGCAAAGGGCGCCGGTGGACGCGGCTGGGAGCCCTTGAAGGTCTCCGTGACGGACGTATCTATCCAGCGCGAGGGGCCGAAGAATTCGTTTGAGGTGACCTTCCCGCAGGCGATTATCTGGGGACTTCTGGGAACGGCGGCGGCCTTCGGCATTTCGCTGGTGGTGGAGCGCACGCGAGGAACATTGCTGCGGCTGCGGATTGCGCCCATATCCCGCGCGCATATTCTGGCGGGGAAAGCGCTGGCCTGCTTCATCACGACGTTCGCCGTTATGGCCTTGCTCTTTTTCATCAGCATCCTGATCTTCGGCGTGCGGCCCTATTCGCTGCCGTTTCTGATACTGGCGATGATCGCCTCCAGCCTCTGCTTTGTGGGAATCATGATGCTTTTGGCGGTTGTGGGCAAGACGGAGGCGTCCGCGGGCGGCATCGGCTGGGCGATTCTGCTGGTGATGGCCATGATCGGCGGGGGGATGGTTCCGCTCTTCTTGATGCCGTCCTGGATGAAGATGCTGGGCAACATCAGCCCGGTCAAATGGGCGATCTTGACCATGGAGGGGGCGGTTTGGCGGGGATTCTCGCTGGAGCTCATGCTCGGCCATTGCGCGGTGTTAATGGGGATTGGGGCGGTGTGTTTCGCGCTGGGGGCGAGGATATTTGCCAAGACGAGTAACTAATAATCCCCCCTGCCCCCCTTTAAAAAAGGGGGGAACTGGTGGTAGTCCCCCTTTTATAAAGCCCCAAAGGGGCCCTTTAGTGGGGGGATTTAGGGGGATTACAGATCTGAAGATTCCTCTAGTCTATTATGTCTAACTATTTGGGGCAATACGAAAATTGCCAGCTTTGCGGACATCATTGCGGAGCGAATCGTTCGGCGGGGGAACTGGGCGATTGCGGACTGGGCACTCAGACGCTGGTTTCGTCGGCGGGGCCGCATTACGGCGAAGAGCCTGAATTAGTGGGAAGATTCGGCTCGGGGACGATTTTTTTCGCCGGCTGCAACCTGGACTGCCGATTCTGCCAGAACTGGGAGATCAGCCATCGGCGGCAGGGAGAACCGGTTACCATTGACAATCTGGTCTCGATGATGTTGAGTCTGGAGAGGAGGGGATGCCACAACGTCAATTTCGTGACGTCGACGCCGTATACGCCGTCTATTCTCGAAGCATTGAAGCTGGCGCGGGATCGGGGATTAGGCGTTCCGGCGGTGTATAATTGCGGGGGGTATGAGAGCGCTGAAGCGCTGAAGCTGTGCGATGGATTGATCGAGATTTACATGCCGGATGCGAAATATTCCGATGAGAAGATCGCGAAAACGTTCAGCGGCGCGAAGGATTACCCCGAAGTGAATCGGGCAGCTTTGAAAGAGATGCATCGCCAGGTGGGAGATCTGGAAGTGATCGGGGGAGTGGCGCGGCGAGGGCTGTTGGTGAGGCATCTGGTTCTGCCGAATTATTCGGAAAATACTCGCGGCGTGCTGGAATTCATAGCGAACGAAATATCACCTGATACCTACGTTAATATCATGGATCAATACCGCTCCTGCTACCAGGCTGAGCACCTGCCGGGAATGGACCGGCGCTTGAGCCTGCGGGAGTATGCGGAGGCAGTGGAGACGGCGCGGCAATTGGGATTAAAAAGGGGATTTGCGGCATGAATTGTCAACGATGCGGCATGGAATTGCCCGGTTCGCGCGGCGCGTACCGTTGGCGCGGCGAAGTCGTGGCTCTGGGCGAAGATGCCTTATGCCCGGCCAATGGCGATATGGAGGACGTAGAAGGCACACGCCAAAAGCTCCTGGCGCAGCTTTCAGCCATGACTCCAGAACGGGCGGAGGCGGAGGTGTATCAGCTCTGGGAGGGGGTGTTCTGCCGGTATTGCCGGTTTGAATTGGGGAGGCTGGTCGAGAAGTTTCTGTCGGATAAATAGAGACATTTGAATATGTCCATTGTCAACTCTAAAATCTAAAATTTAAAATCTAAAATTGAAAGGGCGCGAGCGCGCCCTTTTTTAGTTCGCTTTCTCGGGATCGGTTTGCGCGCCTGCGCCTCGCTGCCAGACGATGATAGCGCCCAACCAGGCCATTGCCGCCGCGAACCAGAAAGCCCAGCGCAGGCCGCCGATGAAGGCGAAATCGGGAGGATGAGTGTCGCTCGCATTGTGTGCCAGATAGCTGCTGACGCCGTTGAAAACCGCGCTGGAGAGAGCGATGCCGCAGACCATGCCGAACGTTCTCGTCAGGCCCATCATGCCGGCGGCGTTGCCGAGGCGATGCTTGGGGACCGAGCTCAGGAGCTCGGAGTTGTTGGGAGCATTAAACGTGGCCGTTCCCAGACCGATGACCAGCAGGAAGGAAAAGATGGTCAGTTCGGAGGTATGGACCTGAAGACTTGAGAGAAGCAGAAAGCCTATCCCCTGGAACAGAAGCCCGGCAGCGCTGATCCCGCGCGTGCCGATTTTATCCGAAAGCGAGCCCGACGTGGGGGAAACCACCGACATGATCAGAGGAACCGCCATGAGAAAGAGCCCGGCATGCTGGGGCGGAAAATGGCGCAACTGGATCAGATAGAAGGGGAGAAGGAAAGTCTGAGCGAAAAGCGAGGTGAAACCCAAAACTCCCGCCAAGGCGGCGCTGCGAAAAGACAGATTAGAGAAGAGCCTGAGGTCGAGGACGGGATCGGATACGCGCAGCTCCGTGCGGACGAAATGTATCAGAATGATCAACGCTGCAGCGAACAGCACGACGATGATGGGCGAGGTCCAGCCCCAATCACTGCCGCGGGACAAAGTTAGCAGCAGGCAGAGCAAACCCAACGCCATGGAGATTCCGCCAGCGATGTCAAATCGCGATTTGGAGAAGACGGTGTCGGCGCGCAGATTGCGGCGCACGAGGATGGCGGCAAGAATACCCAGCGGCAAATTCAAATAGAAGATGTAGCGCCAGCCCAGCCAGCCGGTGATAAAGCCTCCGACGGCAGGACCGGTGGAGAGACCAAAGGCGACAACCATGCCGAACAGGCCCAGCGCCTTGCCGCGGCTCTCCTTAGGAAAGATTTCACCGATCAGGGCGGGACCGTTGCCGGTGATCAGGGCGGCTCCGACACCCTGCAGAGCTCGGCTGGCGATGAGCATATAGATATTGACGGCGAAACCGCAGAGGGCGGAGGAGGCCGTGAAGAGAATAATTCCGGCTTGATAGATTCGGCGGCGGCCGCGCAGATCGCCGATGCGGCCGGAAATCATCATCAGGCCGGTGATGGTCAAGAGGTAAGCCATCACCACCCACTCAACGATGCCGATGCCGGCGTGGAGTTGTTCGGAGATGACCGGCAGGGAGACATTCACGACGCTGCTGTCGAGAGTGGTGATGACGGCGACCAGGGAGATGGGAAGGAAGGCGCGCCAGTGGGAGTTGTTATTTTCGTTAGGTGTCGGAGTTTCGGGCATTCAAGAATTCTCTTTGACCGCAAAGGGCGCAAAGACCGCGCAAGGGATACAAAGAAAATCCATCACACGGCAAAACGGAATTGGATGATGTCGCCGTCCTGGACGACGTAGTCTTTGCCGTGCAGATGCAAGACGCCGTCATGGCGGCAGGCGGCGAAGCCGCCGCGCGGCTGGAAGTCGGCAAAGTTGACGACTTCGGCGCGGATGAAACCGCGCTCCATATCGGTGTGAACCACTCCCGCTGCCTCCCGGGCTGTCAGGGCCCGGCGAATGGTCCAGGCCCGAACTTCGGCGTCGCCCACGGTGAAGAAGCTGATCAGGCCGAGCAGTTCGTAGGAGGCTCGCACCAGGCGATCCAGGGCGGAACTTTCAATACCCAGATCATCCATGAACTGCCGCGCGGAATCGGGATCGAGCTGGGCGATCTCCATTTCCAGCGAGGCGCAGGCGGCGGACAGATGCACGCTCGTGCTCTCAATCTGCGGTCGCAATCGAGCCATCAATTCCGATTCTCGCGCAATATCGTCTTCCGAAACATTCAGAACGGCGAGTTGAGGCTTGAGGCTCAAAGGGGCGTAGGCCTTTAGAAATGGTTTATCCGCCTGGCCAAGAGAGATGGAGCGCAGGGGCTTTTCTTGGTTCAGGGCACTCAGGCACCGTTCCAATAGCTCAAATTCGGCTTTGGCTTCCGGGGTCGGATGTTTCTGATGTTCCTTCTGTAGGCGCGCCTGTCGCTTCTCGAGAATGATTTGATCGGATAGGATAAACTCGGCTTCGGCGGAGCGGAAATCATTCAGGGGATTTGCCGGTAACAGGCCGGGGGAATCGAAACAGCGCAGCACGTGCAGCAGAGCGTCGCAGGTGCGCAGATCTCCCAAAAATTGGTCCTCCCACGAAGTGGCGGATTCCCGGAAGCCTGAGCGGCGAGCGTCTCCGGCGCTGAATCCGGCGACGTCCACGTATTCGATAATGGCGTGGATGGCTTTGGGTTTCAGGAAGACGCGGTTGAGCTCGTCCAGACGGGCATCAGGGACTTTAGCCTGGCCGATGTGGACTTCGCGCTTGGCGGCGGCGCCCACATGGGTGGCGACGCCTGTCAGGGCGCGAAAGAGGAGGGTCTTGCCGCATTCGGGCAGACCGGTGAGGCCGATGCGCAGCATAAAACTTGAGGGTTCCAGACCATGTGGAACCCTCAATATAATTCAGCGGATTTAACGATGCAAGTGAAAATCAGCGCGCCACCACATCGAGCGACTGATAGGCGGCGTGCATTTCCTTGAAGGCGGCAGCAATGGCAGATTCATCGCCGGAATTGGCGGCAGCCGCCAGCGCATCCACTTTTAAGCCGAAATCCGCTCGCATGGCTTTGTAAGATTCCGTGCAGACGCCGCCCGGGCATTCGGATTTCATCACCTCATCCTTCTTGGCGACCAGGTCGGCCGCCGCGCCTTTGACCAGAGCGATATGAGCCTGGCCTTCGCCGGATTCCAGCGGCGTCATCAGCGTGTGGAATTCGTTGATCGCCTTGATCTGGGTGTTGCCGCAGTTGCCGTCACAGCCGTGTTCGGTGGTGGTCGTTGCCGAAGCTGCCATGGCATGGCTGGCGCTGCCGTGTTCGCCCTTTTCGGCAGCGGCGGCTTTAGCGTGGCCGGCGCAGCCTTCGCATCCGGACTTCTTGGTTTCAGCCGCCGGAGTGGCCGGAGCGGCGGGCACAGCCGGTGCCGATTCCATCTTGGGCGTATAGGCTGCCGGATTGGCCAGGAAAGTATCCTTGCAGTGCTGGCTGCAGAAGTAGATCGTGCCGTGGGGGCTGTCTACCGTAAAAGCGGCGCTGGCAGTATTGACCTCCATGCCGCAGACGGGATCTTTGGCCGTTTCGCCGGTGATGGCCAGAGTGATCAGGGCGGCACAGAGTAGGATGGTCATTCCAAGGATGGGGAAGATTCTTTTCATAGGTATCTCGTATTATTCTTTATGTGTCATTTTTCGTCTATATAACGAATTGATGGGGAATTGGGTTCCGATGCAGGCTTCGCATCTTCCGCCCGCCCTCCCACGAAGTGGTGGCTTCGCCAAAGGACGGAGCTGAATAAATCTCAAGCCCAATGAATGGGGCTCCAATCTATCCAGGCCTTTGCGAGGGAGTGATCATTGTTTCCGCAATTCTATTAGGACAGGAGCTTCAGGAATCGGGGGCAGTTCCGGGACAATTTCCGACAAAGGCCGTTTGCGTTTCTTGATTAGCTTCTGCCAGAATTGATTGATGCTGAATTTATTGTGCTGGCACTGGGTGCATTCGAGACATTTGATACAGGCTTCGCTGTTGACCTCGCGCTTGACGTTTAAGTCCACCGGGCAGACGGCGTCGCACTGGCCGCAATCCACGCAACCCGCGAGGTTTTTAACCGAAACCAGCGAAACGCGGTTAAAAAGCGCATAGATGGCGCCCAAGGGACAGATGGTGCGGCAGAAAGGGCGTTTGATAAAAAGAAAGAGAGTTAGAAAAGCCCAGAGGATCCACATTTTGATCCAGAACATGGAGGCGATCATATCGCGGGCGATGTAGGGAACGCCCAGCGCCGGATCTATGGGATTCCACAACGCCCAGGGGATGGCGGCGATCAAGGCTCCGCAGGGGCAGAGCTTGCTGAACCAGTGCTCGAAGGTGATGTAGGGGATGATGATCGCTACCACGACCAGAATGACATATTTCAGGTAAGTCAGGATGTGAGGAATCTTTATACGAATCTTTTTGAAGCGATGAGACAGATCTTGCACCAAACCCCAAGGACAGAGCCAACCGCAGGTGAAACGGCCTGACAGCAGGCCGATGAGGCCCAAGAATCCCAACAAGAACCAGGGAAAGCGATGCGTGGCGGAGAAATGCTGCAGGATACCGATGGGGCAGCCCATGGTGGCCGTGGGGCAGGAATGGCAGTTCAGGCCGGGCACGCAGACATTGCGAAAGGGGCCATTGTACAGTGTCTTGGTGGAAAAGACGGCAAAGTAACTGTTGAAAAGGAAGGCTCCCACGCCGATCTGACTGATGCGCCGAAAAATGTGCAGAGGATGCGTCTTGGGATGTTTGATGAAGCTCTCGCCGCAACTGATGCAGCGGGTGGCTTCTTCCACGGCGGCAAGGGCCGAAAGCGTCTTGGACTCTTCCGCCCAGGGGCGATCCAAGCGCTCAGGAGCGGCCAGGCGCTCTTTTTCATGGCGGTCGGCCGTGCGCACGGCTTCCAAATGCAGGCAGTCAGCTTCAATAGTTCGAGAGGGCGGGGGCTGGGGTAGTTCAAGGCCGCGAAACCTGGCGTGAATCGCTTCGGCGGCTTGGCGGCCTTGAAGGAGCGATTCGGCCACCAGACCGAGTTCGCGCACGTCTCCGCCAATATAGATATTTTTCTGATCCGCCAGACCCCAGCGCTCGGCGATGTCACTGCTCTTAATGTCATGGACGGATTCAAGACCTTCCCAATCGGCCTGCTGGGAGACGGCAACAATCATCGAGTCCACTTCAATTGTGAAGGCACTGTTAGGGATGGGAACCGGCCTGCGCCTGCCGGAGGCGTCGGGATCGCTAAGCTCCATGCGCTGGCAGATGAGCCTCGATACGCGGCCATCATCCGATTGAATTTCCACCGGAGCGGCGAGGAAGACGATTTCGATCCCCTCTTCTTCGGCAGCGGCGACCTCTTCGGGGATGGCAGGCATTTCGGTCCGAGATCGGCGGTAGAGGATGGTAACTTTGGAAGCGGGGTTCAGGCGGCGAACGACGCGAGCGGCGTCTATCGCGGTATTGCCTCCACCGATGATGATGATTTTCTTTCCAAGTTCCACCGATTGGCCGCCGTTGACCATGCGGAGGAATTCGACTCCGCCGTAAACTCCTTGCGAGTCTTCTCCCGGGCAGCCGAGACCGGTGCCTCTCTGAGCGCCGATACCGATGAATACGGCGTCATAGTCCGACCGAACTTGATCTAGTGAGACGTCGCGGCCGACAGCGGTATTCAGGCGGAGTTCAATGCCCAGATCGAGAATTCGATTGAGTTCGCGTTCGAGGATGTTCCGGGGCAGGCGGTATGAGGGGATGCCGTAGCGCAACATGCCGCCGGGTTTGGGGAAGGCCTCGAAGATGGTGACGCGATAGCCGCGGCGAGCGAGCTGGTAGGCGCAGGCCAGGCCGGCCGGACCGGATCCGATAACGGCAATCTTCTCTGGTTGGACCTCGTCTGTTAGCTTGGCCAGTTTATAATCATGAGTCAACCCCCAGTCACCGACGAAACGCTCGATGTCATTGATGGCGACGGGGGCGTCCTTATCATTGCGGATGCAATGGACTTCGCAAGGGTGCGGGCAGACGCGCCCGCAAACGGATGGCAAGGGATTTGTTTCGGTGACTAACCGGAAGGCTTCGGCGAAGGCTTCGTCAGATGGGCGCTCGTCGCGCCCCACCTGAGCGACGGCCTTCAAGATGGCGCGGATATCGGTGCCCTGCAGGCAGTGGGGCATGCAGGGGGCAAGCAGCGGTATATTCGGAGGAGTCATCCGACCCCGATGCAGCTCAGTCAGAGGGTGGAGGCTTCCATCTGGATATCCTGCGGGTGGCCGATGTGAATGCCCCAGATGAGCGAGGCCAGAACGACGACCGAAAGCAGGATGAAGATGGCTAGTCGGATTTTGCTCATTTCGTTTTTTTATCTAACCGCAAGGCCGCTATGTTGATAATCCCCCCTGCCCCCCTTTAGAAGAGGGGGGAAACACGGGCGCACAGTCCGCCGCGGCGGACGCCCCTACTCCCCACAGGAGGCGGGATGGCCGCCATCCCGCTTGCCGGATTGTCCAAAGGACCACTTTGTGGAGGCAATCCGGCCTCCCATTTTACAGGTCTACGGCGTGGCGGATTCAGCCAGAAGCTGATCCAAAATGGTCTTGATATCTTCCTTTTTCAGGAAGAGCTTGCTTTCGCGGATGACGCCTTTGCCGTCAATGATGATGATGTGCGGCAGCTTACTGATCTCATAATCCCGGATGACGCCGGTGTTGCGGCAGAGCAGAACGTCGAAGGGAATTTCATAGAGTTTGGCGTCCGCTTCGGCCTGCTTGGCCGGATTGATGGCGTTCATGGACAGGATTCGGACCTTGTCTGCCGGGTACTGCTTATGGATTTCTAAAAGATGAGGAATCTCCTCATGACACTGCCTTCAGTTGGACTTCCAAAAGGCTAAGATGACCACCTGGCCGCGGAATTGAGTCAAGCTGAGCGAGCTATCCTGGGTTGTCGGCAGCGCGAAATCGGGCGCGGCCGTGCCGGGCGGCAGAGCCGCAAATGACGCCGCCGCGAAACCCAGCAATGCCATAACAGCAAGGGTCTTGATCATTGGCTGTTTTATCATGATTCCTGCAGAATTAGATTTCTATGGGGGATTTCCCAATAATTCATCAATGGTCGCGATGATTTCGGCCACATGTTCATCGAAGCTCTCAGGGTCGTTGGCGATATCATATCGCAGTTGGATTTTGCCCGTTTGATCCACCAGAAAGATGCTCGGTAAGAGCAAAGTGTTGGTTTGATAGGGGTTGAAGGCTTCCACGCCGGCGGAATCCCAGACCATGGGGTAGGTGATGGCGACCGACTTGGTGTAGATCGTGCCGGGGATGGGCCCAATGTAAGGAGCATACTGCGACAGCCAGCCGCGGCCGGCGTTTTCATTGAGCGCAATGACTTCAACTTGGTCATGCGGATAAGCATCGTAAATATCAGTTTGAAAGGTCGGAATCTCCGCGCCGATGCAGAAATTTCACGTGGAATGGAAGAAATAGAGCATCACCACTTTGCCAAGCAGGGATGACATGCTAACCAGGTTGGAGTCCAAGTCGTAGAGTGCGAAGTCGGGCGCCAGGCCCAGAAGACTGAACTGTTGTTCGACCGTAGAATCGGGCAAAACGGCCACATGCTGGGCACCGGAGTATTCGATGGTCTCGGCGGCGGTGATTTCCCGAGCCAAGACTTCGACCAAATGCATCCCCGCCACGACGCCCTCACAAAGGTGGGGATTGGCGAAAAGGCCCCAACTAACTTCGTCTATCAGGATCTCGATGGAATCGGGCAGGCTGTCGCTGGGCAAGACGCTGGTGATGAGGATATTACCGCGCAACTGTTCGGGGGGCGCGCCCGGGGGGGTGCCGCAGCCGAAAAGCAACAAGCCCGCGATGGCTAAACAGGCGAAAAGGCCGATTATTTTGTCCCTCGACGTCATAGGATGTGCTCCAGCCCGATCAGATAGGTATTCATGATCACGCCTTCATCGCCGGCGTAGTTGCGAAATTTGAGCATGATGACGGTTTCAGCGAAGAGATGATGGCTCAAGACTGCCGAAATGGAATTGCTCTCGAAGAAATCACCGCTGATCTGGGCTAACTGATTGGGATCGCGGGGAATGCCGCGGTAATAGCGGGCACGCAGGGTCAGGTTGGTAGCCCAACCCAAGTATTGGTCAATTTCCAGTCCCGGCGACCAGGCGCGATAATGCAGGCCGTTCCAGTGTTCGCGCCACTCCAGGTGAATTGCGGTTTGTGTGGGCAGGAATTGCGAGAGCCAAACGGTCAGAGTATTGGAGAAGAAATCCGCCGCTTCTCCGGCTGAGAAGTAATAGCCATATTTGATTTGCAGCGCTGTAGATCGCGAAATCGCCTGCCGCAGCTTCAATTCGGCGGCGTGCGCGGCGCTCGTAATGGCTTCCGAGGTGTCTATTTTGTTTGAGTAATAGCCGTAAGTCGCCTCAGCGAGGACAAAACCAGCCCAGTCCACCTTTCCGCCGACTTCGATCATCTTCCCCATAAACTTACCGGAACCGGTCGTGATCTGTCCGGCGATATGCGCTTCGGTCGAGGCCGAGAGATTGCGAACGTATTTGCCGTTGAAGAGCTGCTGCCATTTGCTCTCGTCCAGATCGGAATACTGATATTTAACATGCAGGACGTCGTTGATGCCCAGCCCCTGGGAAACTTTGGCCAACATGCGGTTTTCGGGGAAATCCACGATGTACGGAGCAGGCTGGCGGTAGTCTTGATTGGGATATTCGAAGAGGATGGGATTAGGGTACTCGTATTCGAGGTAATCGGTGTACTGGTATTCCAGCTTGACCTGAGTGAAGTTGCCGATGCTGTAAGGGCCAGCCAATGCGGCCGAGCTCAGGCAGAAGGAGCACAAACCAACGGCGATCAAACGCATCACGGGGATCATCTTCTTTTAATCTCAGTTGTTAAGGCGCCCGATCCGGGCGGGGCGGGTTATCACGTAGGGCATTCGCCGGAAGAACCGGAAGAGCCCCCATCTTCGACCTTGCACAGGTCGCTGTCCTGAGCGTCGTCGGCGTACATGATGGGATCACTGACCGGCTGATCCAGCAGGTAAACCATCTTGTAGCCGCAACCCGAGAGCCGCAACATCAGCACCGCGCCCATCAGCAGAGCGATCAACGTTAGGATTATTTTTCGCACGGAGGTGGAGAAGCCAAGCTGCTTGTTATTTTTTATACAATTTAGGGAAAAATGGGCGGGAAGTCAAGGAATTTTGCCGGGTTTTATTAAAGCCTTCGAGAAAGAGCCAAGGACAATAGAATCAAGAAGATCGTTGCCCCGCCAAGGCATCTGATTAGAAGGCCTCTTAATTTTTTAAACTCTTCAAGGGCGAGGTGGCGTTCCCAAGCAATAGTGAGGATCCACGGTGTTCCGGGAATTGGCGCGTGCGCCAGAAGATAGATCCGCGACTCTTCTGCTGTGAATTTGCCAAGAGTCAGACTGATCTGAGGGATGCGCAACGTGTCGTTGGAGTCCCAAATGCGATGGCCGGAGGAGTCGTCCAGGCAAAAAATCAGTCCATCTGCCCGCACATCTATCAGGAGAGGCTCCTTACTGGCCTGCAAATTGATATCCGCCACCACGTAGGCTAAAGGATTGGCCTGAGGGTCTCTGATCGGCACGAGCCACTTTTCCTTGAAAGACGAGAGCGGCTGCTGGTGGATGCGCAAGAGCAGATCGGGATAAAAGACCTCTTCCTTCGCCGCTCCACTGCCGGCTATTTTCGCCCCGTCCCTATCTCTCATGGACAGATTTTCGAACGCAGGGTGAGAGATCTGAATAGCGCGGAACGAGGCGTTGCAGGCGGCGATGAAGCCGCCGCGCCAATCGGATGAGGTTTGTCCGGATGCGATTTTAGCCGCGGTTTCGCGGATTTCGCGCTGTTCCGCCAGGGCGATCAGGGTGGTGGATAAATTGGCGCGCCAGGCGCCGAGTCGCTGGGCTTTTTCCTGAACGGAAGCGGACAGGTCACGGCGCGCCTGATCGAGAAAAGCTCGCTCGGCTTGATTCAGAATCAAGACAAATAGAATCCCGAACGATAGAATCGGCACGAGGGCGCGGATCCAGAGTTTGGGTTTGGCGGACATTTTCTGGGGTGATGTTGCGAGGATGTAATCCCCCCGTCCCCCCTTTAGAAAAGAGACCTTTGAAATATTGCATTTGGACAACAACGCTGTCACTCCCGCGAAAGCGGGAGTCCATAACAATTAATCATTTACCTGGATTCCCGCTTGCGCGGGAATGACATCAAAGCGAATATTTCAAAGAACTCTTTAGAAAAGGGGGGAGCTAGATGCCGTATTCTTTTATTTTTCTGTAGAGGGTGCGCTCGCTGATGCCGAGGCTTTCGGCGGCCTGGCGGCGGTTACCGCGAGAATCGCGCAAGATTTTTTGGATTTGCTCTTTCTCCAGATCTTCCAGTGTGGGCGCGGGGGCAGCATCTTCGGCGGCGATTTCACTATCCGCGAACAGGGGATGCGGTTGAATAGACCCCGCTCCGGCGAAAGTGGCGCGTGAGAGTAGTGCCTTGATGTCGGCCAGTTCGCGCTTCAATTCCATGAGCATCGTGACGATGAGATCGCGGTCAAGCGTGGCGCTGCCGCGGGGGATGAGCACCGGCAGGTGAGCTACAGTTCTGCCGGTCAGGCGCAGGTGGCGTCCGACGATGTTTTCGTCAAGTGGATTACCTCGTTCGAGGATTACCAGGCTTTCTAAGAAATGGCGCAATTCGCGGACGTTGCCTTCCCAGAAGGCGTTCTGCAGGAGATTCAGGGCGCCAGGGCTGATCTGCGGGCGGGGAATGTTGTTGCGCTGGCAAACGTCTTCCAAGAACAAACTCACCAGGGGCGGAATATCCTCGCGTCTTTCGCGCAGCGGCGGCAACAGGATGTTCACGGCTTTCAGGCGAAAGTAGAGATCCTGGCGGAATTGCCCCAACGCCACGGCCTCGGTCAGATCGCGATTAGTGGCGGCGATGACGCGCACGTTGACGTTTTGCGAATGCGCCGAGCCCACCTTCATGAATTCGCCCATTTCGATGATGCGCAGGATCTTGGCTTGGGCTCCCAGCGGCATCTCGGCGATTTCATCCAGGAAGATCGTGCCGCCGTCGGCCATTTCGAAATAGCCCTTGCGGGTGCGGTCGGCGGAGGTGAAAGCTCCGCGCACGTGGCCGAAGATCTCGCTTTCGAAGATGCCTTCGGGGATGGCTCCGCAGTTGACCGTGATCATGGGGAAGCGGGAGCGGTTCGAGAGCTGGTGGATGGCGTTGGCGACCAGCTCCTTGCCGGTGCCCGATTCGCCGCTGATCAGGACGGTCATGTCCGTCGGAGCGACCTGCTTGATGACCGCCTTGATCTGCCGCATCGGCGGTGATTCGCCGACCAGGCCGAAGAAATCGGCTTTAGCGGGCATGAGTTGCTGCGTTTCCATGTTGAATTAGAGATTGAGTATCAGCCCGTCCCGGGCAAGAGCTATCGTCAAGCCCTTTTTCTTCGCCGCGCGAATCTGAGCGGGACGCAAAAATTCGCCCCAGGGCAGGATATGAGTTAGGATTAGACGCTTCAGACCTTTTTCCAGGGCCCATGCGATCACGGATTCAACCTCAATATGAGCGCCCTCCAGAACGAGAAGATCTCTTTGATTAACGCAAGTCGAAATATCCGAGAAATCGGCGATGTCGCCGGAATAGAAGAGCGATTTCTTGCCGCTTTTTAATCGAAAGGCATAGGCGGAGGTTCCGAGGCCGGGGATGGCAAGCTCCTTCCAGTGTTGCAGATGATTCGTCGGAAAGCTCTGCAAAACCCAACCGTTATCCAGCATGTGCTCGTTCTTTAGCGGCCGCAAACGGAATTGGGGATTGATTTGGTCGGGGACGAGATAGAGTTGATTCATGAAAGGCTGAAAGGCCGGCAGTGCATCTTTCGGCAGATAGATGTCCAACCAGCGGCGGCATTTCTTCATGTGCAGGTATTGCAGGATCATGAAGAGGCCGACGCAGTGGTCGGGATGCGTGTGCGTGATGTAGATCTTCTTCAATTTCAGCGGATCCAGCTTGGCGCGCAAGAGCGCCGAGCAGGCGCCCTCTCCGGCGTCGAGGAGAAAGATCGAATTTCCATCGTGCAACGCCAGCGCGGCGTGAGCGCGATTCGCTTCCGGCAGGCCGGAGGCAGTGCCGAGAATGGTTAAGGTCATTGTCCCTTCCGCCCCGCCATTCCGCCAGCAGGCGGATCTCTTCGGGAAAATGACAGGGCTACGAATTTCTCAAGCCCCCACTTAAGGGTCTACGACATGAATGGGGCTACATCCTTGCCCGCTTCAGCGGGCTAGTTCCCGCGTAGCCCACTCCTTCAGGGGTGGGCGGAGTCGTGCTTGGCGAGAAAGAATTCCAGTGTATTCTTCAGGCCTTCTTCCAGCATCACCTCGGGCTTCCAACCGAACGTCTTTTGGGCTTTGTCCCATTTGATGACGCTGCGCTGCTGTTCGCCTTTCTTGGCCGGGCCGTGCTTTTCGGGGGCGTTGAATTGGCCGGCTTTATTCAGCGTGCGGTAGATGGCATTCACGTCGTATTCGACGGCCGTGCCGATGTTGACGCTGCCGTTCAGCGGCTTTTCCAACGACAGCAGATTGGCACGGGCCACATCCTTGACGTAAACGTAGTCGCGGGTCTGCTTGCCGTCGCCGTTGATGACGGCCTCTTTGCCGCTGATCAGCCGGTCGCAGAAGATGGCGACGACGCCGGCTTCGCCGTGCGGATTCTGGCGCGGGCCGTAGACGTTGGCGTAGCGCAGCGCGGTGTAGTTCAGCCCGTGTATGGCGTGGTAATAGTAGAGATAGCGTTCGATGGTGTATTTGGCGATGCCGTAGGGCGACAGCGGCCGGATGGGGTGCTCTTCGTCGGCGGGGAAGTAGTCCTGTTCGCCGTAGAGCGCTCCGCCGGTGGAGGCGAACTGCACGTATTTTACGCCGTGCTTCATACAGCACTCGAGCAGATTCAGGCTGCCCAGGATGTTCACCCGCGCGTCGAAGAGCGGGTCGTTGACGGAGATGCGCACGTCAATCTGAGCGGCGTGATGAGTCAAGACGTCGAACCTGCCGTCGGCGAAGATTTTGTCCACGCCGGGATCGCTGATGTCCATCTGGATGAACTTGGCTTTCGGCGGGATGTTCTCCTTGACGCCGGTGGAGAGATTGTCCAATATGGTCACATTGTGTCCCGCTGACAGATACAGATCCGCCACATGCGAGGCGATGAAACCGGCTCCGCCGGTGATGAGGATTTTCATGGTCGTTGGTTGTTGGTCGTTAGTCGTTGGTTAATTGTCAGAATCGCCGATTAAATCCGCTGCGGCGGAAAACGGATTGAACGGATTTTAATATTGTCTGAACCGCGGATGACGCGGATGACACGGATAACACGGACTGCACGTAAATTACTTTGAGGCTTTATAATCAAAGGGCATTGTACTTCCAGTGGGCATAGCAGTGACACCCATAGAGCCCTCATGTACTTGTGGTCCGATTGGACCCTCGAGCTCAAGTAGATTTCTCAAAATCCGGTCCCAGGTAATAATCTTAATTTCTTGGCTATCGTAACGATATTTTTCCCTTATCCGAAGCGTCTGATCCTTGAGTTTCCTCGCTTGCGATTCGTCGGTTATCCCGCTTACCCATTTGGACTCTTTGCCTATTATTATTCCGCCAATACGAATATCATCGGGATGAATAACTTTGAAATCGCTTCTGGATCGATCACTGCCTTTTAGTTCATCGTAATAATGAATGAGTTTGTTCTCGGCATCTATCAAATACTTGCTTGGGCGTAGCCGCGCCATGGTGTCTTTCTCAAAAATCGAGCATTGCGGAGCTTTCAGCTCCCAGACATAGGCACGAACGCGCTCTACGGAAGTCTTAAGTATCACCTTGGCCGATATCACATAGTCAGAGTCACCAGTGTGCGTTCGATACTCCTTCTCAAGATAGCAAAATTCTACTACGGCTTCAGGGACTAGAATATGTTTTGCTTGGCACAAATATTTTCTGCATTCGTGCTCTCGCCTGTTTTTCTCTGCTATCAATATCCTAAGTTCATTATATGAATTATTCATTCTGGTTTCCTCCCGCACGGTTGGATTTCCAGAGCTCAATCGAATAAGCAATAAGCCCATCGAGATAATCAAATAGATTAGCTGGATTGATTTCTTTTCCAAAAGACACAATATAGGCCAATTGAAGGACGTATTCGTATTCGCCAAGTTCGTTTGTTTTGATGGTCTGTTTATGATTTTCCAAGACGACTGTCGAATCCTCTTTTAACCTCAATGAGAACATATTGCTAACAATGCAATCTTTGATATAAATATTTTTTGAAGCTTCAAGCTCAATTGCTGCAGTGATGTCGGATTTATCGTTGATAAGGCCAGGAAATGGAAAATAGTTCTTTGTCACGAGTTCTTCTATCTTGCTGCGACCTGCTTGGTCTACAAAAGCAAGCACAAAGAACGATTGAGTTGAAGTGCAGGCCCAAAAAAGTTTTTCCTCCTGCAGGATTGGTGGTAGCGCAGTCTTAATTCCCTCAGGCGCCAATCCAAACCTCTTTTGTATTATTTCCTCAATTCTCCTTTGGTCTTTGTCTTCAAACATCGAAAACTCCCTATTATCATTGATGAAAACTATGTGAATGTTGCCGCAGCAAGCTGCCGCACTACCTTCTTTGTTCGACCCCTTCAGGGTCGTCTTTGTGGTGTGGTGTTATTCTCCTCCGGGGGTTTAAAACCCCCGGCTATTCACATTCGACCCCTGCGGGGTCAAAATCCGTGAAATCCGCGCCATCCGCGGTTCAGACAATATTAAAATCGGCGTAATCAGTTTAATCCGTTTCATCTGTGATTCTGACAATTTCCGATTCATAATTCATCCTTCATAATTCATAATTTCTTTAACGCCTTCTTCCCAATATCCTTTCGATACGTCTTCCCCTCAAACCGAATCGCCTCCACTCCCCGATACGCCAATTCCACCGCCGCCTTCAGGTTTTCCGCTCGGGCCGTAACGCCCAGGACGCGCCCGCCGTCGGTGACGATTTGGTTGTCCTTGAGTTTCGTTCCGGCGTGGAAGACGACGACGCCGTCAGGGATTGCGTCCAAGCCGGTGATCGGCTTGCCCTTTTCGTAACTGCCCGGGTAGCCGCCGGAGGCTAAGACGACGCAGACGACGGCATCCTTTGGGAGGTCAGGCATTCCTGCCTGACCTGAGGGATTGACAGACAAGAATGTCTGTCCTCCCCTCATGTCACCCGTTGCTGATGCCAGGCAAGCTTCCAGGAGATCGCCATCGTATAACGGCAAAACCGCTTGCGTTTCGGGGTCGCCGAAGCGGGCGTTGTATTCTAAGACTTTGGGGCCGTCCTTGGTGATCATCAAGCCGATATAGAGACAACCAGTGAACGGCATCCCCTCTTCTCGCATGCCGGCAAGGGTAAGCTGCAGAATCTCCTTTTCGACTTGAGCCTGCAACTGCGGCGTGATGACCGGAGCGGGCGCATAGGCTCCCATGCCGCCGGTGTTGGGGCCCTGGTCGCCGTCAAGGAGACGTTTATGATCCTGCGACGCAGGCAGGCAAAAATATTCTTCGCCGTCTGTGATGGCCAGGATAGAGGACTCTTCGCCGATCAGGCACTCTTCGATGACGACGCTCGCTCCGGCATCGCCGAAGCGGTGTTCAGAGAGCATGCCGTGCAGTGCGGCTTCGGCCTCGGCCCTGCTCTGGCAGATGATGACGCCTTTTCCGGCGGCCAGGCCGGAAGCTTTGACCACAAGGGGAAATTGATATTTTGCCAGGGATTTGATCGCGTCGTCAAGAATTGTATGAACGGTGAAGCGCGCCGTGGGAATGCCGTATTTCTGCATGAAGCGCTTGGAAAAGGCCTTGGAACCCTCCAACTGCGCGGCGGCGCGGGTTGGGCCAAAGATTTTCAGCCCGGCGTCGCGAAAGAGATCCACGATGCCGGCCACGAGCGGCGCTTCCGGCCCGACGACGGTGAGGTCTATCTTCTCTTGCTTAGCGAAATCGCGCAATGCAGCGAGGTTATCGGCGGAGATGGGGATGCATTGGGCGATCTGCGAGATGCCGGCGTTGCCCGGCGCACAAAAGAGCTTTACGCGGCGCGTCGGATTCGGTGAATCCGACCTACTCAGCTTCCAGCAGAGGGCGTGTTCGCGCCCGCCGGAACCGATGACGAGGACGTTCATGTTTTTCTTGCTCTATGTCGGGGTCAGAGACGACCCCGACTATGGATTTGCTGCCACTGTCACTCCCGCGAAAGCGGGAGTCTATGAGGTCTCTCGAACAAAATGGATTCCCGCTTACGCGGGAATGACACCGGAGGAAGCCTACCGAATCGCTTTCAATTCGTCTTTTAACTTATGGATTTCATCCCGCAGGTGCGCGGCTTTCTCGAAATCCAGATCTTTGGCCACCTTGCGCATCTCGGATTCCAGGCGCGAAATTAACTCCTCCAGCTCATATTCGGTCATGTAGTCGCGGCGAGAGCCCTTCAGCAGCTTGTTCATCTCCGCCGAGGGCGAAGCCTTGGCGTCTGCGGCGGCGGTGGCTTTCAGAATCTCGTCCACCGACTTGCGGATGGTCGTCGGCGTAATGCCGTGCTCTTCGTTATATTTGGCTTGAGCCACGCGGCGGCGTTCGGTTTCGTCAATCACCTTGCGCATGGAATCGGTGATTTCGTCGGCGTAGAAGATGACGCGGCCGGCGGCGTTGCGGGCGGCTCGGCCGGCGGTTTGCATAAGCGATCTCGCACTGCGCAGAAATCCCTCCTTGTCGGCGTCCAAGATGGCGACCAGCGAAACCTCCGGCAGATCCAAGCCTTCGCGCAGCAAATTGATGCCCACCAGCACGTCGAATTCGGCCAGGCGCAAGTCGCGCAGAATTTCAACGCGATCCAGCGATTGGATTTCCGAATGCAGATAGCGCACGCGGATGCCGACTCCTTGCAGGTATTCGGTCAGGTCTTCGGACATGCGCTTGGTCAGAGTCGTCACCAGCACGCGTTCGCCGCGTTCGACGACTATTCTGATTTCCCCGATCAGATCGTCAATTTGACCGGCCACCGGTCTCAGGACGATTTCCGGATCCATCAAGCCTGTCGGGCGAATGATCTGTTCCACGATGACGCCGCCGGATTTTTCCAGCTCCCAGTCGGCGGGCGTGGCGCTGGTGAAGACGACGTTGTGAATCAGCGATTCCCATTCTTCGAAACGCAGCGGGCGATTGTCGAGAGCCGAAGGCAAACGGAAACCGTATTCGACCAGGACCCCCTTGCGCGCTCGGTCGCCGTTGAACATGCCGCGGATCTGCGGCACGGTGACGTGCGATTCGTCCGCAATCAGCAGGAAGTCCTTAGGGAAATAATCTATCAAGGTGCAGGGGCGGTCGCCCGGAGCGCGGCCGGCCAGATGGCGCGAATAATTTTCGATACCCGAGCAATAGCCCACTTCGCGCATCATCTCCAAGTCGAATTTGGTGCGCTGCTCGAGGCGCTGGGCCTCAAGCAACTTCCCTTGAGATTTCAGTCCCACCAAACGCTCGTTCAATTCGAGAGAAATTGCTTTCAAGGCTTGCTGCAATCCGGGCAGCGTCGTCACGAAGTGCTTGGCGGGATAAAGAGCGATGCGGTCGCGGTTTTCGATGACTTCGCCGGTCAGGATCTGGAAGCGCGCCATCCGTTCCAGCGTGTCGCCCCAGAATTCCAGCCGAATGGCTTCCTCTTCGTAAGCGGGATGGATTTCCACCACGTCGCCTCGCACGCGGAAACTGCCGCGAGGAAATTCCAAATTGTTGCGCGTGTAATACATGTCCACCAGCCGCGATAGGATCTCCTTGCGGGGATAGCTCTTGCCGGTTTCGAGAAAGAGCAGCAAATTGCGGTAGTCCTGCGGCGAACCCAAATTGTAGATGCAGGAGACCGACGCCACGATGATGACGTCTTCGCGTTCCATCAGCGACGACGTGGCGCGCAGGCGCAGGCGGTCAATCTCGTCGTTGATGGAGGTCTCTTTTTCGATGTAGACGTCGGTCGAGGGGACGTAGGCTTCGGGCTGGTAGTAGTCGTAATAGCTGATGAAAAATTCGACGGCGTTGTGAGGGAAGAAGGCTTTGAATTCGCCGTAGAGCTGCGCCGCCAGAGTCTTGTTGTGCGACATCACCAGCGTTGGGCGGCCCCACTGAGCAATCACATTCGCCATGGTGAAGGTCTTGCCGGAGCCGGTCACGCCCAAGAGCGTCTGGAAGCGCTGGCCTTGATGCAGCCCCGTGAGCAGCTTTTCGATGGCTTGGCTCTGGTCGCCCTGGGGCTGGAAGTCGCTGATTAATTGGAACTTCGACATTCGGGAGTCTAACCGCAAAGACGCAAAGACTCTGCTCACCTGCTGTCATGCCCGCGAAAGCGGGCATCCAGCCTGGATTCCGGCATTCGCCGGAATGACAAGCGGGACATATGGCGCAAAGAAAATATACGGCAAAAGGAGGCATATGTCAAGCCAAAAGATGGGGATGGGTTGAAGGGGTGACGGGGGTATGACAATGTGGCAGAAGCAACATATTTCACGCAGAGGCGCAGAGGGAAAAAGATCGAAATGCGGCGTAGGGGCGTACAGTGGTGTGTCCCTTGCTCATTTCCGGGCAGGCATCGGAGTCAGAAAATCAACATCCCGCCAAAATTTCCCTTGACTTTCGCTCCAAAAATCACTATATTGTTTCATAGTCTAAATTCATGCGGGAGGTCTTCATGCGTCGGATAACCGTTTCTTGCCTGACCCTGGCCCTAATCCTGTTGAGCCTCGCCCACCTCAGCTCTGCCCAGAATGTATCCATCGAACTGACCCCCATCACCTACCCCATCGTCCTGCCCGATTCTGGCGGGACGTTCGATTACCTTCTGTTCGTGACCAACCAGGGCGGAACGCCGATTACGGCCACCGTTTGGTGCATGGTCACGCTGCCCAACGGCAGCTCTTGGGGGCCGCTGGTGGGACCTGCCACGCAGACGTTGGGCGCGGGGCAAACGCAGGGATACTATCGGTCCCAGAATGTCCCTCCGCGCGCGCCCTACGGCTATTACATGTTTCACGCCTACGTCGGCATCTATCCTGATACCGTCTGGGCGCAGGATCAGTTTGAATTTCAGCATCAGGCGGTGAGCGGGACGGAACAGGTATGGGTGGCGCGGTATAATGGGCTGATAAATTATTTTGACTATGCTTATTCCGTCGCGCCGGATGGAAGCGGCAACGTTTACGTAACCGGCATGAGTTGCGACAGCGGAGGCTCTTTTGACTACGCCACCATTAAATACGACGCCAACGGCAGTCAGATCTGGGTGGCGCGCTATAATGGCCCCGGGAATAGCGAGGACGGGGCCAATGCCCTTGCCGTGGACGGCGGCGGCAATGCCTATGTGACGGGTCACAGCCAGGGCAGCGGAACTTATTCTGACTATGCCACCATCAAATACGACGCTTCCGGCAACCAGGTCTGGGTGGCACGCTATGATGGGCCGGGGAATAGCGTGGACGAGGCCAATGCCTTGGCCGTGGACGGAGGCGGAAATGTCTATGTGACAGGATACAGCGCGGGCAGCGGAACGTACTCTGACTATGCCACTATCAAATATGACGCTTCCGGCAACCAGATCTGGGTGGCACGTTACGACAGGCTGGGAGGTGCGGAGGATGCCCGTTCCCTGGCTTTGGACGACGCCGGCAACACATATGTGACGGGCTATAGCTCGGGCAGCGGGAGTGACTATGACTACGCTACCGTTAAATACGACGCCGGGGGCAATCAGGTCTGGGTGGCGCGCTACAACGGGCCGGGGAATTGGATTGATTGCGCCTATTCCCTGGCCGTGGACGGCGGCGGTAGTGTCTACGTGACGGGCGAGAGCCACGGCAGCGGAACTTCTGATGACTACGCCACGGTCAAATACGACGCTTCGGGCAATCAAGTCTGGGAGGCGCGCTACAACGGTCCGGGGAATGATAATGACTGGGCCTATTCCCTAGCCGTGGACGGCGGCGGCAACGTCTATGTGACGGGCAAGAGCTACGGCAGCGGAACTGTGGATGATTATGCCACCGTCAAATACGACACCGGGGGCAATCAAGTCTGGGCCGCGCGCTATAACGGGCCGAGCAATGGTTATGATATCGCCCACTCCTTGGCCGTGGACGGCGGCGGCAACGTCTATGTGACGGGCGAGAGCCACAGTAGCGGGGGCGTTTGTGATTATGCCACCGTCAAATACGACGCCGGTGGCAATCAAGTCTGGGCTGCGCGCTATAATGGGCAGGAGAATTATGATGATTACGCCTATTTCCTGGCCGTGGACGGCGGCAGCAACGTATATGTGACGGGGACCAGCTACGGCCGCGGAACTGGTCGTGACTACTGCACCATCAAATACCCCGGCGGGAACATCGCCAACTGGCTTCCGGTGGAGGCCACGGTTTTGGGGCAGCCGCTGCCGCAGGAATGCCGGCTGGAGGAGAATTTTCCCAATCCGTTCAATGCGACAACAGCTATCAGCTACGAGCTGCGAGCTGCGAGCCTCGTAAACCTACGGATTTATGATACTGCCGGGAGATTGGTGGAGACGTTGGTAAATGGATGGCGCTCGGCGGGGGAGCATGAATTGACGTGGGATGCGTCGGCGATGGCGGCGGGGATTTATTTTGCGAGGCTGGTGGCAGGGGAGTATGTTGGGGTGCAGAAGCTAATTCTGCTGAAATGATTTGATCCTTCAGCAGAATAGTCCGCCCTTTGGCGGATAAGAACTAATAACTAAGAAGTAAGAACTAAGAACTGAAAACGCAGGAGGCCATCATGCGCGAAATAATCTCTTCATTTCTTTCTCTGGTGCTGATACTGCTGCTGATCGCGGCGCTGCAGGCGCCATGCAGCGCGCAACCGCCGCCGCAACCGGCTGTGAATCCCGCCGAATTTGAACCGATGAGCGGGGTCATCATCGCTTATCCCCCGCCCGTGCCCATGAGTTTGGTGGCGGAAATGTCCGAGGACGCCAACGTATTGTCCGTCGTGCCCAATGCCGGAGTGATGCAATCCGCTATCACCGCCTATGGCAACAATGGCGTTAATCTGAATAATTGCACTTTCCTGATCTGTCCGGCCAGTGCCAATTTGTCTCGCGATAACGGCCCCTGGTACATCTTCGACGGCCTGGGCTGCCAGGGAATCGCCGATAATATCAACGGCCTGGGAACGCCCAATGACAGTTTACCCTGGTATATAGGCGACTCCCTGAATATCCCGGTCTATCAGACGAATCTTTTCGTTCAGGGCGGAAACTGGATGAGCGACGGCATGGGTACCGCCCTGTCCTCCGCGATGGTATACGCTCAGAATGGCAGCCTCACACCCGCGCAAATCCAGGACCGAGTCCGCAGTTATTTGGGAGTTGATAATTACCTGGTCACGGAAGGTTTCGGCGGCTACGACTTCGCTCACATAGATACCTGGGGGAAACTCCTCCATCCCGGACGAGTCCTGATCAAGCGGTACACTTCCCCTTCGCCAGAAATGGAGGCATTGGCCTATTACATCTCTACCCTGAAGAGTTCCTACGGGCGCCCCTATGAAATCATCCGTATTGATAACGATTACACCACCAGCTACACAAATTCCTTAATCTTGAATAACAAAGTACTGGTCCCCACAAATAACGGTCATCCTCTCGACTCTGTCGCCCTGCGCACCTACCATGAAGCCATGCCCGGTTATGAAGTGCTGGGATTTGGGCCGGGATGGGGTCCTGGAAACGCCCTGCACTGCCGCACCATGGGCATCACCGACCGCTATATGCTGAGAATTACGCATATCCCCATCTTCGATCAGGAGAATTTCGGTCAGGATTATCCCGTGCAGGCGGAAGTGCACGCCTACAGCAACATGCCTCTCGTACCGGGAAGCCCTCAATTTTTCTGGAGAGTGGCGGGAGGAAACTACAACACTGTGACCATGACGCACACGGTCGGAGATTCCTTTGCGGCTTCGATCCCCCCGCAGCCGGACAACACGGATATCTATTACTACATCCATGCCGAAGATGACTCGAACAGAAACGAGAATCATCCTTATATCGGGGCGGGCAACCCACACCACTTCTTCATCGGCCCTGACACCGAACCGCCGACCATCGAAACGGAAATCCCGATGACCGTGCTTCCCTTGAGTCTGCCGTTATTGATCGTTGCCGATGTGCGCGACAATCGCTGGATCACCTCCGTAACTCTCGAATACATGATCAACGGCCTTCCCGAGGATACCCTGGAAATGACCCTGCAGCCCCTAAGCGCGGCTCTATACGACGTCCAGTTTGATCCTCAAGTCCAGCCCGGAGATCAGATCCAGATTCGCATCAAAGCCGTGGATAATTCGATCAATCAAAATACGGCTTATGCGCCGCAAGCAGGGTATTATACCATAAACGTCGTAGGGACCTTGCGCACGTGCGTGTGGAATCCCTGCGGTCAACCATCCGGTGAAGCGATATTCGAGTATCTGCAACGCGCCGGCATTGAGTGTTTCTACACGGAGGAAGTACCTGCCAGCTTCAATCGTTTCGCCAATATGTTTATCTGTCTGGGCAGTTGGCCCTGCACCTACGCTTTGACTTTGGCCCAGGTCAACAAAATCGCTGCCTATATTCAAAGCGGACATTGTGTCTATCTGGAGGGAACGGATTGCTGGGCTTATGATCCGTATCACACTCAACTATCTCAAGCATTTGGAATCATTGGCATATGGGACGGCACCTACGTGCAAAGCATCAATCCCGTTTTAGGAGTCCCGGGGACCTTCACCGCAGGGATGTCTTTCAATTCTACTAATTCGCATTATGTTGACCGCATCGCTCCAGCGCCGGCATCCGAATTGATCTTCGTTCATGCCGACACCGGCTTCGGCGTTGTCCATGAAACCCAGAACTACAAAACAGTCGGCCTGAGCTTTGAATTTGGCAGTCTGAGCGGCAATAATCCTGCCAGCTCCAAGGCGAATCTCTTGCGGCAAATCCTCCGTTTCTTCCGGCCGGCTGCGGCGTCCACTTCGGGGCTTTCGCAAATCGAAGCGAATGCCGTCACGCCCATCCAATTCAAACTGACACAAAACCACCCCAACCCCTTCAATGGCATGACCGCCATCAACTATCAGCTTTCAGGGGACAGCTTCGTTCATCTCTGGGTATATGACACGGCTGGAAGGTTGGTCGCGACTCTGGTGGATGGCTACCGTCAGGCTGGGGAGCATGAGCTGACGTGGGACGCGGGGGAGATGGCGACAGGGATATATTTCGCCAGCTTGGAGGCGGGCGAATACGTGAGTGTGCAGAAGATGGTGATGATGAAGTAAGAACTAGGAAGCAAAACTAAAAACTGTGGGCGGTCGTTTGCCGCCTATTTTATTTTGCATCTCGGTCAAGAATCCAAATATGAGACCTGACTCTGGAATTTGGCGCAAAAAAATGCTTAGCACAATTTCTTGACATTGAAGCCTGAATTTGCTATAATACAACGCCTACCCGGGGAATGGCGTATCTTATTGTGATCGAAAACCTACCGAACCTTACACATCAATAAAGAGGATTTCAGCATGAAGATCAACAAGATCATTCTATTGGCGCTGCTGTTCGCCGCATCTTTGAGCAACGCCTATGGACAGGATACTCTGTATGCCGAATACTTCACCGGCGGCACGCCATCGCTGACCTGGTTCGATCCGTGGGTTCCGGACAGCACGACTCTGACGACGCGTTTCGTGACCGGCAATCCTTCCGGAGACGGCTGGGTGGGGGTGGTTCCGAATACCGCCTCCGGAGGCGGCGTGGGGACTGAGCTTTCCGGAACCAGCAGTATGACGGATTATGAGATTCAGGCGCAGATCTTCTGCACGATCAGCGGAAGTTCCGGGGGGGCCTACCACGCGATAATTGCCCGCTGCGATACGGTCGGCGGCCTGCAGTTCTATTATCTGCGCACGGATTTTGACACGGATCAGCGGCTGCAGTTGCGCTACTATGACGGAACCATGACCGGAGTGACCATTGCCACGTGGACGGGAGGGCAAATCCCCGGCGGCGTGCCCACACAGGATGGCTGGCATCACATGGCCCTGAAGTGCCAGGGCAACCAGCTCTGGGCCTATTGGGACGACAATCTGCTCTCCGGCAGCCCTTTCACCGACAGCAATATGAGCAGCGGATACTTCGGGGCCTATGTCTTCCGATTTACGGGTCTGGCGGAGACCCTCTTCGATGACGTGCTTGTGCTGGGGGAAGCGGGGCCGCAGCCCTTTGATTTCATCGCGCAGGATAATCACTTCCTCGATTCCAACCTGGTGGAGATGAGTCTGCGGCCGGCGGCCGGGCAGACGATTTATTTTCGGCTGGACTGGGACGCTCTGAACGGAACGACGACCAGTCCTTCATTCCGAAACATTCTCGAACTGGACGGAACGCCGATTTTCCAGGAGAACAATCCCGGGGTGGAGCCGAATACGAACCACACCACGACGTCAAGCGCTTGGGTGGCGACGCTGGGATGGCATGCGGCAGAGTGGATTTTGGATTCGCAAAACAATGTGATCGAGGGCAATGAGGATAACAACACACTGGTGGATTCGTTCAGGGTCGTTGATCCAAATTCTTACGACTTGCAGGCGGATAGCACCTGGATCGCCGATCCGGACACCATCCCCTATGCCGATTCGGTGCGGGTAGGAGATATGGTTCGCTTCGTCCTGCACTGGTCGGCGCCGATGGGATCGGGACCTTCGGGGCCATTCAACATCGTGATGGATCTCGATGGGCAGCAGTACTTCCTGACGACCTATCCGGGAATCTCAGCCTCCGGCGGAAATTACATGACACTGGCCGCTCCCTGGACGGCTATGCTGGGATTCCATTATTTCGAGTGGTACCTCGATGCGGACAATTGGGTCATCGAATTCAACGAAGCGAACAACAGCACTCTGGACGGCCTGACGGTGGCGCCACAGGTGGGAGTCGAATGGGGACCGCCGTTGACCTATCTGCCCCAGAACCTGCGTATCGCCAATATCTTCCCCAATCCGTTCAATCCCGAAGTGACCCTGCGCTACGAAATTGCAGAGCCGGGAGTCGTGATACTCAGGGTTTATGATGTGGCCGGGAGGCTAGTGACTGTCTTGGCCGATGGCTTCCACCCGCGGGGCGTTTGGGATGTCACCTGGGATGGATCGAATCTGGCTGGCGGCACCTACTTCGCCGTTCTGGAGGGCGATGGTAAGCAATCGGTGAAGGCGCTAATGCTGGTGAAGTAAGGAGATCGGCGGATTTTGTCTTTGTAGGGGCACAGCGCGCTGTGCCCCTACGCTATATCATAAAGTGGAATCAAGAATATGAAATCACGAATACTCCTTTTGTGCTTGGGGCTGATTTGCATTTTGGTTGCGAATGCGTCAGCGATAGAATCCGCTTATGAATGGCCGATCGTGGCTTCAGGACGAGCAATCATCGAACTATCTGAGTCGCTGGAGGGGGATGATATTGCTCAGATCCCGGACGAACTCGGTCAAGTGCTGAGAGATATCGGCGCGTATGAGATCCAGGCGGTAGCGCCCCAGCATCAACCGGGGCTATATCAGATCTCATTTGATCGTCGGCACTCGGTGGAAGAAGCGATTTCGAACCTTCGAGAAACCGGGTTGATCCTGAATGCCTGGCCGAATGTTTTGGTTCCCTACCAGGAGCTGACTTACACGCCCAATGATTTGCTTCTCCCCAGTCAGTGGCATATCAATCAAATTGACGCTCCGCGAGCTTGGGGAATTTTCCGTGGCGCAGACACGGTTCAAGTCGGCATCATTGACGGGGGCGTTGACTACGTGCACGTTGATTTGGCCCAGAATATATGGATCAATCCCGGCGAAGACCTGAACGGCAACCGCATCATCGAACCTGCCGAGTGGGATACGCTCGATAGCGACGGCAACGGCTACGTGGACGATTTCTGGGGCTGGGATTGGGTTAATCTCGATTCCAGCCAAGTCTGGCCGGGGGAAGATCCGGGGCCGCCGGATAATGATCCCTCCGATTTCGACGGACACGGGACACACTGCGCGGGCGACGCTTGCGCGGCGACGGATAACGCCATCGGCGTGGCGGCTCCGGGATTCAGTTGCCAGATCATGGCGCTGCGAGCCGGTTATCTGGGCGCCAGCGGCCAGGGATTCGTTGATTTGGGAGCCGCCATCCCTGCCGTCTACTATGCCATAGACATGGGAGCGGAAATTCTGTCCATGAGCTTCGGCGGATCGCCCTATCCGCCCTTCCAGAGCGCCTTGCAGGCGGCGTCGGACGCCGGGCTAGTGCTGGTGGCGGCGGCGGGCAACGAGAGCAGCAGCCAGCCGATCTATCCGGCGGCTTACGACTTTGCCATCGCCGTAGCGGCCACGGGGCCGGGCGACGTTTTGGCCGATTTCAGCAATTACGGAACCTGGATCACGGTTTGCGCTCCGGGAGTGAACATCATGTCCACCATTCCCGGAGCGTGGGGCAACATGTCGGGGACTTCGATGGCGACGCCCGTGACGGCCGGCGTGGCGGCGCTGGTGAAATCCCTGCAACCAGGATGGAGCAGTCTGCAAGTCGGGCAATGGCTGGCTCAAACGGCGGACAACATTGACGCTCAGAATCCCGGCTATATCGGCATGATGGGCGGAGGCAGAATCAACACTGCCAATGCGGTAGACATTTATGTCACGGTGGATTCACTTTGGACAGAGAATGACATCGGCGGTAGCCGGTTGGCCTACGGCCAGGAGGGATCTCTTTTCGTCCGCTATCACAAGTATATCGGTAACGCCGCCAATGTGGTGCTCACCATGAGCAGCCAGAATCCGAGAGCCAGCTTCAGCCAGGCGGTGCATAACATCGGGACGCTGTTGGAAGGGCAATCGGGGGACAATAGCGGCAATCCGTTCCGGTTGACGGTGCAGCAAGCGGGCGACCCGTTCGAGACAATTGAACTGCAGGCCAATTTTACCGGCGATGGCTTCGAATTCGCTCAGCTTCTGGAAATCCCGGTGGGACGCGGGCAGATCTTGATCATAGACGCCGATCAGAATCAGACCAAGCAGACGTCGGTTTACTATGCGGATGCTCTGACCGAGATGGGAATGAGCTTTGAGACCTGGAAGCGATCGGAGCGTGATTCCCTGGGGACGGAGTTGGACGAGTATGACGCCGTGATTCATTTTTCCGGAACGGCAGAGGCGAACATTTTCCCCGGAAATGACTGGACGGACCTGAATAGTTACCTGAACGGCGGCGGCAAGCTGATTGTAACGGGCCAGAATGTGGCTCAGGACTTGTCCGTCAGCCAGCCGAGCGTTCTGCAGAATACTCTACGGGTCGAGTTTCTGGCGCCGAGTTCGGGAATATTAAATGTCGCCGGCGCACCCAGTAATCCGCTCACGGCGGGCATGGAGATGGTCATGGCGGGCGGCGGCGGGGCGTGGAATCAAAATTCGATGGACAAAGTGGGCGCGCTGCTCGGAGCTGAGCCGTGGTTCGTCTATCGAACGGAGGTCCCGACCGAATTGGCGGGCGTGCGAACGCGAATCGGGCAGAAAGACATCTTCTTCTGCGCCTTCGGAATTGAGGGCATCAATGATTCGCTGTCGGCCGGAGCGACTCGGTATGAAGTGCTCAGCTTGATGCTGGAGCAGTTCGGAATCCTGAGCGTCGAACCGACGGTGACACCGGCGCTGCCTCATGAAATGGCGCTGCATCCCCCCTTTCCCAATCCGTTCAATTCACAGCAAAGGATCAGTTATTATCTCCCCAAGTCTGGCCCGGTGGCCATCGCCATTTTCGATGTCTCGGGCCGGAAGGCGGCTGAATTCGTAAATCCAAATACTGCAGCGGGTAATGGATCGTGGATCTGGAAGGCGGGTCCAGAGTCAGGTTCGGGGATTTACTTTATCCGACTAAATGCGGCAGGCAGGACGCTGCTGCAGAAGACCGTTTACATGAAGTAGGCCATGCGAGAGACAATGCAACACAGTAGGGGCGCAGCGCGCTGCGCCCCTACGATCAACCTGATCGGCGCGGCTTTATCCTTGACACTGTGGCTCAATGTGGTCCTTGCCGCCCCGGTGGGCAAGATTGCGGGTCGGGTGACGGATGAGAAGACCGGCGAGCCCCTGGCCTTTGCCAATGTTGTCATCGAAGGAACCACCCAGGGGGCAGCGAGCGATTTGAACGGGGAGTTCTTCATATTGAACGTCCCCAGCGGCATTCACAATGTGATCGCCTCGCAGGTGGGCTACACGAGTGAGAAGATCACGGGCGTCGAAGTGATCAGCGAACAGACGACGCGGCTGGACTTCAAGCTGGATCCTTCGCCCATCGAAATGGAGGAGGTTACAGTGAGCTGGGAGAAGCCCCCGGTCAGCCTGGAGACCACGTCGGCGCTGTCGGTGGTAAGACGCCAGACGATTGAGGAGCTGCCCATGCAAACGGTGGATCAAATTTTGGAGATCCAGGCTGGGGCCAGCACGGACGCCGCCGGCCAGTTGCATCTGCGCGGCGGACGAGCGGGAGAAATCGGCTACTTTGTGGACGGGCAGCGGCTGGAGGATCCTGTCACGGGCGAGAGCTTTCTGTTCGTCAACCGCGAGGCGGTGGAAGAGATTTCGGTGCTTTCGGGGACTTTCAATGCGGAATACGGCGACGCCATGTCGGGCATCGTGCAGGTGGTGACGCGGGAAGGCGGCGACAAGGTTCATGCCAGTTTCGAATATCTCTCCGACATGGTGAATTCCAGCCCCTATCGCCATCAGGATTGGGTGCGTTCGGGCAGCGACGCCGTCCGAACGGATTCGGGACAATCACTTTATGCCGTGACCAATGTACTGGACCAGCCGACCAATATGCTGCCCATCCGGGGCCGCACTCAATTGACGCTCAGTGGCCCGATTGATCCGCTGGAAAACACGACCTTCTTCGCCAGTTCGGTGGTGCGCAATGAGAACAGCCATTTGCCGTTCGGCTTCGAGCAGGAGCGGTCGCTTCAGGGGAAAGTCGCCTGGGGCCTGGGCGGCGGCGATAAGGTGACGCTTTCGGGCGGATACGGCTGGGAGAATTACCAGCTTTACAATCACGCCTGGAAATACCAGCCGGATCATTATCACAGGCATTTCGTACGCGATCGGCACCTCGAGTTGCAGTGGACGCACCCGCTCAACCGGCAATCGTTCATCAGCGCTCATGCGGGCTACCGGCGGCTGAATCATGACATCAAGATTTTTGAAGACTGGCAGGATTATATTGATGCGGGCTACCAAAAAGCGGATTTCACTTTCGCGCAGTATTTCTATGATGAAAACGATTGGTCGAGTACCTTTCAGGAGAGTGAAACCCAGAGCTATTCGCTGGGATTGACTGCCAACTACCAGTATGGAAATCACCACCTGCTGAAGGGGGGCATCGAAGGGCGGCAATTAGACATCGAAATGCTGGATCTTCGCGAGCTGGAGATCGGCCCAGATGGGCAGCCGGCGGGAATCATGGACACTTACAGCGAGAACCCCATCGAATTCGCCGCCTATTTGCAGGACAAGATCGAACTGCCATACATGGTAGTCAATGCCGGCCTGCGATGGGATTATTACGATCCGCGCACGGAAGGGTGGTCGGATCCAGAAAATCCGGATTCGGGATTGGCGGCGGCGCCGGCGCGGCAGCAATTCAGCCCACGCCTGGGATTGGCTCACCCCATCAGCGCCAATATGAGCCTGTATTTCGCCTACGGGCATTTCTTCCAATATCCGCGCTATTCGAATCTCTTCCTGAACAGCGCCGACCTGAATCCGGATACTCTGTCGGAGCGATCCTTCGATGCCGTCGGCAATCGAAACTTGCGGCCGCAGCGCACGGTGGCGTATGAAGTTGGCCTAAAGGGAAACCTGAATCCCACTCTCGGATTTACTGTCACAGCTTATTACAAGGACATCACCGATCTGGTCGGAACGAAGGTGGTGCGGGTCGGAACCAAGTATAATTACGCTCTGTTCCGCAACATTGACTATGCCTCGGTGGTGGGCGTGGAGCTGGGCCTGCGCAAAATACTCTCAGAAGGTTGGTCATTTGAGGGGAATTACACCTATTCCGTCGCCAAGGGCAATTCCTCCGAGCCACTGCAAGGATTCTGGAACGCCTACTACCAGCAGCCGGAAGCGAGGCAGGAATACTATCTCGATTTTGACCGACGGCATGTACTAAATGCGATGGTCATCTGGCAGAGCGCTCCTTTCTCATCAAAGGGCGTTGAGAAGGCGCTGACGACGGGGATCAATTTGGGAATTGTGGCCTCTTGGTCAAGTGGCTTGCCTTACACGCCCTATACCGGCGCGGGAGAACAGTTGGCTCTAACGAATTCGGCTCGCATGGATCCGACGGCTACGGTGGACTTTCGCATTTCCAAGGATCTGGCGGCGAGTCCGATCAAAGTGACGCTATTGGCCTATGTGGACAATCTGTTCGATTTGACCAACGATCTGGTGGTCAATTCGCTGACCGGCGAGCCGTGGGAAGAGCCGCTGGAAAGCAACGAGATCGCCTTTGACCAGATCCACGATCCCTCGCGGGTGGACGTGCCGCGCATGATCCGGGTGGGTTTGTCGGCGCAGTTTTAATTCCAAGTGGCGGGGTGGCATGCTTCTGCCCCCAACGGGGGCGAAGCATGTCTTGAATGATGTCATGAAATTTAAGACCTTAAAACACTATGATTCGCCTGGACACGCCCATGAGCTGACATTCTCTTGCCATAATAAGCAGAATTTTCTAATGCACGATGAAATCTGCGGGCGGGTAATTGAGGCAATGCAGAATACGCGCATGCTGCATTCGATTCATATATGGGCGTATGTGCTTATGCCCAATCATGTCCACCTTCTAATCTTTCCCTTGAAAAGTGAATATCAAATTAGCAAAATCTTATGGGCGCTTAAATATCCCGTGAGCCGATGGGCGATTTATCATTTTGAGAGCCATGCGCGAGATCTGTACGCTATGACGGAGGTACTTTCGCGCAAAGGTCTAATAACCCATAAGTTTTGGCAACGCGGTGGAGGCTATGACCGCAATTTGACCACGCCGGACATCATTCGAGCTTCCATTGATTATATGCATAATAATCCGGTGCGAAAGCGGTTGGTGCAAACAGCCCTTGATTGGAAATGGTCAAGCGCAGGATTTTACGCCGGCAGGGCGACTTATCCAATGAGGATGGATTTTGAGACGCTTCCGTTCAATATGCGGAAATAAAACGGACATGCTTCGTTCCGCTTCGCGGAACAGAAGCATGCCACCCCGCCGAGGAATTTACTTGGAAACATAGATGACCATACGCACAATTCTACTCCTCTATCTAATCCCACTGACACTGATCGCTCGGGAAGCTCCGCAGCCCGGGCCGCACGTGCTCAAGGATCCGCAGAAGTATTTCCGCCTGGACGGGACGGAAACGGTGGACGACCGGGCGGTGGGACTGTTAGATAAGGGCGAGCTGTCGGATCTGCTGACGAATTACGGCATCATCGCCGATTTCCATTTGGGGACGCCGGCGCTGCATTGGCCGCGGGATGGCGCGGATGTGCAGCACTACGGCTTCGGCGTGAATTTGATCATGGTCGCGGATGGGAAGGTGATCTCGTCCATTTACGATCCATCGTCATCTCAGTTGGATTTCGGCTGGGAGGCGATGGACGGTTCGGCGGGAACGTATTACAATGCGCAACGCCTGCCCTCCAATACCGCCAGCGACGGGGTGACGCCGTTTATGGCCTCGAGCGATAGCCGAGACACCTGGCCGGTGATCGGTGGCGGAGCCACGTGGCCGGGATATTTCCGCGAAAACCTCGAAAATCCCGGGTTCTATGTCGAAGGTGAATTCGTTTCGGATCGGGATATTTATGGCGTGTTCCGGGACGACTACGACATGGGCCTTGTGGTGAAGCAGACAGCCTACAGTTATGGGCGGCCCTACGCGGAAGATTTCCTGTTCGTCCGCTTCGTCGTATTAAATCAAAGCCAGACGGATTATGATTCGTGTTATGTCGGTTTTCAGGCAGACCTAAAACCCGATTTCTACGCAGATGATTTCATCCAATACTGGACGGTTGAACCTTACGATCAGAATCCCTCATTCTTCTGGAAATGGGACAATAACGGAATCGCACAGCGGGATGATTCCAGCTACTTCGGCGAGGTATGGCTGGGGCCGGTGGGCAGCGTCGGCTTGGGCATGGTCGAAACTCCAAACGATTTGGGCATCACATCGTTTCATTATTTCCATGACGACTATTCGCCCGTGGGAGACAGCCTCTTCACCGCCATCATGACCAACGATACGCTGGCGCCGCTCGAAAACCTGGATCGTTACTTTCACGGACCGAATCCGGCTCTGGATGATCCCGGCCTATGGGATGAAGTAGATAATGATGACTTGCCCGGGTCGGAAATCACTTTTCTCATTGCCAGCGGGCCGTTTGCGCTGGCTGCGGGAGACAGCGCCGAATTCGCCATTCTGCTGGCGCTCGGTTCTGATTCGGCTGCCTTGAGAGACAATGTGGAGATGGCGTATTGGATGGCCCAGGCGCGCTCTTTCCAGGGATCGGGGCCGCCCCTGGTGCCCAATATCACAGCGGTTCCGGGTGATGGCCAAGTGCAGATTTTCTGGGACAGCCGCGCCGAGGGGAGCATTGACGCGATCACCGGTCAAGCCGATTTTGAAGGTTATAGACTTTACAAGAGCACGGATGGGGGCCAGACCTGGGGCGAACCGATTACGAATTACTATGGTGACGTCTGCGGATGGGCGCCGCTGGCGCAGTTTGACGTTGCGGACAGCGTCACCGGCTTGGATCCCGCCTACGGGCCGGATTTCCCCAATGCCAACAAATTGCTGGGGAACGATACCGGACTGCAGCATTCCTATACCGATCCCAATGTCGTCAACGGGCAGGAGGTATGGTATTGCATCACGGCCTACGATCGCGGCGTTTTCATTCCAGATAGTCTGGAACTGACCGAACCCAGCTATGAGAACGCCATCGGCGTATCGCGCTATGATGTGAACATTGCTGTGGCAACGCCGGGGACGCAGGCATCCAACCAAGATCCGGGATCGGGCTCGGGGATCGTCGAGATCGGCGGCCGGACGGCTGATGGGACGCTGCAACTCGTAATTGTGGATCCAACGCAGCTTCTGGATCACACCTATCAGATCACTTTTAATGATCCGGGGGACACTCTCTATGTCGGGCAGGACACCGTGATCGCGGATACATTGACATTGAATTTGGAAGACCTCACGGCGGATACATTCTATTTCACGGAGGCGCTGACCGGCGAAGGATTCTACTATCAGAATATCCCTCTCAGCGGGGATGATCTTCCCATCGTCAACGGTTTTCGACTGATCGCGCAGAATATCGCCGGCACGGGCGTCCATTCATTGGGCTGGACGACCCATGAGGGGGATAGTTGCACGTTTGATTGGTGGACGGAAAATCGGTTTCCTGGGAATTCGTCGTCCTATGATGAGATTGTGCAGGGCCTGGATGATTGGCGCATCATCGTCACTGAAGACTCCGTGCAGGTGCCGGCGCTGGCGGGCGGATTCGGAACTGAGCCCGACAGCAGCTTTTGGGTGCATTTGAAGATCGAGCGATCAATTTACGAGGAGGGCGGCATCTGGGTGGATGCCACTCCCTACTTGATCATCTCGGATCTACAGTTCTTTTTCAACGATACATTGCTATCGGCTCTGGGTCCCATGGGTTGGGATTTGCTCCCCGGCGGCAAGGGCTACAATGCCAATCCTAATACCGGCTCGCTCTGGCCGGATATGCTGATTTTGCAGGATGATCCGGTGGATTCGACTGGCTCGCTGCTATGGCTAAAAACGCAAAATGGCGATTCGACGGCCACCCCGCCCTCGGTGGGCGATGTCTTCACCATCATCACCTACAAGCCCTTCAATTCCAGCCTGGTCTATGAATTCTCCACGCAGCCGACGACGACTTCAGCCCAGGGCGCGGATCTTTCGCAGGTCAAGGTCGTTCCCAATCCGCTGATCGTCAGTTCGGGATTGGAGAGCAATCCGTTCGAGACGAAGGTGATGTTCACGCATCTACCGAGCGAATGCGATATATCCATCTACACGGTTTCTGGCAATCGAGTGACGACGCTGCACCACCAGAGCGAGAGCAACGAGGGTTTCGCGTATTGGGACGTGCGCAACCACCAAGGGCAAAACGTAGCTTATGGAGTTTACATCTACGTCGTCAAGACGCCGGGCGGCGATAAGACGACGGGCAAGCTGATGGTGATCCGATGAGAAACGCAATAAGGCGATTTTGCAGAAGTAGTAGGTCATTGCGAGCGAAGCGAAGCAATCTCCTTATTGCGAGAGATTGCTTCGGCGCTACCGCGCCTCGCAATGACAGATTGAGCTGGCTGGCGGCGCTTTTATTGACAATCTGCGTGTCTCCAAATTTGTCCTGCGCCTTCGACAAGGTGGGCACGACGGCGGCGCAGTTTCTGCAGATCGGCGTAGGGGCGCGGCTGACGGGTTTGGGCGGAGCCGGCGTGGCGGCGGTGGAGGGGGCGGATGCTCTGTATTGGAATCCGGCGCGGCTGGCGCAGGCACGGCAATTCGCTCTGGGAGCTTATTACGCCGATTGGATCGCCGACTTGCGTCACCAATTCATCGGATTGGCCGTGCCGATCAGTGCTTCCGGAACCGTCGGCCTGTTCGCTCTGACGCTGGGCGGGGATGAATTCGAGCAAACGACGCTGAACTTCCAGGAAGGCAACGGGGTGATGGTCGAATACCGAGATATGGCCGTGGGCGGCGCGCTGGCCTATCAGTTGACCGACCGTTTCAGCACGGGCGGGACGGTGAAGTACATTCATCAGAAGCTCTTCGCCGAGACGGCTTCGACATTCGCGGTGGATCTGGGGACGTCGCTCAGGACGGATCTGCGCGGATTTTCCATCGGCATGGCCATGACCAACCTGGGCGGCGAGATGAAGCTAACTGGGCGCGACCTCTTGACCAGCGGGCCGTACGAGACATCCACGGAATACCAGATGAGCGAATGGCCGCTGCCGCTGACGTTTCAAGTGGGCATCGCCTGGCGGCTGTGGGGGCAGGATGAAGCCTTCTGGAAGGATCGCTATCACGGAGCGCTGGTAGTCTTCGATGGGCAGCACCTGAACGAAGGGATGACACGCTGGCGCACGGGCCTGGAATACAATTTCATGGAGCGGCTCTTCCTGCGAATCGGAAAGGTCTTCGAGCACGACACCGAAGATTGGTCGTTCGGCGCGGGTTTGCGCGTGCCGATTGCGGAATACGTGATCCAGGCGGATTTCGCCTATGCGGATATGGGGGATCTGGAAAAAGTGCAACGAGTCAGCGTGGCGATTGGTGGGAGATAGTAACCGGATACGCTGTAAAAGGGGAATAGCAACTTTTGGTAAGCCAGTCCAACGTAATACACTTGTGGCCATAGTGAAAATGGAAATAAAAAGCTTGACTAATTTGCATGAGTTTCCTATTTTCTATCATAATTGGAAAACCGAAGTTCACCTTATATCGCCTGCAGGCAAGAACAAATACACGACGCTCATCGATTTAGAGCCATAGCGATCTGGATTGGAGGTCAATATGCCAAAGAAAATACCTGATGAAGAGCATGGTCTGCCCAGTCTATCTCTTGTCTTCGGATACATTGCGGTGAAGGAGCTGCAAAGACTGGAAGATCGCATCCGAGTGCTAGCGCGTCTTGGATATGGCAACGCGGAGATAGCCACTATCTGCAACACTACCGCTGCAACCGTCAGTACTCTCAAGTCAGTTGCAAAGAAAAATCGTGCCCAAAAAGCAAGAGGAGCTCAACAATGAATGATGACCGATCTATTCACCTTATGCTTGGATACCTTTGCGTTGCCAACGAGGCTGAAGCAAGCCTTTTGAGAAAGGTCGAAATTCTAGATCGTTTCGGGTTGCCAGACGCAGAGATCGCGAAGATCTGTGGGCGCAAAGTCCAATCCGTTCGCGATGCAAGAGTTCAATTGAAGAAGGCACATGGCAAAGGGAAGTAAAACCCGCAGGCTTGTAAAAATACCTCCCGAATACTTGGAGGCTATTGAGCTTGGCAATATATTGTTTCCCTCTTTATACCAATTCGAGAACGGTTTGCGCCTGGCAATCAATAATTTCTTGTCAACCTGCTATGGTTCAGATTGGTGGGATATATCTCTCAAGAGTCGGTTGCCGACCGTTCACGACTATGCTTCCGGCCAACAGAAAAAGCGGGATGCCATGCCTTGGATCGGGGCCTCCTCAAGGGTACAGGTAATGCCAATCCATCTTGTTACCTTAGGGCACCTCGAAGAAATCGTCAAAATTTACAAACCCGATTGCATTCCCGAGCTTTTTCCAACAATTGAGTTTTTTCTTGGCCACATGGAAGTGGTTAAGAGAGTACGAAATCTCTATACGCACATGTTCCCATGCATAACAAGAGGGGATTGCACAGTGGCAAAACGGGAAATTCGAACTCTGGCTACTCATATCAATACCAAATTATAACTTGCCTTGACGCCCACAGGAGAATGAATTGCGCGGAAATCTTATTTTTTCATTTGAGGGAAAGCTGACGGATAGAGAACTAGAGGATGCTGATTACTCGAAAGAGCATCTTCTTATTTCTCTCGAAAGCCACAGAAACGAAATTTCCCAAGAGATCGAGCGCGAAATACAGAACAGGCTACCTTACATTCCTTTCGAAACAGCAGTTAATGTTCACATCGGATTTTCCGATGGGAGTGTGCAGTGGGATGGAGTCGTTGAATTCTTGGATTGGATGGCCAGAATTGGGGGTTCGCTTGGATTAATTGGAATTATTACACATACTATCCGCACGGCCATAAATAAGGTATTAGTGAAAAGAATTCCGCGCGTTCAACCAAATACGATTGTCATTTTTGCAGGTCTAATTAATCCAGCGCATCGTCCCCACAATTGGAAGGAGCGGTTGCTTGGTGTTTTGGTAATAGGAAATATTTGGATTCTAATGGTATTTATTTTCTCTGCCATCGCGCGCCGCTCAGAATGCACGGCATGGCTGATAGAAACTCATGTGTTGGAAATTATTTCCTTTGGCTTATCGGCTATTGCGATTATCTTGGCCCTTATTTCGTACTGGCGCACGCTTGACTAATGGAATAGCCTGAAGTGGGACATAGCTTTGCGCGCCAATACGTTGCATCCACGTCACCCACCCTTTCTTCCCCTTGACTTTCCCCCATTTTTGGCTTATCTTTAAATGCCATGCGTGACTGTCGTATGAAATTGATCCAAATCCTGCTCCTCCTGCCGCTGATCGGCTGGGCGCAGCAGGAGTATGAGATCACCATCCCGACGACGCTGGGGGATACGACGGAGACGTTTTGGCTGCAAGTTCCGGCGGGGTATCAGCCGGGCGCCCCGTGCCCGCTGCTGATCGGCTGGCACACGATTTATGCCAATCACTTGGAATTTCGGGATGCCACCGTCTTTGATTCCATCGCCAATGCGCGCGGCTGGATCGCGGCGTCGCACGACGGGCCGGTGCCGCCGGAGCAGATGACCCCCTGCCACTGGAACAACCACGCGGCGCAGTCTCACGTGGTGGATATGATCCACTGGATCCAGAATCGCTTCAGCGTGGACAATTCGCGGATCTACATGGTGGGAGCTTCTATGGGGGGCGCGGGGCCGATGGTTTTTTCAAACAATCACCTCGATCCTCAAGGCCCGATGGTGGCTGCGGCGGCGTCGGTTTCGGGCATCCAGGATTGCGAACGGCGCTTTTATGAGCAGGTCATCAACTATTCGATGATCTCAGCCTTCGGCGGCAGCCCCTCCCGGGCGCCTTTCACCTACCACCGAAATTCTCCCATCTACTTTGCGGATTCGACGCAGAGCATGCACTTCAATGCCATGAATTTGCCCCTTTGGCTGACCTTCGGCAACGCCTGGTCGGATTCGATCTGGCGGCTTCATGCAGAAGACCTTTATACAATCTTGGAACCATTCGCGGATTCAGTCGTCCTGCGTGAATCAGTCTTTGAGGGCCATGGCTGGCCGGCGGCGGAAGCCGATCTGATCTGCGATTTCTTCGAGAATTTGACGGTTAACCGCTATCCGCAAAGCATCAACATCAACGCGGATGAAGAGGGACGGTGGTACTGGGCTGAAATTGTCATGCGGGATACGGCCGATCATTTTGCCCGTTTTGCAGCATCGCTCGATACGCCGCAGGCCAGCTTAGATTTCAACATGCAGAACAATGTGGCCTCGGCGAGATTGGATCTGGTGCCGGCGGGATTCCCGCTGAATAGCGCGAATGTGATGCGCCTGGTTTGGTCCATTGAAGATGGCCGCGCCGCGCGGCTGACCTTCACGGACGTTCAACGCGCCCCTCTCGAAATCCGCAGAAACGCCTCACCTTACAGGCTCTGGCGGTATTATGCGGCATCCCAGGAGCTGCAACTCCGGGGGGAGGGGAATGGGATCTATGAGATCTTTTTCCCTTCCAGCTTGCCTGAACCCCTCGGCGCCTCATCGAAGCGCGAGACATTTTTTGCGGTCTGGAACAGCGATGATAATGCCTTGCTCGCCTATCTCCCCTCGCCGGCTGCCCTTCGTTGGCAGATTTTCGATCTACTGGGGCGCCAGATATTATCCCGTGAAACTGGCATGCTTCCGCCTGGTCTAAGACAGCTTGGATCGGTAGATGGCCTTCCCAGTGGATTGTATTTCTTGAAAATAGATTTGGGGCAGAGAAATTCCACCTATCAGGTCGTTCGCTTGAGAATTGTCCATTGACAAGGCAATAAGGGCCAAGAATCGTCAAAGGGGCGGGTTAAAATCCGCCCCTTTGTGTTTTCAATCGAGGGGCGACCCAATCCTGACCTATTCGGGCGAAGTTTATGCGCCAAATAGCCGATAATAGAAGTGGGAAGGAAGATGGGATTTGACCTTTGAGCCCGATGCAGCAATTTCTACAAGCGCTGCGGACGCAGCGGGTGTCGGAGCTGGAGATCGCCGTGGCGATTCTGGCCATCCTGGGCTTGACGGCGCTGTGGATTTTCCGCAGCCGCTGGCTGACCATCATGGCTCGAATAGCTCAGAAACGAAGTGCGCGCCGCCAATTTTTGGAAATCTGTCGTGATCGCGGCCTTTCGGGAGAAGAGCAGGATTTGCTCCTCAAGACGCTGGCCGCCCAGGGCCATGACCTCCACCCGGATCGGATCCAATCCAACCTGACATTCGACCGCTTGGCCCAACACATTATAGTCGCCGCCTACGCGCCGGATATCCCCAGACTGAACTTCCTCCTGACGAGCATCCGCTCCAAGCTGGGTTTCAGGCCGCCGGCCCGCAGCCTCGCCTTGAGTTCCACGCGCGAGCTGCCTCCGGGTCAGCAGCTCTATATCGTCTTCGGGAACGGAGATTTCCTCGAAGGCATTGTCTCCGAGGTGGATGAGACGAAGCTGGTTGTGCTCCTGCCCGCCGGCGCGAGCCTGCCCATTTCAACCTTTTCCGCGGGCGCGCCATTGCGCATCTACTTCAACCGCTCCGGTGATGCACGCTATGCCGGGGCTTGCTACTTGCTGAAGTTAAATTCAGAAGATGAGGCGCTTTTCGCCGTCTTAAGTCACAGTGAAGAACTGAAGCGCGACCAGCGCCGGCAGGACTTCCGAGTGGATGAAGGATGCCGGGTTCAAGTCTGGGTGGTTCCGCATATCGAAGATATCGTAATTGACCCCCAATTATTGCAGGCGACTCGCAGCCCGGAAGAGGCCACTCTGGAGGATCTGTCTGGTGGTGGGGCTTCCCTGATTTTTCAGCGCGAGTTGCCTATCCATCAACAGGTCTACGTCAATTTGGATGGGCAGGGACCGGGCAAGCTGCCTCTGGCGCGAGCGACGGTGATTCGATCCCAGCGCCGCAGCGGCCGGGGCAATTGGGCGATTTCGGTGCGTTTCGATGACCTGAGGCCATCCGAACGGCAGAAATTGATCCAGCATGTCTTTGCCCGCGAACGGGAGGCGATGAAGGCGTTTTAGAGCAGATCGGACGTGAGGGTCCACCAATAAGCTAGGGGCTTCCAATGCCCCTTTTTCATTTCCGGCGAACGGGTAGATTTTCCTTGCCTTTTGCGCCGGACGTGATTATATTTTTTCAATTTCGAGCCAGCGATTGATTGCCGCCATGTCATCAAGCAGCGAAAAGCAGAAGCTCCTGATTTTGATTCTGAACAAGCCCGAATGCCTGCAGGCTCTGGTTTCGGTCTTCGTCGAGCTGGGGATCAGCGGAGCGACGGTCTTGGACAGCGAGGGGATGGGCAAAATCTTGGCGCAGGACATTCCCATCTTTGCTGGAGTCAAAAACCTTTTCAGCGCCACCCGGCCCAAGAATAAAACCATTTTGATCGTCTTGCACGAGGAGATGATTCCGCTGGTGGCGCAGGCGTTTGAAGAGACCGTCGGGCCGCTCAGCGAGCCTGGAAATGGGATTATTCTTTCGATGCCGGTGGACTTAATCAAGGGCGGCGCAGAAAATCCCCAACCGCTTTAGCCACTTTTGGCCGCTTTTAACTGGAATAAGCTAACTAAAAAAGAAGAAGCCATGGGGCTTACCACGCTGAAGATTAGGGTGGGAAATCCAGCCAAACCCAATGTCACAGTGGAGCTGGAGTTCCTCATAGATTCCGGGGCGATCTACTCCGTCGTTCCCGCGGCCATGTTAAAGCGCTTAGGGATCAAGCCTTTGGCAAAAGAGGAATTCCGGCTGGCTGATGGATCTACAATTACGCGCAAAAAGGGCGGTGCGCTTTTTCGCTATCAGGACAAGATTGGAGTCGCGGATGTTATTTTTGGGGAAAAGGGTGATCAAAATCTGTTGGGTGCATTCACGCTGGAAGCGCTGGGACTGGCCCTGGATCCGATGCGCCGGGAATTGAAGCCGCTGCCGATGATTTTGGCGACCAAAGCTTAGACTTAACGAAATATTCCTGGACCTTTTTTATGGTGGTGGAGGTGTCATGAATTTCCAGAAACTAAAATTCTTTGCGACTCCAATTCTCATCGTATTGTTCGCTGCCAGGGCGGCGGCCGTGGGAGAAGGCGAGCCGATCTTCTTGATGCTTTCACCCAGCGCGAGAGCCAACGGCATGGGAGAGGCGCTGGTTGCTGTCGCGGATGCTGAATTGACCTATTTCAATCCGGCGGCCCTGGGCCTCTTCGCGCTGGATTATCTGGGAGCCATCGGTTGGAGTTCCTGCCAGCTTTTCGAAAATTATGCTCTGGACGTTCCGCTAAGGCATTTTTACGCGAATCTGGGCCTGGACAGCCGCAAATTCGATCCTCGCCAGTCCTTTAATGCCGCTGTGGCCGTGCAGTATCGCAGCCAGATGATTGACTATGGCGAGACCGAGGGACGGGATGAAAATAATATGCCCAGCGGTACCTTCCACTCTTATGAGTACAATCGGGCGATGCTCTTTGCTTTTGGTTTTGAGTATGGTGTTGAAATAGGTTTAGGGGGGTCGGTCGGCTTCCTCAGAAGTCATTTGGCCCCACGACCTCCAGGCGGAGCCGAAATACCCGACGGCGATAGGACCGGGCGGAGTTTCGATATGGGGGCTCAATTGCGCGTCCCCCTCCGAAAAGTGACGCAGAAGTTTTGGCATTGGGACGCGCTTGAAGCAATGTCGCCACTTGCCCTGGAGATATCACCGAGTATCGGCTGGGCGCGGCTCAATATGGGGGAAGGCCTGGGGGGATCAAAGCCCCTGCCGGAATGTGACCGCTATGGCGCGGCTGTGGCACTGGAATTGACCTATCAAGACGTGCATCTTGTTGATCTGCTCTGGACGCGTTCACTTACGGATCATGCGGTCGCAGAGAACCATGCGGGGGAAGCATTCGAGGAGAAGGGCTGGGGCGTCGAAATCATGTTGGCGGACATGTTCAGCTACCGATTCGGGGAATATTCGACGAATACTCCCGAAATCAACCGCAAAACTTTTGGAATTACGGCACAGACGATCGGATTAACCAAAGCTCTATACGAATTCCGCTTAAAGGAGCGGAACTCTATACCTCCGATTCTCCAATACTTGTTTACCCATTGCAGCATGAGTTTCAGCACGTCATGGTGGGAGACGTCAAACCAAATCCTCGAGGAGCGCGATTGGGCGGAGATAAAGCTGATTTTTTAGGCAAGATCTCGGTCTCGGAGGTGACACCTGCACGGGATTGACTGGCTCATCGTCGCCGCCTATCTGGCCCTGTCCTTAGGGATAGGATACTACTATACTCGCCGCTCTTCGAAATCCACCGAAGAGTATTTTTTGTCCGGCCGTTCGCTCCCCTGGTGGATCGCGGGGACTTCCATGGTGGCGACAACCTTCGCCGCCGACACGCCGCTGGCGATCACCGAATTAGTGCGCCAGGACGGCATCTGGCGCAACTGGTATTGGTGGTGCATCGCCTTAGGGGGGTTGTTGGGCGTCTTCTTTTTTTCCCGCCTCTGGCGGCGAGCCCGTGTCCTGACCGACAATGAGCTGATCGAGCTTCGCTACGCGGGCAAACCGGCGGCGATCCTGCGCGGCTTCAAAGCCCTCTATTTCGCCCTGCTCTACAATTTTATCGTCATGGGCTGGGTGATCAACGGGATGTCGGCAGTGGCGTCCGTGACGCTGGGAGTGGAACGGGTTTGGGCGGTGTGGGGCTGCGCGGCCATTACCTTGCTCTATTCGACGGCCTCGGGCTACTGGGGCGTGGTTATCACCGATTTCTTTCAGTTCATTCTGGCCATGGCGGGAGCCATCCTGCTCGCGGTTTTGGCGATCAATCATTTCGGAGGCTTGGGCGGGCTGCTGGAGCAGGTTCGCCAATCGGCTGCTTTTCAACCTGACACGCTGAGCTTCTTCCCCAGTCTGCCGACGGGGTCTGAATCTTTCTTATCCACGAATCTGTTCACGTTCTTGATGTTTATTTGCGTTTTGTGGTGGGCCTCGCATAACTCCGACGGCGGAGGCTACATCATCCAGCGGATGATGTCCTGCAAAGACGAGCGGCAGGCGCTTCTGGCCACGCTTTGGTTCAACCTCGCCAATTATGCGCTGCGCGTCTGGCCCTGGGTAATCGTGGCGGTGGCGTCGCTGGTGATGTTTCCGGCGCTCTCGGGCGATCCTCTGGGAGATAAAGCGGGCTACCCCAAAGTCATGACGGCGCTGTGTGGTTCGGGCGCGCTGGGCGTGATGATCGCCAGTTTCCTGGCGGCTTATATGTCCACAATTTCGACGCACCTGAACTGGGGAGCATCGTATCTCCTGAATGATGTCTACCGCCGTTTCGTGCGCCGGGATGCTTCCGAGCGGCATTACGTCTGGATTTCGCGCGGCGCCACTCTCCTCATGATGGCCGGCGGCGGCCTGACGGCCACCTACATGGGCTCCATCGCTCGCGCCTGGGAATTCATCTGGGCGATGGGTTGCGGTATCGGGCCGGTGCTGGTGCTGCGCTGGTTTTGGCATCGCATCAACGCTTGGTCGGAAATAGCCGCTCTGATTTCGTCCATCGTCGTAACGATTGCTCTTGAAGTTGTCGCCTTTTTCCAGACGATTGAAGCGGGAAAGGTCTACGCCCTCTTTTCGCAGCCCCCCGTGCTCTTCGGACTGCCTCTGCAGGTGCAGCACAAGGCCCTGATTCTGGTGCCGGTTTCGATCATCACCTGGATTGTGGTGACGCTGCTGACCAAACCCGAACCTGATGAGAAGCTCAAGAGCTTCTATGAGCGCGTTCATCCCGGAGGTTTCTGGCCGCAGGAATGGCGCGATCGCTGGGGGGGCACTCCGCTGCGGCAGCATCTGGCCAATTGGGGGCTGGGAGTGGTTTTGGTTTATGGAGCGACATTCGGGTTGGGATTTATGATTTTCGGATCGTTTTGGCTGGGGGCAACATTGCTGGCTCTGGCGGCGGTGAGCGGGGGGTGGGCACTCAAGCGGACAAAAATCGCTCGGGAATAAATTCCAAGTGAATCGAATGGCTGTGATCGCCCGGGAATAAATTCCCGGGCAACGGAGCTTCAGTCCAAAAGGACGAAAACAATGCCGCATACTTATGTCAGCTGTGATTGCCATTGCGTCTTCGGGACGAAAGAGCGCGCCGCAGTCTTGAAGCCTGATATGCGCGAAAGGCTATTTCGATTTATGGCGGGTGTAGCCGGCAAATATGGCATCGGTTCCATTGCAGCAGGTGGAGTGGCAGATCACATACACCTATTGATAAATCTGCCTGCCACCATGTCCATTGCCTTTGCCATGAAGTTAATTAAAGGATCTTCCGCCCGATGGTTTCATAAGACTTAGCCGGAAGCCGCGGATTTCGCCTGGCAAGAAGGCTATGGCGCATTCAGCGTTAGCCGCTCACATCGTCCAAAACGATTCGTTATATCGCCGATCAAGAAGCCCATCATTCCCGCGTCAGCTTCGAGGAAGAATTCGCGGCATTGTTGCGTAAGAACGGTTTTTTTGCGCTATCATCAGAATCTGATAATAAGGGTTTACGTCCCGTCAGGGACTGAAGCAATGTAGCCCGGGAATTGATTCCCGGGCGGTGTCCGATGGTAACACATGCTACGAATTATTCCCGGGCCAGATTGGCCGGTGCAATTCGCGTCAAGAATTGGAATCACGCAACAATAGGAGGCGGCGTGGCCCCCACCCTGCAAATGCAGGGGCGAATCCGACTAAGCACGCGTGAACATTAAAACCTTCAAACTTTAGACTTTCCGACTTCTGCATGGACCATCTCCGCAGCCTCCTCGGCATGATCGTCCTGTTGGGCATTGCCGTCTTGCTGTCCAACAATCGTCGCAAGATTAAAATCCGCACGGTGCTGGTGGGCACGGCGATCCAGCTTGCGCTGGGTGTAATTCTGTTGTGGTGGCAGCCGGGCAATCAGGCCTTCCGCTGGTTTGCCGGGAAAGTCTATGAATTCCTCATGCTCTCCCAGGTGGGCGTCAATTTCCTCTTCGGCGAATTGGGCAGCCCCAAGAACTATGCTCAATACGGCACCCAGGTGGCGCTCATCATCACTTCGACGATCATCTTTTTCAGCGCCTTTACCGCCATTCTCTACTTTCTGGGCATCATGCAGCGCGTCGTTGAATCCATCGCGCGTTTCATGCGCTGGGCCATGCGGGCGTCGGGTGCGGAATCACTCTCCTGCGCCGCGGAGATTTTTCTGGGTCACACGGAATCCCCCCTGCTGATTCGGCCTTTCCTGGAAGGATTGACCCAATCGGAATTGTTCACGATCATGGTGGGCGGATTAGCAACTATCGCCGGCGGGGTCATGGCCAGCTACATGAGCCTGGGCATTCCTGCCACGCATTTGATGGCCGCTTCGGTGATGTCGGCTCCGGCGGCCATTGTCATCGCCAAGATCATGTTTCCGGAGACGGAGCATCCGGTGACCGCCGGAGACGCTCGACTTCCTAAGCTGAAGCTCTATGAGAATGTTCTGGACGCTGCCGCCAAGGGCACTACGGATGGCTTGAAGCTGGCCGCCAATGTCTTGGCCATGCTGATCAGCTTTTTGGCGTTGCTGGCTCTGGCAGATTACATCCTGGGCTGGGCGGATGGCTTGATTGACGGGAAAATCCTGGGCGGCGCCTTCAATGCGACAAGCGGTTACGACGGCGTATTCCCGGGGAGACTGGCCGTCATCTTCGGCGCCTTATTTCGGCCCTTGGCTTACCTCATCGGAGTTCCCTGGTCCGAAGCGGCCACGGTCGGCAATCTCCTGGGCATCAAAATCACGGCCAATGAATTCATCTCCTATATCAAGCTCTCCGAACTGATCAAAAGCGGAGCGCTAAGCGAACGCGCCATCACCATCGCCACGTATTGCATGTGCGGATTCGCCAATTTCGGATCGGTCGGCATCCAGATCGGGGGGATCGGATCGTTGGCGCCGGGGCGGCGTTCCGATTTGGCCCGGTTGGGGATAAAAGCCCTAATCGGCGGGACATTAGCATCGTATATGACGGGGACAATTGCGGGACTGTTGATCTAAGTAAAAAGTAAAAAGGCAAAAGTAATAAGTGTGGGATCGGGGGAAATGCAAGAATCATTTGAAGTGTTGAGACCGTCGGATGGCTCGGCGGAAATCCCATCGGAAGAAATGGTGCGTTCGCTTCCCAAAGTGGATCTCCACTGCCACCTCGACGGCTCTCTGCGGCCGGAGACCATCTGGGATCTGGCTCAGAGCCGTAAGGTGCAATTGCCGGCCAAATCGCTGGAAGAGCTGCAGCAGCTATTCAAACCGGATGACGTCCGTCGCAGCCTGCCGGATTATCTCAAACGCTTCGAATACACGCTGGCCGTGCTGCAGGACGCCGAAGCGCTGACCCGAGCGGCCTATGAATTGGCTCTGGACTGCGCCGCTGAAAAAGTTCTCTACCTCGAAGTCCGCTATTCGCCTATCCTGCACACGCGCAAAGGGCTGAAACTGACTCAAGTGATGAACGCCGTGCTGGATGGCTTGACCGCCGCCGAGAGAGAAGCGGACATCAAGACCGGCGTGATCGTCTGCGGAATCCGCAGCATTTCGCCGGAAACGTCGCTGCGTTTGGCGGAATTGGCCGTGGCTTATAAGCATCAGGGAGTGGTCGGATTTGATCTGGCGGGCGTCGAAGATCAATATCCGGCGAGGGACCACACGGAGGCATTCTATTTAATCCGCAAGAACAACATCAACTGCACGGTGCATGCCGGAGAAGCCTACGGCCCCGATTCCATCAAACAGGCTCTGCACAATCTGAACGCCCATCGCATCGGGCATGGCACGCGCCTGCGAGAAGACGGCGATCTGCTAAACTATGTGAACGATCACCGCATCCCCATGGAAATCTGCCTCACGTCAAACCTGCATGCGGGAGCCGTGAAGAATCTGGATGAACACCCCTTAAGACTCTACTATGATTGGGGCCTGCGTTTGACGCTGAATACCGATAACCGGCTGATGTCAAATACGACGGTGACGGACGAGTATCTGCTGGCCTGCCGGACGTTTGGCTTCAGCGAACAGGACTTGAAGAATATCATCATCATGGGCTTCAAAAGCAGCTTCATGTCCTACAAGACCAAGGTGAATTTCTTGGATCGGGTGCTGAAGATCTTGAGAAAGCGGCAGACGCCGTTTTGACCGTGAACCGTGCACAGTGAACCGTAAACCGACATTGGTATTCGGGCCGCAAGGCTCCCAGAAGCCTCGGGATTCGGAAAATCTTAATAACATCCTGCGCCTTCTCCGTCCGCTGTTCCCCGAGCCGCCGCAGATTGCTCTAATCCTCGGCTCCGGGCTGGGCGATTTCGCCAAGCGTCTGAAAGATGCCCGCCGCATCTCTACCCAACAGCTTCCCCGCTACCCGCAATCCACTGTCCCCGGCCATGCCGGAGCCATTATCGGGGGAGAGCTGGCGGGCAAACGGCTGGTATGTTTCCAGGGGCGGGTGCACCTTTACGAGGGATATCCGGTTGAAACAGTGGTTTTTCCGGTTCAAGTTGCGGCGGCGCTGGGAGCGAAAATCCTGATTCTGACCAACGCCAGTGGAGGCATTCACTGGCATCTGGAGCCCGGTTCGCTGATGCTGTTCGAGGATCAGGTGGACCTGCAATTTCGGTCCAGATCTCTTGTCGGGGCACGGCGCGCCGTGCCCTTACCGAATGGACGCGCGCGCATATTTAGCGATGGCTCGCCCTATTCATTGCGCCTGATGAAAGTGGCGGAGAACGCGGCTCTTCAGAAGCGAATTAAGTTGCATCGAGGCGTCTTAGGGGCTCTGACCGGCCCCAGTTATGAGACGCCTGCCGAAGTGCGCATGTGGAGGCAGATCGGCGTGGACGCCGCCTGCATGTCCACCGCCGCCGAAGCCGCGGAGGGGGCGAGGCTGGGCATGGAGGTGCTGGGGATAAGCTGCATCACCAACCGCGCCGCGGGCCTGAGCGGCAAGCCGCTGGATCACGCCGAGGTAATCGAGGTGGCGCAGCAGGTGAAAAAAACGTTTGCGAAGTTATTGATAGAAGTCATAAAGGCATGTCCCACGTATGATGAAAACCGCATTGATCGCCATTTCCTGCCTGCCCAATCCTGATAACCAGATCTGGCAGATCCTGGCAACGGCCAAAACTCGGCCAGAAGCCGAAACTTCCGGCGATGAGATAGATCAAATGATTGAAAAAGGAGAGGACTAAGACTTGGAGAACATCATTCGGCGGGCACTGACGGCCTCATTTATTTTTATAGTTTATGGCAGCCTATTCGCGGCGGAACCGGATTGGGGCGCCGCACAGGAGGATTTGATCCAGTTATTGCAGGATTTGATCCGCTGCAATACCGTCAATCCCCCCGGAAACGAGATCGCTGCCTGCCGGGTGCTCAAGAACTTCTTCGATCACGAAGGGATTGAGTCTCATATTTATAAATCAGAGAAGGATCGAGCCAATTTGCTGGCTCGATTGAAGGGAATCGGGGTACAGAAACCGATCTTGCTGGTGGCACACACCGATGTTGTGCCCTTTGAGGAGGATGAATGGTCGGCGGAATCCTTATCCGGCGAAGTCAAGGATGGGTATCTCTACGGGCGTGGAGCGCTTGATGACAAGGGGATGCTGGCGGTTGAAGCGATGACGCTGGCACTGTTGAAACGCGGCGGGATCGCCTTGCAGCGGGATATTCTGGTTTTGGCGACGGCGGACGAAGAGGCCGGCGGCGAAGCCGGCGTGGGATGGATGCTTGAAAACCACCCGAATGAGGTGGAAGCGGCGTTTGCTCTGAATGAAGGCGGGCGGATTATCCTGCGCGACGGCGAGCCGCTTTATATCGGCATCCAAACCTCGGAGAAAGCGGCTTTTAATATCAGATTAGTTGCTTATGGCACCAGCGGCCATGCCGCCGTGCCAAGACTCGACAATCCCATCTACGCCCTGGCGCAAGCCTTGGGACGAATCGAATCCCTATCCGATCAACAGAAATTCACTCCGGTGACGCGGGCGTTTTTCGAGGGGATCTCACCTTTCGAACCGACCCTTCAATGGCAGGGCGACCGCATCATCACCAACGACGCGCTTTATCTGGCGCTCCTTACCAACACCATTTCGCCCACCATGCTCTCCGCCGGCATCAAGACAAATGTGATTCCCGCCGGCGCGGAGGCCAATCTGAACTGCCGACTTCTGCCGGGGCAGGATATCGAGCCGTTCGCCGCCGAGCTGCGCGAAGCGATCGGTTCGGGTCCCTACGAGCTGAAATACACGCCGCGTACGGCTCCGCCGCAACCGTCCTCACGGGATGGTGTAGGATTCATTTTGATTGAGCAAGTCTGCCGGGAGCTTTTCCCCGATACGCCGATAGTCCCCTATCTTTCGCCCGGCATGTCCGACGGCACTCGCCTGAGGCGGGCTGGTATTCCGACCTATGGGCTGCTCCCATTCCCCCTGGATGAAAATGAGACGGGGAGGTTGCATGGAAAGGATGAGAGGGTTTCGATTGAAGCGCTGATGACGGGGCTGAAATTGGTCTATCGGCTGGCTGAGTTGGCGGGAAAATAGACGGTCATGGCAAGTTCAGCTTCCAATCCTCAGGACAATGCGAAGACCTCCGTCCAGAATCATTTCCCGGCCTGAGCTACCCGCCAAATTAGGCGGCACATTCAAGTTAATGATCCGCGAGTATTGTTGCTTGCCGCTTCCTGCGCACCCCGGACAAATGAAGATGAGATAGCTGCCACGGCCCCCGCACTCCCGGCACGGATATTCCACCGGGACCCGCAGGGGGATCCGCCCGCCGCGCCGCGCCTCCTCTGGAGTTAAAATAATCTCCACTGTTCCTCTGCTCGCCCGGTATCTCGGCCACTGCCATCCGAAGAGATCCCACGTCAGATCTTCCACCTGATCGTCTGACAACCATTCTTCAATAGCTTCGGCTTGAGCTTCCTGTCTGACATTCCGATGGCTCGATTTGCGCATGTACTCTTCTTGTCGAAGTGCGGCGCGCTTCTTCGGATCAAGCAAATGTTCGTACGCCTCCTGCACTTCCCGGAAACGCGCGGCATCGCTGCCTTCGCCTCGGTCGGGGTGAAGCTTTAGCACGAGAGCCTTATAGGCCCGCCGGATATCGTCCTCGTTGCATCCGGGATCGAGCCCAAGGGCTTTGTAGCAATCGTTTAAGCCACGCATGAGGGGGATTGTGGATCTGCCAAACCTATAGAATATACGAAATCAGGGGGCAAATTGATATGATCAGCGGCGATTTGTGAGGCAGTGAAGCAGGATGCCGGCCGCCACGGCGAGATTTAGCGACTCCGCGCGGCCATGGGCGGGGATGTGGACGGTATCTGTGCAGGAACGAGCCATTTCAGCGCTGATGCCGCGCTTTTCATGGCCGATCAGCAGTCCTCTAAGACCTTTTTGGGGCAGGTTTTGAGGCGTCAGTTTGCCCTTGATAGCGGCGGCGTATATTTGACGGCCCCGGTGGACTTCACGCTGAACCAAAGCGGACGGATCGGCCGTCAAGGCAGTCTTGATGCGGAAAATCGAACCCGCCGAGGCGCGCACGACTTTGGGATTGAAGGGATCGGCGGAACCGGATCCCAGGATAATGGTCTCCACTCCAAACCAATCCGCCGTGCGCAGGAGAGTCCCAAGATTTCCGGGATCTGATACACTCTCGCAAATCAGCAGTAATTCGGTAGTGAGAGCGTTTGATAAGTCAACCGCTGGAGGAAGCTTCGCCAGGGCGACGGCTCCTTGGGGCGCCACGGCATCTGCGACGCGGGCCATTTCTGATGGAGAACAAATCTCGTGAGAAATTCCCTCCAGCCCGACAAGTTTCAGCAGCCTTTTGCCTTCCGCGCTCTTGGTCGCAGAGGATGTCATTAGAACCTCCTCCAGCGGCCAGCCTTCCTTCAAGGCTTCTTGGATCAGGAGCGGCCCTTCAACGAGAAACAGGCCTTTCTCTCGCCTCCCCTTCGCCTCGTGAAGCTCTCGGTAGCGCTTGATGTGCTTAGGACTCAATCCCATTCAAGCCTCCTCGCCTCGAAAGGCGAATATGAGTGCTGCCATCAACAAAACGGCGCCGGGATAGAGATAAACGCTTGGCTGCTCGCGGAAGATAGCCCAGGCCATGATGGTCGCCAGAATCGGTTCCACGATGATGCTGGCATTGACGGTGAAGGCTCGGAGGTAGCGCAAGGCCCAATTATATAGGGTATGCCCGATCAGCGTGGGAATCAGCGTCAGCATGAAGCACCAGAAATAGGATCGGGCGGATAGCGCGAAAATAGGCGCGCGGGTCAGAAGGCAGATAGGAAGCAATATCAGCGCGGCAGAGCTATAGACGATGGTGATGTAAGGCAAAAGGCGAATCTCGCGTCGGACGCTGCGGCCCAAGAGAAGGTAAAAAGCCGCCATGGCGGCTCCGATCAGCGCCAGAAGATCGCCCCAGAGATATTCGGGCTGGAGCTGCAGATCTCCAAAATTAATCAGCACCGTGCCGCCCAGCGTCAGGATTAACGCGGCTACGACCCATCGGTTAAGCCGCTCGCGCAAAAAGTAATGCGCCAGGATCGCCACCATGATCGGCTGAGTAAGAACCAAAAAGGCCGCTGAGGCCACGGTGGTTTTCAGGACAGAGGTAATCCAGAGGAAGAGATGGAGCCCGAGAAAGACGCCGGCGGCCACAACCCGGAGACGCTCGGCCGGTTCGATCTCCCGCCAGGCCGCAGGAATTTTTCGGTACGCAATAGGCCAGAGGATGATTGAAGCAAAGGCCAGCCGCAAGAAGGCAATAGAGAGACCATCGGCTTGAGCCAATCGGATGAAGATGGCCGGAAAGGAGAGCGCGACTACGGCAATGGCGACGCCCAGGCGCGGCGGCAGTTTAGGTTGCGTCATTTAGCTTATCCCCGGGACTTCGCCGGATCGCCCGCTGTCTGATACTCGCGATAACTGAATCCCAAGAGTCCAGCGATCATGCCGAAGCCATAAGCAAACCACATGGCCCCCTTGAGCAGGACAACTCTCCCACCAAAGATCCCACCCAGCAATAACAGAAATCCGATTCCCATGCTCCCCAATGCCTTGCAAATGCGTTTAGCGAGCATGCCAAGCGTCGGAGTCAAGTCGCGCTCAATGAGGCTAACCGAGCAGCCCACGCGAAAACGTCGCTTGATCAGCCAACCGGCATTGGCGCGGCTGGCGGGAATCCATTCATAAACAATGGCCTCATCCGCCCAAACGATCTTATATCCGGCCATGTGGATCCGCTGAAAGAAATGACGATCCTCGCAGCCAATGAAACCGAATCGAGGCTCGAAGGCAATGGAGATCTGCTTTAGAATGCAACGACGAAAGAGGACATTACCAGTATTAGCGACTCGAAGTGCCGATCCCGTAGTGAATCGCTTCCTATAAATGGAATGCCCTTTCTCAATCCAGCGCGGCGGTGAGACATCAAACTGGGCAATTTTGGGGCCGACAACGACATCGGCGTCAAATTGTCCTTGCGTCTGGAGCAAATTCTGGAGCCAGAAGGGATCCGTCACTTCATCGTCATCAACGAAGGCGATCCAATCAACATTGTCCCCGGCCAATTGCAGCGCCCGGTTGCGCGCCTGCGCGATTCCGCGCTCCGGTTCAATCCCATAGAGAATCGGCCAGGGGCATTGGCTCCGCAGTCGCTCCACAACCGCGCGGGCACTGCCGGCAGCGTCATTGTCGGCAATGGCGATCCTAATCTCCGGCGGGCCGGCTCGAAACGAGAGATGCTGGAAGGACCAAAGCAGCCCGGCTAATCTTTCAGGACGGTGAAAGGTGGCCACACAGATGGCGATTCGTGTGCTCTGAGCCATGCCGGGAATTCTGTCGCCTGCCCCATTGACTATTGAGGCGGCATCTTATCCAAATAAGAGTTGTTCCTGCTGCGCTACTGCTTGAGTCTGCGGAGGAGATACACCAGCGCGAGGGCAGTTTAGGCGGAGTCATGTTCCTGATTCTCTGCTTTGGGCGTTTCGCCCGCGGAAAGGTATTCTCGATAACTGAATCCGAATAAACCGGCGATCATGCCCGAGCCATAAGCAAACCACATGGTCCCCTTGAGCAGAACATGGCGCCCCCTGAAAATCCCGCCGAGGAGCAATGAGATGCCGATGCCCATGCTGCCCAGCGCTTTGACGATTCGCTTGATTAGCGCCGCGAACGTTGGCGTCAGGTCGCGCTCAATGAGGCTGACCGAGCTGCCCACGCGAAAACGGCGTTTGATCAGCCACCGGGCCTTGGCGCGGCTGGCGGGAATCCATTCATGCACGATGGCGTCATTCGCCCAGACGATGCGGTATCCCGCCATGTGGACCCGCTGGAAGAAATGGCGGTCGGAGCCGCCAATCAAGCCAAAACGAAGATTGAACGGAGTCGGAAAGTCCTTCAGGAGAGAGTTTCTGATAAGCACGTTGCCGGTATTGGCGACGGGTATCGCTTTTCCAGATGGGTATCGCTTTCGATAGCTGGAATGGCCATGTTCTATCCAATGGGGCGGTGTTGCATCGAATCTCATAAGTTTCGGTCCAACGACAACGTCGGCGCAGAATTTTCGCTGAGCTTGCATCAAATTATTAAGCCAAAAGGGCTCAACCTCTTCGTCATCATCTACAAAGGCAATCCAATTCAGATCGTTCCCGGCGAGCTGAATCGCTCGGTTGCGGGCTTGGGCAATGCCTCGCGCCGGTTCAATGTCGTAGAGAATGGGCCAGGCGCATTCCTTTCTAAAATCCTCCACTACATTCCCGGCGCTGCCCGACGCGTCGTTATCCACGACGATGACTCGAATCTCGGGCTGATCCACGTCAAATCTCAATAATCCCAAGGATCGGAGTAGTCTGGCGAGACTCTCCTGCCGACGATAGGTTACAATACAAAGGGCTATTCGGATTGGACTGCCCACGTTGAACAAAGGTGCTTCTAAGTTGGGATGCAAGGTTTAGACCTTCTTTCGGCGTTGCTTAATCTTATTCAGAACGTACTCCAGTGCGGGTGCTCGCACAGCTCGAAGCGCGACAAAATACGCCAGCGCGGCGGCCCCCGATAGGAGCAAAAAGGCCACCAGCGAAGGAAGAAATCCGGTGAATAGCTGCCGAGCCACGAAGAAGGCCCAACACTCATGAATCGAGAATCCGATGATGCAAGAAATTGCCAAACCAATCAGGATACTTTTGATGGTTTCTAAGGTATCGTGTTTTCTAATATGTTTCATGAAAAGGACATAGGCCAAGACCATATTCAGAGAATATCCAATTGCCAGGGCCAAGGCCAAACCGCTGATGCCCATCGGCCCAACCAGGAGAAAATCCAGAAGGATGGTCACGGCCATCGAAAACATGGTGGCATAGACCGGCGTTTTCGTATTTCCAAAAGCGTAGAAGCCGCGCAGGATGATGATCCAGACAGCCTGAGCGATGTAGGCCACAGCATAGAAATTCAGCAGGTGCGCCGTGAGGATCGTATCCTGGCGTTCAAAGGCGCCTCGCTCCAATAAAATGCGCACTAAAGGTATGGCCTGCGAAATGATGGTGGTGCCGCTGTAAAACAAAAAGAGCATGGCGGCTTGGATCGCCAGAGAGAAGTTGCGTGAAAATTCCTCCAACTTGTCGCTGGCGGCTAAGGAAGAAAATACTGGAAACACCACCGTGCCGAAGGAGGCCAACCACATTTCGGACGAAGTGCGAATGATTCTCAGCGCATAGCCTTGCGCCGATAGCGTTCCCGGCGGCAAACCTGTCGCCAGCGCTCGATCTATATAAAGCTGAGCCTGTTCGAAACCGACAGCGATGAAAAGCGGAAATAGCATTTGGGCATAACCCAGAGCCCCGGTATCTCCTTTTCTCCAATGCGGCGTCAACAGCGCCCGGCGATTCGGCAGCAGCATCGCCTGCATCAAAAAATACGCCAGATATCCCAAAGAGAATCCAGCGGCCAGGGAGATGACACTGTATTTTCGGGCGAAAAGGAGCATTGCCCCAATCACGACGACATTCATCAACAGCGGGGAAAAGGATACGACATAATAGCGAAAAAAACACATATGAAGGCCGGAATAAAGGCGATGCAGGATGAAGGCAATGGCGCCAATGGCAAACCAACGAACCAAAATAGTACTGAGATTGATCTGCTGGGCATCGAAACCGGGGGCAATTAAGATCACAATTTTTCGGCCAAAAACCAGAAGCAGAAGAGATACAATCAGAGCAAATAAATTCAGCCTGGTGACGACGGCATTCAGGGACCTAAGAGCGGTTTCCTCCCCGCCCTCCTTGCGGCGCTGAAAATAGGTGGGAACGATGGGGGTGAGAAACTGCTCAGCAAAGGACTGTCGAAGGCTGGTGACGACGGTGAAGGCGAGGTTGAAGCTGTCCATCGCCCGGCCTGAGCCGAACAATGCCGCGCTGAGCACTTCGCGCCCCAAACCCAGAAAACGATTCAGCATGCGTCCCGAGAAGATCAGAGCCGTTCCGTAAAGTACCGATTGGCGGGGGGAATCTATCATGCCGAGGTGAATTCTCGATAGTAAAGAAGATCCTGAAGAGCCAGCATCAGAATCAGCGGCAAGTTTTCATAGAGATAGGCATGAGGCAGGATGAAGTCCGATTCAAACAGGGCCCGGGCAAAACCGGCGGCCATAATCGAGCTGCAAGTGATCAAAATGACCCCTTCCGGCCCGCCCTTGACTTTCGGCCAGAGAAAGTGTGTGCGGTAGAAGAATAGAGGAAAAATGGCGAGAGCGATGAGCATCGCGGGAACGCCAATTTCCGTGGCGATCGCCAGAAAGGCATTATGAGTGGTGGGCAAATCAATCATCATGGTTAGACCGTTTTCGGTGAACGGAGCGCGGAAGAAAGCCAGATTCTGAAAGGATCCAAAGCCGATTCCGAACAGCGGATTTCGTTCGATGTTGTCCAATGCCATCTGCCAAACGCCGGCGCGCCCGGATAGTCCCGAATGCACTCGCAGGACTGGATCCAGAATTTTCAGCAGGCCCGAAGACCACAGTAGTAATGAGACGCCCAGAAGTGAAAAGGAGACAGCCAGAATTCTGCGTCCCCGGGAGCGCGCGGCCAAAAGAAACATCAGTCCTACGGCTATTCCCAGCATGGCGCTTCGTGACAGGGTGAGGGCGAGCACACCGATGAGGAGCAGGGCGGCGGGCCAAAGCCAGAGCCGCTGAATCCAGCGGCGGGAGCCATAAGTCCACAGACCGGCGGCGATGGGCAGACCCAGGAGTGGGTAAATGGCCCAGCTATTGGGATTCATGTCCAAAACCCAGGCGCGTCCCAGACCGTAGGGAATCGCCGCCAGAGCGATCAGTGGTGATCCCTGTCCGAAGGCAATAAGAAAAACCAGAGCTCCGGCGACGCAACCGAGAAGGAAAGCCCCCAGCAAACGTCTGAGGTTTGAAGCGCCGAGCATTTGAACCAACAGCCAGTAGGTCGGTCCCAGGGCCAGAGTCTGCAATAAGGATCCCAGAGTCAAGTCCTGGATGGGATTCAAAATAACGGAGAATACGGTCAACACTGCTATGACAATAAATGGCAAAAGGTAGGCGGCCTGCACGGGTTTGGTCGCCCAGCCCGTTCTGGTCTTTCTAATCGCCCAAGAATACAGCAAAAATGCCAGCCAGAGAGTAGTGAAATAAAGGGGTTTTAATCCCGTCAGGGCGGTTAAACTCAACATGACCAGGGGCAGGAAAAAAATCGCAATTTCCTCCGCGGTAACCTTGAAAACTCTCAAGACCAATAAAATCACCAATCCCCCCCAGATCCCCAGAGGCAGCAGAGGGGAATCCAAGCCGCGCAGCGCGATGGCCGTGCTAAAGCAGGCCAGAACGATGGCTAAGCTGCCGTACCGCAGGATCAGCACCGTCAGGCCCAACTCAATTCAGCGTTCATTTTCGGGCCAAGCATCAGTCCCTGCGACGCCATAATTTGGACATTCGTCTCCAGTCGCGCAACAGGTAATCCTTGATCTCATCAATCCAATGATATTCTTGGGCTCCTCGAAATCTCTGCACATAATCCAGGAAATAGACCGCCAGCATCGCCAGGAAAAAAGCTCCCAGACTGGCTATCATGGACAACAACAGCCGACGGGGTTTGTACTTATACAGCGGCACTTCGCCGCGATCCAGGATGCGCAGCGCCGGCGTGTCCTTCAATTCCTGTATTTTGGACTGCTGATATTGCTGGATGAGCACCTCATAGACAGCCTGCAAAACGCGCACGTCGCGGTACAGATGAAAATAGGTCAGGCTCAGTTCGGGCGCTCCCTTCAAGGGCAGCAGAAAACTGTCAAAACTCTTGGAATCCTGCATTTTCTTTTTCTCTTGCATGAGCCCATTCAACTCCAGCTTCGCCCGTTGCACCAGGGGATGCCCCGATTGATATAGTTTGCTCAGGACTTCCACGGCAATACGCGCCTCGGCGATTTTCTGCTCCAGCGCCACGGCTGAAGTGACGGTTCCTTCCACCTGCGATTGGAATTCAGCGATGCCGTATCTCTCCTGAAAAGCTCGCAAGGAATCCTCGGTGACGGCCAGTTCGGCCGTGGTTTTGGAAAGGCTCTCTTCCACGAATTGCCGCCTGAGAGTGGCTCCGCGACGGTTGAGTTCGATGGTCAGCGCATCCCAGGCAGCCAGGATAACATGGAGAAGTTCTGCGCAGAAGGCCGGATCGCGGTCAATGACGTGGATTTTAAACGCGATGATGCTGACCGACCCGAAGGTGGCTTCACTTTCAATCTCGACTTGAAGGTGCGCTTCAAAAGCATTAAAGGCACTTTCCAAATCCGGTTGCTTATAATGCTCCATTAAGTCTATTCGCTGGTGCACGCGCTCCTTCAGCGCGCGGCTTTTCAACAAAGTCACCATGCTCGCGGCCGGCACCTCGTTGGCGCCAAAGATATCTACACTGACGCCGCCCATGAAAGGCAGAGCCACCCCTCCCTCGAAGGGGGGCATCACGACGGCGCTCGCGCGATAGGTTTTGGGGATCAACGAAGCGATCAAAAAGGTCAGGAGCGCGGCTAGAAACGCGGTTCCGACTAATAGCCAGCGCCAGCGAATCCAAAGTGCAACATGATCTGTGAGTCGTCTGGGTGCGGTTTCCATAAGGGCAGGCCTGCCGTTGGTTCTATTTTTGGCGGATATTTTACGAAGAATTTTGGCCAAAGTCAACCTCTTTTACGAGCAGGATGCCAGCGGATTTCCCGCTTCCGAGCGAAAAATCCTTGATTTTTGAGGCCGATGAGGCTAAATTCCTAAAATGACAATGGAATCTGAGCTTTTTGCGGCTGAAGAGGGAGCTCCTCCGGCGGCGCCCCCCTTGGCCGAACGGTTGCGCCCCAGGTCGCTCGAACAGATGACTGGGCAGGAACATTTGCTCGGGCCCACGGGGACTTTGACCCGCGCTTTGAACGAAAGAAACCTGCCGTCCTCCATCCTCTGGGGTCCACCGGGCACTGGAAAGACGACCTGCGCCCGACTTCTTGCCGAGGCGCTGCAATCAGATTTCCGGGCGCTGTCGGCGGTCATGTCCGGAGTGAAGGAGTTGAAGGCGATCCTGGCCGTCGCCGCGCGGCAACGAAAACAGGGCCACAACACGCTAGTTTTCATTGATGAAATTCATCGCTACAACAAGGCTCAGCAGGACGCCCTGCTTCACGCGGTCGAGGATGGCACGGTCGTTTTCATCGGCGCCACCACGGAGAATCCCTCCTTCGAAGTGATCGGCCCGCTGCTGTCTCGCTGTCTGGTGCTGCGTTTCGATCCGCTGAATGAAGCGGCCCAAGGGCAAATTCTGGAGCGAGCTCTCAGGGATGATGCTGAAATGGCCGCGCTGAGAATTGAGCTGGATGAAGGGGTGCGCCGGCGGCTCTTCGCTCATGCGGCTGGAGATGCCCGGCGGCTCTTGAACGCGCTGGATATGGCGGCGCACCAGGTCAAGCCGGATAAATCCGGTGTGCGCCGTATCCGCAGTGAGGACATTGACCGCGCCCTGCAAGGTCGAAGCTATCTCTATGATAAACAGGGCGATGCTCATTACGACAACATTTCGGCTTTCATAAAGAGTGTGCGGGCATCGGATCCCGATGCGGCCATCTACTACATGGTGAGAATTTTGGAGGCTGGCGAAGATCCGCTGTTCATCGCTCGGCGGCTGGTGATTCTGGCCTCAGAAGATATCGGCAATGCCGCGCCCAATGGCCTGGTGCTGGCGACGGCGGCTTTCGATGCGGTTCATCGAGTGGGGATGCCGGAAGCGGCCATCATCTTGGCTCAGGCGACGACCTATCTGGCCTCCTGCCCGAAATCAAATGCCTCGTACATGGCCTTGATGAACGCAAAAGAAGATTTGAACCGATTGGGGCCTCAACCCGTGCCGCTGCATTTGCGCAATCCAGTGACAAGGCTGATGAAAGAGGAGCAGTACGGTGAAGGCTACCAGTACGCTCACGACCATGAAGGCGGCTTTGCAGGCATGGAATGCCTGCCGGAAAAACTGAAAGACCGAATCTACTACCACCCCACCGACCGTGGGCAGGAGAATGCCATAAAAGAGCGGCTGGAGGCGTGGTGGGAGAAGCGACGAAGTAAGAAGTAAGAACGAAGAACTAAAAACTATGGGCGGCCTGGGGCCGCCTTTTTGTTCTAATCTGCGGTTCAGAAACGATATGCATTAAATTGCACTTGACTTTGCCGGCTTAAATTATTATCTTGAAACAACACCCTTAATTGGAGGTAGTGATGGAATTCCGGACGAACCTCCTGCGCACCGGCGCGCTTCTGCTGGCCTTATTCATACCCCTCGGGCTTCCCGCCGACACCATCTTGGGCGACTTCCAGGTCAACACCGAATTCCCCGGGCATCCGCCGCAGGACAGCCCCTATTCAGTGGCCAACTGGCAGACGCAGAGGATCTACACGACTTTCCTCTCCAAGCACGACGGCGCCAACTGGGATGTGGCTCTGGCGCGCCACAACTACGACCTGCAGCCCGTCGGCCAGACCACCTACCTGAACGTGCGTGAAGGAACTTACAACTGCCTGCGCCCCAAGCTGGTGATCCGCTCCACCGGCGTGGGCGCCGCCTGGATCGAGGCTCGATCTCCCAACCGCATCATGTTCCGTTCGCTGGACGGCAACGGCAATCCCACCTGCCCGCCGGTGCGAGTGGAGAATGACTTCTCCAACGTCCCGCGCGATAGTTTAAGCATCGCCGCCTTGTATGACGGCTTCCTGCTGGTCTGGTACGATGGGCGCGATTCCAGCAAGATCTGGGCGCAGAAGGCGGATCTATCCGGCCAGTTGATCGGGCCGAATTTCCCCATCCAGCCGGACAGCACGGGGAGCATCCTCGGTCTGGAGGCTCAAAACCACCCCGACGGGCGAGTGCTGGTGTCGTGGGTGACGAACGGGCAGTACAGCCGGGGGCGATGGCTGGATCATCTGGGGAATTTCGTTGGAGGAGTGTTCGAGATGACCAGGCCTTATACAGGATATTATCTTTTAAGATCCATGGTCCGGCTAAACAATCAAGGATGGGGATTATTGTTTCAATACCGATCCACCGGGATGTTGATGACTTTCTTGGATGAATCGGGTGTGCAGGCGGGAGACACTCTGAATTTGGGATTTTGGAATTATTGGACTTATATTGGTCCGGGTTTTACCTATGGTTATAATTACGGCTGGCCTGATCTGATTTCGCTGCCCAGCGATGAGTATGTCAGAGCATGGTATGCGCACGAATATGGCGACAATGCTGGCGTCATGTGGAGTAATTCCGGTAATCGGATTTATTCCAGCCTATGTGACAGCAGCGTTGTCGCCTGGGGCATCGCGGAGCCGGGTAGATATGACCTCTGCCAACTGGATGACAACAACTTTCTGTATACCTTCGACTGCGAGTATATCGGTTTGCGGAAATATGAAACAGCCAGCCTGAACTCGCCGCCGCCGATAGTGTGGATATATGAGCCCGAGATTGGCGCACCGCAAAATGCCTCGGATATTAGCGTCCATCAGTCTGGCCAGTTCAGGATTATTTACAGCAACTGGATCGAACTGGAACCCTATGTGTATACGCGATTTTTTAATGCCAATGGCGCACCCTCAAATAATGATCTGCTTATTTCCATGGATTCCAGCCTTTGTCCGGTTACGGTTGGATGGGGCAGAATGGCCAAGGCCGATGACGACCAGGTTGTGATAGCATGGGGCAATGCAGGGAAAAGTTATGGCACGGAATTCGTCTTCAACAACTGGGGCGGCACGGTTGAGAATTTTGGATGCAATCCCAGCGCTAACTCCGGGCTCCCCAAGATAGACATCAATAACTCGGATTACGCCATGTTGGTGTGGCTATATAGGTTCTTTGATTGGTCGTACGAGAATTATGTCTACCAGGGGTATTTTCAATCTTTTTCGCAGTTGTTTGCCGGCTACTATCCTCCAGAGCTCTTCAATTCCAGCCTTGACTATCCGGGAGAAATGGATGTGGCCCTGCGGGATGATGGGAGATTTCTGATTTGCTGGCGCTCAAGCGAGGGTTCGCAGTATCAAATTATGACCGCGATGGGAGAGAATTATCATGAAATCAGTGGGGGAAACGTGGCTCCGCTGTCATCGAATTTGTGCAGCCCGGCAACGTCAGCCAAATCATCCGACGGATATTGGATTACTTGGATTGGAAATGAATGGGGAAGTTGGCCTTGGAATCCGAATCATGTTAATCTATGGCGCCTCGACACGGATGGAAATCCTGCCGACTCGCTGGTTGCCATTGATGAGGAAGAGGCTGAACCCGTGGCCAGTTCCATTCATAAAGCCACAACGAGCATAGCCGTAGCTTCCGCCTCTGACAACTTCGCCGTCTGCTGGCAGGATGCCCGCAACGATTCCGGCGACATCTACTGCCGCCAATTCAATCCCGACGGCAGCTTCTTCGGCAACGAATACCGTGTCAACAGCGATCCGGTGGGCGTCATGCAAAAAGAGCCGGCGGTGGCCATCGGGCTGGAAGATCGCCTTTACTTCACCTGGACGGACTTCCGCAATCCCGGCGGGCAGGGGGACATCTACTGCAAGGTGATCGAATGGGAGGATGCTCTGGATGCGCCGATCTATCAGCCGCCCCTGCCGAGGGCTTTCGACCTCTTTGCGCCCTCGCCAAATCCGTTTAATGGCGTTACAGCCATCAGGTATCAGCTTCCAGCCAACAGCCCTGTCAGCCTGCGAGTCTATGATACGGCTGGACGGTTAATCAAAACCTTGGTAGACGGTCGGCTCGAGGCAGGCTCACATCAAGTGCTCTTCGCCGGCTCCGATTTAGCCTCCGGTATCTACATCGCGAGGCTTCAGGCGGGAAAATTTACGGGAATGCAGAAATTGGTGCTGTTGAAGTGAGCCGAAGGCCATCCGCCCCCTGGCGGAATGGTGCTACTTAAATAATTGCAGATTGCAAAATGGAGAATATGGAGAATGGAGAATGAAGAATGAAGAATTTCAGGCGGCCTGCGGCCGCCTTTGTGTTTAATCAGCGAAATCAGTGAAATCAGCGGGAATCAGCGGTTCAGACGATTTTTTATTTTCGTATCACACCCGGCGCAGTCGGAGCAGAAAGGAGCCTTCAGCGTTTTTCGCATCTGGCGGTAGAGATAAATTCCCGCCAGCAGCACCGCCGTGCCGATAATCAGCCATTGCAGCATCATGGTCCCAACCCCGCCATAGATCCGATCTTCACCACAGCATAGGCAATTCCCCAGGCCAGCGCTGTCTGATATCCCACCGAAAAGAGCGTCCACTTCCAACTGCCGGTCTCTCTCCAGATGGCCGTGATCGCCGCTAAGCAGGGGCTGTAGAGCAAGACGAAGAGCATAAACGCCAGCGCGCTCAAGGGGCTGATGCCGGAGCCGCGCAGAGCTGTCGGTAGGGCTCCGCCGCCGTGAGCGTCGGCGCTGTTATCTTCGCCCACGCCGTAGAGAACGCCCATAGTCGAAACCACCACCTCCTTGGCGACCAGCCCCGTCAGGAGCGAGACGTCCAACTGCCAATTAAAGCCCAGCGGGTCAAGCGCCGGTGAGATCGCCTGCCCGAATTGACCGATGAAAGAGTCCGCGGCCCGGGGCGCTTCGCCGTTCGAGCGCGGGAAGGCTCCCAAGAACCAGACGATGACGGATGCCGCCAGGATGACCGTCCCCATCTTGCGCAGATATTGCGAAGCGCGATCCCACATGTGCCGGACGCTGGTGCGCAGAGTCGGCATGCGGTAAGGCGGCAATTCCATGACAAATGGCGCACCCTTGGCCCGCAAAAGACTGATGGAAAAGAGCTTGCCCGCTCCGATAGCCATCAGCACGCCGAAAATGTAAAGCAGGAAGATCACATTGCCGGCGCGATGAGGGAAGAAGGTTCCGGCGAAGAGGATGTAAACGGGCAGGCGAGCCGAGCAACTAATGAGAGGGATGATCAGGATGGTCAGCAACCGGTCGCGGCGGCTCTCCAGCGTGCGCGTCGCCATGATGGCGGGCACCCCGCAGCCGAAACCCATGATGAGCGGAATGAACGATTTGCCGTGCAGGCCGATGGCGTGCATCAGCTTGTCCATCAGAAAAGCTGCGCGCGCCATGTAGCCGGAATCCTCCAATAGGGAGATCCCGAGAAATAATATCAAGATGTTGGGCAGGAAAACCACGACGCCCCCGACGCCTCCGATGATGCCGTTCACGATCAGGTCATTCAGCGGGCCGGCGGGCAAAATCCCCCCCAGCGACGTTCCCAACCAGGCGACGGCGGTCTCGATCCATCCCATGGGCGCCGCGCCGAAGCGGAAGGTGGCCTGAAAGAGCAGCCATAGAAAAAGCAGAAACAGAGGCATGCCGAGCAGGCGGTGCGTCAAGAAGCGATCGATCTTCTCGGAGTATTCGCGGCGGTCGGGGATCGAGCGTTTCAATGTCTCCTGCAGCGCACCGGCAATGAAGCCATAGCGCCGGTCGGCAATGAGTGTCTCAAGACCTTCGGGGTAGAGCTTCTTCAGGCGATCCTGCGAACGAGGAAGCAGTTTCTGCCGCTCATCGTTGCCGACCAGGTCCGGCGCTACTTTCAACAGTGCGTCCCGATCCCCCTCCAAGAGACGAATGGCCAGCCAGCGCAAGGGAACGGCGAGGTTCTGCACGTGGCCCTGCAGCCAAAGCTCGAGAGCGGAAATCTCCTTCTCCAGTTCCAGGCCGTAATTGACCCGGATCTCGCCGCTGCGCGATGAACCCGCCTGAGCCGTTTGAGCCACAGCCGCCAGCAGCGGTTCGGTGCCGTATCCTTTGGAGGCCACCGTAGAAATGACGGGCGCTCCGATGAGTTCGCTCAGGAGTTTGGCGTCCAATTGGTAGCCTCTGGCTTGCAGCTCGTCGTACATGTTCAAAGCGATGACCAGCGGCACGCCCAGTTCGATCAATTGGACGGTCAGATAGAGATTACGCTCGAGGTTGGAGCCATCCACGACCTGCACGATGACGTCGGGGGGATCCAGAATCAGGTAATCGCGAACCAGGGTCTCTTCGAGCGAGAACGCGCTCAGGCTGTAGGTGCCGGGCAGGTCGCAAAACAGCAGATCGCGATCGCGATAGCGCCGCATCCCCTCTTTTTTCTCGACCGTGACGCCCGGCCAGTTGCCCACCTTCTGATGCGCCCCTGTGAGTTCATTAAAAAGCGTGGTCTTGCCCGAATTGGGATTGCCGACCAATCCCACGCGCATGGATTCGGTTGGGGAAGGGCTAACGGACGAGGCTACGGGGAGGCCGGCGCCACGATGATCATCTGCGCTTCCGCCACTCGCAGCGCCACGTGATATCCCTTGACTTCGCATTCCAGAGGATCTTTCAGGGGAGCGTATTTGATGACCCGGATGGGAGTACCCGGTATTAGGCCCATCTCCAACAAACGCCGATGGATGGGACCGCCGCCTGCGACTCGACGAATGAAAATATTATCGCCTTCATGACAATGGCTCAACGGCTTCTCACCGTCGGCTTGCTGACGCCCCCAGCGATATCCAAACCGGCCCGGAGCGCCGGTTGCTGGCTGAGGCTTGGCGCCAGCACTACGACCCAAGAGAACATTGAAAAACCGCCAATTTATGCCTTTGTGCATTTGGGTTCAAGACTGGTTCGAAAAATCCGCGAGAACGATAATGATATTGCGAATGAATCTTAATATAATGTATGGCCGCATCCCAAGCAAGCAGATTCTTGCCTTTTTTCAGAGCGCAAAAAAGGCAGGCCTGATCAGCCTGCCCCGCATGATTTGACTCAGCATGGGGCTTAATAGATTAAAGCAATAACCCTTCTGGGTCCATGAGCCCCGCGCACCAGCACTTTTTCGATATCCGCCGTCAGAGAGGGGCCGGTTACCCAAGTCATCTGGGAATTGCTCAGGTCGGTGCCACCGGCTCTCAAACCAATCAGGAGGCTGGACTTATCTGGATAGATGCTCTGCCGCTTGAGCAAAACAAGATGTGCAGGTGGCAGGAGCGCGCTAAGCTGATCTGCCAATATAGTATGGATCAGGATTATCGTACCAGTATCAGCAATGCCACCATATGCCACCGTGATTCCAATGGAAGCCTTCGATGCCACCTCGAGCGGAACGCTCTTGGGATCTACAGCGACGCAACCGGTTTCAAACGCAATTCGTGCCACCCCCATCCGGCCAAGTTCCGCATCAGATGGCACTAAGACCGATTGGCCGTGGCATTCGCCCAAAATGCCCCGCAATTGGCTCAGTGCCGCCTCTTCATCGTTCAGAATATGGCATTCGCCGCCGACTTTGGCCAAGTTCTCCGCGAAACGCTGCAAATTCGTCTCGGAGCCGACAATCTCAGAATCAAGGTGCATAGTGGCCGGCGAATCCGCCGGGGGAGGGCTGGCATCCCCAGAGTGCTTGACCAGTGCTTGGGCGATATCCGCCAAGATGCGGGATCGAGAGTGGCTCATTTTTCCGCCTCGCCCCCGCTTCCGAAATCGCGGCGAAAAAGCTCGGAGAAACTTTTGGGGGCCATTTCGGGAGTCTCGCGACCATCATTCCAAATAGGCAGATTGGGCTTCCACTTGCCGCCCAAAAGGTCATGCAGCAGAAATCTCGGCATACCAGCCAACAGTCGAAATAAATCCGGGCGATCCATCAGTCCTTCGAAGGAGGTCATCAGCAGGCGCTCTTTGTTGAAGGTGCCTTTGGACTGTCCTATCCGGTCGCGCAAGGTCAACAGATGGTGATGCAGTTCGATCTTGACCGGGCAAATTTCGCTGCAGGCGCCGCAAAGCGTCGAAGCGAAGGGGTGATCAGCGGCCTTCTCGAGATTCAGGAAGATCGGCGCCAGGACGGCCCCAATGGGGCCAGGATAGACCCAGCCGTAGGCATGCCCTCCGGTGTGGCGATACACCGGGCAAACATTCAGGCAGGCTCCGCAGCGGATGCAGCGCAGGATTGAGCGCAGTTCGGGATCGGCCAGCGCCTTGCTTCGGCCGTTATCCAGAATGACGAGATGCATTTCACGGGGGCCATCGGCATCAGGTAGGCGGTCGTTGAAGAAGATGACCGATCCGGTGATGCGCTGGCCGGTGGCGGATCTGGGCAGAAGCTCAAGCAGGATCATCAGATCCTCCCACGTCGCCACAACCTTCTCGATGCCCATCACCGATATTTGCACACGAGGGATGGCGCTGACCAGCCGGCCGTTGCCTTCGTTTTCGACCATCAGCGGCGTGCCGGTCTCGGCCACCGCAAAATTGACGCCCGTGATGCCGACGTCAGCCTTCATGAATTTCTCGCGCAGAATTCGGCGGGCAATGGCAATCAGTTCGACGGGATCTTCTTGATACTCAACGCCCAGTTTTTCGGCGAAAATCTTCCCCACCTCCTGCCGCGACAGATGCAACGCCGGAGCGGTGATATGGGACGGCATCTGTCCCGCGATCTGAACGATATATTCGCCCAAATCCGTCTCCACGACCTCGAAGCCCTGATTTTCGAGATACGGCGTCAGGCCGATCTCTTCGGTGGTCATGGATTTGGATTTGACAACGAGGGGGTGAGTCCCATTGGGTAGGGGCGAAGCGTGCTGCGCCCCTACCACAACCCGCTCCATAGTCGGGGTCGCCCCCGACCCCGACGCAGCCCTCGTGCAGATTTCCGCAATGATCCGATTCGCTTCCTCAGCATCTGCCACCCAATGCACCTGAATGCCCTTGGCCTGCGCCTTTTCCTCTAATTCCAGAAGGTACTGATCCAGATGAGCCAAAACGTGGTCGCGGCGGCGGGCGGCTTCCTCGCGCAAAGCTTCCCAGTGAGGCAACTCGGCAACGACTTCGGCGCGCTTGGCCAAGGAATGATCTGTGGCCTTCTTGACGGCGGCCTGAAGACGCTCATCGAGAAGAGCTTGGCGAATGTTGGACTTGAGGTTTTGCGGATTAGACTGCATGGGCTTTAGGCCGACTTCGAGACCGCGTGATTCTCGCTCTGAAGTTGATACAGGCGGTAGTAGAGTCCTCGCTGACGCAGTAGCTCCTGGTGCGTTCCGGTTTCACGCACCTGGCCGTCATGCAGGACGATGATGCGGTCGGCGCGCTGGATAGTGGAGAGGCGGTGCGCGATGACAATGGCGGTCCGGCCTTCCAACAGCCGCGCGATGGCCTTCTGAATGAGCTGCTCGGTTTCGGTATCCACCGAGGACGTGGCTTCATCGAGGATCAGAATGGGCGGATCGTGCACCAGGGCTCGAGCGAAGGAGAGCAACTGCCGTTCACCGGCAGATAGCGTGGCTCCGCGCTCCTCCAGTTTTTCATCGTATCCACCGGGCAATTTTTCGATGAAACGGTCGGCGCTCACAGCCTGCGCCGCCGCCATGACGCGCTCGCCTGAGATGGCGCTGCCCAGGCGGATGTTCTCTTCGACGGTTCGGGCAAAAATAAACACATCCTGCTGAACGATGGCCATCAGACGCCGCAGATCGCATTGGGCGATTTCACGAATGTCTCGTCCGTTCACCAGGATTTGACCCTCCTGTACGTCGTAAAAGCGCGACAGCAGGTTGATCAGCGTGGTTTTGCCGGCGCCGGTGTAGCCCACGATGGCGACGGTTTCGCCGGACTCGACGCGGAAGCTGACGTTTTTCAGCACCCATTCGCGGCCGGCGTAGGCGAAGCTGACGTTTCGGAATTCGACGCTGTCCAGGGGCATAGTCAATTTCTGAGGCGCGGCCGGATCTTTCACCGCGATCTCTTCATCTAACAGCTCGAAGAGGCGCTCGGATGAGGCCATGGAGCTCTGCAGGATGTTGTACTTCTCCGCCAGATCACGCACCGGCATGTAAAAGCGTTCGGCGTATTGCAGGAAGGCGATCAGCGCGCCCAGCGTGAGCGCATCTTTCAGGATCATGCCGCCGCCCGACCAGAGAATCAAGGCGATGGCCACCGAAGAGAGGAGTTCGACCGTGGGATAGAAAAGCGAGAAGTAGAGAACTGTCTTCAGGTGCGATTCCATCAGGCCGCGGTTCAGATCCTGGAACTGCTCGAGGTTCAGCTTTTCGCGGCGGAAGAGCTGCACGATGCGCATGCCGACGATGTTTTCCTGCAAATAGGCGTTGACTTTGGCCAAACGTCGCCGCATTTCGCGAAACGCGTCGCGCACCTTGACCTTGAAGAGAAAGGCCACCCAGAATAGGAAGGGGAGCACGACGAAAGTCACCAGCGCCAGTTTCCAATTCAAGACCAACATGGCGACGATGATGCCGACCAGGATGAAGACGTCCCCGAAAATGGCGACGACGCCCTGAGTGAACATCTGGTTGATGACTTCCACGTCGGACGAGATGCGCGTCATGATGCGGCCGACGGGATTGCGGTCGAAGTAGGAGATGGAGAGCCGGGCTAACTTGTCGAAGATCTGCGAGCGGATGTCTAACATGATCTTCTGGCCGACCCAGTTGGTGATGTAGATCTGCAGGAAGCGTCCGGCGAATAATCCGACCAGCACCAGGCCGTAGAGGATCAAAATGCGCAGCAGGCCGGGCAGATCCTTGGCGGGAATGTATTTATCAACGGCTTCTTTGGTCAGAATCGGGCCGATCAACTCCAGGCCGGACAGGCCCAGGAGCAGGAGCACTCCGGCCAGGAGCTGCAGCGTATACGGCTTGCCGAATCTCAGCAGCCGTTTCATCAATCGCGCGTCGTACGCGCGACCGGATATTTCGTCTTCTTCGTATTGTTCTGCCATCAGCATTGTAGGGGTTTGATTGATCAAACCCCCAGCGTCGGTCAAGTCTGGGGCTTGATGAATCAAGCCCCTACATTTCCGTGCCGTCAGGAGTTACCTCCTGACGGCGAATACGGTCAGGACGAAAGTCCTGACCGTACAGGTTTCAGCGCCTCCTCCGCTTGCACAATCACGCGCACGCCCAGCGAATTCCCAGCGTCGCCCAAGCGCCGGCGCAGTGCCTCAACGTCCTCTTGACAACCGGCGCGATCCACGGAAGCCAACAGCGCGTGAACGCCGCCGAGATTGCGCTCGAAGCGGTCTCCGATCTGGCAGCCGGTATCCTTCAGGCCGTTCGACAGCGCCTGAGCATTCTTCATGCCGTCGCGCGACAGGCAGATAACCACAAATTTCCCCGACGGCTCGGGCCTATAATCTACGGGGCCTTGCCGTTCGATATTGGCGACGGCCTGCCGCACCACCTGCTGCAAGCGTTCGAACGTGGCCGCCTCGCCCAGCTCTTCTTTGGCTAAGCGCGCGATGGTGCGGATTTGGGATTCGGTTAGGGGCATGATATTTTCCGTAGTCGGGGTCGTCTCCGATAATCCGTAGTCGGGGTCGTCCCCGACCCCGACAATGAAGTCATTGCGAGGGGCGAAGCCCCGAAGCAATCTCTTTGGAATCCAAGCGATTCCGTAGTCGGGGTCGTCCCTGACCCCGACGATTGCCTGCCCGCCCTCGCCCCGCCCTGAAGGACGGGGCTGAAGATTCCTCAAGCCCCCTGAAGGGGACTCAATTGGGTGTTACTCTTCCGATATATTCTCAAGACTGGAAATTATTTTGCCCGAGGCATGGTGCTCTACCTGATTCTCAATGTATTTCAATATGAAATCAAGCTCCTTCTCTCGAAAGCTCACCACGCCGTAGCCTTCCTGCCATGTGAATGATTCGCGGCCGCAGGCCTGATTAACATTATATGAACTGGCGCCCTTTAGCTCCCCGATCCATGCGGTAATTTGCAGACTGGGTGGAATTTTCACGGCGAAATGAATGTGATCTTCCGTCCCACCGAAACCAAATAAAATCACTCCGCTCTTATCGCACCTCTGCCGGATGGTAGAATATATGACCTTCTGCACATCAGGTGTGATGAGAGGCAAGTTTCCCTTGGTATGCCAGATAATATGCAGATAAATCTTGGAGAATGCTCGATGCGACAAATTTTCTCCGACTGTTTTGCAGCCCCATTCATGAGACCTTTGAAATATTCTCAGTGAGGGCCGGATTTTGCTTCCCATTGACATTTTGGGCGATGGGGAGCATTGAAACTATAGTCTTGGGGCTAACCTGTAGAGATCCTCAGACCT